>Ga0182749_1002330_pt1 | contig 13979 bp, 12 predicted proteins | sample eDN3rd37CKraftMG_FD_128875 | JGI IMG/M metagenome (GOLD analysis project Ga0182749, IMG submission 128875) | Enriched Miracle-Growth compost microbial communities from Emeryville, California, USA - eDNA 3rd pass 37_C Kraft MG (version 2) (version 2) ...
AGGAGGTGGTCGACATCGCCCTCGCCGAGCGCAGCTTCCGCCTCCGCCCGGCCCGGCTCTGGGGCGCATTGCTCGACGACCACGGCGCCTTCGTGGCCGATCCCTTTCCGCTCTGGGCGGGGCTGATGGACACCATGGAGGTGGTGGACGGGGCCGAGCCGCGGGTCTCGCTCACCTGCGAGAGCCGCCTGGTCGACCTCGAGCGCGCCGAGGTGCGCCGCTACACCGACGCCGACCAGCAGGCCGAGTACCCGGGCGACCGCTTCTTCGAGTTCGTCCCGGCGCTGCAGGAGGCCGAAATCAAGCTGCCGGCACGATGAGCCGCCGCCCGGATTGGCCTGGTCGGCTGGCGGCGCTGCTGTCGGCAGTCGAGGCGCGCCCGTTCGACGCCCACGCTTGGAACTGCGGCCGCTTCGCGCTCGCCGCGGTCGAGGCCTGCACCGGCACCCGACCGAAGGTGCGTGTGCTTCCCTCGTTGGAGGCCACCGCCGACAGCGCCGGCTTCCCGCGCCTCCCGCCCGCCTTCGCCCGACCCGGCGACGTGGTGCTCGCCGGCGATCCGCCGCGCCTCGGCGTGGTGGTGGACGGCGGCCGGGCCGCCTTCGTCGGACCCCGCGGCTTTGTCCGCCAGCCGCTCAGCACCTGCACCACCGCCTGGAGGATCGGCCGATGCCCGCCGCCGTCCCGCTGATCGCCGTCGTGGCCTCCGGCGTCGCCTCGGCCGCGGTGGGCGGCGGCGTCATCGGCGCGCTCGTCGGCGCCGGCGCCGCCCTGGTCGTCACCGCGGCGGGCCAGGCGATCTTCCCCGCCAAGAGGCCGAGCGCCCCGTCCGTCCCGGCCGCGCCCGGCTTCGACCCGAGCGCCCCCGGCGCCGGCCGCACCCAGTCCTTCCGCCAGCCCATCACCGAGCACCAGATCGTCTTCGGCCGCTGCAAGGTCTCGGGGCCGATCGTCTTCCTGCACTCGGCGCCCGACGACCAGGGGCGGGAGGACGGCTACTTCTACGCCGTGGTGGTGCTGGCCGGGCACAGCGTGCGCGCGATCGGCGAGGTGTTCCTCGGCGACAAGTCGGAGACCGATGCCTCCTATGCCGGGCTGGTGCGCATCGACCGCCATCTCGGCGCCCCCGACCAGGCGGCCGACGCCAACCTGGTGGCGGAGACCGGCGGGAAGTGGACCACCGCGCATCGCGGCCGGGGCCGGGCCTACATCGCCGTCCGGCTGAAGCTCACCGCCGAGGCCTTCCCCTCCGGCCCGCCGAACATCGCGGCCATGGTGGAGGGCGCCGACACCATCCTGGATCCGCGCACCGGTATCACGGGCTGGTACGACAACCCGGCCCTCTGCCTCGCCTGGTACCTGACCGCCCCCTTCGGCTGGCGGGCGTCCTGGGTCGACATCGACATCCCCGCCCTGATCGCCGCGGCCAACGTCTGCGATGAGTTGGTCGGCACCCGCCGCGGCGTCTACGAGCGCCGCTACACCTGCAACGGCCGGGTCTCGCTCGGCGAGGGCAAGATCGCCATCACCCGCAAGCTGGTCTCCGCCATGGCCGGCGCCCTGGTGGTCTCGGGCGGGCGCTTCTTCATCCACGCCGGCGCACCGGCCCTGCCCGCGGCGACGCTGACCAGCGATGACCTGCGCGGCGATGTGACCATCCAGGGCAGCCGGCCGCGGCGCGACCTCTTCAATGGCGTGCGCGCGGTCTACGTCGAGCCGGCCGCCAACTGGCAGCCGACCGACGCGCCGCCGCTGCTCGCCAGCAACTACGTCGCCGAGGATGGCGGCGAGGCGATCTACCGCGACATGGAGTTCCCGCTCACCACCTCGGTCAGCACGGTGCAGCGGATCATGAAGGCCGAGCTCGAGCGCAACCGCCGCCAGCGCGAGGTGGCCTTTCCGGCCAACCTCTCCGCCCTGCGGCTGCGGCCCTGGGAGGGGGCGATGGTCGCGCTCGACCGGCTGGCGCCCTTCCCGGCCCGCGTCACCGGCTGGTCGCTGGCGCCGGACGGCGGGGTGAACCTGACGCTCGCCGAGGAGGACCCGGAGGTCTGGGACTGGAACCCGGCGGTCGACGAGCGCGCCACCGGCGACAGCCCCTCGGTGGTGCTGCCGAACCCGGGGCGCATCGCCGCCCCGGCGTCGATCGCGGTCGATACGCCGCAGGGGAGCGCCTTCGCCGCGCTCGGCGTCTCCTGGGCCGCCGTGCCCAGCGCCCACCTGGCGAACTACGAGGTCGAGTTCATGCCGGCCTCGGTCGCCGCCTGGCAGGGCTACGGGGCCGGGCAGGGAGCGACCGCGGCCTCGCTCCCCACCGCCGAGCCGACCGCCTTGCGGGTGCGCGCGGTGGCGCGCAGCGGCGCCGTCTCCGGCTGGCGGACTGCCCCGGTGCCGACCGCCGTCTCCGCGCCGACGGCGACCGGCATCGCCGGCGGCGTCCGGCTCTCCGGCGGCTTCCCCGCCGACGCCGTGCGCCTGCAGATCTTTGAGGCCGCCTCGAACAGTCTGGCGGCGGCCAGCAAGCTGGCGGCCGAGCCGACTAGCCTCTTCCACGACCGCACCGGCCTCACCGCGGGCGAGACCCGCTGGTACTGGCTGCGCGCCGTCTCGGCCGAGGGCAACGTCTCGGCGCTCGCCGGGCCCGTCTCCGCCACCGCCCTCTGATCCGGAGGCACGCACCATGCCCGCCCGCATCGACGACCTGCTGGTGCTCGACGCCGCGGTCAGCAAGACCGACCTCGCCAAGTACCTGCGCGACCGCGAGGTGGTGCTGCCCAGTGACTTCGGGGGCCTCGGCGACGGCGTCGCCGATGACCGCGCGGCCATCCAGGCCGCCTTCGACCGCGCCGCCGCGAACGGCAAGATGGCGGTCATCCCGCCCGGCACCTGGAACGTCTCCGCCGGCGTCACCCTCGGCGGCGGCGCGCGCGGCCTGATCATGCGCGGCATGATCCAATACACCGGCACAGCGCCGGCGACGGTGCTGACGCTCGGCGACGGCGGCACGGTGCGGAACGGGGAGAAGCTCTACGCCGGCCTGCAGGTGCGGCGGCAGACGCAGTCCGATTGGCTCTCCGAGGCCGACATCGGCATCCTAGCCCGCAACCTCGATGCCAGCGTGCTGGACCTCCGCCTGGTCGAGGGTTTCACCATCGGGCTACGCACGCTTGGCGACGGCCGCGGCTTCGAGGACAGCACGCTCCACCTCGGGCGCATCCTGAACAACAAGATCGGCCTCGACATCCACTGCGCCACCGCGACCGCCTGGAACACCTCGATCCGCTACTACGGCGGCCACTTCGCCTGCGCCACCGGCATCAACCCGACGGTCGACCGCTTCGGGATCCGGCTCAGCCAGGCGCCGGGGGCCTACAGCAACCACAACCGGCATGTGTTCGACGCGCCGAACTTCGAGCTCCGGCAGCTCGACCCCAACGTCGCCATCCCGTTCCTGAACGAGACCAGCGGCTCGGCCATCATCGGCCGGGCGCTGCGCATGGAGGCCTGCTCGCCGATCGTGGCGCGGCACACCGCCGGCGCGCAGGACTGCGAGTACGAGGTCGCCTGGGCGAATACCTACCAGGTCGGGATCGAGTACACCGCGACCGCCACCCGCTGCGGCAACGCCGTCCTCAACCGGCACCGCGCCCCGGCCTCGCGCCACCTGCGGCTGCTCGGCCACGTTCCCAATGTCAGGGCGGCCGCCTTCCGGCACAGCGCCGCCGAGATCGGCGTCGAGGGCCTGGCGGCGGTCGCCACCTCGACCACCGCCGCCACCACTCTGGCCGGGCTGTCCTTCAACGGGCTGGACGGCATCACGGCCACCAGCCGCGGGCTGCTGCTGGATGCGCAGAAGGGTTTCGCCTTCGTGGTGGACACCCGCGCGGCCAAGGAGTTCGCGCTCGCCCACTGGCTGGTGGGCGGCGCCGATGGTGGGCGGCTGTTCGTGCGCTGCTTCGACGCCGGCATGGCCGTCCGGGAGAACATCGCCGGCGACGTGCTGGCCTCGCTGACCACCATGCAGTGGAACATCCCCTCCAAGGCCTGGACTGGTGGCGCGGTGATGGCCGACGCCTCGCTGAACCGCCGGATGACGGTGCGGCTGGCCGAGCCGGTCGCCTTCGCCCAGATCGGCATCGTCGGCTTCGACGGGCAGATCGAGCTCGAGGCGCTGCGGCTCTATGGCCTGCCGGAGCACGCCCCCGCGCTGCTCTGCGGCACACCGACGCTGCCGGTGGGCCAGCGGGAGTTCGCCGCCGAGGTCGCCTGGGACCTGCCCAACCTGGCGCCGGGGGCGACCAGCCTGATCGACGTGACCGTCACCGGCTGCCGGCAGGGCGATCTGGCCGACGCGGCGCTGGCCTCCTCAACCCGCTTCATCGAGCTCGACGCCGCGGCCTGGACCAACAACACGGTCCGGGTCATGGCGCGGAACATCGCGCCAGGTGCGACCTTCGACCTCGCAGCCGCGACGCTGTCGGTGCACGTGGTCAAGCGGCGCGTGCCGTAGCCGGAATTTGCGTGACCCGATGCCATCGCCGGGACTACGGTCGCGCCATGGGCAAGGTCGTCCTCCATCCGACCTACGCCGAGCGGCTGTGGTTGATCACGGCCGATCGGGACAGCGGAGTCCTCTACGAGGATGCGCCGCCTCTGCTCGTCCTGCAGTGTCGGCGCGCTGGTTGGGTGGAGTCCGCCTCTGATCCCGGCACATGGCGACTGACGGCAGCGGGCAGGCGGGTCCACGACCGTCTGGTCGGTCCTAATTGAACCGACCCGCGCCGCTATGGTGGAGCAGCGACAGGGCTCAATGATCACGCCTCCGGCGCCTCCTCTCCTTGCGGCAGCCCGTCCAGCAGGTCGGCGGTCGGTCAGCCGGCAGACGAACAGGTGGGTGATCGGTACCTCGGCATCTTACGTCTCCCGCTCCACCCGTCCTTTGGCCAGTAGCGGCCGGTCCAAAGCTCTAAGCCTTTTATTTGGCTCTTGATGCATCGATGGTCAAGGTATAGCCTCGCCGCATGGAAGCTCTCCGGCGCCCCCCATCACCCCGCGTGGACTACGCCTCGCGCGACTATTGGGCGGGTACAATCAAAATGGGCCTGTCCAAGTTCTTCATCCTGCGTGTCCTGCACGAGGGGCCGATGCATGGCTACGACGTCGCCCGAGCTGTGGAGCGGACCACCAGGGGCTGCTGCTCCCCCACCGAAGGCACGATCTACCCAGTGCTGCGCGAGTTCGAGGCCGGCGGCTTCGTCACCGCCGAGGAGGAGGTAGTCCAGGGCCGCCAGCGCCGGGTCTACGCGCTGACCGACGCCGGGCGTGCCGCATTCCGGGTGGCGCTGGAGGCCTGGATGGAGGCGACCGCGGCCTTGCAGGATACCGGGCGGGCCTTCGCCGCCGCCGACCGCGCGCGCGCCGCGCGACCCTCCGGCGGGGAGTGCTGCAGGTGACCCAGCCCGCGACTTTTCGCGTCCTCATACCTTGCCCATCGATGCATCAAGGAGCATGCCCATGACCGACCCCCGCCTCCCGATCGCCGTCATCGGCGCTGGCCCCGTCGGGCTTGCTGCCGCCGCGCAGCTCCTCGCCCGCGGGCTTGAGCCGCTGGTGCTGGAGGCCGGGCCGGAGGTAGGCCACGCCGTCCGCGCCTGGGGCCATGTCCGCATGTTCTCGCCCTGGGCGTTCAACACCGATGCCATGGCGCGGGCACTGCTCGAGGCGGAGGGCTGGTCGGCGCCCAACCCCACCCACTACCCGACCGGTGCGGAGCTGGTGGCGGACTACCTCGCCCCGCTCGCCGCCACGGCGGCGCTGCGCGGGCGCATTCGGACCGGCGCGAAGGTGGTCGGCATAGCCAAGCGGGACTTTGGCCGACTGCACGACGGGGCCGGCCGGGACGCCACGCCCTTTGTGCTGCACGTCGAGACCTGTTGCGGCATGCAGGCGATCGAGGCGCGCGCGGTGATCGACTGCTCCGGCACCTGGAATGCGCCGAACCCCGCCGGCAGCCACGGCATGCCCGCACCGGGCGAGGCGCGGAACGCCGCGCGCATTGCCTACGGGATCCCCGACATGCTCGGCGTGGAGCGGGACACCTATGCCGGCCGAACGACGCTCGTGGTCGGCGCCGGGCACTCCGCTATGAACGCGGTGCTCGACCTCGTCGAACTGGCGAAGGCGGCGCCCGGTACGCGGATCCTCTGGGCCTTCCGCCGCCCACTTGGCGCGGTGAACTTCGGCGGCGGCGCGAAGGACGGCCTGGCGCAGCGCGGTGAGCTCGGCGCCCGCGCCCAGGCGCTGGTGGAGTCCGGCGCCGTTACCGCCGTCGCGCCCTTCCTGATCGACCGCATCGCGGAAGCCGACGGCGCGCTCGCCGTCACCGGCCGGCAGGAGGCGCGCGCGACGACGGTGCGTGCTGACCGGGTGGTCGTGGCCACCGGCTTCCGCCCCGATCTATCCTTCCTGCGCGAGGTGCGGCTGGCGCTGGATCCGGCGGTGGAGGCGACGCCGGCGCTCGCGCCGCTGATCGACCCGAACCTGCACTCCTGCGGCACCGTGCGCCCGCACGGCGAGGCCGAGCTTCGCCACCCAGAGGTTGGCTTCTACATCGCCGGCATGAAGAGCTACGGCCGCGCGCCGACCTTCCTGCTGGCGACCGGCCATGAACAGGTGCGCTCGATCGCCGCCTTCCTCGCCGGCGACATGGAGGCGGCGCGGCGTGTCGAACTAGTGCTGCCGGAGACCGGCGTCTGCTCGACCGATCGCGCACCGACGGGCGCGGCGACCTCCTGCTGCGGTCCCGCCAAGGCGGCCGAGCCAGTGCTGGTGCCGGTCGCCGCTGCGGGCGGCGGGTGCTGCGGTTCGGCGCAGGCGCCGGCGCAGGCGCCGAAGGCCGGCGGCTGCTGCGGCTGAGGCTGTACGCGTGAGCATGGCGCCAGCCGCGCCCCGGGCGGGCGATGAGCCACGGATGGCGGTGATCGCCGCCATCGGGCTTGGGCAGATCCTTTCCTGGGGCTCGACCTACTACCTGCCCGCCGTCCTCGCCGTGCCGATCGCCGAGGACACGGGCTGGTCCCTCGGCTGGCTGTTCGGCGCACTGTCGGTCGGACTGGTGGCCTCGGGCTTGGTCTCGCCGCGTGTCGGCCGGCTCATCCACCACCATGGCGGGCGACCCGTGCTTGCCGGTGCGGCGGCGCTGATCGCGCTCGGCCAGCTCGGGCTCTGGCTGGCGCCGAATCTGGCGGCCTTTGTCGCGGCCTGGGCTGTCATCGGCCTCGGGATGGGGGCGGGGCTCTACGATCCCGCCTTCTCGACGCTGGGCCGCCTCTACGGCGAGGCGGCGCGGCCCGCGATCACCAAGGTGACGCTGTTCGGCGGCTTCGCCAGCACGGTCTGCTGGCCGTTGACCGCGCTACTGGAGGCCTGGGTGGGCTGGCGCGGCGCCTGCCTCGCCTACGCCCTCGTCCACCTTGCGGCGGTGCTGCCGCTCTACCTCTTCGTCGTGCCGAGAGAGGCGCGCGCCCCGGAGCCGAGCGCCGCGGGGCAGGCCGGCGCGCGGCCTGGCCGCCTGCCGGCCGAGCAGCGTTTCGTCTTCAATCTTCTCGCCGTGGTGTTCACGCTGGCCTACGGCGTGATGACCGTCATCGCCGTGCACCTACTCACCCTGTTGCAGGCGCGCGGGCTGGAACTGGCCGCGGCGGTCGCGCTCGGCGCGCTGGTCGGTCCGGCGCAGGTCGGCGGGCGCGTGCTCGAAATGGGCTTCGGCGGGCGGGCGCACCCGGTCTGGACGCTGGTGGCGTCCTGCGGCTTGGTGGCGGTCGGCACGATCCTACTGCTGGTCGCGCCGGGCTGGGCCGCGGCAGCGATCGTGCTCTATGGCATCGGCAGCGGGCTGCGCTCCATCGTGCGCGGGACGGTCCCGCTCGTGCTCTTCGGCAAAGAGGGCTACGCGATCCTCATGGGCCGGCTCTCAGTGCCGACGCTACTGGCCACCGCAGCCGCGCCGATGCTCGGCGTCTGGGCGCTCAAGATCCTCGGCCCCGAGGGCACGCTGGTCGCGCTGGCGGTCGCAGGGGTGGTGAACCTGGCTCTGGTGGCGCCGCTGGTGCCCCTCGCGCTCAGGCCGCGCGGCCGAGTCGCCGCAGAATGACGAGCCCGCCGAGCGTCACGAGCGCGAGGTGCCCGAAGGCAAGTGCCCAGCCCGCCGGGCCCGTACCGGCGACGTCGAGCGCGAGGCCGACGCCGACCGGGCCGAGGAAGCCTCCCGCGTAGCCACACATGCTGTGCAGGCCCATTGTCGCTCCGCGCCGCTCCTTCTCCGCCGCCTGGACCGTGCCTGCGGTCAGCGCGGAGCTATCGAGATAGATCGCTGCGTTCCATGCCAGCACGCAGAGGGCGGCGAGGGGCGCGGAGACGAACGCCGACCAGCCCGCCAGGAGCGACAGCACCGCGCTCGTGCCCATCGCCGCTGCGACGACGCGAGATCGTCCGAAGCGCTGCGCCGTCTCGTTGCCAGTGACCGAGACGGCGATGCCGGCGAGGCCCGCGGCGGTGAACAGGATGCTCGGCGCGGGCAGCCAGTCGGGCGCGCCGTGCCGGACGATAGCGGCGGCCAGGAAGGTGACGCCCCAGGCACGTAGCGCCGCGAGCTCCCATGTGTGCACGGTGTAGCCCGCGATCCAGGCCATGGCGGCGCGGTTGCGCAGCACCGGGCGGAAGTCGAGCAGAGCGGCCGGCGCCGAAGCTGGGCGCGGCACCGCGCGCGGCATGACCGCCGCGCCGATCGCGAAGGCGACCACCGCGCAGGCGCTGCCGAAGGCGAAGGCGGACGCGGACCCGGCCAGGGCGTCGAACGCGCCCGCCACGGCGAAGGAGGCCGCGCCGGCGATGCCGACGCCGGCGGCGTGCAAACTCACCGCGCGCGATTGGGCGACACCTTCCAGCGGGTCGGCGATGGCCTTCAGTCCCGGCATATAGCACCCAGCCCAGCCCACGCCCGCCAGCGCCCGGAAGAGCAACCCGCTCCAGAAGCCATCCGCCACGAGGGCAAAGCCGAGGTGCGAGACGGCGGTCGCCCCCGCGCCAACGAGGTAGACCCGGCGTGCCGGTACGCGGTCCGTGAGCGCCACCAGGACGGGGACGGTCGCAACATAGGTTGCGAAGAAGGCGCCGATCAGCCAGCCGGCCTGGGTGGCCGAGAGCGACCAGCGCGTGATGAACTCGGGTAGCAGCGCAGGCAGGGCGAAGGCACCGATCTGTGCCAGCACCTGTGCCGTCACCACGGCGCTGACGAAGCGGGATCCAGTCACGAGATGGCTGTCTCTGGCACGGGACAATCCTATCCACACCGCACGGAGGTAGGGCAGTACCCGATTACGGATCGGGCCCTGCCCCAGCCTGCCTCAGGCGGTGAGTCGCCCGAGCGCCTCCAGGCCAACCGGCGGCTCCGCCTGCCAGGGCAGGACGAAGACCGGGCGGGCCAGGCTCGATCGGACGCGCTCGATCTGCGCCCGTTCGCCCTCTAACCGGCGCAGCAGCAGGGGATCCCGCGTGCCGGCGGCGACGAGACTCCGGTTGACGATCCAGGCATAGGGCTCGATCCGTGCCCGCCGCAGGTCCTCCTGCAGCGCGGCAGCCTCGGAGATCGGCGTCGTCTCCGGCAGGGTCACCAGCAGGACACGCGTGGTCTCCGGATCCTGCAGACGCATGAGCGGGGTGACGAGGCGGCCCGCGGCGCCGGGATCTAGTTCTACAGTTGAGCTTGCATAATGGCGTTCCCAGATGCGTGCTGGCATACACTGCGGTGGAGGCGGGCCATGTCGGTAGGCTCTGCGACCGTCCTGGCGTGGCGTGAGGAACTGGGCGCCTTGGAGGTACGGCTCGGCGAGTTGTTTGTCCGGGCTGAGCCGAGACGACAGGCGGGCCTGTATCTCGAAGGCCTGCTGAGCGCGGTGAAACGCAAGAACGGCTGGCAGTTGGCCGAGCAGATCGGCGATGCCCGGCCGTGGCGAACGCAGCGGGTGCTCAGCCACGTGCTGTGGGACCAGGATGCGGCCCGGGATCTGTGTCGCGACTACGCCGTCGAGCATCTCGGGGCGGATGACGGCGTTCTCATCGTCGATGAGACCGGCTTCCTGAAAAAGGGCGAGCATTCGGCCGGGGTGGCGCGGCAGTATAGCGGCACGGCTGGCCGGATCGAGAATGCGCAGATCGGCGTCTTCCTGGCCTATGCCAGCGGCAAAGGGCACGCCCTGATCGACCGCGAACTCTACCTGCCCGAGGACTGGTGCGCGGATGCCGGGAAGCGGGCCGCGGCGGCCATCCCCGAGGCGGTGATCTTCGCCACCAAGCCGGCGCTGGCCGGGCGGATGATCGGACGGGCGCTGGATGCCGGCCTGCCTTGCGCCTGGGTCGTGGGCGACGAGATCTATGGCTCGGATCGCCGGCTGCGCCTGGAGTTGGAACGGCGCGAGCAGCCCTTCGTGCTCGCCATCCGCAGCAACGAGAAGCTGTGGGCGGTGCTCGGCGAGCGCCTCGGCCAGCACGCTGCCTCGCGTTTGGCCGCTGCCCTGCCGGCCCGGGCTTGGCGGCGCCTCTCGGCTGGCGCGGGTAGTAAGGGCGAGCGCCTCTACGACTGGGCCCGCCTGCGTCTGGCCCGGTTGCAACAGCCGCCCTGGGACCATTGGCTGTTGGTCCGGCGCAGCCGCAAGGACCCGAAGGATCTCGCCTACTATGTCGTCTTCGGCCCCGACCGGACCACGCTGACCACCCTCGCGCAGGTCGCGGGTCGGCGCTGGGCTATCGAGGAATGCTTTGAAGTCGCCAAGCAAGAGGTCGGCCTGGCCGATTACGAGATCCGCTCCTGGCATGGCTGGTACCGGCACATCACGCTCGCCATGCTCGCCTTGGCCTTCCTCGCCAGCATGCGGGTGAAGTTCAACCCGGCCGCACCGCGGAAAAGGGGGCAACGCAGCCCCGACCTTTGGTCGACCTCAGCACGGGCGAGATCCGTCATCTCATCAGCGGCCTCCAGCACGCCGCCGGCATAGCACTCGCCCACCTCTTTGAATGGTCGCTGTGGCGGCGGATCCACCAAGCCGTGGCCGAGCACTGCCATTGGAAACGGCATCGGCGCGAGACTTATGCGTAAGCTCAACTGTAGAACTAGGTTCAGGACCCATTAATTGCTTGAAGCGACGCGGCGGGTGTGATTCTGGGTGTGGTGGAGGTGCCGCCATGCCCAGACCGCCGTTCCTGCTCTCGGCCGCCCAGATGCGGCGCCTGTCGCCACACTTCCCGCTCTCGCATGGCATCCCCCGAGTGGACGACCGACGAGTGCTCAGCGGCATCATCTACGTCATCCGTCACGGCCTGCAGTGGCGCGACGCGCCTGCCGCCTACGGCCCGTACAAGACCCTCTACAACCGCTTCGTCCGGTGGAGCCGCATGGGCGTGTTCGACCGGATCTTCGCCGCTCTTGCCGCCGAGGGCGGTCCGCCGGATCGGCTGATGATCGACAGCACCCACCTCAAGGCGCATCGCACCGCCGCCAGTCTCCTCCAAAAGGGGCTTTTCCCCGCTGCATCGGCCGCACCAAGGGCGGCCTGAACTCCAAGCTCCATGCCGTTTGTGACGGTCAGGGCCGACCCGTCGTGCTTCTCCTCACCGAGGGCCAGACCAGCGACCATCGTGGCGCCGCTCTCTTGCTGCCCCGGCTCCCTGCTGGGGCACGGGAACTCATCGCCGACCGTGGCTACGACAGCGCCCGCTTCCGCGATGCCCTGACCGCACGCGGCATCACGCCCTGCATTCCCTCAACGCGCAGCCGCAAGCTACCCATCCCCCACGATGCCCTGCTTTACCGCCAGCGCCACCGCATCGAGATCATGTTCGGCCGGCTCAAGGACGGGCGCCGCATCGCCATGCGCTACGACCGATGCGCACACACCTTCTTCTCCGCCATCACCCTCGCCGCCACCGTCTCCTTCTGGCTCAATTAGTGAGTCCTGAGCCTAGATGGCGCGTCATCTGCCGGTGGTAGGCGCCGGTCGCATCCATCAGCAGCAGCGTGTGGCCGGTCGGCGCCGTGTCGAGCACCACGAAGGCGCTGCGCCCCTCTGCCACGGTGCGCGAGAAGGCGTGGAACACCGCCACCTCCTCGGTGCAGGGCGAGCGCAGGTCCTCGCGCAGCAGGGCGCGGCCCGCCTCGTCTAGCTCGCGCCCGCGCGTGACCATGATCCGCTCGACATAGCGCTCCGTCTCCGTCTTCGGGTCGATGCGGTCCACCCGCAGTCCGGGGAGTTCCCCGGCGACGGTCATCGCCAGATGCGCCGCCGGATCGGTGGTGCTGAGGTGCACGGAGTGGCCGCGCCGCACCAGGCCAACGGCCAGGGCCGCGGCGATGGTGGTCTTGCCGACGCCGCCCTTACCCATGACCATCACCAGCCCGTGGCCCGCGGCGGCCAGATCCTGCACCAGCCGGTCGAGGCCGGGCAGGTCTGTCGCCTCGGCCCGGGCCATCGCGGCGGGTGCCGCCGGGGCCTCTGCCGTACCAAGCAGCGCCCGCAGGGCCGGCAGGCCGACCATGTCCCAGGGCCGCAGCGGGATCTCGTCCCGCGCCAGCGCGGCGAGCGCCGGCGGCAGGGCCGCCAGCGCCTCCCGCCCCTGCCGCTCCAGCGAGGCGGCGATCCGGTCGTCCGCCTCGCTCGCATGGAACACGCAATTGACGATGAGCCGCTGGTTGCCGAGGCCGAGCGCCAGCAGCTCCGCCGCGGTGCGGGCCGCCTCGGCCAGCGCACCGCGCTCCGGGCGGGTGACGAGCAGGATCGTCGTCCGCGCCGCGTCGCCGAGCGCGCCGAGGGCCGCCCGGAAGCGCGCCTCTTGCATCTTCAGGCCGGAATGCGGGCCGAGGCAGGACGCCCCGCGGTCGTTGCCCTCGAGGAAGCCGGTCCAGGCCTTGGGCAAGCTGAGCAGGCGGATCGTGTGCCCGGTCGGCGCCGTGTCGAAGACGACGTGGTCCCAGGCTGCGGCTTCGCCCGCGAGCAGCCCGGCAAACTCGTCGAAGGCCGCGATCTCGGTGGTGCAGGCGCCCGAGAGCTGCTCGCGGACGGTGGCACGCTCCGCCTCGCTTGCCCTGGCCGGCATCTGCGCCAGCACCCGTGCCCGGTAGGCCTCGGCCGCGGCCTCCGGGTCGATGTTCATGGCCGAAAGGCCCGGCACCCCGGGGACCGGGGCGGGATGGTCGCTGAGGGCGACGCCGAGCATCTCGTCCAGGTTCGAGGCCGGGTCCGTGCTCACCAGCAGCACGGAGCGGCCCGCATCGGCCAGGGCTAGCGCGGTGGCGCAGGCGGCGGAGGCCTTCCCGACCCCGCCTTTGCCGGTGAAGAACAGGTGGCGCGTTGGGCTGCGCAGGAAACCCGGCTGGAGGCTGGCAGGCGGCATGGCGGATCTCCGGATCGAGGGTACCTGGACTTCGGCCATTGCTGAAGGCGTCAGCCAGCGGCCTGATGCGCGGCGCCGCGCTCGTACCAGGCGCGGCTGCGCATGACGATGTGGACGACCGAGAGCATCACCGGCACCTCGACCAGCACGCCGACCACGGTCGCGAGCGCCGCGCCGGACTCGAAGCCGAACAGGCTGATGGCGGCCGCGACCGCCAGCTCGAAGAAGTTGGAGGCGCCGATCAGGGCCGAGGGCCCCGCCACGTTATGGGCCGAGCCGCACTGGCGATTCAGCAGGTAGGCGATGCCCGCGTTGAGGTAGACCTGGATGACGATGGGCACCGCGAGCAACAGGATGACCAGCGGCTGCGCCAGGATCTGCTGGCCCTGGAAGCCGAACAGCAGCACCAGGGTGGCCAGCAGCGCGACCAGCGACACCGGGTGCAGCGCCTTGAGGGTCCGCTCCAGGGCCGCCTCTCCGCCGGAGGCCAGCAGCGTCCGCCGCCAGATCTGCGCCGCGATGACCGGCACGATGAT
>Ga0182749_1002332_pt1 | contig 13973 bp, 10 predicted proteins | sample eDN3rd37CKraftMG_FD_128875 | JGI IMG/M metagenome (GOLD analysis project Ga0182749, IMG submission 128875) | Enriched Miracle-Growth compost microbial communities from Emeryville, California, USA - eDNA 3rd pass 37_C Kraft MG (version 2) (version 2) ...
CGGGTGAGGGGGCAGCGGGACTGCCGGCGGGGTCTGGGGGCGTCGATCCATGGTCTTAATTCATCGGGACGCTTGCCGCAGGAGCGCGAGAGCCTCGTGGATGTCCGTCGCGTCATCGCGCTCGACGCCTACGAGTTGAAGCGCCTCGGTCAGCCAGAGATCAATCGCTTCGACCGGTGCAAGTTCCCAGTCCTCCATCAGCTGTTGCCGCGTGCTCTCGCGCACTGCGTCCCAGAGCGTGTCCTCGGCATCGATACGAAGGCCAGGGTGAGCGGTACGGTCCCACAGTCGGAGGACCTCGTCCGGTCGGCGAAGCGTGTCCGTGACGTACGCAGCGATGCAGCGCGTGGCGATGATCATCGCCCACTCGAAGGTCAGCGGTGTCGTCGCCTTGAGATGGCGGATGACGTCGTCGATCGCGTCCAGCTCTGCTGCGCGGATGGAGTGGATCATCGGCCACGACCTCCTGAGATCCAAGGACGCCCGTTGAGGGACACGCTGTGACTCTTGCACGGATTCGCGGTCGAGTCAGCTCGGCCTTCAGGCGTCCGCGGTCCGGGATGTGCCAAGCTGTCGCTATGCAACTGGACGGCGTCGATGCGCCACGAGCGTGGTTGCTCATGGTGGCGGGTGAGTCCCGTGGGCATGGAGGAAACGAAGGGTACGACGACCAGTACGACGCTTACTACTCGTGGGACGACAAGGTTCCGAATCACAAGAACCTGAACGTCGGCGATCCCGTTGCGGTATGGGACAAGACCCAGCTGCTCGGTGTCTCGGTCATCGAGGAGATCGAGACGTGGGCGGGATGGAAGCTCCAGAATAGGTGTCCCGCCTGCATGAAGACGCGCATCTCCGAGCGGACGCGTGTGCTGCCGCGGTGGAAGTGCGCGAAGTGCAAGCACGAGTTTACGGAGCCCGTGGCGACGGTTGCTGAGGTCACCCACTACCGTGCGCGGTACGACGCGGCGTGGACCTCACTTGAGGGTGTACTTGACCGTGATGAGCTCCAGAACGCCCAGCGGAATGACCATGACATCAACGCGATGCGGCCACTCGACTGGGTCGCCCTCTCGCGCGCGCTCGGCGCGAAGCGTGCCCAAGTGGCAATGAACCCTATCGCGGCACGTGTCGATCTGGCGCATATGCCCATGGGCCGCCCTGGTGTCGAGATTCCGCAGGGCTTCGAGGTCTCGCTCGTTCGAGTACGACGGGGTCAGCAACAGTTCCGGGACCATCTGCTTGCCGCTCAGGGCGCAATCTGCGCGTTCACGGGAGCGGCGCCCTCCCGGGCCTTGGAGGCGGGCCACCTCTACAGCTACGCGGAGGTTGGCACGCACTACGAACACGGCGGACTGATGCTCCGCCGTGACATCCACCGACTCTTCGACGACGGCTCCCTAGCCGTTGAGCCGGCGCGGCTTCGGATCGATGTCGCTGACGAGCTGTCGCCGTACCCGCAGTACGCGCGCCTTCATGGCGAACGACTTCAACTCACACTGCGAGATGAGCAGGTCGGGTGGCTCGCGGAGCACTGGGGTGAGCACCGGAGCCGTACTGCATGAGCGGCGCGCTCCGAGCCGTAGATGCCAGTTGGTGCTGAGCTCCGGTCGCGCTTCTTGCGGCGTCACGGACTGGCTATGAGCAGGCTCGGCGCCGGGCAGCTCGCGCACGAGTTCCCCAGCCCCCCCAGCGGTGTCGATCCGCTCCCGTTCGGGCGACGCGCTTCGCCGCTCAGGACTCGACACCCGCCCCGCCCTGCCCCGGACAAGCCAGTTCCCCCACCCACCCCGCATCGGCCCATCACGGAACGAATAGATGGACGACATTGGCGCTAATTCCGCATCACGACCAGCCGTATCCACCGGTTGTCGCTCCGCACAGATCGTGCTTAATCTGACGAACAAGGTGGGACCGCGGGATTGTGGAGTGGGTTTGTGCCCATGGAGAGCCTATTGAGTCGGGTCCTGCTCAGCCATGCAACGTCGCATGCGCGTGTGAGAGAGGACACCCAGTGCAGAGAAATCAGCGCCCTCGTCGAGGGCAAGCATCGCGGGCGGCCCGGGGCGCCGCCGTCGTGGCGTCGGCCGCGCTCGTCGTCGGGCTCGCGTCGGCCGCGCCGTCCGCGGCCGCCGCAGACGGCTCCGGTGCCGGCACGACCGCCGGCACCATCCCCGCGGGAGGCCCGGCCATCGCGGCGGACGCCCCGTGGACCAAGACGGTCCGCTGGATCGTCGACCAGATGACCCCGGCCGAGAAGGTCACGGTCATGAAGGGCGGCACGGACCCGGACAACCACGGCCAGGCCGGCTACCTGGCTCCCGTGGCGCGCCTCGGCATCCCCGAGATCCGGCACGTGGACGCCATGGGCATCAACGTCCGCTCGGACGCGACCGCCTACCCGAGCCGTCTCGCTGCGGCGTCGTCGTTCGACCGCAGCCTGTACGTGCAGATGGGCTCCCAGATCGGCAAGGAGGGGCTCGCCTCCGACGTCGACCTGATCTACGGTCCGCAGGTGGACATGGCGCGCTTCCCCTCGTGGAACCGCAACATCTCCACCAACGGCGAGGACTCCTACCTGTCCTCGCAGTTCGCGGCGACCGAGATCAACGCGATCCAGAGCACGGGCCTGCTGGCGCAGGTCAAGCACGTGTCGATGTACAACGGCCAGAGCCAGTCCGTCCCCTCGCTCGTCTCCTCGCAGGCGGCGCACGAGCTCTACCTGGCGCCCGCGCAGTCGGCCATCGAGGTCGGCAACGTCTCGTCCCTCATGTGCTCCTACGCGACGTTCCAGATCGTCGGCGAGCAGGACCGCCCCGACTACGCGTGCTCGAACAAGAACCTCGAGACGAACATCGTCAAGGGTGAGTTCGGCCTCAAGGGCTTCATCACGTCCGACTACGGCGGCTCCAAGGCGATCACGGACCTGCTCGCCGGCATGGACCAGGAGTTCGCGACGAACAACTTCAACCCCGCGAACCTGGTGCCCAAGATCGACACGACGTCGTCGTCCTACGACCCGGCCTTCGGCCAGGCGGCGAACGAGTCGGTCGCGCGCATCGTGTATCAGTACGAGCGCTTCGGTCTGCTGGACAACTCCAAGATCCCGGCTGCCTACCGCTCACCGGTGCCGCAGCACGGTGACGTGACGGACACCGACAACTCCTCGACCGTCGACAAGACCGCCGGCATCGAGCTCTCGCGCTCGGCCGCCGAGCGCTCGGCCGTCCTGCTCAAGAACGAGGGCAAGGCGCTGCCGCTGTCGACCAGCCAGAAGGTCGCGATCGTCGGCCCGGCGTCGACGATCATGCCGGCCGCCCCCGGCGGCGAGCGCTCGCGCGGGTTCGGTGACCGCAACCTCATCACCCCGATCAAGGCCATCCAGGGTCTCGTGGGCTCGGCGAACGCCACCTCGGTCCCGGGCGTCGACTGGTACGGCACGACCGTCCCGGCCGACAACCTGTTCGTCGGCGACGACACCTCCGGCGCCAAGGGCCTGACGCTCTCGGGCACGGACGCGAGCGGCAGCCCGATCACGCCGACCACGGTCACCTCGGTGGACGGCAAGCAGACCAATCTGCAGAAGGGCGGGAAGTACACCTGGACGGGCTACATCGACGTCCCGACGGCGGACACCTACCAGCTGCTCATCCAGCGCCCCTACGGCGACGACTCCGGCGACCGCAGCGCCTACAACGGTGGCGTGGCCCCCGAGGGGCGCGGCGGCGGCCCGGCATCGAGCATGAGCATGTCGATCGACGGCGTGGCGCAGACGATCTCCAGCCCGGGCAGCAACCTCCTGCAGAACGACATCCCGGACGGGCAGCTCGCCTCGAACGGCCAGTACCTCGGCAAGGACAACCAGGGCGTGCGCATCGCGCTGACCGCCGGTCTGCACGCGATCACCCTGGGCTACAACCCGACCGCGACGACGGCGACCACCCCGACCCTGCGCCTGTCGTGGAACGCGATCAACAAGGGCATCGCGGACGCAGCCGCGGCCGCGTCCACCGCTGACGAGACCGTCATCTTCGTGGACGACTCCGTCATCGGCAACAACGCGGGCAACGCCGACGGCGGCTCGGGCGTCAAGTCCATGACGGACGACCAGAACAAGCTCGTCAACGACGTCGCGGACGCGGCGCACGCGGCGGGCAACAAGGTCGTCGTGGTGATGAACTCCAACAGCGCGGTCCAGATGACCTGGGCGGCGAAGGCGGACGCCATCCTCGAGATGTGGTACCCGGGCCAGGAAGGGGGCACGGCCAGCGCCAACCTGCTCTACGGCAAGGCCAACCCCTCGGGCAGCCTGCCCATCACGTTCCCGGTCGACAACGACCACTCCTCGTTCACGGGCCACCCGGAGCGCACGGTCGGCTCGCAGGACGCCGGTGAGACCACGACCACGATCAAGTGGTCGGACGGCGTCAACGTGGGCTACCGGTGGTACACCAACCCCGCGGTGAACACGCAGGGGTACAAGCCGCTGTTCGCCTTCGGCCACGGTCTGTCGTACACGACGTTCGACTACTCGGGCCTGAAGGTCGCGAACGCGTCCGACGGCGGCCTGGACGTGACGTTCACGGTCAAGAACACGGGTGCGGTGGCTGGTGGCGTCTCCCCGCAGATCTACCTCGGCGCCTCGCCCGACCTGGCCGCCCCGACTTACGACTCGAACGGTCTGGTCGTCAAGGGCTTCGAGCAGTCCACGGAGAAGCTGGTCCAGTTCGACCACGTCAATCTCGCTGCGGGCGCCTCGAAGACGGAGACCCTGCACGTGGACAAGCAGCAGGTCTCCGCGTGGGACATGGTCGCTCAGCAGTGGGTCGTGGGCACCGGTGCTCGCACCGTCTCGCTCGCGGCCGCGTCGGACGACATCCGTCAGAGGGCGTCCGTCGTCGTCCCGGCAACCCCGGCTCAGCCGGCGCTGCACGCGCCGGTCGCGTCGATCCGGTCGGGCGCGACCTCCGTGCACGGCACCCAGTTCTCGAAGGGCGCTGTGACGCTCGGGTGGACGGCGGCGACGCCGAGCGCCTCGTTGCGCGGCTACCAGGTGCTCGACGGTGCGACGGTCGTCAAGACGCTGCCGGCCTCGGCGACGTCCTCCTCGCTGACGCTCACCGAGGGCTCGCACGCCCTGTCGGTCCGCGCGCTGGCTGCGAGCCCGTCGGTGACCGGCGGTGACGTGACCTCGGCGGCTGTGAGAGTGACCGTCGACAAGACCGCTCCGACGGTCACGATCAAGAAGCCCGGCGCCAAGGCATCCAAGAAGGCCGCTACCAAGGTCAAGGGCAAGGTCAAGGACGCCGGCGTGGGTGCGAGGTCGGTGACCGTCAAGGCGGTCGAGAAGCACGGGAAGAAGTGGTTCGCCTACAAGGGCGGCGCCTGGAAGAAGGCGGCGTCGAAGGCCAAGGCCTTCAAGAAGGCGACCGCGGTCAAGGCCAAGGTGAAGGGCGCCTCGTGGAAGGTCAAGCTCGCCAAGGCCAAGAAGGGCAAGCTGATCATCAAGCGTTCCGGCGCCGACCGGCTCGGCAACACCTCGGCGGTCAAGACGTCGAAGACGAAGGTGAAGTGAGGTGACGCGAGGCCGCGGGCGACCTGATCGATCAGGCCGCCCGCGGCCCCGCCGCCGATCGAGTAGGCCGGCCACGGCTGTGTCGAGATCTGGTGAGCGGGTCTCGATACGCTCGTTCCTCGCTACTCGACCGGCGAGGTGTCGCTGATCGAGTAGGCCGGCCACGGCCGTATCGAGATCTGGTTCGGGTCGATGGGGTCTCGATACGCTCGCTGGGGCTCGCTACTCGACCGGCGGGGGCGGCGGGGAGGGCGGCTGCGACGCGGGACCGGCGGCCCCGGCGTCGGGCACGTCGACCGGGCCGACCGCGTGCTCCTGCGGGGCCGGCCACGCGACCTGCAGCTGCACCGCCGCCGTCGCGTCCGACTCGTTGCGCCCGTCCATGCTCGACGAGCGCAGCCCCGTCAGGTGGTTGACCCGTTCGTCGTGCCGGCGCACGTCGGAGACGGTCGCCGTCGTCCGGTCCTCGAAACGGAAGCGGGCGTTGGCGTTGCGGTAGTAGTTGGCGAAGCCCCAGTAGAAGCCGATGCCGACCACCAGGGTCGCGATGAGGACGAAGATGGGGCCGCCGCCCGACTCGTCGCTCGCGCGCGCCGCGACCAGGACGGGTTCGAGCACAGCAGGCTCGGCGAGCGCGTGAGAGGCCAGCACGTGGGAGGCCGCGAGGTGAGCGGCGTCGCCCAGCCCCGGCAGGCCCAGCCCCGGCAGGCCCAGCCCCGAGAGGGTGGAAAGGTCAGCGATCATAGGACGAGCAGCCCTCCTCCGACGAGCACGATGAGCGACAGCACGGTCGAGAACGCGGCCAGCTTCGGCTTGTTCACGGGCACCGAGCCCATGGTCGCCCCGGTCCGCGCGTTCACGGCGATGTAGTGCAGCAGCTCCTTGCCGCCGCCGCGTCGCTCGTAGTACGAGTACAGCCACACGGGCGCGTACATCGCGAGGTAGCGCACGCCCTTGACGGTGACGGACCCGTTCTCCCAGCGCACGCCGCGGTCGTAGGCCGCCAGGGTGTCGCGCAACCGCGACGTGCCCAGGCCGAAGACCATCTGCGCGACCCGGCCCCCGGCGTCGTCCACGTCCATGTCGCGCTTCTCGGACGTGAAGCCGTTGAGATAGTTCGCGTTGTAGCTGACGGCGTTCTTCGTGTCGAAGGGCAGCACCGCGTTGATGACGTTCGAGGTGTCCTGCGCCCGCGCCACCCCGGCCCGCCGCGCCGACGACTCCGCCGTGAGGTCGTCCACGGCGATGTCGCACTGGCGGGCCACGCGATAGACGTCGGCGTCGTAGCGCGTCTCGCGCTGGTCCTTGCCGACGCTCACCGTGTAGCGCCGGGTCTCGACCTCGCCGCGTCCCTCCGCGACGACCTGGGCGTTCACATCTGCGACGAGGTACGGCATGAACACCCCGACCACGTTCTCGGGCTGGAACTCCTGGCGGAACTTCTTCAGCGCGAAGAACCAGCGCTTCTTGGCGAAGCCCTGGATCGCGGCCACCGCCTGCTCGTGCGTCACCTGGAACGGCAGGACGGCGTCCGGCACAGCCCCGTTCGGCACGCGCGCGTCGAGCGAGAGGATGCTGCGGCACCAGTGGCAGCGGGCCTGCAGGTTGGTCGCCGAGTTGATGACGACCTCGGCCCCGCAGCCCTGGCACTTGAGGGTGATGGTGTCCGAGGAGCCGCGGTCGATGTCCGACGCCCCGCGCGAGATCGTGACGCCGTGCAGCGTCGCGATGTCGGTGTCATAGCCCAGCGCCGCCTCGACCAGCTTCTCGGACCACTCCGCCCGGCAGTACCGGCAGACGAGCATCCCCTTCTTCTGCGAGTAGGCGATGTCCGTCGAGCCGCAGGTGGGGCACTTGTCCTGCCCGCCGACCTGGGTGACGGGCGGCGCGGCCTCCTCGCTCACAGACCCAGGACCTTGGCCTTGGCGGCGTCGAAGTCGGCCTGCGTGATGAGCCCGGCGTCGAGCATCTGCTTGAGCTGGGTGAGCTTGGCGACGGGGTCCTCGGCCGCTGGCGCGGCGGCGGGAGCGGCGGGCGCCTCAGCGGGCGCCGCCGGGGCAGCGGGAGCGGGGGGAGGCGGCGGCTGGACACCGAACGGCCCGGGGGTGGCGCCGGAATTCTGCTGGCTCGCGCCCGCGACGCCGCCCGCCATCCCCGCGCCCATCCCGAACATCGCGAGCCCGGCGCCGCCGCCGTTCTCGCCCGCTCCCTGCACGCCGCGCGCCACGGACTGCTGCAGGAACGAGTTCCCGCGCTGGCCGGACAGCGCGTCCGCCTTCTTGACGTCCGAGAGCAGGTTGCGGGTGTCCTCGTCGTACTCGATGGCCTGGATCGCGACGGCGATGATCTCCAGACCGCGCTCGGTGCGCCACTTGTACCCGTCCTCGACCGCCTGGCTCAGCGACTGCGCGAAGCCCAGCGCGTCGGACTGGATCCGGGTGATCCGGTTCCCCTTCGACGGGTCGTTCGTGTAGAGCGAGAACGCCGGGGACAGGGCCGAGACGACCTCGTTGAACAGCTGCGAGGCGGCGTCGTTGTCGACGTCCGTGAAGTCGAACACCGGGGCGCCCGCCGTGATGTAGAGGGCGGGCACGAAGCGTGAGACGAACAGCACCGGGTCGGTGATCTTGATCGTGTACGTGCCGCGCACCAGCGCGCCCACCTGGGCGTTGAGGTAGGCGTCGTCCCAGTAGATCTCCGACTGCGTGCCGAACCGGTTGTTCGGGATCTCCTTGAGGTTCACGTAGAGCGCGATCTGCTGCGCGCCCGGCTGCCCGCCGAACTTGAACCGCTCCCACGACGTCTTGACCAGGGAGCTGACGAAACCGCCGTCGGCGAAGACCGACTGGGAGTTCTGCTCGTCGGTCGTGAAGGTGTAGCCGCCCGGGTCGGTGATCAGCCCGGAGATGCGGCCCTCGGCGAAGGTGATCAGCCCGTAGCCCTCGGGCACCACGATCAGCGAGCCGTTCGTGATGATGTTCGACGAGCCCTTGGTGTTCGAGCCGCGTCCGGCGTTCTGCCCCTGCGGCACCGCCGGGAACAGCGCCGCGGTCGGGGCCAGCCCCTGCGGCGGCGCCAGGAAGTCGATCCACTGGTCGGCGAAGGTCCCGCCGATCGCTCCGGCGAATGCCTTGATGAACCCCATCGTGCGCTCCCTTGCAGGTCGGTGGCGTCGGCCCGGTCCGGTCGTCATGCTACCGGGCGGTCCTCCACGAGGGCAGGGTGAGAACGCGGACCCGGGTTCTGCGCAATCACTACGCAACTTCCCGCGGAACGCTGTGCCGCCGTCGTGCAGCACCGTAGTTTGAGGTCAGAGGCGTGTGCCGCGCCTCGGCCGTCAGAGGTTCCGTCCCGTCGCCGACCCGTTCGTCGTCGGACGCCGCACCGTGAGCAGGAGCCAGTCATGAGTGAGACCACTCGGGCCACCGCTGCCCGGGACCAAGGGCGTGGCAAGGACGAGAGGCGGACGAGCGCCGCCAGCGCGACCGCGTCGCCGTCGTCGGCCCGGGACGCCCGCGCGACCGCGGTGCCCGGACGCGCGACGGTCCGACGCCGTGGGCCGGCCGGTGCGGACGTGCTCGGCGGCACCGAGGTCGAGTCCGACGTGGCGAGCGCCATCCAGCGCCGCCGCGGCGGCGGCTCGAAGCTGCCGCGGGACGTCGCGGAGTCGATGGGGAGCCGCTTCGGTCACGACTTCTCCGACGTGCGCGTCCACACCGGCAACGAGGCGGACACGCTGAGCCGCGCCGTGCAGGCACGCGCCTTCACCGTGGGCTCCGACATCTTCTTCTCCTCGGGTGCCTACGCGCCCGGCTCGACGTCGGGCCAGCACACCCTCGCCCACGAGCTGACGCACGTCGTCCAGCAGTCCGGTGGTGGCTCGGGCAAGGCCTCGTCGGCACCGCTGCGGCGTTCCGCGATGACGGTCGGCCGGGCCGACGACGGCGCCGAGGTCGAGGCGGACCGGGTCGCCGACCGCGTGGTCAAGGCCTTGCGCGACCCGGCCGCTGCCCAGGAGGGCCCCGTCGAGGTCGAGCACACGCACGGCCCGGGCTGCGGGCACGAGGCGACGGTGCGCCGCATCTTCCTGGGGCTGTTCGGCACGACCGCCGTCGCGGAGATGAAGGAGGGGAACCTGGACCAGGAGGACCAGGGCATCCCCAACGAGTTCCTCGACCTCGCGGACACCATCCAGAAGTTCGAGGGGATGCACGACGACCCCACCAAGAGCTTCGACGACCAGAGCTCCTTCATGTCGCCCACGCAGACCTCGGACGCCTTCGGGTCGCTCGCGCTCATCGGCGGCGTGAAGAGCACCGCGGGCAGCCTGTTCGGCGGCGGCAAGGCGATCAAGGGGCTCGTCGAGGCCGAGGACTCCTTCGACACGAACAAGCACGGCGTGGCTCTCGAGCAGAACCTGCTGGGCCTCGGCGGCGGTGTCGGCGGCGTCGCCGGGGCCGCGTCCGGTCTCGCCAAGAACCACGGTGCCAAGGAGCTGCCCGTCGTCGGCGAGGTCATGAGCTTCTACAACGCGGGCGTCAAGGGCAAGGCCGCCATCGAGGACTCGGTGGCCTCGGCGCGCCTCGGCATGCAGAAGGGCAAGGTCAAGCACCTCAAGGACCAGATGATGCCCGCCGACGTGCGCATCGAGCGGTTCAAGGAGTTCTACCCGGCCGCTGCCGCGTACAAGGCCGGCAAGGACGCCGAGGACCAGGCGCTCGCGGCCAAGGACAAGAAGGCCGCCAAGGAGGCGCGCAAGAAGATCGACGCCGCGAAGGGCTCGGTGAAGTCGGGAGACGTCAAGCGCTTCGTGGAGGCGGAGAAGGCCTACGGCAAGCCCGTCACCGACGCCTCGCCCGTCGCGGAGATCATCGGCTTCCTCGACGCCCAGCCCAAGGACTTCGGCAAGGGGACGGCGCACCGCGAGAAGTTCGAGGGGGATCTGGCGAACAGGACCCAGACGGGGTCGGGCGACTACATGGATGCCCGCAGCCTGGGCAAGGTCGCCTCCTTCGGCCAGCGCCGCAAGGGCGAGACCGCGGCGGTGAACTCGGTCGAGGCGGTGGGCAACGCGCTCGACGGCGCGGGCACGTTCACGGCGGCGGCTGACATGGGCGCCACGAAGATCTCCGGCAAGGTCCTCAAGGGCGGTGCCGCGCTGTACCGCGGGCTGAAGTCCGGCGTGAAGCGCGCGCGGCGGGTGCACAAGCTCGCCAAGGCGAAGAACGAGCTCGGCTACGGTGGCAAGACCGACCGCGGTTTCGGCTGGGGTCTGAAGACCTTCCTCGGCGGCAACATCGAGGGGTCGATGGACAAGGCCAAGGACTCGATGGACCCGACGTACAAGAACGCGACGGGTGACAAGACCAAGGCCAAGGAGTCCGCCAACGCGGGTGCGCTCACTGACGTGCAACGGGCCAAGCTGCTGAGGCTGCTGACCCTGCAGGCGCAGCGGCGCGTGGACGACCTGGTGCGGTGCCTCGGTTCCGACAACGACAAGATCGCCGAGCGCGCGGCCAAGATCCTGCACATCATCGCCGAGACGAACCTCGCCGGCGCGCTCGCCCCGATCAAGGACTCCGACATCGCCGCGTTCCGGCAGAAGGCGAAGGACCTGCGGGTCAAGCGCGACGAGCTGCTCAAGGCCAAGGACGATCTCAAGACGAAGAAGAAGCCGACGGCTGCCGAGAAGAAGAAGGTCACCGACCTCGAGAAGGAGGTCACCGATCTCGACACGGCGACCAAGAAGATCGGTGGCAAGATCGGTGACATCGTGAAGGAGCAGCTGAAGGGGATCGGCGGATGATGGCGTATCGCGACCTGGTGGACCGGGTGGAAGCCTGGCTCGTGGGCCAGGAGTGGCAGCTCAACGACGGCGTGACCGTCGAGGAGCGGGGCCAGTTCCTGCTCAGCCCGAGCGACGGCGACGCGCCGTGGCCGCTGCTGGCCGTGGTGGACGACGACGAGCAGCGCGTGCTGTTCTACTCGGTGCGCCCCGAGGACGTGCCGGAGGCGCAGCGCGAGGCCGTCACGGTCCTGCTGACGCGCATCAACTACGGCCTGCTGGTCGGTGCCGTCGAGATGGACCTGGACGACGGCGAGGTGCGCGTGCGCACGGGCGTCGAGCTGGGCACCTTCGGGCTCGACGACGAGGACGCCCTCGGCTCCCAGCTCGCCCGGGCCCTCGGCTCGAACCTCGCGCTGGCCGAGGCCGTCTGGGACGCCGTCGACGACGTGCTCGACCACGGCACCGATCCCCACACCGCCGCCCAGGCCCTCGAGGGCTGAGCCCGGCCGCGCCGCCCCGCCGGTCGAGCAGCGAGCGTCTCGCCCCGTCGGTCGAGCAGCGAGCGTCTCGCCCCGCCGGTCGAGCAGCGAGCGTCTCGCCCCGTCGGTCGAGTAGCGAGCGTCTCGCCCCGTCGGTCGAGTAGCGAGCTCCAGCGAGCGTATCGAGACCAGGGGTCACGGGGATCTCGATACGGGCCCTGGGGGCCCTACTCGATCGGCGGTGTGCGTGGGCCAGGGGCATGCTCGATCGGCGAGGAGTGCCCCTGGGTCCCTACTCGATCGGCGAAGGGCTTGCCCCCCGGGGCTCCTCTCAGGGTCCGCGGTGTTACGACACCTGGGTGCGCGTCGTCCCCGGGTTGAGGATCTGCACGACGCCGCCGTAGGCGCACATCAGCGTGCCCCCCGTGGCGAGGGCGGGCTTGCCACCGATCATCGTGGTCGTCGCGCCGTTGACCCACGCGCCCGTCGCGGGCACGCAGGGCATCGGCGTCAGCACCCCGAGCGCGGCGGAGGTGGCGGCGGCGACGGTCGGGTTGGCCAGCGAGGTGCACATGCCGAAGGTCGGCACGTTGACCAGCGGGGCGCCGTCGGTGATGGTCGCGGCGGGCTTGCCCTCGATCATCACGCGCGGCGTGGGCAGGGCGTTGAGCGTCGCCGGTGCGGCGCCGAAGGAGCACTGGAGCATCGCAGACGTGGCTGCGGCGGGTCGACCCATCAGATCCTCCTCGTGAGCGTGACGACGGCGCCGGACCGTCACCACTTGGTGTTCTTGACGGACTGCGTGAGGACGTCACCCGTGGTCGTGACGAAGCAGACCACCTGGCGGTCGCCGTCCTGCTCCCAGCCGCGGGCGGAGGGGAGCAGGTAGGTGAAGTAGAGCCGGGAGTCGCGGTAGTCGACCCCCACGTACGTGGTGTACGCCTCCGCGCAGGTGCCGTCGGCGAAGGCGGTGAGCGCATCGTTGCCGGGGAAGGCGTCGGGAGCGTCGCCCGTCGTGGCGTCGACGTAGGGGACCGCGGCGTAGACCTCCTGCTGGTGAGGCACCGAGCAGGCGACACGGTCGATCTTGGTGATCTCCACGGTGACGTCCGTGGGCGTCAGCGTGCAGTCGCCGGCCGTGAGGTCGAAGACCGAGACGGCCTTGCCCTTCGCGTCGTCGCCGCCCCACCACAGGAAGTGGCAGCCGCCGAGCGCGAGGACGACCGGCGCGACCACGAGCAGACGCGTAGCGCGTCGCAGGCTCGCGCGGGCCGCGTGCCGACCGGGATCGCCCGCACGGGCCTCACGAGGTCCGGCGACGTCGGAAAGGGGGAGGGAACGCACGGACCAGCTCTCGGTTCGACGACGGTTGCAGCGCAACGCTACCCGGCGCGCCCACCCCGACCATCAGTATTCGTTGCGGAACTTCCCCGCCGTCATCGGACAGGCCCCGCCCCGCCCGCCCGATGCCGCCGCCCTGCCGCCCCCGCCCTGCCCGCCCCACCCCAAGATTGTGGGGTTTCTGCTGTCGTTCGCCACGAAAGACAGCAGGAACTCCACAATCTGGGGGCGAGGGGCGAGGGGCGAGGGGCGAGGGGCGGAGGTCGGGAGGCTCAGCGGCGCACCTTGGGGGTGCGGGCCGAGGAGACGGTGGAGGTGTACCCGGGCTTCTTCGTGATGACCTTCACGGTGAGCCGCGCCCCGCGGTACTTCTTGGTCACCTTCAGCGCGTGCTTGGCGCCCTTCTTGCCCGCGATCTTCTTGCCGCCGCGGTACCAGCGGTAGCTGATCGTCACCGGGGCCGGCCCGCCACGCCGCACCTTGGCGCGCAGCTTCTTGCCGACCTTCGCGCGGCCCTTGATCGACACCGCGGTGCGCGTGAGGACTCCCGCCGCGACCGGTGCGGTGGCGAGCGAGGTCCGGGTCACGGTCACCGTGGTCGGCGCGTGCCCGGTGACGGACACGGTGATGCGGGTGCCGCGCTGGCGCGCCGTGAGCGGGAGGGACGTCGTGGTCGCCCCGGGGATGCGGGCCCCGTCGGCGTACCACTGGTAGGACAGGGCGGCACCGGCCCCCCAGCGTCCGGGGGCCACGCGCAGCGTCGCGCCCACCCGGGCCGTGCCGGAGACGA
>Ga0182749_1002333_pt1 | contig 13972 bp, 14 predicted proteins | sample eDN3rd37CKraftMG_FD_128875 | JGI IMG/M metagenome (GOLD analysis project Ga0182749, IMG submission 128875) | Enriched Miracle-Growth compost microbial communities from Emeryville, California, USA - eDNA 3rd pass 37_C Kraft MG (version 2) (version 2) ...
CCAGGGAGGGCGCCTGCGGAACCGAACCCGTTTACGCCTGAATACATAAGAAAGGAGCCGTTTCATGGCTGGCGAGAAAACCGTCGACACGACAGGACTCTTGGGCTGGATCGATAAGCGCTTTCCGCTTTCGACCATGGTCAAGGAGCACATGTCGGAGTATTACGCACCCAAGAATTTCAATTTCTGGTACTTCTTCGGATCCCTGGCGATGCTGGTGCTGGTCATCCAGATCGTCACCGGCATCTTCCTGGTCATGAACTACAAACCCGACGCCAAGCTGGCGTTCGAGTCTGTGGAATACATCATGCGCGAAGTACCGTGGGGCTGGCTGATCCGCTACATGCACTCGACCGGCGCGTCCATGTTCTTCGTGGTCGTGTACCTGCACATGCTGCGCGGGCTGTTCTACGGCTCCTACCGCAAGCCTCGCGAACTGGTGTGGATCTTCGGCGTCGCGATCTTCCTGTCGCTGATGGGCGAAGCCTTCTTCGGCTATCTGCTTCCCTGGGGCCAGATGTCCTACTGGGGCGCGCAGGTGATCGTGAACCTGTTCTCGGCCATCCCCTTCATCGGCCCTGACCTCGCCATCTGGATTCGCGGCGACTACGTGGTATCCGATGCGACGCTGAACCGCTTCTTCGCCTTCCACGTCATCGCCATCCCCCTGGTTATCCTGGGCCTGGTGGTTGCGCACATCATCGCGCTGCACGAGGTGGGTTCCAACAACCCCGACGGCGTCGAGATCAAGCAGGGCCCCAAAGACCGCTACGGTCGCCCCGTCGACGGCATCCCCTTCCACCCCTACTACACGGTGCATGACATCATGGGTGTGGCGGGCTTCCTGATCGTATTCGCGGCCATTATCTTCTTTGCCCCGGAAATGGGCGGCTACTTCCTGGAGTACAACAACTTCATCCCGGCTGACCCGCTCAAGACGCCGCCGCACATTGCCCCGGTCTGGTACTTCACGCCGTTCTACTCCATGCTGCGCGCCACCACCGCCGATTTCACACTGGTGCTGGCCGGCGCCGCCGTGCTGGCCGCCATCGCCCTGTTCTTCAAGGGCAACCTGAAAGGCATCTGGCGCGTGGCCGTCCCGGTCATCCTGCTGCTGGTGGCTGTCCTGCTGCGCACCATCGACGCCAAGTTCTGGGGTGTGGTGGCCATGGGCGGCGCGGTGGTGATCCTGTTCTTCCTGCCCTGGCTGGATCACTCCCCCGTGAAGTCGATCCGCTACCGTCCAGGCTGGCACAAATTCCTGTACGCGATCTTCATCATCAATTTCCTGGTGTTGGGCTTCCTGGGCACGCAAGCGCCGAATCCCACCTACAACCTCATGAGCCAGATCGGCACGCTGATCTACCTGGGCTTCTTCCTGCTGATGCCCGTGTGGAGCCGCCTGGGCACCTTCAAGCAAGTGCCCGACCGCGTCACGTTCCATGCTCACTAAGGCAACCAACACGTTACGGAATGACCTGACCATGATGATCAAAAAGCTGCTTAGTGTCGTCGCCCTGTCACTGACCTGCACGGTTGCTCTCGCCGCCGGCGGCGGGCACAAGCTGGACTCGGCACCCGACCGCATCAACGATATGGCGTCGCTGCAAAATGGCGCCAAGCTGTTCGTCAACTATTGCCTGGGCTGTCACAGCGCCAACTCGATGCGCTACAACAAGCTCACCGAGATTGGCCTGACGGACGAAATGATCCAGAAGAACCTGCTGTTCACGGGCGAAAAGGTCGGCGACCTGATGCATATCGCCATGAAGCCCGAAGACGCCAAGCGCTGGTTCGGCACGGCGCCCCCCGACCTGTCGGTGATCGCCCGCGCCAAATCAGAGAACATGGGGCATTCCGGTGTTGATTATGTCTACACGCTGATGCGCTCGTTCTATCGCGACACCACCAAAGCCAGCGGCTGGGACAATCTGGTCTTCCCCAGCATCGCCATGCCCAACATCCTGTGGGAGCTGCAAGGCCCCCGCACGCTGGAGCGCACGGTTGTGCACGAGGTGGAACAGGCCGACGGCAGCCAGCAATGGGAACGTATTGTTTCAAAGTACGATGCTGACGGTTTTTCCGAGATCAAGGCTGAGGCGCTGAAAGACTATGAAGGCTCGGCCGTGGACAACGCAGTGCTTTCGTCGCCGGATCCGCGCAAGGTCGCGCAGTTCGACAACAACGTGGCCGACCTGGCCAACTTCCTGGGGTGGATGGCCGAACCCATGCAGTTGCAGCGCAAGCAGCTCGGTGTATGGGTCCTGCTTTTCCTTGGCCTGTTCCTGGTGGTTGCCTGGAGGCTGAATGCTTCCTACTGGAAGCATGTAAAGTAAAGGGAGATAACCTCTCATATTGATAGTTCACAGTAATTCGCATTAGCACAGCCTCTGCGATTACACTATCACCCAGGAAATAGGCGTAGGGTCATACGCCTATTTCCCTTTTCGGCGGGCAGCGCTTATATTGCCCGCCTGTCATTTTTCTGAGATTGGAAACCGCGACATGATGGTGCTCTATTCTGGAACGACTTGCCCGTTCTCCCAACGCTGCCGCTTCGTGCTGTTTGAAAAAGGCATGGACTTCGAGATCCGTGATATCGACCTGTACAACAAGCCCGAGGATATCTCGGTCATGAACCCGTACGGGCAGGTGCCCATCCTGGTAGAACGCGACCTTGTCCTGTATGAGTCGAACATCATCAACGAATACATCGACGAGCGCTTTCCCCACCCCCAGCTCATGCCGGCAGATCCCGTCATGCGTGCGCGCACCCGCCTCTTTCTCTACAACTTCGAGAAAGAGCTGTTCGTGCATGTATCCGTGCTCGAGGATCGCAGCAACACCGACACCAAGGCCCAGGATCTCGCCCGCCAGAACATTCGCGACCGCCTGGCCCAGCTCGCCCCCCTGTTGATCAAGAACAAGTACATGCTGGGCGAAGAGTTTTCCATGCTCGACGTGTCTGTTGCGCCGCTGCTGTGGCGCCTGGATCACTATGGCATCGAGCTGCCCAAGAACGCAGCCCCGCTGCAGAAATACGCCGAGCGCATTTTTTCGCGGCCCGCCTACATTGAGGCATTGACGCCGTCCGAAAAAGTGATGCGCCGTTAAACGACCATGCAAGAATCCTCGACCAAGCCCTACCTGATTCGCGCATTGCACGAATGGTGCACCGACAATGGCTATACGCCCCATATTGTCGTGACCGTCGATGCAAACACAGTCGTGCCACCCGCGCATATACGCGACGGACAGATCACGCTGAATATAGGCACGCTGGCCACCAACCGGCTGACCCTGGGAAACGAGTACATCGAGTTCCAGACCCGCTTTGGCGGTGTCACGGAACAGATCTATGTACCTGTGGCAGCCGTATCGGCCATCTACGCACGCGAAACAGGTGCAGGCATGGGCTTCGATGTCCTGGAATCCCAGCCCTACCCTGGGACGGCAGCGGCCGATGCGCCGGCCGCCCAGCCCGGCGCCGGCCCCAAGGTCGTCACCGACAACAGCAGCCGCCCCCCTGCGGCTGACGGCCCCTCTGGCGACGACGACCCCAAGCCCCCACGGCTGACCATCGTCAAGTAAGCGCCTCGCTACGCAGGCATACCCCCAACGGCCCTGGCATTGAAAAACGCCGGGGCTTTTTGGTTCTTTTTACATCCTCGCCACAGCGGCAGCCGCGTACAATAACCGTTGGCTTCCCTCTTGATGGCCTGGCGATGCGCGAGTCTGCGCGGCCATGTGCTTGGGGAGGGGCATCCAATCAGGCAAACCTTGCACACCTGCCCGGCACGACGCTGCCGGCCTTTCGGAGCTAGACTCAATGAAATCCATCAAGCAATTCAGCGCGCTTGCCCTGGCTGGCCTTCTGGCTGCATCATTTTCGGGCGGCGCCGCAGCCGCCGACTGGCCCGACGGCAAGCCTGTCACCATGATCATTCCCTACGCCGCAGGCGGCTTCGCTGATACCCGCATGCGCATGCTGGGCGAGGAGCTGGGCAAAGAGTTGGGCACTACCATTGTTGTCGAGAACAAGGCCGGCGCGGGCGGCGTGATCGGCACAGCCGATCTGGTGCGGTCCAAACCCGATGGCTACACGATAGGCAGCGGCCACCTTGCGCCACTGTCGGTCAACCCGACGCTGATGCCCAAGAATGTCCCCTATGACGTCAAGAAAGACATTGCGCCGGTGATTTTGATCGAGGAAGCGCCGCTGATCCTGAACGTCAACAAAAAAGTGCCGGTCAAATCGGTTGCCGACCTCATTGCCCTGGCCAAGAAAGAGCCGGGCGCTCTCACCTTTGGCTCATCGGGCGTGGGTGGTGCGCACCACCTGTCGGGCGAGCTGTTTGCCCAGGAAGCGGGTGTCGAAATGACGCACGTACCCTACAAGGGAGGCGCTCCCGCCGCCACGGACCTGATGGCCGGCCATATCGATATGATGTTTGAAATGGGTTATGCGGCACTGCCAGCTATACAGGCGAAGAAGGTGCATCCGCTGGCCGTGACGAGCAGCAAGCGCCTCGCCTTGCTGCCCGACGTGCCCACGGTTGCCGAATCGGGCCTGCCCGGCTTCGAGTCCTATAACTGGCAGGGCATTATTGCTCCGGCAGGCACACCCGAGCCCATCATCGAGAAGCTGAATACAGCCTTTAACCATATTCTCCAGAAACCCGAGGTCAAGAAAGCCTTCGACGCGACAGGCGGTCAGGCGGTCGGCGGCACACCGGAAGAGTTCGCCTCGTTCATCCAGAGCGAGACGGAGAAATGGGCCAAGCTGATCAAGTCGGCAAACATCTCGGTCAACTGACACCAGGCCCGCGCCGCGCAAGGCCGCTTGCCCGGCCTCCAGTCCTGCGGCCGCGTGCCATCACAATGAAGGCTGGCGGGTTCCACACACCCGCAGCGCTTTGCTATGAAGGAAGGCCGGCAGGTTTCACACCTGACCGGCCTTTGTCATGTCCGCTAGCGGAAAATGCGATCAGGCGCCCTCGGCAACGACCTCCTGGGGCAGATCAGTGCCGTGATACTTCTTGAAGATGGTGTTCAGCTCCCCACCCTTGAGGTTCTCACGAATCAGTTCGTTGACCTTTTCCTTGAGCGCGGCGTTGTCCTTTGCAACACCAATGCCCAGCATGGCGGTGGCCATGACGATCTTCGTTTCAAGCGGCTTGGACGGCCCCTGCTTGTTCAGCGCGGCCACGATGGATGGCGCGGTGGAGAAGATGCTGGCCTGCCCGCTGGTAATGGCGGTAATGGCCGTGGCGTCATTCTCGAAACGGACGATGTTGGTGCCCGGAGGCGCCATCTTGGTGACATTATTGTCGTTGGTCGTGCCGCGTGCAGTCACCACAGTCTTTCCGGCCAGGTCGGCCATCTTGGTGATGTCCGCATCCTTGGGCGCGGCGATCACAGACTGTATGGCTGCATATGGCATGCTGAAATCAATGACCTTCTTGCGCTGATCGGTTATGGACAGGCTGGAGATCACGATGTCCGCCTTGTTGGTCAGCAGGAAAGGAATGCGGTTAGCCTGGGTGGTGGGCACGATCTCGAGCTTCACGCCCAGATCCTTGGCGAGCAGCTTTGCCGTTTCGACATCAGAACCGACTTCCTTCATGGAATCGTCTTTCATCCCGTAAGGCGGCGCATTCAGGTCGATGGCCACGCGCAGCACTTTCTGCTCCATGATCTGGTCCAGCGTGTTTGCCTGCGCCTGCGGCATGGTGGCGGACAAGCCCGCACACGCAACGGCAAGGGCGGCCATGGCCAATGTAGGACGGAATATCTTCATGTGTCTGTCTCCTGTGTTATCAACGGAAAATGCAATTGCCTGTGCGGGTCAAAGCCCGTTGCTGACGAATTGCCGTAGTTCGGGGGTAGTCGGGTTGCGCAGGATATCGGCGCCGCCCTGTTCGTGAATCTTGCCCTGGTGCATGAAAATGATCCTGTGCGCGACCTTCATGGCAAATCCCATTTCATGAGTGACCAGCACCATGGTCATGCCCTCCGCGGCCAGCTTCTCGATGACGCGCAGCACCTCGCCCGTCAGCTGTGGATCAAGCGCCGAGGTGACTTCGTCAAACAGCATGAGCTGGGGTCCCATGGCAAGCGAGCGCGCAATCGCCACACGCTGCTGCTGCCCGCCCGAGAGCTGTTCGGGGTAGAAGTTAATCTTGTCCGCCAGGCCGACTTCCTGGAGTACCTGCTGCGCGATCTCCTTGGCCTTGGCCTTGGACAGCTTGCGCACGGAGCGAGGCGCCAGCGTGATGTTCTGCTCCACGGTCAGGTGGGGAAAGAGGTTGTAGCTCTGGAACACAATGCCCACGTCCTGCCGCAGTTGCTTCAGATCCTTGCGCTGGGTTTCCGCGCCGAAGGTATGGCCACAGACAGAGATCTCACCCTCGTTGATGATCTCGAGATGGTCCATGCAGCGCAGGGCGGTGCTCTTGCCCGAGCCGCTCTGGCCGATGATGGCGACGATCTCACCTTTTTGCACAGTCAGGTCCACGCCCTTGAGGACATGGTTGTCTCCGAACCACTTGTGCACGTTGCTCAGGCGCACGACTTCTGTCATGACATTTTCCTTATGGCAGATGGACTCTCTGTCTCAGTTGCGCGCCAGCGTGAGCTTGCGCTCCAGCCTCAGGCTCATCCAGGACAGGGGATAGCAAATGATGAAATACAGCACTGCCGCCGCCCCGAAATACAGGAATGGCTTGAATGTTGCGTTATTCAGGATCTTGGCGTTGTACGACAGCTCCGCAAAGCCGATCACCAGCGAAGCAAACGAGGTGTTCTTGACGATCTGCACCATGAAGCCGACAGTGGGCGGGGTGGCGATGCGCAGCGCCTGGGGCAGGATGACTTTGAACATACGCTGCACACGATTCAGGCCCAGGCATTCCGCGGCTTCCCACTGGCTCTGCGGCACAGACTCGATACAGCCCCGCCAGATTTCACCGAGGAAGGCGCTGGATTGCACTGTAAGCGCAAGCACGGCGGCGAACAGCGCCGGAACCGAGCTGTAGCCCAGGATGGACGGGCCGTAAAAACAGACCCCCATGAGCACCAGCAGGGGCGTGCCCTGGATGATGTTGATATAGCCAAATGCCGTCTGGCGGACCAAGGTGTTGTCCGACACCCGCATCAGCGCAATGACGAGGCCCAGTATGCTGGCAAAGACAAATGTGAGCACAGAGAGCAGCAGCGTGCCGTAGGCGCCCTGCAGAAGATAATTGATCTGATCGCTGTTCATGCGCGGTTACTCGCTTACAGGAGCGTGCCAAGCCGACGCTTGCGCACAAACATGACCTTGCCCGCCAGCGTGAATGCCGCGCGAACCAGGAAGGACATGGCCAGGTATACGACCCACAGCACGAGGAAAACCTCAAAGTTGCGGAAGGTCAGCGCCTGGATGTTGCCGGATATGCCGAACAGGTCTTCAGTGCCTACCGCCGACAGCACGCTGGTCACCAGCATCAGGAGGATGAACTGGCTGGTCAGGGCGGGATAGACGCGCTCCAGCGCCGGCACGAGAATCACATGCCAGTAAACCTGCAGGGGCGAGAGCCCCAGGCACTCGCCCGCTTCGCGCTGGCTACGCGGGACCGACTCAATGCCGGCCCGCACGATCTCACAGGTATAGGCGGTGATGTTGATCACCAGGGCCAGGATGGCGCCCACCAGTATGGGCATGGTCAGGCCGACGCTGGACAGCCCGAAGATCAGGAAATAGCTCTAAATGATCAGCGGGGTATTGCGGATGATCTCGACGTAGGCGCCGACACATTTGCGCAACCACGGGCCGCCCGAGCTCCGGGCGATGGCACAGAGCACACCCATGATGAACCCGGCCAGCGTGGACCAGAATGACATGACCAGCGTCGTCTTGACGCCCTGCAGAAACATGGGCCAGTACTCAAGTACCGACGCAAAATCAAACTGATACGACATGCCGGAAATACCTGCGTTTGAATTGTGGAATTCGGATATGCTACCTTGCATAATTGGTAAAACCACTTATCGAAAACCCTGAATTTTGTGTATTTTTTGTATATTGGTTTGACCAGTTGCCGTGGTTTCCATAACATTGTCAATAATGAGCCAGGGCTTGCGGCGGCCTGAGCGTGCGCCTGCACGGCGCTCAAGCATCCGCCGACCAAGCCCGCGCATGCCCAATATCACAGCAAAACAGAACAGGTGACCATGAAGCCTGAACCTTTATCTCGCGGAACAGAACGGGCCCGCAGCTATCTGCATGTGGCGGATATGCTCAGGCAGGAAATCACAAAGATGGATGTCGATGCCAGCGGCAGGCTGCCTTCGGAGCGGGAGTTGGCTGGCCTGCTCAACATCTCTCGCCCAAGCCTGCGCGAGGGGTTGATCGCGCTCGAACTGCAGGGCGAAATCGAGATTCGGATCGGATCAGGCATCTATCTCAAACAGCCCGCAAACCCGGCAAGAACGTTGGAGCCAGCGGCGTCCGGCCAGATTCCAGCCCCCATGCAAGCGGTCAAGATGGGCGACAGCCCCCGTGACGTGAACCAGATGCGATTGTTCCTGGAGGGAGGCGTGGCTGCGCACGCGGCACGATTCATCACGCGGCCCCAGCTGCGGCAACTGGAAAAAAGCCTCCAGGCCATGCGCGCCGCGCTTCGGCAGAAGGGGCGCGCGGGCGTCAGGACAATTACTGAGGCCGACCGGCTGTTTCACATGGCGCTGGCCGCCGTCACCGAGAACGAGCTGCTGGTGCAGACACTGGAAGATCTGTTCGACCAGCGCTATACGCCGGTGGCAAACACGATGCACCAGCATTTCGACGATCAATCAGCCTGGCAGGTTGCTGTGCATGAGCATCAGGAAATCTACGAAGCCATTGCCAACCGCGACCCCTTGCAGGCACAGGCCGCCATGCAGCGCCATCTGACGCGCGCGCATGCGCGGCTGATGGCCGTCATTGGCTGAGCACTGCAGACAGACAAGCACCCCCTTATTCATCCCCGCACTCCCTCGCCCCTGGACACATCATGCAGAAGACCACCATACGACTCAACGAACACGACAATGTCATTATCGCCACCACCCAGCTGATGCAGGGCAATGTGGCCGACGGCATCACTGTCTCGGGGCTGATCCCGGCAGGCCACAAGATTGCCGCCGAAGCCATACCCGCCGGGACGCCTGTACGCCGCTACAACCAGATCATTGGTGTCGCCACCCGCGACATCAAGCCTGGGCAGCATGTGCATACGCACAATATGGAGATGATGAATTTTGACCGCGATTACAACTTCTGTGCGCACCGCAAGGAAATTGCCGTCAATGAGAATACCGACACATTCATGGGCATCGTTCGCCCGGATGGTCGCGTGGCAACACGCAATTTCATCGGCATCCTGACCTCGGTCAACTGTTCGGCCACTGTCGCCAAGGCTATTGCCGATCATTTCCGCCGCGACATCAACCCGGATGCGCTGGCCGATTTCCCCAACGTCGACGGGGTCGTGGCGCTGCCTCATTCAACCGGCTGTGGCATGTCCTCGAGCGGCGTGTCGATGGACACGCTGCGGCGCACGCTGATCGGCTATGCGCGCCAAGTCAACTTTCATTCCGTGCTGATGATAGGTCTGGGCTGTGAAACCAACCAGATTTCGGGCGTGATGGCAGCCGGCAAGCTGGAGGAAGGCCCAAGGCTGTATACCTATTCCATCCAGGACTCGGGCGGCACGTCCAAGGCAGTGGCCAAGGGCATAGCCAAGGTCAAGGAAATGCTGCCGGAAGCCAACCGTGTGGAACGTGAGCCGGTTTCCGCCTCGCACCTGATCGTCGGCCTGCAGTGCGGCGGTTCGGATGGCTATTCCGGCATCACTGCCAACCCGGCACTGGGCGCTGCCGTGGACAGGCTCGTGCGCGCGGGCGGCACCGCGATCCTATCGGAAACCCCGGAAATATATGGCGCCGAGCACCTGCTGACCCAGCGCGCCGTAAGCCGCGAAGTGGGCGAAAAATTGGTCAAGCGCATCAGGTGGTGGGAAGATTACTGTACCCGCAACCATGCGGAGATGAATAACAACCCCTCAGCCGGCAACAAGGCGGGCGGGCTAACGACGATTCTGGAAAAATCGCTGGGCGCGGTTGCCAAGGCCGGCACGACCAATCTGAATGATGTCTACGAATATGCCGAGCCCGTCACAGCCAAGGGCATGGTCTTCATGGATTCGCCGGGATTCGACCCCGTTTCGGCCACCGGGCAGGTTGCCTCCGGCGCCAACCTGATCTGTTTCACCACGGGGCGCGGGTCGGCCTATGGCTGCACACCTTCGCCCTCGCTCAAGCTGAGCACCAACAATGCCTGCTGGGAGCGCCAGGAAGAAGATATCGACATCAACTGCGGCACCATTATCACGGGCGAGGAAACAGTGGATAGCCTGGGCGAAAAAATCTATCGCATGATGCTGGATACCGCCTCGGGCACGCACACCAAGAGCGAGCTGCATGGCTACGGCCAGAACGAGTTTGCGCCGTGGACCATAGGTGTGACGGTCTGACTTAAAGGTCTGGCTCCCGCCTGCCAGGATCTGCATATGAAAAACGCCGGGGCATAGCCCCCGGCGCGGGCAGCTTCCTCCCGGCCGCAGTGCCGGAAAGGCTAGTGAAGGCGATCGATCAACGATGGAGCGCCCTCACCTAAAGCCTATTTCGATGCCAGTACCAGCGATTCCGGCAAAGGCTGATGCAGCCATTTCTGGAACAAAGCGTCCAGCTTACCATTCTCGATATTGGTCTTGACGAAATCATTGACTGCCTGGAGCAGCTCGGGGCGCTTGTACTGCATGGTAATCCCCATCTGCTGTTCGTTAATCACGTATTTGACCTGGAACTTGCCAGGGTAGCGCTTCTGCACATCTCCCGCGATCACCGAAGAGGTGCCCGCGGCATCGACCTGGCCCATGATCATGGCCTGCAATGCGGAGGCATCATCGTCGAAGCGGCGAATATCCGTGCCTTTCGGGGCTACTTTCATTACCCCGATATCCGTCGTGCTGGCGCGCGGGACACCAATCTTGTATTTGGGGAAATCCTCCGGCGAGGAAATTTTTGTGCTGTCCGGGCCGAGCAGCACCATGCTGGCTGCCGAATATGGCTTGGAGAACTGAACCTGCTTCACACGCTCAGGCGTAATGGCCAGGGACGCCACCAGCACGTCTACCTTGTCTGTGAGCAAATAGGGGATGCGGTTGGGGCCGGTCACCGGAATCAGGTCGAGCTTGACGCCCAAAGACTCGGCCAGCAGCTTGGCGACGTCAGCATCGTAGCCGTCGGGCTTGTTCTGCAGGTCGGTGGTGCCATAGGGAGGAAAATCGATAACAATGCCGACCTTCAGGACGCCGCTGGACTTGACCTTGTCCAGATAGCTTTCAGCATGTGCCGCGACGGATGCCACGGACAGCAGCGATGCCACGGCAACGCCGCCCAGGACGGCCTTGAAGCGGCCGCTCAGGAATGTGGGTAACACAATAAGTCTCCAGGTTCTAATCGTAGAAGAGGGGCAAAAACGGAATCCACAGCAGGGATTCCGTTTTTTCGGGGCCGCCCACAGCCATGCTGTGAGGCCTCGGCCCCAGTGATGCGTTTGCCGTTATGGATCAGCGCAAGAGGTCTGCGCTCCAGGCATGAACCGATTGCTGCTGCTCGCCCAGGCCTTCTATGCCCAGGCGGACCACGTCGCCCGCCTTGAGGTAGACGGGCGGCTTCTGGCCCAGGCCCACGCCCGGAGGCGTGCCGGTGGAAATCAGGTCGCCAGGCTGCAAGGTCGTGAACTGGCTGATGTAGTGCACCAGATATGCCACATTGAAGATCATGGTGCGCGTGTTGCCGTCCTGGAATCGCTTGCCGTTGACATCAAGCCACATGCCCAGGTTCTGGGGATCCGCAACCTCGTCGGACGTGACCAGCCAGGGGCCGACGGGGCCGAAGGTGTCGCATCCCTTGCCTTTGTCCCAGGTGCCGCCCCGCTCGATCTGGTATTCGCGCTCGGACACATCGTTGACCACGCAATAGCCGGCCACGTAGTTGAGGGCGTCTTCCAGGGACACATAGCGCGCCTTGGTGCCGATCACCACACCGAGTTCAACTTCCCAGTCTGTCTTGACGGAATTCTGGGGCAGGACGATATTGTCATTCGGGCCCGTTGCCTCGGACCATTTGGTGAACAGAATGGGCTCGGCGGGCACTTCCGCCCCGGTTTCGGCAGCGTGATCGCTATAGTTCAGACCCACGCACAGGAATTTGCCGACCTTCGCATAAGGCGTGCCGATGCGGCCAGGCTCTTTGACGACCGGCAGGGATGCCACGTCGATTGCCTTGAGCGCTTCCAGCCCGGCGGGGCTGAGCGTGTCAGCCGTAATGTCGTCCAGCTTGCCGGACAGATCGCGGACGTTGCCGTCCTTGTCCAGGCAGCCCGGCTTTTCCTGGCCCACGGGCCCGTAACGCAGCAGTTTCATATTCTCATCTCCTTGATATTCGGGAAGGGTTTGCGAGTGACGCACGCCTCGGCACCACGCCTCGCCGTTGACAGCTTTCCGGCGGTTTCGTCCTGATCAGTTGGACCAGCCGCCGTCGATCACGTGGGTCGTGCCAGTGGTAAAGCCTGCTTCGTCAGATGCCAGGTAGGTTGCCAGGGCAGCGATCTCGTCGGCTTTTCCGACACGCCCGATGGGCTGCCGCGCCACAAACGCAGCCTCGATCTCTTCCTGGCTCTTGCCGTATTTGTCTGCCTGCATGGCAATACGGCCCTTGAGCGAGGGCGATTCGACCGTGCCAGGGCAGATCGCATTGCAACGGATGCCCTTGGAGACAAAGTCTGCCGCGACAGATTTTGTCAGGCCAATGACGGCGGCCTTGGTGGTGCCGTACACAAAGCGGTTGGGCACGCCCTTGATGCTCGACGCGGCTGACGACATGTTGATAATGGAGCCGCCCTGCTTTTCCAGCATGCCCGGCAGAAATGCGCGAATGGTGTTGTACATCGACCGCACATTGAGCTTCATGGAAAAATCCCACGCGTCTGCATCGGTGTCCAGGATGGTGCCGTCATGCACAAACCCCGCGCAGTTGAACAGGATATCGATGGCGCCCAGCCGGCCAGCCAGCGCCTGAATGGCGGCTTCGTCGGTCACGTCCAGGCGCTCGGTCTGGCAGCCTTTCAGATCTGCAAGCAGGCTTTCATTGATATCTGTGGCGATCACCGTCGCGCCTTCCCGTGCAAACATCTCTGCCGTTGCACGACCTATTCCCTGTCCAGCCGCCGTTACCACGGCCACTTTTCCTGCCAAACGCCCAGCCATCCATCGCTCCTTATCTGGTTTCCGCATCCGTGAAATTTATATAGAAAATTTAAATTTCATATAAGAATGAATCCTAGACCCGTAGATACCGAGCGTCAACGGCTTGATTCTGATTTTTAACTAGTAAAAACCCCTAGATACTTCATATGTTGCGAGATATGGCTCTTTGAACACAAGAAAACTATAATTTCATATATAAAATCAACTCTGGAACAGCCGATATGCCTACCCTACAGGAAGCTCCGCCGTCGAGCGAAAGCAGCAAGGCGCGCTATAGCGCGCCGGCGCTTGAGAAAGGGCTGGATATTCTCGAGACGCTGAGCGGCAGCTCCCAGGCTTATGCCATGCACGAGCTCAGCCAGTTGCTGGGCCGAAGCGTGAATGAGATTTTCCGCATGGTTGTCACGCTGGAGCGGCGAGGCTATATACAGGCCGACGACCAGGACCGCTATTCCCTGAGCCTGAAGCTGTTCCAGCTTGCTCACCAGCATCCACCCATCAACGCCCTTTCCAGCGCCGCGCTCCCGCTGCTCGAAGAACTGGCCGAGCGTGCCCGCCAATCGTGCCACCTGGCGGTCTATCGCGATGGCCGTGTCGTGGTCATCGCCCAGGCGGAC
>Ga0182749_1002334_pt1 | contig 13970 bp, 19 predicted proteins | sample eDN3rd37CKraftMG_FD_128875 | JGI IMG/M metagenome (GOLD analysis project Ga0182749, IMG submission 128875) | Enriched Miracle-Growth compost microbial communities from Emeryville, California, USA - eDNA 3rd pass 37_C Kraft MG (version 2) (version 2) ...
CTGCGATTCAAACGCTGGCTCACCGAGATCAAGCAGTCCTGCGACGGCATCGACGCCGTGTACTTCGAGGAGGTGCGCCGCCACGCCGGGGTCGATGCAGCCCACGCCTACGGCGGCTTCATGGCCCACCTCACCGCATGGTGCGAGCACCACCAGATCCCGTACCAAGGCGTCTCGGTGGGTACGATCAAGAAGCACGCCACCGGCAAGGGCAACGCGAACAAGGATCAGATGATCAGCGCCGCCCGGTTGCGTGGCCACGCACCGGCTGACGATAACGAAGCCGATGCCATTGCGCTGTTGCACTGGGCCATCGAGACGCTGGAGGTGTGAGATGAAGGTTCCGACTCCCACCTACCGCTGTGCCCTGGCTCGATTGCAACCCGATCCGCGCCCCGATCCGGAGCAGATCAAGCGTGAGGGCTGGCGCGACCAGCAGATCCTGGTGATCTCGCCCGACGACGCACGGCTCGACTGGGTCGAACGCGAACTGCTGCGCCGGATCGGCGATCGGCTGTACGGGGCGAAGGAGCGTCGACATGGCTGAATGGACGATCGAAACCGTGGCCGACCGGTTCATCGAGGCCGCAAGAACCGCCCACCGCCTTCCTCCGGTTCGCGTGCAGGGCTACTTCAACTGCTGGCCGGCGATCAAACGCATGCCATGGGAAAACCTCGGCGCAGAGCCACCGGTCTACCGCTTTCCTCCCGATCCTGTGGCCATCGACCGGATGCTGGAGACCATGCGGTGGGTCCAGTGGCTTGAGGAGGAACAGCGACACCTGGTCTGGATGCGGGCGCAGCGGTACCCGTGGAAAGAAGTCTGCTGCCGCTTCGCCTGTGATCGAACCACTGCCTGGCGTCGTTGGCAGGCGGCACTGGCGATCGTGGTCGAGCAGCTGCAAGCCGCGAGGAGACATGGAGCGACAGCCAATTCGCGCTGACGTTGCGTGTAGTTGCGAGCCGTTGCAAAGCCACTCGGAGTCCTGCGGAACGCTGCGGGTTTTGACGCCTTTTCGGCGTGCAACATCCGGAGGTTTTTTCGCTAGTATTACAGCTAATCTCGCGAGCGAAGTACGTCTGAAGGCCACAGCACAGTCTGTGGCCTTCGTCGTTTCCAGCCCGTGATGGCCACGCCCATTGCCACGGGTCCTTTCTGGCCACCAAACCATGCGGGGGGCGCGAGCGCGGCGCTTTTTTAGCGTCAGGGTGCGAACCAAGGTTCGCACAGTTCGCAGTTCGCACCCCGCCAGTTCGCACCAACCCCAAAAACCCGCCCACGGTTTGTCGTCGGCGGGTTTTCTATTTTCAGGACACCATCTTTGAATACGCTCAACGTCGAGTACCGCAAGGTCGAGGCGCTGATTCCCTACGCCCGCAATCCGCGCACACATTCCGATGCGCAGATCACCAAGATCGCCGCTAGCATCGTCGAATATGGCTGGACGAACCCGGTCCTGGTTGATGGCGACAACGGCATCATCGCGGGCCACGGTCGTTTGGCTGCCGCACGCAAGCTGGGGCTGGATCAGGTGCCGGTGATCGAACTGGCCCATCTCACCACCGCGCAAAAGCGCGCCTTGGTCATCGCCGACAACCGGCTGGCGCTTGACGCTGGCTGGGATGAGGAGATGTTGGCGCTCGAACTGTCGGAGCTTTCCGAAGCGGGTTTCGAACTGGCGCTGACCGGCTTCGAGAACATCGAGATCGATGCGCTGCTGGCAGATGCCACGCCCACCGAAGCAGAACCTGCGGCGCAGGATGGCGTAGACGCCGATGAACCCGATACGACCGATAACGTACCTGACACGCCAGTGGTGGCGGTGTCGCGCGAGGGAGATGTCTGGGCCATCGGCTCGCACCGGTTGATCTGTGGCGACGCCACCGACCCAGCCGTGGTCGCCACACTGATGCAGGGTGACACCGCGCAGCTTTGCTTCACCTCGCCGTATGGCAACCAGCGCGACTACACCTCCGGCGGCATTGCCGATTGGGATGTCCTGATGCGAGGTGTGTTCGCACATCTGCCGATGGCTGGCGACGGACAGGTGCTGGTCAATCTTGGGCTGATCCACCGCGACAACGAAGTCATCCCCTATTGGGACGGCTGGCTGTCCTGGATGCGTCAGCTAGGGTGGCGGCGCTTTGCGTGGTACGTCTGGGATCAGGGGCCAGGCATGCCCGGCGACTGGCAGGGCCGATTGGCTCCCAGCTTCGAGTTTGTTTTCCACTTCAATCGCAGCACCCGCAAACCCAACAAGATTGTTCCTTGCAAGCACGCGGGCCTGGAATCGCACCTGCGCGCTGACGGGTCGTCCACAGCGATGCGTGGTAAGGATGGCGAGGTCGGCGGCTGGACGCACAAGGGTCAGCCGACGCAGGACACCCGTATCCCCGATTCGGTGATTCGCGTGATGCGCCACAAGGGCAAGATTGGGCAGGACATTGATCACCCGGCCGTGTTCCCGGTCGCATTGCCTGAGTTTGCCATTGAGGCTTACACCGATTCGGGTGACGTCGTGTTCGAGCCCTTCGGCGGCAGTGGTACGACGATGCTGGCCGCGCAACGCACTGGTCGTATCTGCCGCAGTGTGGAAATTGCGCCGGAGTACGTGGACGTGGCCATCAAGCGTTTTCAGCAAAACCACCCCGGCGTGCCGGTCACGCTCATTGCAGGCTGTGGAATCAAATCGGGCCAGTCCTTCGACGACGTGGCCACAGAACGGCTGGCGACCACGGAGGTAGAACAATGAGCGCGTCCTGGTTGGCAGACAAGATTGAGCAGTGGCCTACAGCCAAACTGCTGCCCTATGCACGCAATGCGCGGACACATTCGGATGATCAGGTGGCGCAGATCGCCGCATCGATTGCCGAGTTTGGCTTCACCAATCCGATCCTTGCAGGCAGTGACGGCATCATCGTCGCTGGGCATGGACGCTTGGCCGCTGCGCAGAAACTTGGGCTTGAGATCGTGCCCGTGGTCGTACTGGATCACCTGAGCCCGACCCAGCGCCGCGCCTTGGTCATCGCAGACAACCGCATCGCGGAGAACGCGGGCTGGGACGATGCGATGCTCCGGATCGAACTGGAAGCCTTGCAACTCGAAGGTTTCGATCTGGACATCACCGGCTTCGACGCCGACGCGCTGGCCGAACTGATCGCGGGCGACGAGCCGGACAATGAGGGACAGACCGATGAGGATGCGGTACCGGAGGTTGGCGAAATTCCAATATCGCGCCCGGGCGATGTCTGGATCATGGGCCAGCACCGACTGCTGTGCGGCGACTCGACCGTGGCCGAGAGCTACGACCGACTGATGCAGGGCGACGTGGCAGACATGGTCTTCACCGACCCGCCGTACAACGTGAACTACGCCAACAGTGCCAAGGACAAGATGCGCGGCAAGGATCGCGCGATCCTGAACGACAACCTGGGTGACGGTTTCTACGACTTCCTGCTGGCAGCATTGACGCCCACAGTGGCGAACTGCCGGGGCGGCATCTATGTGGCGATGTCATCCAGCGAGCTGGATGTGCTGCAGGCCGCCTTTCGCGCCGCCGGTGGAAAGTGGTCGACGTTCATCATCTGGGCCAAGAACACCTTCACGTTGGGCCGCGCCGACTACCAGCGCCAGTACGAACCGATCCTGTACGGATGGCCCGAGGGTGCGCAACGTCACTGGTGTGGTGACCGCGATCAGGGGGATGTCTGGAACATCAAGAAGCCGCAGAAGAACGATCTGCATCCGACGATGAAGCCGGTGGAGCTGGTCGAGCGGGCGATCCGCAATTCGAGCCGCCCGGGTAACGTCGTCCTCGATCCGTTCGGTGGTTCTGGCACAACGCTGATTGCGGCCGAAAAATCAGGTCGCGTCGCGCGACTGATCGAACTCGATCCGAAGTACGTGGATGTGATCGTGCGCCGGTGGGAGGACTTCACCGGCCAGACGGCCATCCGCGAGGCAGCAGACCAGGAAGTGTGCGCCAGTTGAATGACTGGCCAGGCTGCTTGGCCTCTTCTTCCTCGGCGATGCGCCGCAGGATTTGCATGGTAGTGGGATCGCGCGGCAGTGCCATGCGCATGACGCGCACGGCCTGCTCGATGGAGACGTCTGGACGCCGGTTGGCAATTAGCCAACGCAGCGCCTGCTCCCGTTCGGTGGCGGGCGTTTTCATCAGGCAGCCATCTCTTCGCATATTTCGCAGTGGATCACAAAGCCTGTCAGGTAAGGCAGGCCGCGCGGGATGCCGTACTGCTTGCTGGTCTGGCGGCCAATCGTCCAGCCCATCCAACGTCGGGTGGCGGCGTTGATCGCATCCTGCAACGCTTGGCCTTGGTACAAACCGTTCTGGACGTCGTCGGCAAAGTGGCGTCCGTGGCGGCTGTCGAGGAAGGTCCGCACCGATTCGAGGGGCTGGTACGTGGCGTCCGAAATGGTGTTCATGGCCAGGGGCCATGCGGAGCTGGCGTGTTCGTTCATCGTGTCCCAAAAACCCCAGGCTTCGTTTTGGGTGGCGGGTATCTGGTTGGTGGTCATGTGTCTTCTCCGGGTTGATCGTTGCGACACCTGTAGTAACGCGCTGTTCGATTGAGAAGCCAAGCTGTTCCTGGCCTCTCTCTCGATCAATTTCGCTTACCCGAGACGGGCTACGTAGCGGGCGTAATCACCGCCCTCGGGATTGACGTAGAGGTAAGGGCATCCGGGAGCAGTGACCTCGACGCAGAGGTAGCCGTCGCCAGTGCCGCCACCCTTGCCACGCAGCCAGTCGCGTGACACCAGCAGGCTGCGCCCAAAGGCGTCGAATTCGGCAGGGGTGAGCTCCTTGGTCTCGGTGACGTAGACCTTGTGCTGGTCGCTCCCGCCCAGTTCGCCGAGGTCGGCAGGTTTGCGTGCAAACGGTAGGCGGATGCTCAACTCTTCGACCTGGAGGCTTTGGCCTGCGAACTGCAGAGTGCGTGGGGTGCGTTCGATGGTGATGGTCATGGTGCTCATGGCGGTTTTCCTGGTTTAGCGTCGTCAATCACGACATCTGTATGAACGCGCTGGTGGGGAGAGAAGCCAAGCTATTCATGGCTCCTCTCGCCATCTTTTTGGCTTCGCCGAAACTCGCCGTGCTCGTTTTCAGGCGATGCGGTAGATCCGCTCGCCACCCTGCGGCTTGTCTGAGACGATGTTCAGGCCGAGCTTTTTCTTGAAGGCTCCGGCGAAGGTGCCGCGCACCGTGTGCGCCTGCCAACCGGTGGCGGTGCAGATCTGGCCGATGGTTGCGCCCTCGGGGCGTTGCAGCATCCAGATCACTTCGGCCTGCTTGCTGTTCTCGCGGGTGCGCGGCTTGACCCACGTGGCTTCTGCGGCGGTTACGGCGGCTTCCAGTTCGGGATCGCTCGCGGCCGCAGGCGCGCCTTCAGCGTTGGCGATGATCCGGTCGAGATTGGCTTCGAACTGACCGATGCCCTTCCTGTTCACGTCGGGACGCGGAATGCCCAGGGCGTCGTAGCCCTCCGCAGCGACAAACCAGTCGGTGCCGTCGGTTGTGATTAGTGCGCGGTTGAAAAGTCCGTTGAGCACCTTCTTGCGTGCGCCGCCTTTGATGTTGTCGGGGAACCAGTCGATCTTGCCGCTGGTGTGTTCAACCGCGTGGGCCAGGATCGCGTGCTGGGCAGGGGTCAGTTGAGTGGTGGTCATGTTTTGCTCCTTCGATGTGGTGGACGGTGATGTGATGAACGCGCTGTTCTCAAGTGAAGCCAAGCGCTTTTTGCTTGGCTTCTTCGCTTCGCAATCAGGTGTTGGCCTTGCCTGACGGGTTGGCATTGCGCCCTTGCTCGAGACCCGCGTTGAAGGCGGCTTCAAGCGCATCGCGTAGGCACCAGACCGCTACATCGTGGAAATCGAGGCTGTCCGAGCGGCGGGTTTCCAGGGTTTCGATGCCCAGCTTGTTTTGCGCGATCTGGGTCAGGAGTTGTTCGAGCTTGCTCATGTCCGTGTCCTTTCATGGTGTTGATGACGAACGTATGAACGCGCTGTTCCAGATAGAAGCCAAGCTCAATTCGCATGAATGACGAACAAATGATTGAAGGTGCCCCGAAGGGGAAATATGGGTATTTCGATTCGTGCCTACGCACGCCACCGAGGGGTGTCCGATGCAGCGGTGCGCAAGGCCATCGCTGCTGGGCGGATCACGCCGGAGGCAGACGGAACGATTGATGCCGAGCGCGTCGACCGCGAGTGGGCGCGCAATTCCGATGCACCCCGCAATGGCACGGCCACCCGCGCGGTCAAGGTCGCCGTCCAGGAATCCAGCGGGGCCGAAAGAGACGGGCAAGCAGCCTCATTGGCAACATCCGCAGCAGGTGGCACGTCCTTGTTGCAAGCGCGGACGGTCAACGAAGTGGTCAAGGCGCAAACCAACAAGGTGCGCCTGGCCCGCCTCAAGGGCGAACTGGTGGATCGGCCACAGGCCATCGCCCACGTTTTCAAGCTGGCGCGATCCGAACGCGATGCCTGGCTCAACTGGCCCGCACGCATCTCGGCACAAATGGCAGCCAAGCTCGGCGTCGATCCCCACACGATGCACATCGCCTTGGAGGCGGCGGTGCGTGAGCACCTGCAGGAACTGGGCGAGATGCGCCCGAGGGTGGATTGATGGACATGGACTATGAAGGCGCTGCCGAGATTGAACGCGCGTGGCGCGAAGGACTGACGCCCGACCCGCTGCTCACCGTGTCCGAATGGTCAGATCGCCACCGGATGCTCTCCAGCAAGGCCTCTGCGGAACCGGGTCGCTGGCGCACCAGCCGCACGCCTTACTTGAAAGCGATCATGGATTGCCTGTCGCCCACATCGCCGCTCGAGCGTGTGGTGTTCATGAAAGCGGCACAGCTTGGCGCGACCGAGATGGGATCGAACTGGATCGGCTATGTGATCCATCACGCACCCGGTCCAATGATGGCGGTGTGGCCAACAGTGGAGATGGCCAAGCGCAACTCCAAGCAGCGGATCGATCCGCTGATCGAGGAGTCGTCCGCACTGGCTGAACTGATTGCACCGGCGCGCAGCCGGGATTCCGGCAACACCATCCTGGCCAAGGAGTTCCGGGGTGGCGTGCTGGTGATGACTGGAGCCAACAGCGCGGTCGGGCTGCGCTCGATGCCGGTGCGCTACCTGTTCCTCGACGAGATCGACGGTTATCCGTTGGACGTCGAGGGCGAAGGCGATGCGATCTCGCTGGCAGAGGCACGTACACGCACGTTCGCGCGGCGCAAGATCTTCATCGTCTCGACTCCGACGATTTCAGGGGCATCGGCTATCGAGCGCGAGTACGAGGCCAGTGACCAACGTCGCTACTTCGTGCCGTGTCCGCATTGCTCCCACCGTCAGTGGCTGCGTTTCGAGCAGCTCCGCTGGGACAAAGGGCAACCGGAGACCGCTGCCTACATCTGCGAGTCGTGTGACACCGCGATTGCCGAGCACCACAAAACGTGGATGCTGGAGCACGGCGAGTGGCGCGCGATGATCACCGATGGCACGGGCAAGACGGCAGGCTTCCACCTGTCGTCGCTATACAGCCCGGTGGGCTGGCGTTCGTGGCGTGAGATCGCCGCTGCGTGGGAAGCCGCCGTCAGTAAAGAGTCGGGATCGGCCGCTGCCATCAAGACCTTCAAGAACACCGAGCTGGGTGAAACCTGGGTCGAGGAGGGCGAAGCCCCGGACTGGCAACGACTGGTCGAGCGCAGAGAAGACTACCGCGTCGGCACGGTGCCGCAAGGCGGTCTGCTCTTGGTCGGCGCGGCCGACGTGCAGAAAGATCGTATCGAGGCGTCGGTCTGGGCCTTCGGGCGTGGCAAGGAGTCGTGGCTGGTCGAGCACCGAGGCCTGATGGGCGATACCGCACGGGACACAGTGTGGAAGGCGCTGGCCGCGATGCTGGCCGAGAACTGGACGCACGCCTCGGGGGTGGCGATGCCACTGGCGCGCTTCGCGCTGGACACCGGCTTTGCCACGCAGGAGGCTTACGCCTTCGTGCGAGCCTGCCACGATCCGCGCGTGATGGCGGTCAAGGGCGTACCGCGCGGTGCCGCACTGATCGGCACGCCGACCGCCATCGATGTCTCGCAGGGTGGCAAGAAGCTGCGCCGGGGCATCAAGGTGTACACGGTGGCTGTCAGCATCGCCAAGCTCGAGTTCTACAACAACCTGCGCAAGAGCGCAGATGTTGGCGAGGACGGATTGACCACGGTGTTCCCGGCCGGGTTCGTCCATCTGCCCAAGATCGACGCTGAGTTCATCCAGCAACTCTGCGCGGAACAACTGATCACCCGCCGCGACCGCAACGGCTTCCCGGTGCGTGAGTGGCAAAAGATGCGTGAGCGCAATGAGGCGCTCGACTGCTACGTCTACGCCCGCGCGGCTGCATCGGCGGCGGGTCTGGATCGCTTCGAGGAACGTCACTGGCGGGAACTGGAGCGACAACTGGGGTTGGCCAGTCCGCCAGCCCTTGAAACACCTACTGAATCGATCAACGAGGCCACCCAACGCGGTGGCCTCGCTGTTTCTGCGCCCCGCAGCACCGGGCGACGAGTGATTAGGAGCCGCTGGCTCAGCTGACAGATGTGCCGATGAGGACACGATGACTTACACCACTACTGAGCTCGACGCGTTGAAGCGTGCGCTGGCCACTGGCGAGCGCCGTGTGAGCTTCGGCGACAAAACGATTGAGTACCGCTCAGTCGAAGAGTTGCAGGCCGCCATTCGAACTGTCGAGACAGAGATCGCCCGAAATTCAGGGAAAAGCCTCGTCCGTCAGTTGCGCGTCACGACCCGGAAGGCCACCTGATGAGCTGGTTCTCCAAACTTCGGCGCGGCATGTTTGGCGGCCCGTCGCCGACTTACGACGGTATCGGCGGTGGTCGGCGAGCGATTGCCTGGCAGGTCGGAAATCCTGGTGCCGTTGCCGCGCTGGCCTTCACCCAGAACGAGCTCCGCGCCAAAAGCCGCGACCTGGTGCGACGCAACGCTTGGGCGGCCGCCGGCGTGGAGGCCTTCGTCGCCAACGCGATCGGCACGGGCATCAAGCCGCAGTCGATGCTCGCGGACAACGCACTGCGGGAAGCCATTCACGCCCTCTGGTGGGACTGGTGCAGCGATGCCGACGCAGCCGGCTTGACCGACTTCTACGGCCTGCAAGCACTCGCCTGCCGGGCAATGCTGGAAGGCGGTGAGGCACTGGTGCGGCTGCGCTATCGCCGACCCGAAGACGGTCTGGCGGTTGGCCTCCAGCTCCAGCTGCTGGAACCAGAACACTTGCCCATGACGATGAACCTGGAGCTACCTTCCGGCAACGTGGTACGGGCCGGCATCGAGTTCGATCGGCTCGGCCGCCGCGTCGCCTACCACCTGTATCGCTCGCATCCCGGTGATGGCGCCTTGGCGCCAATGTCCGGCACGGGTGGCATGGACACCGTGCGCGTGCCTGCCACCGAGATCATCCACCTGTTCCGTCCGCTGCGCCCTGGCCAGATCCGGGGCGAGCCGTGGTTGGCGCGAGCGCTGGTCAAGCTCAATGAGTTGGACCAATACGACGACGCCGAATTGGTGCGCAAGAAGACGGCGGCGATGTTTGCGGGCTTCATCACGCGCCTGGCGCCCGAGGACAACCTCATGGGTGAAGGGCTGGCGGACGCCAACGGCGTGTCTCTGGCGGGACTGGAGCCCGGCACCTTGCAGTTGCTGGAGCCCGGCGAGGACGTGAAGTTCAGCCAGCCAGCAGACGTCGGGGCCAGCTATGCCGAGTTCCTGCGCATGCAGTTCCGGGCAGTAGCCGCCGCGATGGGCATCACCTACGAGATGCTCACCGGTGATCTGACGCAGGTGAACTATTCGTCGATACGCGCCGGCTTGCTGGAGTTTCGCCGTCGCTGTGAGGCGATCCAGCATGGCGTGATCGTTCACCAGCTCTGCCGCCCCATCTGGCGGGCATGGATGGAACAGGCTGCGCTCGAAGGCGGGCTCGATCTCCCCGGCTTTGGCGGCCGCAAACGGGAATACCTGGCCGCGAAATGGATTCCGCAGGGCTGGCAGTGGGTCGATCCGAAAAAGGAGTTCGACGCGATGCTCACCGCGATTCGCGCAGGACTGCTTTCACGCTCCGAGGCGATTTCGGCCTTCGGTTACGACGCCGAAGACATCGACCGCGAGATCGCAGCGGACAACCAACGGGCAGACGAACTCGGGCTGGTCTTCGACTCCGACCCGCGCCACGACAAATCGCCCATCAACGCCTCGGCGACCGCCACTCCGGCTCCGCCGCAAGAACCCCAGGACAACTGATATGCAGCTCGTACACCTGGCGTCCCGTCTCTACGGGACGCCGCTTCTCATTGCGCGTTCGAAACTGGACGTGATCCTGTCCGTCCTCGGCCCGCGCATCGGATTGCCCGAGATCGATGCTGCCGTCCCGCTTCCCACTTCGAAAGCCGGCACTGCGGTCGGGCAGCCCGGCATCGCGATCATTCCCGTGCACGGCACCCTGGTACGACGGGCGATGGGACTGGAGGCGGCGTCTGGCCTGACCTCCTATGGGGAAATCGCGGCACGCATCGACGCCGCGCTGGCGGACCCACAGGTCAGCGGCATCCTGCTCGACCTAGATTCGCCCGGCGGCGAAGCGGGTGGCGTGTTTGAGCTGGCCGAGCGGATTCGCGCCGCCAACGACATCAAGCCGGTGTGGGCGCATGCCAACGACTCGGCGTATTCGGCGGCTTACGCGATTGCAGCCGCCGCATCGCGCCTGACCCTGTCGCAAACCGCAGGTGTGGGCTCCATCGGTGTCATTGCGCTGCACGTCGACCAGTCCGTCAAGGATGCCAAGGACGGCGTCGACTTCACTGCGATCTACGCCGGCCACCACAAGAACGACTTTTCTCCCCACGCGCCGCTGTCGCCACAGGCGGCTTCCACCCTGCAGGCGGAAGTGGATCGGCTCTACGGAATCTTCGTCAGCCAGGTCGCGCAAATGCGAGCTCTGGACAGCGATGCCGTGCGGGCGACCGAAGCCAGCCTGCTCTTCGGCGAGGCTGCTGTGACGGCAGGCCTGGCTGACGCGGTGATGAGTTTCGATCAGGTCCTGATCGAGTTCTCCAACGCACTGGATGCGCAACGCCGGCTGGCGACACCCAGTACGGGCGCCGCGAAGCGCGGCCCGCTCGCCCGTGCCTCGCCTGCTTCACGGAACGCACCCCCGCAGATTTCCAGCCAACAACAGTCTCATTTGGAGAAAACCATGACCGATCACGAACAGCAGCCCCCTCTGGACGAATCCGAGCCGGAGGTCACGCCAGACCCGGCAGACACCCCAGCGCAAGAACCCACCACCCCGCCCGTGTCTGCATCGCTCGTCGGTGCGCACGACAACGGCCGGATCGAGGCACAAGCCATTGCCGAGATCTGCCTGATCGCAGGCACGCCACAGCGCACGGCGGAATTCCTCGCATCCGGGATGAACGAGGCCCAAGTCCGCCGCGCACTGCTCGAAGCTCGCGCTGAACAGCCAGAGATTACCTCACGCATCACCGCCGATGCGGGAACCACCGTGCAGCCGGAGAGCAGCCCGGTCGTTGCCGCCGTCAAGAAACTCGCCACGAAGGAGTAAGCCATGTCTGCCATTCAGGAAACCAACAACCTCGGTGATCTCCTCAAGTACGAGGCGCCAAATCTCTATTCACGCGACCTGGCCACGGTTGCTGCCGGTCAAAACCTGCAGCTCGGCGCCATCGTCGGTCGCGACAGTACGACCGGCAAGCTGAAAGCGCTCGACCCGGCCGCCACCGATGGCACTGAGAACGCGGTCGGCGTGCTCGCCGCTGACGTGGACGCGACCCTGATCGACCGGGAAGACGCGCTGCTGATCTCCCGCCACGCCATCGTCGCCAGCCATGCCCTGGTGTGGCCGGTCGCCATCACCCCTACCGAGAAGGCCACTGCGATCGCTCAGATCGAAGCGCGTGGCGTCCTCGTCCGAACCGCCGCCTGAATTAGGAGACAACCATGCAGAACCCTTTTACCAATCCCGCGTTCTCGATGGCGGCGCTCACGGCGGCCATCAACATTCTTCCCAATCGTTATGGCCGCATCGAGGATCTCGGTTTGATGCCGGCCAAGCCGGTGCGCCAGCGACAGGTCATCGTCGAGGAGATGAACGGCGTACTGAACCTGCTGCCGACCTTACCGCCGGGCGCCCCGGGCACGGTCGGTGTGCGCGGCAAACGCACCTTGCGTTCGTTCGTGATCCCCCACATCCCGCATGACGATGTCGTCCTCCCGGAAGAGGTTCAGGGCATCCGCGCCTTGGGTTCGGAGACTGAAACGGAAGCTGTCGCGGGCGTCATCGCGCGCCACCTGGAGACCATGCGCAACAAGCATGCGATCACGCTAGAGCACCTGCGTATGGGTGCGCTCAAGGGCGTGATCCTGGATGCTGATGGCTCCGTGCTGTATGACCTGTTCGACGAGTTCGACATCACGCCGCAGACCATCGCCTTTGACCTCGGCAACGCAGGTACCAATGTGAAGGCGAAATGCCTCGCAACCCTGGCCGCGATCGAGGAAAACCTCAAGGGCGAATTCATGAGCGGTGTGCACTGCCTGTGTTCGCCCGAGTTCTTCTCCGCGCTGACGGGCCATGCCAAGGTCGAGAAGGCCTTCGAGAACTGGCAGCAGGGCGCCATCCTGATCAACGACGTGCGCCGTGGCTTCACCTACGCCGGGATCACGTTCGAGGAGTATCGCGGACAGGCCACCGACCCCTCCGGCACCACCCGACGCTTCATCGCGGCTGGCGAGGCCCACGCTTTCCCGCTCGGTACGGTCGATACCTTCGGCACCTACTTCGCCCCGGCCGACTTCAACGAGACGGTCAACACCATCGGGCAGACGCTCTATGCGAAGCAGGAGCCGCGCAAGTTCGATCGGGGTACCGACTTGCATACCCAGTCCAACCCGCTGCCGATGTGCCACCGCCCAGGTGTGCTCGTGAAGCTGACGATGTGATGGTGCGCATCGAAGACTTCTACGACGCCGCTGGGCGGTCTGGCTTGCTGGAGGATGCGGAAATCGATGGCCACGCCATAGCCGTCGACTTCCGCGCCCCGGACGAATCCGTGCTCGACGGGCTGGCCCTATCTGCCGACTACACGATCCGCTTTCCAGCCTCTGCACTACCGAACCTGGCGGCAGGAGCCACCGTGTCCATCGGTGGCAACACATACCGCGTCCGCGATATCCGCAGCATCGGCGACGGCAGCGAGCGGCGCGCCGACCTCACGCGACTCTGAGGGCATCGGCATGAATTCGATCCGAGAGCAGATCCTGCGGGCGGTCGCCGCACGCTTGAGCAACGCCATCGCGCCCGTGCCGGTACTGCGCCACCCAACGACACCGGTAACCCGCGATATCGGACCCGTGCTCTTGCTGTTCGCCGAAAGCGACGCCATCACCGCGCACGCCAACAAGCGCGTCGACCGAACGCTGACGATCCGCTGCGTCGTGGTGGCGCGTGGCGACGAGGCCTTCGACGTCGCGGACCGGCTAATCGTGGCCGCACATGCAGCATTGATGACCGATACCAACGTCACCGGCCTCGCGCTGGCGATCCGGGAGATTGATGCCGAGTGGGATGCCGAGGACGCCGATGCCGGCGCCATCGCGTTGCCTGCCCGCTACGAGATCCGTTACCGCACCCACGCCCAAGACCTCACCCAAACAGGATGACCTTCATGACGCTTGAACTGATAAAACCCCACACGCACGCCGGCGTGTTGTATGCGACCGGCAGCCGACTCGACGTCGACGAGGTCACCGCACGCTGGCTGATCGAACGCGGCGTCGCCAAACCTACCGAGGCGCCCGATGAGCCGGGCGTCAAACCGCAATCCACCGCACGCAAGGGAGACTGACCATGCCGTATTTCTCTGGA
>Ga0182749_1002336_pt1 | contig 13960 bp, 10 predicted proteins | sample eDN3rd37CKraftMG_FD_128875 | JGI IMG/M metagenome (GOLD analysis project Ga0182749, IMG submission 128875) | Enriched Miracle-Growth compost microbial communities from Emeryville, California, USA - eDNA 3rd pass 37_C Kraft MG (version 2) (version 2) ...
CGTCGCCGAGCTGGCCGTAACCGTTCTTGCCCCAACAGGCCACGCGTGCGTCCTGCATCACGGCGCAGGTGTGAACGCCGCCCGCGCTGACGGCGAACGCCTGTTCCTCGGTGGCCATGCCCGGCCGGGCCAGGCAAAGCAGAAGCGCGGCCAGCGCAGCGGATCGCAGGATCATGAGCGAATTCCTCAGTTGGTCTCAGTAGTTACGAGGAACTGTGATGGGGCGGACAACGGTGCGGTGATGCAGCGACGGGCTAAGCGAGATGAGGGAATGGGGAATTAGGAGAATAGGGAATAGGGAATAGGGAATAGGGAATAGGGAATAGGGAGAAGGATTCGTCGACCGCCTCACTCGCCTCCCAACGCCCGCCCCAGCAAATCGGCAAGATCCGGCGAATTCTCCCGACGCGCTGCCAGGCGCTCCAGCTCACGCCGCATCAGCGCGCGGCGGACCGGCTCGTAGCTGCGCCAGGCGCCGAAGGCTGTGACGAGGCGGGCGGCGACCTGCGGATTGATCGCGTCGAGCCGCGTGACGGCGTCGGCGACGAAGCGATACGCCGCGCCATCCGGGCGATGGAACACACGCGGATTGCGCTGTGCGAACGCGAGCAGCAGCGCGTACACCGCATTCGGCGTGGTCCAGCGGAACGCGGGATGCGTGGTAAGCGCTTCGACGCGGGCGAGCGTGTCGGGCTCGGCGTGCGTCGCCTGCACGGTGAACCATTTGTCCATCACCATCGCGTCGCCGGCGTGGCGTTCGGCGAAGGCGTCGAGCGCCGCCTTCGCATCGCTCGCGCCGGCGCTGACCAGCACGCCCAGCGCGGCGAGGCGATCGGTCAGGTTGCGCGCGGCGGCGAACTGCGTACGCGCAAGATCGAGATGCGCCGCGTCGGCGCGGCAGAGCGCGGCGAGGCAGGCGTTGCGCAGGCGCCGCCGTGCCTGGGCAGGCGGCGTGACGTCGCCCTCGCCTGCGTCGAGCTGCGTGTAGCGTCGGAGCAGCGCCGGCGCGAGCGCGACCGCGAGCGCGTTTTCGACCTTCGCGCGGGCTTGGTGAACTGCTTCGGGATCGATATGGGCGAGCCCGGCGGTCAACGAAGCTGCGTCGGCGACCGTCAGGATTTCGGCAACGAGCGCGGGATCGGCCGAACGTTCCTCGAGCACCGCGTGGACCGCGCCGGTCCAGAGCCGCAGCAGCGCGGCATCCGGCTCGCCGGCGGACAATGTCCGGGCGAACAGCCGCCGCGCCAGTGTGTCGGCCGCGAACCAGCGGTTGAAACCGTCGGTGTCGTGGCGCGCGAGGTGGGCCAGCGTGGCGTCATCGTCGCTCTGTTCCAGCCGCACCGGCGCCGAATAGCCGCGCAGCAGGGAAACGACCGGTGCCTCGCCGACGTCGACGAAGCGGAATGTCGCCTCGTCGCCGCTCAGCGTCAGCACGCGCTCGCTGTCCGATGCCGTCGCCTCGCCGTCGAGGCGCACGCGGAGCGGCTTGCCGTCGGCACCGAACAGCTGCACGGCGACCGGAATCGGCAGCGCGTGCTTGCGCGGCTGGTTCGGTGTCGGCGGCGTGCGCTGCGCCAGCGTGATCTCGTACCGGCGTCCACGCGCGTCGTAGCGCCCGCGCACCGTGACGAGCGGCGTGCCGGCCTGCTCGTACCAGCGCAGCCACGCCGAGAGATCGCAGCCGTTCGCGTCGCCCAGCGCCGCGAGGAAATCCTCGATCGTGACGGCGTTGCCGTCGTGGCGAGAAAAATAGAGATCAAGCCCGCGCCGGAAGCCGTCGCGGCCGAGCAGCACGGCAAGCATGCGCACGATCTCCGCGCCCTTGTCGTAGACCGTCGCGGTGTAGAAATTGTTGATCTCGCTGTAGCGGTCCGGCCGCACGGGGTGCGCGAGCGGGCCCGCGTCCTCGCTGAACTGCGCGCGCCAGAGCGTCCTTACGTCCTCGATGCGGCGCAGCGTGCGCGACGCGAGATCGGATACGAACTCCTGCTCGCGATAGACCGTCAGCCCTTCCTTCAGCGACAGCTGGAACCAGTCGCGGCAGGTGACGCGGTTGCCGCTCCAGTTGTGGAAATATTCGTGGCCGACGACGGCGAGCACGTGGCGGTAGTCATCGTCGGTCGCATGCTCGGGATCGGCGACGAGATACTTCGCGTTGAAGATGTTGAGACCCTTGTTCTCCATCGCGCCCATGGTGAAATCGCGCGTGGCGACGATGTGGAACACGTCGAGGTCGTAGCAGCGCCCGAACCGCTCCTCGTCCCAGCGCATCGCCAGCTTGAGACATTGCATCGCCCAGGCGCAGCGCCCGGCGAGGCCAGGCTCGGCGTGGATGAAGAGGCGCACCCGGCGTCCTTCGGCGGTGACGAACTCGTCCTCGATGCAGTCGAGCCGCCCGGCGACCAGCGCGAACAGGTAGCTCGGCTTCGGATGCGGATCGACGAAGCGCGCGAAGTGCCGCCCACCGGGAAGCTCGCCGGCGCCGTCGGCATTGCCGTTCGCGAGCAGCAGGGGAAAGCGCGCCTTGTCCGCGCGCAGCGTGACCGTGTAGCGCGCGAGCACGTCCGGCCGGTCAGGGAACCAGGTGATGCGGCGGAAGCCCTCGGCCTCGCACTGCGTGAGCAGAAAGCCGCTCTCGCGCGTGCCGCTGAGATAAAGCCCCTGCAGCGCCATGTTGCGCTCGGGCACGATGCGCGCGCGCGTCTCGATCACGGCTGCCGCGTCGAGGCCGTGGATCGTCAGGCCGCGCGCGTCCAGCTCGTACCGGTCCGCGCCGACGGCGGCGCCATCGATGCGCAGCTCGAGCAGCTCGAGGCCTTCCCCGTCCAGGCGAAGAGGCGAGAGCGGCTGGCTCGCGTCCGGTTCGATACGAAGCCGCGCGGCGATCATCGTCTCCGCGGGATCGAGGTCGAGCTCGAGCGCGATGTCGGTGACGCGCCACGCGGGCGGACGGTAGTCGCGCAGGAATACGGTCGGCTTGGCGCCGGCGGTCGCGTTCATCGCAGGGGCGCGGAGGAATGACTTGCAGCAGGCTAGCATGCGCGACGCCGGCACGTGTATCGTGCGGCGCCCTGGAACACATCCGCCATGACATCCGTCGAGCTTCCGGATTTCGCCGCGGTCGAGGCCGCGGCCGCGCGCATCGCGCCGTTCGCGCAGAGGACGCCGGTGCGCACGTCGCGTTCGATGGACGACCTCGCCGGCGCCGAGCTGCTGTTCAAGTGCGAGAACCTGCAGCGCGTCGGCGCATTCAAGTTCCGCGGCGCGTGCAATGCGGTGTGGTCGCTGCCGGACGATGTCGCGCGGCACGGCGTCGTCACGCATTCGTCCGGCAATCACGGCGCCGCAGTCGCGCTCGCGGCGAAGACGCGCGGCGTTCCCGCGCACGTCGTGGTCCCGGAAGGGGCGGTCAGGACCAAGCTCGCCGCGATCGAGGCATACGGCGCGGTGCTGCACAGTTGCGCACCGACGATGGCGGCGCGCGAAGCGGCGGCGGCGCGTCTCGTCGCGGAAACCGGCGGCACGCTGATCCATCCGTTCACGACGCCGGCTGTGATCGCGGGGCAGGGCACGGCTGCGCTCGAGCTGGTGCGCGAGGCGGGCCATCTCGACGCGCTGGTCACGCCGCTCGGCGGCGGCGGGCTCGTCGGCGGCAGCGCGATCGTCGCGCGGGAGCTCGCGCCCGGCGCCCGCGTGTTCGGCGCCGAGCCCGAAGGTGCGGCCGACGCGTTCGAATCCCTGCGTCGCGGCGAGCGCGTGCAGGAGCTCGTGCCGCACACGATCTGCGACGGCCTGCGCGGCCTGATCGGCGAGATCAATTTCGATCTGCTCCGGAAGTACGACGTGACCGTGCTGACGGTCGCCGACAGCGACACGATCGCCGCCATGCGCCTCGTCTTCGAGCGCATGAAACTCGTCGTCGAGCCGTCGAGCGCGATCGCGCTCGCGGCAGTGCTGAGGCATCATGAGCACTTCGCCGGCCGGCGCGTCGGCGTGATTCTTTCCGGCGGCAACGTCGATCTCGACGCGCTGCCATGGTGATGGCGGAGGAGGCCCGACGATGTGGCTCGATGCGATTCTCGCGTACCTTCACTTCATGGCGATCTTCGGTTTCTTCGCGTCGTTGACGCGCGAGCTGCTGCTGCTCCGGCGGGGCGCGGCGAACCTGGACCTGGAGACGCTGGCGCGCGCCGATCGCGGCTTCGGCATCCACGCAGGCGCCGTGCTCGTCACCGGCGCCTTGCGCGTGTTCTTCGGCATCAAGGGATCGGCGTTCTACCTGCACAATCCCGCGTTCCATCTCAAGATCGGCCTCTTCGTGCTGGCGGCGCTGATCTCGATCGTGCCGACGATGGCGTTCCTGCGCTGGCGCAAGGCGCGCCGTGCAGATGCGGCGTGGCGCGTGCCCGACGCGGAATGGCGGCGCATGCGCATGCTGGTCGGCCTCGAGATGGGCATCGTCGCGCTGATCCCGCTGGCCGCGGTGATCATGGCGCGCGGGCTCTTCATGTAGCTGCCTCGCGCTGCGGTCGGCGCAGGTTGACGATCGTGAGCGCCGCACCGATCAGCGCGATCCCGGCGCACTCGACCGGTGATGGCCGCTCGCCCAGCAGCAGCCACGCGAAGCCGATGCCGGCGATCGGGATGACCAGACTCGACAGGCCCGCGATATTGGCCGGCAGCCGCTCGACGACATAGGTCCACATCAGCCAGGCGAGGCCCGACGACAGCACCGCGTTGTAGGCGAGCGCGCCGACGAACCACGGTGACCAGTCGATGGCCCGCTCGCGGACGGCGAGCGCGAGCGTGACCAGGAACACGGTGCCGAACAGCATCTGCCAGGCCGTGAGCGACAGCGCGCCGACGCGGCAGCGCTGGAACAGCCGCTTCGACAGCACGACGCCGACCGCCCAGCAGACGCCGCCGCCGATCGCGAGCAGCGTGCTCCGCGCGTCACCGTGGCCTTGCCACGGCGCGATCACGAGCACGAGCCCCAGCGCGGCGAACGCCAGCCCAAGCCAGTGACGCGCGCCCGGCCGCTCGGCGAGCACGAGCCACGCCAGCAGCACGACCCAGAACGGCATCGTGTACGCATAGAGCGCGGTCTTGCCCGCGCCGCCGTCGACCAGCGCCCACTGCACCAGCGCCTGGAAACCGGCCGTCTGCGCGATGCCGATGAGCGCGGTCTGGCCGAGCGGCGGCGGGCGCAGCGGTTCGCGGCGCGCCAGCAGCACGAGAAACAGCACCAGCGTGCCGAACGTGTAGCGCAGCGCCGAAAACGTGAACGGCCCCGAGTAGTGCAGCGCCTGCTTCATGATGATCCAGTTGTAGCTCCAGATCAGCGTGAGCACCGCGAGCGCGATGAGCGCGGCATGGCGAGGAGAGGATCGGACGGCCACGAAGGATTCCGGCGAGCGACGCGCGGCGGTTTGCGCGAAGCCCCGTATCATACGCAACACCTCCGGAGCCGGACCGATGCGCGAAGACCGACGACCGCGATGCAGCTGGGCCGCTGCATCCACCGACAACATGCGCCGCTATCACGACACCGAATGGGGCGTGCCGCTGCACGACGACCGCGCGCTGTTCGAGTTCCTCTGCCTGGAAGGCGCGCAGGCCGGGCTCTCGTGGCGCACGGTGCTGGACAAGCGTGACAACTACCGGCGCGCCTTTCATGATTTCGACATCGAGCGCTGTGCGCGCCTCAGCGATCGCCGCATCGAAATTCTGCTTGGCGACCCGGGCCTGATCCGCAACCGGATGAAGATCACCGCGGTGCGTGACAACGCGCGGGCGGTGCTCGACGTCATCGCCGAGCACGGCAGTCTCGATGCGTTTCTCTGGTCGTTCGTCGGCGGCAAGCCGGTGAAGAATGCCTGGCGCAAGGGCAGCGAAGTGCCGGCGAAGACGGAGACCTCGGACCGCATGAGCAAGGCGCTCGCGAAGCGCGGCTTCCGCTTCGTCGGCTCAACGATCTGCTACGCGTTCATGCAGGCGACCGGCATGGTCAACGATCATCTCGTGACCTGCTTCCGCTACGACGCACGACTAAAAACCCGCTGAGCCGGCAGGACGAAACCGGCGCGCGCGCATCCACCCAGCACGCCGTTCGCGGAAATCATGATCATCACCGACGCCGCCCGATTCCTTGCCGAGTATTCGCCCGAGCGCTATCCGGTGCGCGCCGCACCGACCGCGCGCGCGGCGTTCCTGGTGACGCCGGCCGCCACGACGCTGGCCGAGGAATCCGCGCGCGACAACCGTTACATGGATCTCGCGCAGGCGATCGACCCCGCCCGCGCGCTCGCGCAACACGCGGAGCTTGCGCGCCGGCTGGGCGAGGACGTGCCCGTCGTGACGTTTCCGGGCCGCGCGGACTGCCCGGACGGCATGTTCCCGAACAACGTCTTCGCGACGGCGCCGGGCCGGCTCATCGTCGGGCGCATGCGCCACGCGGTGCGTCGCCGCGAAGCCGAGCGCGACGACGTGCGCACGTTCTTCCGCGACGTGCTGGGCTACCGCATCGTCGATTTGTCGCGCGAGACGTTCGTCGCCGAGCTCACCGGCGCGCTGGTCATCGATCGCGCGCGCGGCATCGGCTATTGCGGCCTCTCCGAACGTTGCGACCTCGCCGGCGCGCAGGCGATGCACGAGGCCTTCGGCCTGCGCCTCACGTTCTGCTTCGAGCTGGCCGAAGGCGAATATCACACGAACGTGGTGCTGGCGCTGCTCGCGGGACGCATGGCGCTGATCGCGCCGGACGGATTCCGCGACTCCGCGGTGCCGGAGGCGATCGCGCGGGTATTCGAAGATCGCGTCGTATGGCTCGATCGCGAGCAGAAAAACGCCTTCTCGGGCAATGCCATCACGCTCGCTTCGAATCGCGTCTGGATGAGCGCACGCGGCGCTGCGGCACTGGACGGCTCGCAGCGAAACCTGATCGAACGCAACGGATTCGCGCTCGCTGGTGTCGCGCTCGACGAGATCGAGAAAGCCGGCGGCAGCCTGCGATGTTGCGTTGCGGAAATATTCTGAAAAGCCCATCCGTTGCGACACTCCACCCGGGGATGGATACGCGATCGCCCTCCGACGCGTTAAATTCCACGATTCGGCCGGCCGTTCCTGAGATCATGACCCCGGCTGATTGCCGGCGTGCCACGGGCGCGCCGGGTTCCGGTGCGGCTCTCGGTGTGCATCGGGCAAAGGACTGCCGGTGCGCCGCCGCGTGTCGCGATTTTTTCGTTGCTCACGTGGTGGGGAATCATGCGTAAACCGATTACGACAGCCGTGCTGGCTGCCCTCGTCGGCGCCGGCGGCGTGCTGGCGCCTTCCTACGATCTGCTGGCCGGCGCCTCGTCGCCCGGCGGCGTCACGAAAGCGCTGGTGCCCAAGGGCGTGCTCGCGCGGAATCAGGCAGGCGCCCAGCTGCTCGAGGATTACGGCAGCTTCGGGCTGTACCGGCTCGATGACGCCGCGCTGCGCCTCGCGCGCAATGCCTCGTCGCGGACGCTGGCGGACAGCGGCGTCGACACGCTCGAATTCACCGCCCATCCCTTCGATACGCAGCGCGACACGCTGAGGGCGCCGGCGCCGTTTTCGCTCGCGGCGGCGGGCCCGGGGCTCCAGCTCGTGCAGTTCGTCGGACCGATCAAGCAGGAATGGCTCGACGCGCTCGTCGCGCGCGGCATCCAGCCGGTGCACTACGTCGCCAGCAACGGCTACATCGTCTGGGCCGACGGCGCCGCGCTGACCGCGCTATCGGATCTGCGCGCCACGGCGCCGTGGATGCAGTACGCGGCGCCGTTCCACGGTTTTCTCAAGGTCGACCCGCGGCTTGGCGATCGCCTGCGCGCCAACCCGATGGCGGACGACGAGGTCGACGTCGTCGTGCAGGTCTATTCGCACGACGGTGTCGGCGCGACCAAGCAATTCGTCGAGAATCTCGGCCTGGTGCCGACGCAGCAGCAGGGCCCGGTAGGCCCCGGCGTCGTCAACTACCGGTGGGGACCGGTGCTGAAATTCGAGAATCTCACGCTGCGCGTCCGCCTTGCCGACGTCGTTGCGATCGCCGAGCGCCCGGACGTCACCTTCGTCGGAGAAAAGATCCCGCGCAAACTCATGGACGAGAAGCAGGATCTCATCTACATCGGCGACCTCGCGCCCGGCATCGCCTCGCCGAGCTACCTGCAGTGGCTCATCGATCGCGGCTTCAGCCGGAACCCGGACGACTATCCCATCGTCGACCTGACCGACTCCACCATCGACGAAGGCGGCACCGGCGTGACCGTGCTGAACACCGCCGACGAAATGCTGCACGTCGAAGGCGACATCGGCCAGCCCGCCCGCGTCGTGTATTTCAACAACTGCTCGACGCTGCCCGACACGTCGGTCGGCGCGATCGACGGCCACGGCTCGCTCAACGCCGGCATCATCGTCGGCTACGACCAGCGTTCGGGCTATCCGTACACCGACGAAGAAGGCCAGCACCTCGGCCTCGGCATCAATCCGTTCGGGCGCGTCGGCTCGACCGCGATCTTCGTGCCGGGCTACGACGTCGGCGGCTGCGGCGGCAACGACCAGGGCGTGATCCGCTCGAACTGGCAGCACGGCGCACGCATCTCCAGCAACTCGTGGGGCCTCGTGTTCCCGCCATCGACGTACGACGAGGGCGACCAGAACTACGACGTCGGCGTGCGTGACGCGGACCTCACGTCGCCGGACAATCAGGAAATGATCTACGTGTTCGCGGCCGCGAACGCGGGCCCGGGTGCCGCAACGGTGTCCTCGCCCGGCGCCGCGAAGAACGTGATCACGGTGGGCGCCTCGGAGAACCTGCGCCCGTTCAATGCCAGCGGCGACAACTGCAGCAGCGACGGTGCGACCGCTGCCGACGATCCGATGTCGGTGATCTTCTTCTCGGGACGCGGCCCCGCTCCGGGCCAGCGCGCCAAGCCGGAAGTCATCGGCCCGGGCACGCACATCCTGTCCGGAGCGAGCATCTACACCGGCTACAACGGCAGCGGCGTCTGCATCAAGTACTACCCGCAGAACCCGGCGCAGACCGAGTTCGCGTCCTCGTCCGGCACCAGCCATTCGACGCCGGCGACGTCCGGCATCGCCTCGCTTGCCTACTGGTGGATCGAGCACGGCGGCGCGGGCAGCGCGGCTGGCACGGTCGACGAGATCGGCGGCAACCGCGCGCCGAGCCCCGCCTTGATGAAGGCCTGGCTGATGGCTCACCCGACGTACCTCACGGGCGCGAGCGCGAACGACAACCTGCCCAGCAACAACCAAGGCTACGGCATGCCGAACATGAGCCTCATGTTCGACGAGACGCCGAAGGTGCTGCTGGATCAGAGCGAAACGTTCGACAACAGCGGCGAGACGCGCACGTACACATGGGGTGTCGTCGATCCCTCGAAGCCGGTGCGCATCGCGCTCGCCTGGACGGATGCGCCAGGCCAGCTCGGCACCAGTCCGCAGGTCAACAACCTCGACCTCACTGTGGAAGCCGGCGGGCAGACGTATCTCGGCAACCGCTTCGACCACAATTTCAGCGTCACCGGCGGCAGCCCGGACACGAAGAACAACTACGAGGCCGTGTTCCTGCCGGCGGGCACGACCGGCGATCTCGTGATCACCATCACCGCGACCAACATCGCGGGCGACGGCGTGCCGAACTCCGGCGACGCCACGGACCAGGACTTCGGCCTGGTCTGCAGCAACTGCTCGCAGGCGCCCTCGTTCACGCTGTCGTCGAACTCGACGGGTGCGGAAATCTGCGCGGGCACGCCTTTCGACGCGCCGCTGACGATCGGCCAGATCCAGGGTTACGACACCGACGTCAATCTCGTCGCGAGCGGCAATCCGTCCGGCACAACCGCCACCGTCACGCCGCCGATCGTGACGCCGCCCGGCACGGCCGATCTCAGCGTCACCAGCGATGCGTCCGTGGCACCCGGCGACTACACCGTCACCGTCACCGGCACTTCGGGCTCGATCACGAAGGCGATCGACTTCGGGCTCACGTACTTCACCGAGCCCGCGGCGACACCGGTGCTCGACTCGCCGATCGACGGCGCCAACAGCGTGCCGCTGCAGCCCGTGTTCACGTGGGAACCGTCGGAGCAGGCCTCGTCGTATCTGTTCGAGCTGGCGACCGACGCCGGCTTCTCGAACATCGTGATCTCCCAGACCGTCGACGGCACGAGCTTCCAGCCGAGCAGCGAGCTCGGACTCGACACCGAGTACTGGTGGCGCGTGACCGCGAACAACAGCTGCGGCGCGAACACGAGCGCGATCTATTCGTTCCGCACCGCACCAGCGCTCGGCGAGTGCAGCACCGGCACGACGACGCAGGTGCTGTTCGAGGATGACGTGCCCTCCGGCGACGACCTGTGGACGCACGACGCCGCGGCCGGTTCCGATACCTGGTCGATCTCGGGCAGCCGGCCCAGCTCGCCGCCGTTCTCGTGGAAGGCGAGCGATTCCTCGTCGATCAGCGATCAGCGCCTCACCTCGCCGGTGATCGCGCTGCCACCCGCGCTGGGAGGCCTCAACTTCCAGTTCCAGCACTGGGTCCTGATCGAGGGCTCGGGCAGCACCTGCGCCGACGGCGGCGTGCTCGAAGTCGCGGTGGACGGCGGCGAGTTCACGCAGATCCCGTCGGGCCAGTTCCTGCAGGGCGGCTACAACGGCACGATCTCCGGCGGCAGCGGCAATCCGCTCGCCGGCCACGAAGCGTGGTGCGGGCTCGCGACCGGGCACGATCACGTGATCGTCGACGTTTCGCCCTACGCCGGCCACGACGCGCAGTTCCGCTTCCGCATCGGCACCAACAATGCGAGCCCGCGCGAAGGCTGGTACATCGACGACATCAAGCTGCAGGGCTGCGGCGACGATGCCGGCGACGACACGATCTTCGCAGACGGATTCGAAGCTCCGTAAACTGAGCGCAAGCTCGGTCGCCTCGAAGGCCGCGCACCGCAAGGGCGCGGCCTCTTTTTTTGCGCAGGCACGGCGTCCTTGCGCCAGCGCTTCGGCGGCAGGGCGGCCAAGTTCAGCCGAAATTCAAAACCCGCTGACGAGACTGCAAACGGTTTCCGGCGCCTCTGAAAGGAGCCGGGTTCCTGAGCCTGACGGGCCGAGCATGCCAGCACCACGACTTCTTCACCCGCTGCGGGTTTCACTCTTCGTGCTCGCCGCGGCCTTCGCCGCGCCGGACGCGCAGTCGCGTGAGCTGAGCGCGCAGGAAGCGGTCGCGAAAGTGCAGCAGGAAACCAGCGGCAAGGTGCTGTCCGTGCAGACGCTGACGATCGGCAAGCGCAAGGTGTATCGGATCAAGGTGCTCACACCCGACGGGCAGGTGCGCGTGGTCCAGGTGCAGGCCGACCAGTAGCGCGCCGGCGCCGGCAGCGAAGGCGAACACGTTCGTGTCGGGCCGAGCCAGGCCGCATCCGGCCCGGAACAGAGGTTGACGATTTCAAGGAGACGACGATGCGCGTACTGCTGGTGGAAGACGAAGCGCCGCTGCGCGAAACACTCGCGGCTCGCCTCAAGCGCGACGGCTTTGCGGTCGATGCGGCAGGCGACGGTGAGGAAGGGCTTTATCTCGGCCGGGAAGTCCCGTTCGACGTAGCCATCATCGATCTCGGCCTGCCCAAGCTCTCGGGAATGGATCTCGTCAAGCAGCTGCGCGAGGCCGGCCAGCGCTGCCCGATCCTGATCCTGACGGCGCGCTCGAGCTGGCAGGACAAGGTGCTCGGCCTCAAGAACGGCGCCGACGATTATCTGGTGAAGCCGTTCCACGTCGAAGAGCTGCTGGCGCGCCTCAATGCGCTGGTGCGCCGCGCGAGCGGGTGGTCGCGGCCGCTGCTCGAATGCGGACCGATCACGCTCGACACGACGGCGCAGACCGTCAGCGTCAACGGCCAGCCGGTCGATCTCACGAGCTACGAATACAAGGTGCTCGAATACCTCATGCTGCACGCCGGCGAGCTGGTTTCCAAGGCCGATCTCACCGAGCATATCTACCAGCAGGATTTCGACCGCGACTCGAACGTGCTCGAAGTCTTCATCGGCCGTCTGCGCAGGAAGCTCGACCCGGAAAACACGATCAAGCCGATCGAAACCGTGCGCGGCCGCGGCTATCGCTTCGCGCTCGAGCGCACCGACACGTCGGCCGCGGAGGAATCATCGGGACAGCAGCCCCCGACGAACAACGGCGAATCCGGCGGCAGCTGATGGACAATAGCGAGCGTGGCGCGCCCGCTATCCCTCCAAGCCCGATCGCTGGCGGCCGCGAGCTGCGTGCTCGCGGCCTTTCTCGGTCTCGCGTTCTTCGCGCTTGACCGCGCCTTCTACCAGGCCGCGGAAAGCGCGCTGCGCGATCGACTGCAAGGCTACATCTACGCCTATCTCGCCGCATCCGACACCACGCGCAGCGGATCGCTGATTCCGCCTGAGGTCGGGCCCGATCCGCGCTTCGACCGGCCGACGCAGAGCGGCCTCTACGCCGGCATCGTCTGCGACAAGATTCTCAACACCAAGGGCAACCAGTGGCGATCGCCGTCGGCGGTCGATCGCGAGCTTCCGTTCGGCGACGAGCTTCCGCGCGGCGTCGTGCGCTTCACCGGGCCGATCCAGACGCCCGTCGGCGAGCTTTTCATGCTGGCGCAGGGCGTCGACTGGCTGATCGGCGGCAAGAACAAGCTGCACCTCACGTTCTATGTCGCCGAGGACGTCGGCGGCCTGCGCGAGCAGATCGAGGTGTATCGCCGCACCCTCGCGATCTGGCTCGGCGGCACGGGCATCGTGCTGCTGCTGCTCCTCGTCGGCGTGCTGCGCTGGAGCCTCGCGCCGCTGCGCAAGGTCGTCGCCGACCTTGCGCGCGTCGAGCGCGGCAGCCAGGACCACCTCGGCAGCGCGTACCCGGTCGAGCTCGCGGGCCTCACGACCAGCCTCAACAGCTTCATCGACGCCGAGCGCGACCGCCTGAAGCGCTACCGCAACACGCTGTCCGACCTTGCGCACAGCCTCAAGACGCCGCTCGCCGTCATGCGCAGCCAGCTCGAATCCGGCAGCGAAGGCGAGAAGCTGCGCTGGACCGTGCTCGAGCAGGTCGGCCGCATGGACGAGATCGTCGCCTACCAGCTTTCGCGCGCGGCGACGTCGGGCCATCAGACCTTCGCGACGCCGCTGCCGATCGAGCCTTACGCCGAGGAGATCGTGCGCAGCCTGGAAAAGGTGTATGCAAACAAGGGCGTGCTCTGCGAGTTCGACATCGAGACCGCCGCGCGTTTTCACGGCGATCAGGGCGATCTGCTCGAGCTGCTCGGCAACCTGCTCGAAAACGCCTTCAAATGGGCCGCACGGCGCGTGCTGCTGAGCGCGCGCGCGGTGCCCGGCGGAACAGGCCGCCGCGCAGGACTCAACCTCGTCGTGGAAGACGACGGGCCCGGCATCCCGGACGACAATGTCGAGCACCTGCTGCAGCGCGGCGTGCGTGGCGACGAACGCGTGCAGGGCCACGGTATCGGCCTCGCGATCGTTCAGGACATCCTGCGCGCGTACAAGGGGGAGCTCAGCGTGACACGCTCCGAAGCACTCGGCGGCGCGCGTTTCGCGGTGCACTTCGATCCGCGTTGAGGGCGGCGAGGCGGAACCGAGGGCAACGGCGCATCGCCGTTCCTCGCGCGCATGCGACGCGCAGGGGCATGCTCACATTCCCGCTGTCTACCGCTACTCCGATACAACATAAATGAAGCTCGATGTCGAACGAGATATCGATCGCAAAATCGGCGCTTGCCTAGCTTCTCTCTTTTATTCACTTTTTATGCCGCTGCGAAATAAAAAAGGAGCGGAGTCGAGGAGATGAATCGTTCAGTGCTCGTACGCGCTGCGGCCTGGATCGCTTTGGCGGGCGTGATCTTGCCGATGCAAAGCGTCGATGCTGCCGGTC
>Ga0182749_1002337_pt1 | contig 13960 bp, 11 predicted proteins | sample eDN3rd37CKraftMG_FD_128875 | JGI IMG/M metagenome (GOLD analysis project Ga0182749, IMG submission 128875) | Enriched Miracle-Growth compost microbial communities from Emeryville, California, USA - eDNA 3rd pass 37_C Kraft MG (version 2) (version 2) ...
CCACGCCCGGCACCATCCGTGGCAGCCCGTGCGCCGCCGCAATAGTCGCGGAGGTGGACAGCATGATCATCCACAGCGCGAAGCCGCCGCCCCACGCCTCGATGGCGAGGCCGCCCAGAAAGTTGGCGACGATGAAGGTCACCGATCCCCACAGCCGCATACGCCCATAGTCGAGCCCCTCGGCGCGCACGGCACGCACCGCCACCGTTTCCACCAGCGGCAGCATCGTGCTGTTGCAGAGCAGGAACGCGACGCCGATGACGAGTATCGGCCAATAGCCGGAAGCGAACCCCAACGCGGCGACCATCGCGAGCGCCACCCAGGCCAGCGAGACAATCACGAGGCGGTAATTGCCGAGCCGGTCGGCCAGCAGCCCAATCCCCGGCGTCACCAGCAGGCGCACGAAGAGCGGCGTGGCGGTCACCGTCGAGATCTGAAGAGGGTCGAGCCCCCGGGCATCGAGCCAGACCGGGAAATAGGGAACGACGACGCCATAGGCGAGGTAGATGGCGCCGAAGAACAGCGAGATCCGCAGGCCCAGTGCGTCCGCCGTCGCGCTGCGTGATGCCTCGCGGCCGGTCATCGGCCCTTCGCCCATTGCCCCTCCGCCCCGCACCCGCTGGCGCTTCACACGGCTTCACAAGACCATGATCCTCAGAACCCGATCAGTCCGAAGCGTGAATCATCGGTCTAATTAAAAGACGAGAGCCGCATCGCGATTCTAAGAAAAGCGATCGTGCTCTAATGGATACGGATGGGTCGCGGAGTAACGCGTTGGCAAGCGCATAAAAAGAAACCGGTCCGGAAGGTCCGGACCGGTTCTTCAGCCAAGTCGGGCGGCGCCCCTAATCGCCTACCCGACGCTCCCCCCGGAGCTCGAAATCGGTGCCGCGGCACCGCGTTGGCCAAATTTGTTACAGAAGCCCGGACAGCCTGCAAGGGGTCCGAACGCTATTCACCCCCCATCGGTGCATCGTTGCCACAGGCATTGCTTAAGGCGTCTACGGATATTCAGCGTCCATGAGCTTTCCCCGTCCGATACAGATGATCCAACGGCCCGGCGCCGTTACCTATTTTCTGCGACGCGCCCGCGATCAGCGCGCCATGGACGAAGCGCTTCGCTTCCCAAACGGCCGCCTCCATTGAATCACCGGAGGCCAGTCGCGCCGCGATCGCCGCCGACAGTGTGCATCCCGTGCCGTGTGTATTCGGCGTGTCGATGCGCGCCATCGCAAGGCGCAACGGCGCGCGGTCCCGCTGCACGAGGATGTCGACGGCATCGGCGCCCGCCCCGTGACCGCCTTTGAGCAGCACCGCTGCGGGCCCCAAGGCAAGCAGCGCCCGCGCCTGCGCTTCCATCTCGGTCTCATCATGCGCCAACGGACAGCCGAGCAGATGCGCAGCCTCCGGCAGATTTGGCGTGATGACGGCGGCGAGCGGCAGCAGCTCCGTCCGCACCGCTTCGACCGCATCGGACTGCAGGAGCACGTCACCGCTCGTTGCGACCATCACCGGATCGGCCACGAGCGGATGGAGGTTGTACCGGCGCACACCCGCCGCAACGGCCCGAACCACGCCGGCATCGTTCAGCATGCCGGTCTTCACGGCGCGCACTTCGAGGTCGCTCGCCACCGCATCGATCTGCTGGGTGACGAACGTTGCCGGCACGGCATGGATCGCGCGGACCCCGCGCGTATTCTGCGCGGTGAGCGCCGTGATGACGCTCGCGCCGTAAACACCGAGCGCGGAGAACGTCTTGAGGTCCGCCTGGATGCCCGCCCCGCCGGAGCTGTCCGAACCGGCGATCGTCAGCGCGATGGGCGTTTCGCCGGTAGCAGCCATGCTCACACCTCGATCACGGCTGGCGCGCGCCCCGCTGCAGGATCTCCTGCCCGAGGTCCTTCGGCGTCACCATTTCCTCGATGCGCGCAAACCCGGGGAACGTCTCGATCAGCCACTGGCCGAGGCTGTTGATGGAGCCGCCGAACATGAAGACGCCGAACACCACCATGACGACGCCCACCGAGGTATAAAACTGGCGCGGGAGCGGCCGCAGCGCATCGAGCGCATTCTCGATCACGCGCGTGCCGCCCAGCAGGATCAGGATGCCAAGCAGCTCGAGAACGAGACCGGTCCTGCGCGCTGCAACTGAATCGAGCGCCGGCATATACGCGACCAGCGAGCTGCGCAGCGGGCCGCTGAGAAACAACAGGCCCGTGATGAGCAGGATGACGCCCATAAGCGTCTCGACCTTGCCGAGGTGACGACGGAAGCGCTGCATGAAGCCGAGGAAGGGGCGCACCGCCACGGCGGCGAGCACGAAGGGGATGCCGAGGCCGAGGGAATAGACGAACAGCAGCTTGACGCCCGTCGCCAGGCTGCCCTCGTTGGCCGCGAGCGTCAGCACCGTCGCCAGCACCGGACCGATGCACGGCGTCCATCCGAAGGCAAAGGCGAGCCCGATGATGTAGGCACCGAGATAGCTGACGCCATGGCTCTGCCCGCCGTGATAGCGCGCTTCTTTGTAGAGCAGCCCGATGCGGAGGACGCCGAGGAAATGCAGGCCGAACAGAGCAATCACGAGGCCGGCAACCACCTCCAGCTCGCTCTTGTAGGTCTGGATGAGCTGGCCGAACAGCGACGCGCCGGCGCCGAGCCCCACGAACACCGTCGTGAAGCCGAGCACGAACAGCAGCGAGGCGACGACGACTCGGCTCCAGACGTGCTTGGGAACGCCGCCTTCGGAGGTGAATTCGTCGATAGTGGTGCCGCCGAGGTAGCCGAGATAGGGCGGCACCAGCGGCAGCACGCACGGCGACAGGAAACTCACCAGCCCGGCGAGCCCCACTCCGATATAGATCTGCAGGTCAGAGAACATCGCCACGAGCTACTTTCCGCCTTCGAGCACTCCCCTGGTAAGGGAGAGGTCGAGAGCCAACCGCACGCACTAGAGTGCTTCCGGAAAAGTGGGAACCGGTTTCCCGACACGAAGCACGCAAACACAAATCTCGAGCCATGCCGCGACTCCTCGAAAGCGCAGAAGGCGCTCTAGGCTTGCGCGCGCACCAGCGCCGCAACCCCCGGAAGTTCGCGGCCCTCGAGCCATTCGAGGAAAGCCCCACCCGCGGTCGACACATAGCTGAAGTCCTGGGCTACGCCAGCGGCATTGAGCGCCGCGACGGTATCCCCGCCACCCGCCACTGTGACCAGGGTGCCTTCCTTCGTCAGCTGCGCCGCCGCACACGCGAGCTTGAACGTTCCCTCGCCGAACGGCGCGATCTCGAAAGCACCCATGGGGCCGTTCCAAAGCAGCGTGCGGCACTCCGCCAGAACCGCCGTCATGTGCGCCACCGATCCGGGGCCCACGTCGAGGATCAGCGCATCGCTCGGCACCGCGAGAACCGGCACCGCGGCATGCGCTACGCCGCTCTTGAATTCGCGCGCGATGATAACGTCTTCCGGCAGCACCACGGCGCAGTTGCGGGCCTTGGCCTCGGCCATGATCTCCCGCGCGGTATCGACGAAATCCGGCTCCGCGAGCGACTTGCCGATATCCACCCCATGGGACATGAGGAAGGTGTTGGCCATGCCGCCGCCGATGATCAGCTTGTCGACCTTGCCGATGAGGTGCTTCAGGATCGGTATCTTGCTCGAGACCTTCGCACCGCCGACAAGCGCGGCGACGGGGCGCTGCGGATTGCCGAGCACCGACTGCAGCGCGTTGATCTCTTCCAGCATCAGCGGCCCGGCGTAGGCCGGCAGCAGGCGCGCAAGTCCTTCCGTCGAGGCATGGGCGCGGTGCGCCGCGGAGAACGCGTCGTTCACATAGAGATCGCCGGAGCGGGCGAGTGCTGCCGTGAAGCCTTCGTCGTTCTTTTCTTCCCCCGCGTGAAAGCGCAGGTTTTCCAGCACCGCGATCTCGCCCGGCGCAAGACGCGCAACCGCGCTCTCGGCTTCCTCACCGATCGAGCTCGGCACGAACGTGACGGGCTGACCGAGAAGCTCGCCGAGCTTGGCCGCAACGGGCGCAAGGCTCATCTCCGGATTGTGCGTGCCCTTAGGCCGCCCGAAATGCGAGATGACGACCACGCGGGCGCCGCGCGCGCTCAGATCCTTGAGACCGGCCAGGATGCGTTCCAGACGCGTGGCGTCCGAAACTTTCCCATCCGCAACCGGCACGTTGAGGTCGGCGCGCACGAGAACGCGCTTTCCCGTGACATCGACATCCGCAATCGATTTGAGAGTGCTCGTATCCATGACAGCGCTCACTTTCCGGCGAGAGCGCGGCCTGCGTCGGCTACAGCGTCGGCCGTGATGCCAAACCGCTTGTAGAGCTGCGCGGCCGGAGCCGAGGCGCCGAAGTCCGACATACCGACGAAGCGCCCGTTGTCGCCGATCCATTCATACCAGCACTGCGCGACGCCCGCCTCGACGGCAACCCGCGGAGCGGTGCCGAGCACCTTGGCGCGATATGTGGCGTCCTGCGCGCGGAAAAGCTCCATCGACGGCATCGAAACGACGGCGGCGCGCACGCCCTCCTTCGCGAGCGCATCGGCGGCCTCGACCGCCAGCACCAGTTCCGAGCCGGTGCCGATCAGTGTCACATCGCGACCGCCCTCGGGCTCGCGCAGCACGTAGGCGCCGCGGGCCGAGAGGTTCTCCGCCACAGGCGACGTACGCAGGTTCTCGACCGCCTGTCGCGACAGCGCCAGCACCGACGGCCGGTCGGCGTTCTGCAGCGCGATCTCCCAGCACTCGGCCGTCTCCTGTCCGTCGGCAGGACGCATGACGAGAAGATGCGGAATGGCGCGCAGCGCCGCGAGGTGCTCCACCGGCTGATGCGTCGGTCCGTCCTCACCGAGACCGATGGAATCGTGCGTCATCACGTAGATCACCCGCTGGCGCATCAGCGCCGAGAGGCGGATCGACGGTCGGCAATAGTCGGTGAAGACGAGGAACGTCCCGCCGTAGGGAATGAAGCCGCCGGCGAGCGCGATGCCGTTCATGGCGGCTGCCATGCCATGCTCGCGCACGCCGTAGTGGATGTAGTTGCCGCCGAAGTTCCCCGGTGCCACGGGCGTGTGGTGCTTCGTGCGCGTTCCGTTGGAGGGCGAAAGATCCGCCGAGCCGCCGATGAGCTCCGGCAGCACGGGCGTCACCTGTTCCAGCACGAGCTGCGACCATACGCGGGTCGCGCGCTTGCTCCCGTCGGCCGCGAAGGCCTGCTTGGCCGCTGCGATCGCCTTCGACACATCCGCCATGCGGCTTGCGCCCGCTGGCGTTTCGAGTGCCGCGGCCGCCGCCGGACCGGCCTTTGCGAGACGGTCCTTCCAGGCCGCGCGCTCCTTGGCGCCGCGCTGGCCGATGGCACGCCATGCCATCAGCACCGCTTCCGGGATCTCGAACGGCGCATGGGGCCAGCCGAGCTTCTCGCGCGTGCCCTTGATCTCTTCCTCGCCCAGCGGCTCGCCGTGGGTGGAGGATGTCCCCGCCTTCGTCGGCGCGCCGTAGCCGATCGTCGTCCTGCAGGCGATCAGCCAGGGCTTGGAGCTGTCGGCGCGGGCCTGCGCCAGCGCGGCCGATATCGCCTTGGGATCGTGGCCGTCGATGGCAAGCGTGTTCCAGCCCGAGGCCTTGAAGCGGGCAACCTGATCGTCGCCCACCGACAGGCTCGTCGGCCCGTCGATGGAGATGCCGTTGTCGTCGAACAGCACGATGAGCTTGCCCAGCCCGAGGTGCCCCGCCAGCGAAATCGCCTCGTGGCTGATGCCTTCCATGAGGCAGCCGTCACCCGCGATGACGTAGGTATGATGGTCGACGATGCCATCTCCCAGGCGGGCATTCAGCATCCGCTCCGACAGCGCCATGCCGACGGCATTGGCGATGCCCTGGCCGAGCGGGCCCGTGGTGGTCTCGATGCCGGCGGCGTGGCCGTATTCCGGGTGGCCCGCCGTCTTGGAGCCGAGCTGCCGGAAACGCTTCAGGTCGCCGATCTCCATCCCGGGATAGCCGGTGAGATAGAGCAGCGAATAGAGCAGCATCGAGCCGTGTCCCGCCGACAGCACGAAGCGGTCGCGGTTGGCCCAGTTCGGATCGGCAGCATCGAATGAAAGCGCCTCGCGAAACAGCACCGTCGCCACGTCCGCCATGCCCATGGGCATTCCCGGGTGGCCGGACTTTGCCGCCTGCACGGCGTCCATGGCCAGAGCCCGGATGGCGTTCGCCATGTCACTGTGGGTGATGGCGGTAGCCTCGATGCTCGTCTCGCGCGCCTCGGTCATCGTATTTCCCTGCCTAGCCTTTGTGGGCGCCAGCCGGCATGGCCTGCCGGGGCGCCATTGGGTCAGGCACGTTTAGCGGTGCAGCCGCCCCCCGTCCATGCCCTGACGGCCCAGGCGGTACCAACGGACGCTCAATCCACACGTGCGGCAAGGAATTCGTCGAGCTCGTTTCGGGTGGGAAGACCCGCCCGGGCCCCGAGACGGCGGCACTTGAGCGCGGCCGTAGCCGCGGCAATCCGCGCGCACGCGGCCGGACCCTGACCCTTCGCCAGCGCCCAGGCGAAGGCGCCATGGAAGGCATCCCCCGCTCCGGTCGTGTCCACGATCCCGGTGTCCACAATCCCGGTGTCGAAGGCCGGCTGATGCCCCGAGGCGCCGTCCTTCTCCAGCCAGGAATAGCCGCGGGCGCCGCGGGTGACGCCCGCGTGGCGTACACCCATTTCGAGAACCCGCTCCAGTTGTGCGCGTTCCGGCATATCGGGCGCGAACGCTTCGAGGGCCGGAGCGGAAAAGATCGCGTAGTCGGCAAGGCGCAGGAACTCTTCCAGTATTCCCCCGCCGCCCAGGTCGGCATCGAGCAGCGTCGGGACACCCTTGGCACGCGCCTCGGTGAAGGCATCGCGCGTCGCCTCGACCCACCGCAGGTCGCTTACGACGACCGCGGATCCTCCGATACGCTCGACCGGCAGCCAGCTGGAATCCATCGGCATCGCATGGTCGCGCTCGCCAATGATGAGGCGCTCGCCGGTCCGGTCCACGATCACCGCCGAAGTGGACGAGCGCGCGTGCGGGAAGGCGCGCACGAAGCGGATATCGACGCCGTCCGCCTCCAGGTAGCGATGGATGCGTTCGCCCGCGCTATCGCCGCCCGTGCGGCTCCACAGCTCGACCCGGCCGCCGAGACGGGCGATGGTCGCCGCGGCGTTCGCCGCCATGCCGCCCCCGCTTTCGAGGTGTTCCAGCGAGCGCACCTTCGTCGGCTGGGGCGGAAAAGCCTCGATCCGATAGACGTAATCGAGCGCAGCGTGCCCGACGCAGATAATGGGCTTCACCGGGACGCCTCCTCGGCTCGCGAAGCGGCCCTGAGGCGCGTCTCCTCGGCGGCATCCTCTTCGAAGAGCTTTTCCAGGGTCTTTACATCGCTGCGCGCCCGCTCCTGCAGCTTCTCGATGTCGCTCGCGAGGCGGTAGTCCTCGATCAGACGGCGCTCGTCGTGCACGCGGAACGTGTGGATCATCCGCTCTGCCTCGCGCTCGGAAATGCCGAGCCCTTCGAGCAGCTCGCGCGTGATGTCGAGCGAGGAAAGAAAGGTCTCGCGCTGCAGGTTCGTAACGCCGAGATCGAGCAGGCGGTGCGCGTGGGCACGGTTGCGGGCACGCGCATAGATCGCAAGCTTCGGATAGAGCTCACGCACCATTTCCGCCGTGCGCATCGAGGCGTCGACGTCGTCGATGGCCAGCACGAACGCGCGGGCATGGCCGACACCCGCCGCCTCGAGGATCTCCCGCCGGCTGGCATCGCCATAGAACGCCTGCGCGCCATAGCGTCGAACCGTTTCCACCTGCTCGGCGCTGATGTCGAGCGCGGTGAAGGGAATGCGCCGGGCGGCGAGGATGCGCGCCACGATCTGCCCGACGCGCCCGAAGCCCGCGATGATCACATGCCCGTCGTTGTCGGGCGGCGTCTCGTAGGTCGGCACGCCGCGGCGCCGGCGTTGCGATAGCGCATCCTCGATTTTCAGCAGGATTGGCGTCGCCGCCATCGACAGCGTGACGATGATGCCGAGCAGCTCCGTGTTGTGGCGCGACAGCGCGCCCGCCGCATAGCCCACGGTAAAAAGTACGAACGCGAACTCGCCGCCCTGTGACAGCACGATGCCGAGCCGCCGTGCCGGCCCCGGCTCGAGACCGATCCAGCGGCCGAGCGCATAGAGGATCACCGTTTTGACGATCACGAGCCCGGCCACCAGCGTAAGGATGATGGCCGGATGCTCGAGCAGCAGCCGCACATCGAGCGTCATGCCGATGGCCGTGAAAAAGAGGCCGAGCAGCAAGCCCTCGAAGGGCTGGATGTCCGCCTCGAGCTGATGGCGGTAGGAGGATTCCGCCAAGAGCGCGCCCGCGATGAAGGCACCCAGCGCAGCGGAAAGACCCGCCTGCTGCATCAGGATCGAGACCCCGATCACGGTCAGCAACGCGGCCGCCGTCATTGCGGCCTTGACGCGGGCGAGCGCCACGAGGCGCAGTAGGTAGTCGAGCACGAAATGCCCGACCACCACGACGACCACGATGAGCGCGAGCCCCTTCAGCACCGCCGCAATTTCCATCGGCGGGCTCGCGCTGACAGCCGCCGAAACCGCCCGCGTGGCGAACAGGGGCGCAAAGGCGATGAGCGGAATGGCGGCCAGATCCTGGAACAGCAGCACCGAGAAGCCGAGGCGGCCATGCCGCGTCCGCAGGTCGCCGCTCTCCTCCATCAATTGCAGCGCCAGGGCTGTCGATGAGAGGGCGAGCGTCAGCCCGGCGAAGATCGCCGTCTGCCAGGAGAAGCCGGTGAGCATGCCGATCGCGGCGAGCACCGTTCCGGTGATGGCGACCTGCGCGGTGCCGAGGCCGAACACCGCATAGCGCATCGCCCACAGGCGCCGCGGCCGCAGCTCGAGGCCGATGAGGAACAGCAGAAGCACGATGCCGAACTCGGCGAAGTGCAGGATCTCCTGCGCCTCGTAGTCGGAGAAGGTCCAGCCGATGGTGTTGGGGCCCAGCAGCATGCCGACGACGAGGTAGCCCAGCACCTCGCTGATGCCGAGAAAGCGAGCGAGCGGGCCGGCAATCGCAAGCGCCGCGAGCAGGATCGCGACTTCATTCAGTGAGACCATGCCCGCAATCCCTCACTCTGGCCGCGCCCGCCGTGCATCGCATTTTTTAACACGCACATGCGCTGCGCCGCTGCCGCAAATGTAATGCGCGATGGGTCGTTGCAGTCGCACGGGGCATGCCGCATGCCGGATGTGCACGCTCTGAATATTTCGAGAGAGTCTTTCCGGCCGCAGAGAGCGACAAATTGAATCCAGAGCCTCCCGGTGGCTCGTCCTAGTGTCAGGAATCTGCAATAGTTTATTCGCTGGCGTGTTCGATGCGGCGGAGGGGGAGCAGCCACCGAATCGAAGCGTTTACCGGCGCGTAACCTTAACGTCGCGTTAAGCGCTCTTTCCATACGATGAACGCATCGACCGTTGGTCCGCTTGCGAGGGTTGGACAGGCAGCACGGTCGATGTGCAGGCAGCTATTACGAATAGGGGGTCGCGCGATGTCTTTCGATCTCGTCATGCGTACGCTGGGGGTACTGACGTGCCTCTATACCGTCGCCTACTTCGTCACCACCATGAGTGTCGCCGCGCTCAACGGCGTCACCTATAATTCCGGGCCGATGTGCGGCGATGGCGGTTGCGTCACGCTCGCCACAAGGCAGTACCAGGGGCCGCGCTACGCCTTCTCCGCTGACGACGCGCCACTGTGGACCGCCGCTTCGTTCCTTAAGATGGATTGACCGTTCGCCTCGGGCGACGGTGAGATGACCACGCCGGTAAACATTCAAGGAGCGTCAGCCTGACGGCGGCGCTCCTTTGCTTTTCGGCGCTGAGCATTCGCGGCCGAGCGCGGTCAGGCGATTTCAGCGGCGCGCTTTTTCACCAGGGCATCGATGGCCATGAGTTCGGCCATCAGCGGTCCGAAGTCCTTCAGCGGCACCATGTTGGGGCCATCCGAAGGCGCGTGGTCCGGATCGGGGTGCGTCTCGATGAAGAGCCCCGCAACGCCCACCGCCACCGCCGCACGGGCAAGCACCGGCACGAAGCGCCGGTCACCGCCCGAGCTCGTCCCCTGTCCGCCCGGTTGCTGCACCGAGTGCGTGGCATCGAAGATCACCGGACACCCCGTTTCCGCCATGATCGGCAGCGCACGCATGTCCGTGACGAGCGTGTTGTATCCGAAGGAAGCCCCGCGCTCCGTCAGGAGCACGTTGGGATTACCGGAGGCGACGACCTTCGCAACGACGTTGCGCATGTCCCAGGGAGCGAGGAACTGCCCCTTCTTGACCTTGATAGCCCGGCCCGTCTTCGCGGCTGCGACGAGCAGATCGGTCTGACGGCAGAGGAATGCAGGGATCTGCAGGACGTCCGCGACGGGCGCCACGAGCGCGCATTGGGCGGCATCGTGCACGTCGGTGACGATCGCCAGCCCGAGCGTCTCTCGGATCTCGGCAAACACGGGAAGCGCCGCTTCGAGGCCGATTCCCCGCTTGCCGCTGAGGGACGTCCGGTTCGCCTTGTCGAACGAGGACTTGTAGACGAGCCCGAGGCCCAGCGCCGCTGCGGTCTCCTTCAGGGCCGACGCCACCTCGAGTGCGTGGGCGCGGCTCTCCATCTGGCACGGTCCCGCAAACACCATCAGCGGAGCGTCATTCGCCACTTCGATGCCGCCGATGGCGACGCGCGGATTGGGCTTCAGCGATTCATGTTGGGTCATGGCCACCCTATAGCACGCCTGCCGCGGGGCGGTCGCGACACCCCTCCCCTACGCAAATGGCCGCGCCCGGGAGCGCGGCCATTCCAATCCTTCCGGCCTATTCCGGCCGGCCCTTCAGGATGTCCCCGCTAGGCCACTTTTCTCACAAGGCCGATGAGCAAGAGCAGCACGATCGCACCGATCGTGGCGGAGATGATCGAGCCAAGAAGGCCGCTGATACCGAACCCGATTTGCGGAAGTAGCCAGGCGCCGATGTAAGCGCCGATCACGCCGACGACGATATTGCCGATCAGGCCGAACCCGTAACCCTTCACCAACGTGCCGGCGAGCCAGCCGGCAATGGCACCGATGACAAGCAGAATAAGCAGGGCTTGAAGATCGAGATTCATAGTGAGACTCCCCTGAGCGCGAGCATGTTTCTCGCCGCCAAAGTTGCGGCCTCGTTCAGGAGGACGTGCCTCTTCGTACGTCTACTGGAGCCCCTGCGGCGACGTCCTCCGCGCTTTCCCTTATCGCCCGATTCGGGTCCGGAGCCCCGCATACTATGTACATCGGGTTGCAGAGGCACGACAGAAAAAACGCGCCGCCCGCATCGGGGACCTCTGCTCGCCGACCTTCAGGACACGCCGCTGCCGGTGAGCTGATACGGGCAAGCGGCTCCGCCGCTGCACGACCGGGAAGCGGCCATTTGGGTGAAACCTGCTAAGCTATGCACTCGGCCATTGTTTCTGCGCCAGGCGCGCCTCGCTAGATTTCAGCGAAGCCATACCGCCTTAGCGCAAACAGCGAGGATGAGCCCATGACGCAATCCCGGTCCAAAACCGTCAGTGACATCGAGGCTGCCAATGCCCGTTATGCGGGCGAATTCGGCGACAAGGGTTCGCTCCCGATGCCCCCTGCGCGCCGCTTCGCAATTCTCACCTGCATGGACGCGCGGCTCGACCCGGCGAAATATGCAGGCCTGTCGGAAGGCGATGCCCATGTCATTCGCAACGCGGGCGGGCGCGCCACCGACGATGCGATCCGGTCGCTGGTGATCTCTCACAAGCTGCTCGGCACCCTCGCATGGTTCGTCATCCACCACACCGACTGCGGCATGCAGCTTTTCACCGACGAAATCATGGGCGAGCTGTTGGACGACAATCTCGAGACGGCGGAGTTCGACGGCACGACCTGGTCGAACCCCAAGCACGGCGGCGGCAATCCCGACGGCCGCTTCATCAAATGGCTCACGATTAAGGACCAGGTGAAGAGCGTCACCGAGGACGTGAAACGCATCCGTGCGCATCCCCTCGTGCCGGGGAGCATTCCCATCTCCGGCTACATCTACGACGTGAAATCCGGCCGTCTCGTCGAAGTGCCGGACGCCACGGCCGCGGGCGCGTCGAGATAGCTTAGACGCGCGCCGCGAGCATGTAGCGGTGCAAACGCAGAATGCTTCGGGCTGCCACGAGCCCGAAGCGCTTTTGTCTCGGCCTCGCTTCAGAATTCACTAGACCAGCCGGCTCTGCTCCACCGCGGCCGCAATGAACGAGCGGAAAAGCGGATGCGGCTCGAAGGGCCGGCTCTTCAGTTCGGGGTGATACTGCACGCCGATGAACCAGGGATGGTTCGGATACTCCACCGTCTCCGGCAGCAACCCATCGGGCGAGGTACCCGAGAACCGCAGACCGGCGGCTTCGAGCTGCTCCCGATAGGTGGTGTTCACCTCGTAGCGGTGGCGATGGCGCTCCGAAATTTCCGTGGCGCCATAGATCTCGGCGATGCGGCTGCCTGGAGCCAGTTTCGCGGGGTAGGCGCCGAGGCGCATCGTTCCCCCGAGGTCTCCCCCGTCCTGGCGCTGTTCCATCTCGTTGCCGCGGATCCACTCGGTCATCAGGCCGATCACCGGATGCGCTGCGGGCCCGAACTCAGTGGAGCTTGCGTCCGCGATGCCGACGAGATTGCGCGCCGCTTCGAGGCAGGCCATCTGCATGCCGAAGCAGATGCCGAAATAGGGAACGCCCCGTTCGCGCGCGAACTTGGCCGCGAGAATCTTGCCTTCCGAGCCTCGCTCGCCGAAGCCGCCCGGCACCAGGATGCCATTGACGCCCTCGAGGTAAGGTGCCGGATCCTCGCGCTCGAAGATCTCACTCTCGATCCATTCGATGTTGACGCGCACGTTGTTGGCGATGCCGCCATGCACGAGCGCCTCGATCAGCGATTTATAGGCGTCCTTCAGCTCGGTGTACTTGCCGACGACCGCGATCGTCACGTCGCCTTCGGGCGTCTCGACGCCCCGGGCGATCGTCTCCCAGCGCGTCAGGTCGGGCTTTGGAGCACCCTGTAAGTTGAAGGCCTTGAGCACCTGCTCATCGAGACCCTCGCGATGATAGGCCAGCGGCACCTCGTAGATCGAAGCGACGTCGAGAGCCTGGATCACGGCTTCCTCGCGCACGTTGCAGAACAGCGCGATCTTGCGCCGTTCGGAGGGCGGCACCGGACGATCGGAGCGGCACAGCAGAATCTGCGGCTGGATGCCGATTGACCGCAGCTCCTTCACGGAGTGCTGCGTCGGCTTGGTCTTCAGCTCGCCCGCCGAAGGAATGTACGGCATCAGCGTCAGGTGGATGAAGATCGACGCCAGCGGCGGCAGATCGTTGCCGAGCTGCCGGATCGCCTCGAAGAACGGCAGTCCTTCGATGTCGCCCACCGTGCCGCCGATCTCGACCAGCACGAAGTCGATGCCTTCATTGCCGCTGGTCACGAACTCTTTGATGGCGTCGGTGACGTGCGGAATCACCTGCACGGTTCCGCCGAGGTAGCCTCCGCGCCGCTCCTTGGCGAGGATGTCCTGGTAGATCCGTCCAGTCGTGATGTTATCCGACCGGCGTGCGGGCACGCCGGTGAAGCGCTCGTAGTGTCCGAGGTCGAGATCCGTCTCCGCACCGTCGTCCGTCACGAACACTTCGCCGTGCTGGTACGGGGACATCGTCCCCGGGTCGACGTTGAGATAGGGATCGAGCTTGCGAAGCCGGACCGTGTATCCGCGCGCCTGGAGAAGCGCGCCGAGGGCGGCGGATGCGAGGCCTTTTCCGAGGGAGGACACCACGCCGCCGGTAATGAAGATATACCGCTGCATGGGCTTTGACGCTTACACGAACGACCCTGAGA
>Ga0182749_1002338_pt1 | contig 13958 bp, 10 predicted proteins | sample eDN3rd37CKraftMG_FD_128875 | JGI IMG/M metagenome (GOLD analysis project Ga0182749, IMG submission 128875) | Enriched Miracle-Growth compost microbial communities from Emeryville, California, USA - eDNA 3rd pass 37_C Kraft MG (version 2) (version 2) ...
CCCGGAAAGGGGACGAAGACGCGCCGCTCCTGGGCCCGGCCGGCGATGCGGCCGCCCCCATGCGGCTCCGCGGCGAAGCGCCACGCGTCACGCGGCTCTCGCGCAAGGTGCTCGCCGGCGTCGGTCTCGTGGCGAGCGTCGGCATCGGCGGCGCGCTGATCTACGCGCTTCAGACGCGGGATGGTGGCAAGGCCGCCGAGGAGCTCTACTCGACCGAGAACCGGTCGACAGCCGATGGCTTGGCCGGCCTGCCGCGCGATTACAGCGGCGTTCCTCAGCTCGGGCCGCCACTGCCCGGCGACCTCGGCCGTCCAATCCTGGGCGCACAGAATCGCGGCCAGCCGGTGCCCGCCGGCGTCGCGCAACCCAACCCCGGCCTCAGCGCCGAGGAACAGCGCCGCCTGCAGGAGGTCGAGACCGCGCGCACCAGCAGGCTCTTCGCCGGCACGGAGAGCCGGCAGACCGGGCCGGCCAGCCCCGGAACGGCTGCGATCGCGCCGCCCCCGGCGCCCGATCTTACCAGCCTCGGACTCGCGCCGCCCCCCGCGACACCGACGGCTCAAGAGCGGCAGCTCGCCTTCCTCAATGCAGCTACCGATCGGCGCACCGTCGCGCCGGACCGTGTCGCCGCTCCGGCGTCACCGAACGTCCTCCAGGCCGGGGCCGTGATCTCGGCTGCTCTCATCACCGGCATCCGCTCCGACCTTCCCGGGCAAATCACCGCACAGGTCACGGAGAACATCTATGACAGCCCGACCGGTCGGATTCTTCTTGTGCCCCAAGGCACCCGCATCATCGGCCAGTACGACAACAATGTTCAGTTCGGGCAAAGCCGCGTGCTGCTGGTTTGGAATCGGCTGATCTTCCCCAATGGCCGCTCGATCGTACTCGAGCGCCAGCCCGGCGCGGACTCCGAAGGCTATGCCGGCCTTCAGGACGGCGTCGACTATCACTGGTGGGATCTGGCCAAAGCGGCGGGTCTCTCCACGCTGCTGAGCATCGGGGCCGAGCTCGCCACGAACGACGACGACCGTCTCATCCAGGCAATCCGCAACGGCGGGCAAGACACCATCAACGATGCGGGCCAGCAGATCGTTCGTCGTCAGTTGAACGTCGCGCCGACGCTGACGATCCGTCCGGGATTTCCCGTCCGCGTCATCGTCACGCGAGACCTCGTCCTCGAACCCTACGGAGGCTGACCGATGGCGAAGCTCAAACTTGGCGCACTCGACGACGACAAGCCGGTCAAGGTTACGCTCGAATTGCCGGCGGCCGTCCACCGCGACCTGGTCGCCTATGCAGAGGTGCTCGCGAGAGAGACGGGACGGTCCGTGGGCGACCCGGTCAAACTAATCTCCCCAATGATCGAGCGCTTCATGGCGACGGATCGGGGCTTTGCCAAGGCGCGCCGAGAAAGTCGTCAGCCGGCTACGTCAGCTGGGACGCCGCGGCAGTAGAAGTCGATGCGTCCACCAGGCTGGGTTTCGACCGCTTTGACATGGTTCTGGCGAGGCTGAGCAGGCGCCTCATGGCCGGATTGTCGTTCTGTGGCGACCAGATTGCGCAGAACGGCAGGATCTCCTCGGATAGCGGGCGGTAGACCACGCCCGGAAAGCCCGTTGCCGTCGTCGCCTCGCTCGTGAGGGTAAGACCTTGTCCCATCGCCACGAGATGCATCAGATTGTCTCTGCCCACGCGATGGCGCTCAACGCTTGGATGACGCCCGAGGTCGGCCAAGTGCTTGATCAGGTAGTCGTGGATTTCGGGACCAGGGTCCGTCTCACTAATGATGAAGTGCGCGTCTGCGAGATCAGCCCACAAGATCTCAGCCCGTGATGCCAGTTCGTGATCGCCCGGCAGCGCCACATAGACGCGTTCATCCCACAGATGCGCGACATCGCACCCGTCAGCGACCGGCCGGCCTGTCAGAAAGGCTATATCGAGGTGATGCCTCTGAACGGAGATGATGTGGCCAGCTGGCCCGCCCTCGATCAGATCGGGACGGACCCCCGGATTCGCTCCGACGTAGGTACGGAGCAGGTCGGAGAGGAAGCCTGAGGCGAGCGAAGAAAATATCCCGATGCGAACGACACCCGCTTCACCACGACCGCATGAACCCGCGTCGATGGCCGCGTGGCCAATCTGGCTCAGCGCCCGGCGCGCGCGCACGAGGAATCGTTCGCCGGCGTGAGTGAGACGCACCCCGCCATGATGACGAACAAATAGCGCGGCGCCGATCTCATCTTCCAAATCTCGAATGCGGCGGCTTATGGCAGATTCCTGAATGTTCAGCGCCTTCGCCGCACGTCGAAAGCTGCCACACTCGGCTGCTGCTATAGCATAACGAAGATGGCGGAGTTCGATTCTCAGACGGCTGCCTCCCTGCTTGGGTCCGGGCTCCCTGAACCGATGTGGCCGCAGGGGCCGGCCGCATCAGAAAATTGAAGGCTGCCGACACGCACCGAAGAGAGCCCGGCACCTTGGAGTAGTCCGCAAATGTGCGTCAGCCTACCTCCTGTAGCCACTACAGAATCAAGCTGAATATGATCGGGATCGGACCGATGTCCTCGACATTCAGACTGGCGCTAACGCCGGGGACGGTCAGGCGTCCTGAGGCGACTGATCGCACACCCGCGATCCAATGCGCCGGCGTCTCAACCGATTCTGCCGAGCACCGGAAATGTCGTTAGCATCCAGATAGCGATCTCCTGCAGGCGGCCGGTCATCATCAAAATGCCGACGCCAACCATCACCGCCCCTGCACCCACGTTGAGCGCGGCGCCGGCGCGCCGCATGCGCTTCAAGGCCACGGCCGCACTGCCGAGGAACAGCGCCGTTAAGAGAAACGGGATCCCAAGCCCGAGGCCATAAGCGCCGAGCAGTACCGCGCCATTCCCAGCGGAGGTCCCTGTGACGGTGAGAATAGAAGCGAGTACCGGGCCAATGCAGGGCGTCCAGCCAAAGGCAAAGGCATTGCCGAGGAGGAAGGCTCCATAGGGCCCAGCAATCTGCGCAGGCCCGCGCCAGCGCCGCTCTGTCATCAACACGACTGGCAAGCGTACGAGCCCGGTCATGGCGAGGCCGAACACAACGACCAGCCCGCCGCCGATGAGATTCGCCTCGATCTGATAACGTTGTAGAAATCCGCCGAGGGCCATCGCACTAAGGCCGAGCAGAACGAATACTGTGGTAAAGCCGAGCACGAAGAAGAGCGCTGGTCCGAGAACGCGAAGCTGCCGTGCCTTCGCATCACCAACCATCCCGTCAGCTCCGCCCGCAACATAGGACAGATAGCCGGGAACGAGCGGCAGCACGCAGGGTGAAAGAAAGGAAATGGCTCCGGCCATCACAGCTGTCGCCAATCCAAGCAAAGACACATCGATGAGCACCATCGCTAGCGCTCCACGCCGCCCGACAGCTTCGTCTGAACGGAAGTCATTGGCCTGGCCGGCCAAATGGCACTTGCGATCAGCAGGGCGACGCCCATGCTTATCATCGTGTCCGCCATGTTGAAGGCCGGCCAGTGCCATCCGCCGACATGGAAATCGAGGAAATCGGTCACGGCACCTTGACCTACTCGATCCACGATATTGCCTAGAGCACCGCCTGCGATCAGACCGAGACCAATCGTCTCCGATGGCTTTGGCGTCCTCACAGCCCAGACCAGAAGTCCGGCCACGATCACCATCTTGATCCCGGCGAGCACCAATGGACGATCGAGGAAGAACTCGCGGAACATGCCGAAGCTAACACCCGTGTTGAAGCCAAGCGTCAGGTTAAGAAATGGCGCGATCTCGACCATGCGCGGCGGCACCATCACGACGCTGAGTATCAGCCATTTCGTGACAAAATCCAATGCAAGTGCCGCACCTAAGACAGCAGATGTCAAAGTGGCTCGTCGACTCAGCCTCAGGTAAGCCACGGTCAAACAGTCCTTATCTTCGGCCACTCTTCGGGGTCTTGGCGTTTTCTGCTCGGTTGCACCCAGGCGATGTCGAGTTTACGCCGGGGCCGCCGTGGTGATGGCGGAGGTTCTATGCTGGTGCGCCGGAACGCCAATGCCGCCGGATGGACCGCCTTTCTGGGTGCTAGTCTGTCCCCGATTGAGCAGGCGCAGGCCATTGAGAACAACTAAGAGAGACGCGCCGACGTCCGCTGCGATAGCGCCCCAAAGGGATGCGAGACCAATCACCGTCAGCGCTGTGAACAGCAGCTTCACGGCGATCGAAAAGGCAACGTTCTGTCGGACGACAGCGAGCGTGGCGCGCGAATGGCGCACCAACCACGAGAGCTTCGACAGATCGTCGGACATGAGGGCGACATCGGCCGTTTCGATGGCGGCATCGCTGCCTATCGCACCCATAGCGATGCCAAGATTGGCACGCCCCATCGCGGGAGCGTCATTGACTCCGTCGCCGACCATCGCCACCGATCCGTAGCGCCGCACCAAATCCTCGACCGCTGCCACCTTGTCGCCGGGCAGAAGTTCCGCCCGGACCTCGTCGATGCCCGTCTGCTTCGCAATCGCCTCTGCCGTCGCGCGGTTGTCCCCAGTGAGCATCACAACGTGCTCGACCCCGGCGCGGTGAAGGGCCGTGACAATGTCCTTCGCTTCCGGCCGGACCGCATCGGCAACGGCGAAAAGTCCCCAAACGTCCTGACCGTCTCCGACCGCAACGATGGTGCGACCCGCGCTCGAAAGTTCATCGGCTCGCTGCAGAACCTCAGGTGAGTTGACCCGCTCCTCGATGTAGCGGCGCGAGCCGAGCCACATCTCGCGGCCGGCTACCCGACCAGTGACGCCCCGGCCGGTGATGGCTTGGACAGCCTCGGCAGGTTCGGCGGCAATCTTCAGCTCAGCGGCTTTCGCCAAGATGGCGCGAGCGATCGGGTGCCCGCTGCGCGCCTCCAGCGCCGCCGCCAAGCCGAGAAGCTCCGTTTCACTGCGGGATCCAAGAGGCACGATCTCGACGACCTGCGGCCGCCCTTCGGTGAGTGTGCCCGTCTTGTCCATGGCAATTGCCTTGAGGTGCGCAGGTGTTTCGAGGTGTGTGCCGCCCTTCACCAGCACGCCCTGCTTGGCCGCGCCGGCGAGTGCCGCCACGATCGTCACAGGCGTCGAAATCACGAGCGCGCAGGGGCAAGCGATCACGAGGAGCACGAGAGCCCGGTAGAACCAGACGTCCCAGGCGCTCCCCAAGAGCAATGGCGGAGCGAGGAAGATCGCAATGGCGAGACCCATGACGACGGGCGTGTAGACGCGCGCGAACTTCTCCACCCATTGCTCACTGGGCGCGCGGCGGCTCTGCGCCGAACCGACCATGCGGATGATCTGGGCGAGTGTCGTGTCGTTCGCCGCCTTGGTAGTCACGACCTCAATCGCCCCCTCGCCATTGATGGTGCCGGCAAAGACTTCGTCGCCCTCTGCCTTAAATACGGGGACGCTTTCACCGGTGATGGGTGCTTGGTTGACCTCGCTCTCGCCGGTGACAACCCTCCCGTCGAGCGGCACCTTGTCTCCTGGCCGGACGATGATATGCGCGCCGACACGAACCTGGGCCGCGGGGGCGTCGCGCTCGGAACCGTCTTCGAGCTTGACACGCGCTGTGGGCGGCGCGAGTTCCATGAGCGCAGCAACCGCCCGGCGCGCGCGACCAAGACTCCAGGCCTCGAGAGCCAGCGCCAACGCAAAAAAGAACGAAACAGTAGCGGCCTCGAACCACGCGCCGATGCCGATCGCGCCCGCGACAGCAACCATCATCAGCAGATTCATGTCGGGACGAAATCGCTTGGCCGCGAGCCAAGCCTTGGGCGCGACGTAGCGCGCGGCACAAAGCACCGCGACCGCGTAAAGGAGCATGCTCGGCAACGGAGTCGAGCCCAAAGCATGTTCGCCTGCCTCGAAAGCCGCGATGACACCGCCCCCAAGCCAGGCGTGGACCGCAAAACCTAGCGCGGTGAACACGCCGCTTGCGGTTGTCAGCCACATCTGCGTTCGCTTGCGGCGCTCTTCGGCCTGTGCGGCTTCGCTGGTACTGCCTTCGGTCCAAGGCTCGGCGCGAAGACCCGCACGAGCGACAGCTTTCTCGACACGAGCTTGGAGCGCCGCATCCGGTGTTGCGTCGATCGACATGCGGCCGTTGAGGAGATCGAAGGCTAGCTTATCTTCGCCGACCAGCGGCCCGACCTCACGCTTCAAAGCAGCGATTTCGTCCGCACAATCCATGCCATGAATGCGAAAAACGATCTGCCCGGACAAATGGGTTGGGATCGGCGGGCTGAGGGCCTCCTGAACCTCCGCGCCGCAACCGCATGCCAAATCTTCCTGCTGGAAGGTGGGGTTGACGAACGCAGACGAGGCGGTTTGCGGCGCCCATGGTTCCGCGCGCATACCCGCTCGGGCCACGGCGTCCTTGATCACATCAGCGACGACCGGCTTCTGAGGCGCCACCGTCATAATGCCGCGTTCTGTGTCAAACGCGAGATTGTCCTCTCCCACGAGCGGCGCCAGCTCCCGCGTCAGGGCCGCCACCTCGTTCTTGCAGTCGAGTCCGTGGACACGGTAGAGCGCCGCCTCGTCCACGCCACCTCCAACAAGAGAGGCATGCATGCCGGTCAGCCCAACGGCTCGAACGATGTCTTGGATTGTCGCTTGGCTTTGCGGCGCGACCGTCATCAACCGTTTCGCGACATCGAATGCCAGCCGATCCTCACCCCCTACAAGCGGACCGATCGCACGTTTGAGGGCGGCGACCTCGTTCTTGCAGTCGAGCCCGTCGATCTGAAAAAGCAGCGCGGATGTAGACTGCGGCGCTCGCTCTGGAAGAAGGTGCGCTCGCATTCCGGTGGCATCAACCGCCCGGGTTATTTCGATAACCAGGGTAGGATCCCCGACCGCTACCTCCATAAGGCCCGCCTTGGCGTCGAAAGACAGCTTGTCGTCGCCTCCGACGATTGGTCCCACCGCCGCACGAAGCGCGCGGATTTCATTCTGACAACCCATGCCGGCGACTTTGAAGCGCAGCGGGCGCGCAGTGCTCCTCATGCTATCAAGCTTCATCATTCTATCCCTTCGGGTCGCCGTCCGTTCACGCTCGACTGCCCAGCATTCTCGCTGGCCAGACTTGGGATCCTACATTCTGTAGCCGCTACAGAATCAAGCGGACCCTTTGCCGGAAGAGCGGCGCTGTTCGCCGCCAGAATTGTGGCTCGCCGAGGGCCGGTGTCACAGTAGCAGGTAATGCATCCGCGGACCTCATGAGCCCGATCGCCATCCGCTGGCGCCTCCGCTGCCGAATATTCGTTGAATGACCTCGCCCCCATGTGCCTCAAAGCAGCATCCGTGGCTGAGAATGATTCGATGCGGCTGCCACGAGCGGATCTTGGCCAGCGCTGCGTCCCTCTTTCTCCGCTGCAGGAGAAGTGGAAGCCGCATGCCAAAGAAGATCTGGCCGTAAGGATGATACATACCGGTGAGCCGCGTGATAGTCCGCCAGGGCTCTCCGATCTTGTCCAACTCGATGTTGATGATCGCATCGGTGAGGATCAGCGTCTTGGACGCCTCGTGGAAGAAAATGAATTCCTTGAAGTAGCCGCCGGGGAAAAGCGTCTGGTCGATTTCACCGCGCCAGTCTTGCGGTGGAATCACGTCGAGATCTCTCGAAAACTCGATCGATATGCCGCGGGCTCGAGCCCTTTGGCGAACTCGCGGAGACGCCCACGCGATTGCATCGGGAAACGCCTTCTTCCATTCTGCGATATGCGCGTAGTGAAACTGGTTGGGCGACACCAGATGGCGAGGTGTTCCCAACCGTCGCATTTCGTTAGCCAGCGACACGTCGAAGCTGATCGGAGAGTGCAGGAACAGGTCGCCGTTCGCGAGCCGCACGACCGTCATTCGCGTGGTGAACGGAAGCGGCAGCCTTACGCCGCCGACCGTCAGATATTCGAACGGCCCGTCGACAATGCCTATGTTCGCCGCGACAGGCTTGTAGACGTTAATCGGCTCGTAAAGCGAAGCGCTCATCAGACGACGCCGAGCGAAGCTAGCCGACGCCGCGCAGCAGGCTCGCGATCAGGTCATAGATCACCCAGGCGAACGAGCCCATAATCGGCAACGCAGTCGTCACGACACCGAACGCTCTGCCAGGCGAACCGCGAGGGTAGCCGCGCCAGAAGGTGATGCGCCCGATCGCGAACAACACGACCATTCCCACGATGAAGGCGAGCGGAGCCTCGCCCTCGACGGTGGCGAGCGCAAGGGCGGCAAACGCGGCCAGCACCGCATGCTCAAGCGTATTCTGCAGAAAGGCCAGCGGAACTCTTAGCCGCTCGCTCGGCGGGCCGTAGGCAGAGCCCGCCGTGTCGTGCGCCGACTTGCGCCGGAGCCTCGCAATAGTTCCGACGCCGATCAAAACCCAAAGCATGATGAGCAGGTTCGCCCGCGCGGCGAAGGCCAGCCGCTCGCCTACCTCTGCCGGAAATTCGAACTGCTGCGGCAGCCACCAGACGGCCATTGCGAGAACGGGCGCGCAAAACAGGAACGACAGCGCAGCCTGGCGGCGGACGCGTACCATCTCGGCAGCCAGATCTTTCGGGATCGGGGGCTTGTTCATCGCGCTCTCCATCGGCGTCGTTGATTGGCAGGGCTTCGGCACTTCAGCTCGCCCTCACATTGCGAATCACAAACCGACTTCCCGGCACCGGCGGCATCCGTGACCAGGTGATGCTCAGATCTTGTTCCGGCACCTCATAGCTCATGCGTCGCGTCAGGAACTCCGTGGCGAGCTTCATCAGTCCGATTGCGATCCATTCGCCCGGACAGCGATGGCCGACATCGTGATCACCCCCGCCCTGAGGAACGAAATTGAATGGACTACCATCCCATCGGCGGAATCGCTCGGGATCGAACTCCCCCGGCCGCTCCCAGGCTCGAGCGTCGTGATTCGTCCCGTAAAGGTCGAGGAGCACTCGCCGCCCCTCAGGAAATCGATACCCGTTCCATTCGAACGTCTGAATCACTCGAGCAGCGACCGCAGGGAAGAAGGGATAAAATCTGCGAACCTCCTGGACGAAGCATTCCGCGTAGCCCTCGTCGCCCGACGCCAGCCGCTCCCGCAATTCGGGATGTTCGTGCAGAGCGTGAGCAACAAAGGTGATGTAGACCGAAACAGCAACAGTCGGCCTGACCACATTGATCAGCTCGACCGCAGCAACGTGCGGAGGCAGCAGTTCGCCGTCCGAGTCCCGGTACCATGAAATAATGTGTGCGGCCGTCTGTTCGGGCGGGTGAGCGTGGCCGCTGCGGATGTTCCCGATGATCTGCGCCATCCAATGGTCAGCACGCTTGCGAGCCCACCGCGACCACAGATGCCTGATGCCCACCGACCCCGCATGGTCAAACAATGCAGCGATCTCTCGCGTTCTGGCGTCGATCTCTTGCTCTACCAAGGGAACGCCTGCCCAGGCGCACACTGCACGCGTCAGAAGCTCGTGGAGTTCTGTATAGAGTACGACCTCCTCCGCTGATGCCCACCTTCGCATGCGAATTTGCCATTCCGCAGCGGTTCGCTTCACCAGCTGCTCGATCCGCTCGGGCGTCATCAACGACATGAACATCTGCTTGCGGTACCGATGCGCCTCACCGTCGAGGCCTTGCACGCCCCCCTCTCCAAGCAGTGTTTTCTGAATGGCCTTGGGCATTGCACCGCGGCGCTCGAAGCGGCTCGGATCGTAGAACAATTGGGCCGCGTCCGGCCCCGTCATACAGATGGTCCTCCGCAGCAGAAGCCGTGTCTCGAACAGGTCTGCCTCGTAGCGCTGGCACCGCTTCGCAATGAAGCGGTACGGATCCCGGATCAGGGCCAGTGTCGATTCGAAGCTCTTGTCACGCGGGATCCGAGGCATTCGCGCACCCCTTCCTAATCAGCCCAAGCGAAATCTTACGGGCTCCGAGAGTCGCAAGCGTAGCAAAGGGGCACGGGCGGGCTTGGTCGTCATTTGCCTTCTTGTGGAGCGCGACGGGCCGCCTCGCGGGCCTCACGCGCTTCCCCGAGAATCTCCCACCCGCCTTTGAAGACAATTCCGACGACCACTATTCCGATCAACAGATCGGGGATCGGCGACTTCAAGAGCATCACCAGGACACCGGATAGGACGATCCCGACATTGACCACCATGTCGTTGGTCGTAAAAATCCACGATGCCTTGAAGTGCACACCATGCGCACGATGCGCTCGCAAAAGGCGGAGGACCAGCAAATTGGTCGCCGCATTCGCGAGCGCCGTCACTATCATTGCCAGCCCGATCGGCTCGGCTGCCGCGAAAAAGCGGCGAAAGATTTCTACAAGCAATGCGAAGGCAACGAGGATCAGAAGAATGCCGGATAAATTCGCGGCACGCGCCTTGGCAACCACCGTGCGGCCGACTGCATAGAGACTGACCGCGTAAACTGCGGCGTCCCCGAGGTTATCGAGGGCGGCGCCTAGCAGGCCTGTCGAATCCGCCAGGACGCCAACGGCACCCGCCACAAGGACCTGCGTGAAATTGATCCCGAGCACCCACCATAGAGTGCGCCGTTCCTCGGCATTTCGGGCGTCAAGACGGATCTCGGTCTCTTCGTCACTTGGCATAGTTTACGTCCGGCTCTCTTAAATGCGTATCATTCTGAATGGTGCCCGGCATCTCCTGACCTGGGCATCGCTGAGGCGCAGGTTTCCCTTCGGTTGCGGTTGCGCCGTCACGCCGAGAGCGGGATGACCTCCCGAAATTTCCCGCCGCGACCCTGTTCCGGCGGTTTGCCACCGCGCTCGACGACGACGTTTTCAAACCCGTGCTCGGCAAGCACCTTCCGCAAACCTGCTTCGGCCTCGCGCCAGACGGTGTCTGTATCCGCCGTCGGCGCGATTTGCAGACGCATCTCAAGTGTCGTGGGCGCCGTCTGCGCGAGCTGAAAGAGCGTGATGCCGCGGACCGCCTCGATGCGCTGGGTGAGCGCCAGCGGAGGCAGCCTGACATCGCCGCTCGAAGTGCGGAACGTGAGCACGTCCGCCGAGCGGCCCTGCACGCGAATCGCGGGCAAGGGGTTGCCGCAGGGGCATGGATCGGGCCGCTGCAGCACGCTGTCGCCGAGATCGTATCGCAGGATCGGCTGCACGCGATTGGCGAGATTGCTTATCAGGACCGTGTGCGACTGCTCGCCTGGAGCGACCGGGCGATAATCGGCGTCGACCGGCTCGAACGCCGCCCAGTCGGCGTTGACGTGCAGCCAGCCTTCGCGGCACATAGAACTGAGAAACATGCATTCCGACGCCGCGTAACTGTTGCCGACCTTGGCGTTGAAAACGCGCGCAATTCGGCCGTATTCCTCCTGTGGCAGACCTTCGGCCGAGAGCGCGAGCAGCACGGGACGAATGCCGAGCCTCCCGGCCTCCTGCTCGTCGGCGAGCATCGCGGCCATGCTGGCGTAAGGCGCAAGCATCGCCGGCTGGAAACGGTTCAGGCGCGCCACGAGCTCTGTCATCGGCATGTGCGCCGAAAGCACCTCGACCTGTTTTCCGCGCCGCTTCTTCAGGCGTGCCGCGGCAACGGCCGACGCGAAATGGCCGCCGGTCGCCATCACCATCGCCGTGCGCCCGCGGCGGGCGATGATTTTGAGGAAGTCACTCGGGCTGAGCCAGTCACCCACCCAGCGGAGCATCATGGCAGTCACGACCGCCATCGTGCGATCGTCGACCAGAAAAATGCCGCGGCGGCCGGTCGTGCCGGAGGTAGTCATCACGGTGTATTTTCCGAGGAACCACTCTCCGATCCGGTTGGGATCGTCGACAAGCGCTTCTGCAGCCTCGAGCGTGACGGCGCGATCGGTGCACCATTCGTCAAAGCGCCCCATGAGCGTCTTCTTGTCGGTAATCGGGATCTGGTCGGCGCTTTCGATCCGATCCGGCAGACCACGATACAGCTCACCGTAGTACGGAGAGTTGGCCCGGGCGTAGGCGACCATATCGACGAGACGGGCGCGCTGGCGTTGCGCGATTGCGCCCGCGCCCTTCTTTCGTGTGCGCCAGGCGTCCCAGATCAGGCCTACGGCATGCTCGGTCATATCGTTCTCGGTTCAGACACCTCCGGCCATTCTGCTCTACCTACTTCCTGTAGCCACTACAGATGCAAGACGTTTCTTCACTCGCGCTACCACCGATCAGGCGTCGAGTTGCGAACGCACACATGCTCGAGGATCATGCGGCGTAGGCGCGAGGCATCGCGCCATTCGTTATCCTCGCCCCTGGTTCGACGCAGAGCCTTACTTGGCCGGAAGCGGCATGCCGAGCGTGTCGACATCGTCGTATTCTCCAAGGCGATGCCTCCTGCCGCGGCCCCGGAGCAGCAGGTGACTGATCGCAGGCAGCACGAACAGCGTGAGGAGCGTCGAGACGACCAGTCCGGCGATCACCACCACGGCGAGCGGCTTTTGGACCTCCGCCCCGCGTCCCGTAGCGATCGCCATGGGGACAAAGCCGATGGCCGGCACGATCCCGGTGATCAACACCGCGCGAACGCGTTCCATCATTCCCTCGAGCACCGCCTGATCGACAGCCGTACCCGCCTCGATCCGCGTGCGAATGCTGCTCATCACCACGAGCCCGTTGAGCACGGTAACCCCCGACAGGACGATGAACCCGACCGCCGCAGAGACCGAGAACGGCAGTCCGGCGATCGCCAGGCCGAACACGCCGCCCGCGAGGCCAAGGGGAACGGCCGAGTAGACCGCGATCGCGGGAGCAACGCCCCTGAGCGCCATGAACAGCAGACCGAAGATCAGCGCGAAGACCGCCGGGATCACGATCGAGAGTCTTCGGGTCGCAGCTTGCAAGTTCTCATATTGTCCGCCCCACTCGATGAATACGCCGGGCGGAAGATCCACTTGATCGGCAACACGCTCCCGCGCTTCCTCGACGAAGGAGCCAAGGTCGCTGCCGACCACGTTGGCCTGAACCACGACCCGTCGCTGGCCGTTCTCGCGGCTGACCTGGTTGATCCCTTCGGAGAAGCGGAAACTCACCACCTCGCGCAGGGGGATCGACCGACGCGGTCCGCCTGCCGCGTCCTCCGGCAGCATCAAGGGTAGCGCGCCCACCGCCTCGAGATCGTCGCGGGTCGGATTGGCGAGGCGCACGACGATGTCAAACCTGCGGTCGCCTTCGAAGACGAGGCCGGCCTCGCGGCCGCCGAGCGCCGCGGCAACGGCATCGGTGACGTCCTCGACTGAAAGGCCGTAACGGGCAATGGCGTCGCGGTTGAACTGTACGTCAAGCGTCGGGAAACCCGCCGTCTGCTCGACCCGAACTCCTTGCGCCCCTTCCACAGAGCCAAGCACCTGCGCGACCTGGCGACCGACACGGCCGAGCACGTCGAGGTCTTCACCGAAAACCTTCACCGCAATATCGCCCCGAGCGCCGGCGAGCAGTTCGTTGAAGCGCATTTGGATCGGTTGAGTGAGTTCGTAAGCGTTGCCGGTGAGTTGGGCCATCCGCTCCTCGACGCGCTCCATCACCTCCTGACGGGTCTCGACACCCTCCGGCCATTGATCTCGCGGCTTCAGGATGATGAACGTGTCGGCCATGTTCGGCGGCATCGGGTCAGAGGCGACCTCGGCGGTGCCTGTCTTCGAGAAGACGAAGGCGACCTCAGGCAAGGTCGACAGCATTCGTTCGACCTGAAGCTGCATAGCGTTGGACTGGTCGAGCGAGGTTGAAGGAATCCTGATCGTGGTGGCGAGAAGGTCGCCCTCTTCGAGCTGAGGAATGAACTCCCGGCCAAGCGTAGCGAAGACCAGGCCCGCGGCGACAAAGACTCCGACGCCGGCGCCAATCCAAGGTCCGGGCCGCGCGATCACCCGCCGCAGCACTGGTTCGTAGCGCTCCTTGGTCCAGCGGATCACCTTCACCTCCTTCTCGGCGACC
>Ga0182749_1002340_pt1 | contig 13953 bp, 15 predicted proteins | sample eDN3rd37CKraftMG_FD_128875 | JGI IMG/M metagenome (GOLD analysis project Ga0182749, IMG submission 128875) | Enriched Miracle-Growth compost microbial communities from Emeryville, California, USA - eDNA 3rd pass 37_C Kraft MG (version 2) (version 2) ...
GAGGATACATACCAGTTTACCGTCACCGGCCGTTCGGGCGACCGCACTCTGGAGCTGCCCATAGCGCTGACGCTCTCGGAGACGGAACCGGCGAAGCTTACGCTGGAGCCCGAGCTGCCTGCCCTGCGAGGCACGGTACGCTCTTCCTTCGACTACCAGGTGGCGATCACCAATGACGGCCAGGAAGACACGGTGATCAATCTCGTGTCCGAAGCGCCGCCCGGTTTCCAGGTCACGTTCAAGGAGCGGTACGGCTCCCAGGAGCTTACTAGCCTTCCGCTGAAGGCGGGCGAGAAGAAGGACCTCTCAGTCTCCGTGAAGGCGCCCGAAAGCGCCCAGGCGGGGCAGTATCCGGTGAAAGTCGGTGCGGCGGGTGGCAATGCGTCCGCGGAGACGCAGCTCGTCCTCGATATCACGGGTCAGCCGCAGCTTTCGCTTTCCGGTCCGGGCGGCCGTCTCTCCGGCGATGCGACCGCTGGCGAGCAGCGCAGCTTCACCTTCACCTTGGAGAACAGCGGGACGGCACCCGCTCGCGCCGTCAAGTTTTCGGCAAGCCCGCCCTCCGGCTGGAAAGTGGAATTCAGCCCGGAGGAGGTCGCCGAGATTCCGGCCGGCGAAACGGCCGAAGTGGCCGTGAACATGACGCCGTCCGACCAGGCGATCGCGGGTGACTATGTGGTTTCCGTGCGCGCCAATGGCGAGGGTGCGTCCGACGATGCCAGCTTCCGCGTGACCGTGCGCACGTCGACCATCTGGGGCGTCACCGGGCTGGGCGTCATCGCCGCTGCAGTCGTTGTCCTTGGATTTGCGGTCACACGGTATGGCAGGCGATGAACACGGTCATAGAGACGAGGAACCTCGTCAAGCGCTACGGCCGCTTGGCGGCCGTGGACGGGCTTGACCTGACGGTCGAGCGAGGAGAAGTGTTCGGCCTGCTCGGGCCGAACGGCTCGGGCAAGACGACGACGATCCTGCTCCTCCTCGGCCTTACGGAGCCGACATCCGGCACGGTCCGCGTGCTCGGCCTTGATCCGCTGCGCAATCCGCTCGAGGTCAAGCGGCGGGTCGGCTATCTGCCGGACCAGATCGGCTTCTACGACAATCTGACGGCGCGCGAAAATCTGCTTTACACCGCGCGCCTCACGGGACTTTCCACGGTCGAGGCCAACACGCGCATTGCAGAGGCGCTGGAGCGGGTGCGGCTGACCCATGCCGGCGACCGGCGGGTGAGCACATTCTCCCGTGGCATGCGCCAGCGCCTGGGCCTCGCCGAGGTGCTGATCAAGCGCGCGGAGGTCGCGATCCTCGACGAGCCGACCTCCGGCCTCGATCCGCAATCCACCCAGGAGCTCCTGGAGCTGATCGTGGAACTGGGGCGGGAAGGCATCACCATCGTGCTTTCCTCGCACCTGCTCACCATGGTGCAGACCATCTGCAACCGCGTTGCGCTCTTCAACCGCGGGCGGATCGGCCTCATGGGCCGGGTCACGGACCTGACAAGCGACGTGCTCGGCGGAACGCATGTCGTCGAGGTGGAGGCGGAAGGCGTGGACCTTCGCGCGGCACTGGAAGGAGCGCCGCATATCACCGGTGTGACGGAGCAGCGGCCGGGCCTCTGGCGCGTGGATGCCGACGCCGATGCGCGGCCGGAAATCGCCCGCCGGGTGGTCACCGCAGGCGGCTTGCTGCGCACCATGTCCATCCGCCACACGACGCTGGACGAGGTCTATGTCAGGTTCTTCGAGGAGGACAAGATCCATGCCGCAGCGTGAAGGTTCGCCCTTTACCGGGCTTGCGACGGTCGCCCTCAAGGAAGCGGCCGATCATATGACGAGCGCGCGCATACACCTCGTGATGCTGCTCGTGCTCCTCACCGCCATCGGCGCGGTCTATGCGGCCATCGGCCAGATCTCCCAGACCGTGAGCGAGGACCAGTTCCTGTTCCTGCGCCTCCTGACCACGGCGCGGGAGCCGCTGCCCTCCTTCGTCGCCTTCCTGGGTTTCCTGCTGCCGCTGGTCGCGATCGCGCTCGGCTTCGACGCCATCAATGGCGAGTATAACCGGCGCACCATGTCGCGCATCCTCTCGCAGCCGATCTACCGGGACGCGCTGCTCACGGGCAAATTCCTGGGCTGCCTTCTGGTAATAGCGCTGTGCCTGCTCGTGCTCTGGCTTCTGGTGATCGGAATGGGCATCCTGCTGCTGGGCTTGCCGCCGAGCGCCGAGGAAATCCTGCGAGGGCTTGCCTTCCTGCTCGCCTCTTTCGTCTATGCGGGCGTGTGGCTGGCAGTGGCGATGGTGTTCTCCACCATCTTCCGCTCCCCGGCGACCTCGGCGCTGGCGACGCTTACCGTATGGCTGCTCTTCACCATCTTCTGGCCTATGCTGTCGCCGCTGATTGCCGGGGCGGTTGTGCCTCTCGACCCGTTCGACCCGATGACGGCCGTGCACCAGGTCGAGCTGCAAAGGGCGATCGCCCGCATCTCGCCCAACACGCTGTTCGGCGAGATGACGCTGGCGATCCTCAATCCGGAAACGCGATCCCTCGGCATCGTCTTTGCGAACCAGCTCAGCCAGGCGGTGATGGGGGCGCCGCTGCCGATCTCGCAAAGCCTGATGCTGATCTGGCCGCAGCTTGCCTGCATGATCGCAGCGCTCCTGGTGCTGTTCACCGGAGCCTATGTTTCCTTCCAGAGACAGGAGATCAGGGCGTAATTCGCCCTGATCATCCCTTTTTCTGCAGAAAACCCTCGCCGAACGGGCCGCCGCGCGCTAACTTCGCCTCGGTAAAGCGGAGTGTAGCCATGCGCAGAACGCTTCTCATCCTCGCCCTTGGACTGGGTTCCATTCTCGGGGCAGTCACTCTCCCCGCCGTTATCGCCATCGCTCAGACGGAAGGAGGAACGCCTCCCTCCGGAGACGATGGAGGCGGCTGCGACCATGGCAAGAAAGAACCGGTCGTAGGCTAACCCTACCGTCCAGCATCAGTTAACAGGGAGCAGTGCCGGCACCGCTCCGCTGAGGCTTTCAGCCGCTTGTCAGATCGGCTCTCCCGTGGCCGGATTGATCTTTATTTCGACCTTGGCCTTGTCCCTGGTGAAATAGACAATGTCGTAATAACCCTCGTCGTCCCAATCGAGCTCGTCTAGGTACTGGAAGTCGGCGCGCGCCTCGATCTTGGCGACGATCTCCGAAGCCTTCATCGCGTTTTTCGGGGGAACGGCGGTTTCATTGGTTATCTGCGCAAGGACAGCCGTGGAGGCAAAGACGACGGCCAAGGACAGCGCAAGCATGATTCTCTTACTCATGAAAAACGTCCTCTCAAAAACCGTACAGACGCTCTTCAACTTGAGAATGCGGAAGGTGGTTCCCGACAGCGGAGACAGCCGGCGGCAGGATCCGGCGCAAGCTACCCCAAAAGGCCTGCGGGGCAGGCGAACAAACCCGCGGCCGATGGGTTCACAATATCGAGGCGGGTTAAATCTAGTCGACCACCGGGAGACCAGTGGTCTGCCCAAGGCTGACCTGCGGTTGGGCCACTCGCTTGCTCAGCGATGGATCAAGAGCCTTCGAGAGAACACCACCTAGACAGACAGCGAACACAGCGGCGAAGAACAGGCGTACAAGCATCGGATCACCCCCTTGGAGGATCTCACGCTATCTGCGATTGCCCGAACTCTGGCTGAATGCAGTGTTCATCTGCAATTCAAACATCTTACCCGAGTGTAAATTGTTGTGTGTTTCGCGTGCTTAGAGGAGCGTCAAGGGCCGCCGGCCAGCGCTCCGATGACGACCATGGTGAGGTCGTCGAGGTCTATTTCGCCATCGACGGAGAGCTTCGTCTTTGCCGGCGAAACCCTGAGGCTACCCGGCTTTAGCTCCGCCTGACGCTTCAATTCGTCGATGATCGCCTGCTTGACCTTCTCCTCCAGGGGAGAAGCGCCACCCGGGTTTATATCGCCGGCACCCATTTCCAGAACACGCCTTCCATTCGTTCAGGATAGTATTCGAATTCGCATTCGAACCGCCGGCCGTAGGCTTTGGCTGCCTTGGCGGCCGCGTCGCTGATCGGGTTCATGCCTGTGCCGGGAGCGAACCATTCCTCGAGCAGGTCGCTCGGCACATAAGCGCCGATGCGCAGCGGAAGCTTGGTAAGCACGACGTCCATCTCCTCCGGCGGCATGGCACCCTCCAATCACCATCCAAGAACCGGCCCAGGGCCGGATCGTTCCACGCCGGGATATTCGAACCGGACCCCGCCAAAATCAAGCCGGCAGAAGGATTGAAACCTTTCCGCGCCTAAACCGTTGTTATCGGCCCCCAGGCCGAGGATCCCCGATGAACCAAGAGCAATCCGTCCAACCGCGCTTCGAAACCCCTGTCCGCATCACCTCCCGCCCAGGAAAAATCAAAGAGATCGCAAGTCCTAAGGAAGCGTTCGATTTTCTGCGTACATGCCCGGTGCAGGAAGGGCCGATCTTCGAGAGTGCGCTGGAGGCCTGCTTCACGGCGACCTATGACGATGAGGCCATTGAAGAGGCTCGCCGGGGCCTAAAGACTTTCGCCAAGGCCCACGGCTTCCTCGCTTGATAGCCCGGTCGGCGACCGACCGAGGCTGCCGGCGAAGCTTTTCCTGTGACGATCAGCTATGCCCGGCCACGCGCTTCGGTTGGTAGGGCGCTTCGAGCAGTGCCACGTCCTCTTCACTGAGATTCACGTCCAGCGCAGCGATGGCATCGTCGAACTGGCTCAGCCGCGAGATGCCGACGATCGGAGCGGTGATGCCCGGGCGCGACGCCACCCAGGCATAAGCGATTTGCGCCATCGGCCGCCCATGCCGCGCGGCAACCTCGCGGACCGCGGCGATCACCCTCGCGTCCTGCTCCTCGGTCGATCCGTAGAGATTGGCCTGTGTGCGATCCGTCTGGGCGCGTATCGTGGATTCCCCGCTGCCCCGGCCGGCGAGGAGGCCGCGCGCGAGCGGACTCCAGGGGATCACGCCGATGCCTTCGCTGCGGCAGAGCGGCAGCATTTCGCGCTCTTCCTCGCGATAAATGAGATTGTAATGGGGCTGCATGGCGACGAACTGCGCCCAGCCGTGCTGGCGCTGAAGGCCGATGGCCTTCATGAACTGCCACGCGAACATGGAAGAGGCCCCCAGGTAACGCACCTTGCCGGCCCGCACGAGATCGTTGAGCGCGTCGAGCGTTTCCTCGAGCGGGGTCTCGTAATCGAACCGATGCAGCTGATAGAGGTCGATATAGTCGGTGCCGAGGCGCTTCAGGCTCCCGTCCACCGCCTCTAATATATGCTTGCGGCTGAGACCCCTGTCATTGGGATCATCGCTCATCGGATGGTAGAGCTTGGTGGCGATGACGAGCTGGTGGCGCGCACGAAGCCGTTTCAGCACCCGGCCGGTCACGACCTCGCTCTCTCCGAGCGAATACATGTCGGCGAGATCGAAGAAGTTGATCCCGAGATCCAGCGCCTTCTCGATGATCGGCGTCGAGCCGGCCTCATCGAGAACCCAAGGGGCCCATTTGGGCGAACCGAAGGTCATGCAGCCCAAAGCCAGGCGCGAGACCTTCAGGCCGGAGCGTCCGAGATTGACATAATTCATCGATACACCTTCTTAAGCTGACCTGCTTCCTCCCTCCACTTATGACAGAAATTCGCTGCCTGCGGCAATGCCGACAGTGCAGGCAGTCTGCCTGATTTTCAGGCAGAAATTTCACAATGCACTGAACTCAATGCATTTTTCGGTATGACAAAAAATGAATCGTCTCCATTGCATCCTTGAAAAAGATCATGGTACGGTTGGTGTATTAAGGTGTTAGGACACATGTTTCCGGTAGACGCTTCCGCCATAGACAAGTCTTTGCCCGTTCCGGTGGGCACGCAACTTTATGGCTTGTTGAGCTACTACCTTTCTCACTCCGACATCCCTTACGGCACCAAGCTGCAATCGGTTCGCCAGCTCGCGGCGGAGCTGGGCATTGCGCCGATGACGGTGAGCCAGGTCTACCAGCAGCTGCGCGATGCGGGCCTAATTGAAATGCGGCGCGGCAAGGGCGCCTATTCGGCGCGCGATCCGCATCGCAGGTTGGGGGATGAAGCCGCCATGGCCAACCTGCGCGAGGAAATCGGCAGGGTTTTGGACAAGGCGGACCAGTTGGGCATATCGCCCTCCGCTCTCGCGACGATGATCACGGCCCAGGCGCAGCTGAGAAAGCCGCGCGGCGGCCTTACGATCACGTTCGTCGGCATCTTCGAGGCTGCAACGCGCGACTACGTTGCCGAAATACGCACGGTGCTCGAACCGGGAGACCAGATCCATCTGGTGACGCTTGACCAGCTCAAGGTCTCGGCCGAGGCACAGGCCGCGGTGCGGCGCGCCGACGTCGTTCTCACCTTCGTGCATCGGGAAGTGGAGGTGCGAAAGATCGTACCGCAGGCCAACATCCTGGCCATCCGCTTCATCCCTTCCACGCATACGCGCCAGGCGCTGGCGGGGCTTTCCCCCAGGACGCGCGTCGCCGCCATCACCTATTTCCAGGACTACATCGCCATCATGAAGCCGAGCGTGCGCGAATTCGCACCGCATGTGTCGGACATCACGGTGGCATGGGCAGCCGCACCGGATCTGGCCCAGCTCCTCAAGCGCTGCGACGCGGTGATCTACGCGACCGGTGCGGATGATGTGCGGCGGCTCGCACGCCCGGAGATCCCCTGCTTCGAGTTTCGCCACGCACCCGATCCCGACGCTTTGGAAAACCTGCTGGTGCCCTATCTGGCGCAATTGCGGCGCGCCAAGATCGCCAACGCAGATGCAAAGACCGGGGCTTCCCAGCCGTCGAAAATGCAACGCCGCAGGAACAGCCGCGAAGCGGCATTTCAGTCCAGAGGGTAATGACGATGAAAAAACTGCTGCTCTCCACAACCGCACTCGTGTTCGCCCTGGCGATCGGCCCCGCCCTCGCCCAGGAGGCCATCGTGGTCGGAACGGACGTCGATGCGGGTACGCTCGACTCCCGCCTGACGCGGGATACGACCGCCTATCGCGTGGCGGACCTCATCTATTCCGGCCTTGTCCACATCAACCCGCAGCTCAAGGCCGAGCCGGACCTCGCCGAAAGCTGGGAGACGCCCGACCCGCAGACCTTCATCTTCAAGCTGCGCGAAGGGCTGAAATTCTCCGACGGCACGCCCCTTACCGCCGACGACGTGGTCTACACGTACACGACGCTCCTCAACCCCGATTTCAACGCGCCGATGCGCACCCTCTACACGCCCATCAAGTCGGTGGAGAAGGTCGACGACCTGACCGTGAAGTTCAATCTCGAGTCGCCTTACGCGCCGCTGCTTTCCTATCTGGACCTCGGCATCGTGCCGCAGGAACTGGCGGAGGGCGGCAGGGACATCGCCACCCAGCCGGTGGGCGCGGGCCCGATGCAGCTTACCTCCTGGAACCGCGGGGCGGAGATCGTGCTCGAAGCCAACCCGAACTACTGGGCGGGCGCTCCCGAGATCGCGAAAGTCACGTTGAAGATCATCCCGGACAACTCCGCCCGCGCGCAGGCCTTCGAGGCGGGCGATCTGGACGTGATCCAATCGCCCCTCTCGCCGCAGGATATCTCGCGCCTCGCCGCTGACGATCGCTTCGGCAATGCCATCATGCCGGGCCTGGGTGTCACCTACATCAACTTCAACACCAAGGACCCGCTGCTTTCGGACCCGAAAATGCGGCAGGCCTTCTCCATGCTGGTGGACCAGCAGACGATCGTGGGTGACATCTACCAGGGCGTGGATGAAGTGGCCTCCTCCGTGCTTCTGCCCTCCTCCTGGGCCTTTTCGCCCGATATCAAGCAGCCGACCTTCAACCTCGAAGGCGCCATCGCCCTGTTCAACGAGCTCGGCTGGCAGGACAGCAACGGCGACGGCATCCTCGACAAGGATGGCAAGAACCTAACCGTCACGCTCTCCACGCACAGCGAGGACCCGAACCGCGTCCAGACGATTGAGTTCATGCAGGCCATGTTCAGCCAGGCCGGTGTCGACGCCAAGACGCAGATCACCGACTGGCCGAGCTTCTCGACAAATTACGTGCAAAAATCCCAGCACCAGATCGCGCTGCTCGGATGGCTGAACATTGTCGACCCGGACCGGCTGCTTTTCTCGCAGCTCACCACCGGCGGCTCGACCAACTGGGGCGGCTACTCCAATCCGAAAGTAGATGAGCTCCTGCAGAAGGGCCGCTCATCTCTGGACCAGGAAGAGCGTGCGGCAGCCTATCAGGAAGCGGCGAAGATTCTCGCGGAGGAACTTCCCTATTTCATCCTGTCGTACCAGGGCTACCAGCTTTTCTACGACAAGGAGTTTCCGACCGAGGTGACCGCGACGCCGCGCGGCTACCTCCGCGGGCTGATCGGAATGAAAAAGTAGGACTGAGTGCCGGCCGCCATCTCTTCGCGGCCGGCAGTCCACCAGGACCAATTCGCGCCAACTCTCGCAAAGCAGACAGAACCCGACGCCGTGATAGCTTACCTCATCCGACGCCTGTTGCTCTTCATTCCCATGGCCGTGGGAATGGTGGTGGTGACCTTTGGGCTGCTCCTCATCATTCCCGGCGACCCGGCTTCCGTGCTTCTTGGGCAGGAAGCTTCGCCGGAGGCGATCGAGCGCTTGCGGGATACGCTCGGCCTCAACGATCCCTGGTATGTGCGGCTTTGGGATTATTTCGCCAATCTTCTTTCAGGCGATTTCGGCACATCGATCTTCCAGAACCAGCCGGTCACCACGATCATCCTCGGCAGGCTCGGAGCGACCATCGAGCTTGCGGTCGCCGCCCTTGTGATCGCGACGGTGCTCGGCCTCGCCATGGGCGTGATCTCGGCCATGCGGCAGGGGTCGATCATCGACACGATCACTATGGTCTTCGCCCAGCTCGGCGTATCCATGCCGGTCTATTGGCTGAGCCTCCTGTTGATGCTGGCCTTTGCCGTGCAGCTCGGCTGGCTGCCGGCGATCGGGCGCGGCACGCCCCTGCCCCAAGCTTTCTGTGCGGCCCTTTCCGGCAGGCCCCAGGTTCTGATGGACTCCTTGAGCCATCTTCTTCTGCCGGCGCTTGCGCTTTCGGCCACGCCCGCCGCGATCATCTCGCGGCTGACCCGCACATCCATGCTGGAGATGCTGCGCGAGGATTTCGTGCGCACGGCCTATGCGAAGGGTCTGCGCCGGCCGCGGGTGATCATACGCCACGTGCTGCGCAACGCGCTTCTGCCGGTTCTTTCCGTCATCGGCCTGCGCTTCGGAATGCTTTTGGGCGGTGCTGTGCTGACCGAGTCGATCTTCGCCTGGCCGGGTCTCGGGCAGCTCACGATCACGGCCATCTCGCAGCGTGACCTGCCGCTCATCCAGGGCATCGTGCTGACCTTCGCCCTGATCTTCGCACTGGTGAACCTGTTGGTCGACCTGCTCTATGCGGCCGTGGACCCGCGCGTGAGGCTCGGCTGACCATGCGCCTGCCGAAACTCCTTCGTAACCCTTCCTTCGTGATCGGCGCGGCGATCACGCTTTTCATCGTCGGCTGCGCTGTGCTGGCGCCCTATGTCTCCACGCACGGGGTGGAGCAGATGGACATGCGCAACCGCTTTGCCGGCCCAAGCCTTGCGCATTGGCTGGGGACCGACAATTTCGGCCGCGACCTCTGGAGCCGAATGGTCTTCGGCGCGCGCATCTCGCTCATGATCGCCTTGGTATCCGTCGGCGGAGCCGCGTTCATCGGAACGGTGGTGGGGCTCGTCTCCGGCTATTTCGGCGGCTGGGTGGATCTGGTGCTCGGGCGCATCACCGATATCTTTCTCGGCTTCCCCGCCATCATCCTGGCGCTCGCGATCGTTGCCGTGCTCGGCCCCGGCATCGTCAATGTCTCCCTGGCGTTGATCGTCGTCTTCTGGACGGAATACGCCCGCGTCGTGCGCGGGGCGGCGCTCGTGCTGCGCGAGCAGAATTATGTGCAGGCGGCGCGTGCGCTGGGCGCCAGCCCGCTGCGCATCATTTTCCGCGAGATCCTGCCCAACGCGCTCGGGCCGATCATCGTGCTTTCTTCGCTCGGCCTGGGGACGGCCATTATCGCGGAATCCGCCCTCTCCTTCCTCGGTTTCGGCCTGCCGCCTCCGGCGCCCACCTGGGGATGGACCCTCTCCTACGGCACGCGCTTCATGCGTGACGAGCCATGGCTCGCCATCGTCGCGGGCGCCGCGATCATGATCACGGTTCTCGGCTTCAACCTCCTGGGCGACGGCCTGCGCGACCTGTTGGATCCGCGCCAGCTTTCGCGCGGCGGCGGCGAGCGGCGAAGCGACTGAATTCTCAACCATCCATTTCGCGAGGAAAAGGAAAGATGGTCAAATCGACAAGAATCCTGCGGCCGAAATTCACGACCCATGCGGACGGCTCCGATGCGGTGCTCGTGATGCACGAGATCGTGGGAGAAATCGACGGCCCGACGATCGGCCTTTCGGCTGCCATCCACGGCAACGAGAACACCGGCGCGCAGGCGATGGTGGACATCTACCGCGCCATCAAGGACCTGCCGCTCAAGGGCCGCATCCTGATGCTTCCGGTGGCGAACGCCCGCGCCATGGCGGTCAATCACCGTTTCACGCCGATCGACGAGCTGAACCTCAACCGTGAGTTCCCGGGCAACCGGAGCGGCAACTACACCCAGCAGCTTGCGGCCGCCATCACGTCGGAATTCCTGGAGAAGATCGACGTTCATATCGATCTTCACGCTGGGACCGATCGCCCCACGGTCGATTACGTCTATATCTGGAACGACGAAGCGCTGTCGCGCGCCTTCGGCTCCAAGATCCTGTACCGTCCGGTACCGGACAAGGACGGCACCGTCTTCACCGGCACGACGAAGGCCGTGACGCTCGACAGGCGGGGGATTCCCTGCGTGGTCATCGAGCTCGGCGGCGGCATCGTCGACCAGACACCTTATGTCCAGCGCACGGTGGACGGCGTGCTCAACATGCTCCGCCATCTCGGCGCCATCCCAGGCGATGTGAAGCCGGCGCCGAAGCAGGTGGTCGTGGACGAGATCGCCGGCATCCGGCCGACGCAGGGCGGCTGGCTCGAGCCGCTCTGCCCGCCGCTCGGCGAGGTGATCGAGAAGGGCCAGCTTCTTGGCCGGGTGGTAAGCCCCTACACTTTTGAGACTCTGGAAGAGATCCCGACCCCGTTCGAGCGTGGCATCATGATCCTGTCGCACCTTTCGCGAAACCTCGTGGAGAGCGGCGATTACGGCTTCATGGTGGGCAACCTCGCGCGGTCGACGGACTGAGCAGGACGCAACTGCTGCGATGAAGATGCTGCTTAAACGCACCCCCCTCTGGGCTGCCGCCCATCTCCCCCTCAAGGGGAGAGATTGCTCTGTCATCTCTGCCGGCACCCGTTCTGCAGCATCGAATGTTCGCGCGATCGATCGCGACGGCCAATCTCCCCCCTTGAGGGGGAGATGTCCGGCAGGACAGAGGGGGGTGAATGAATCCCGCGGCTCGAAAGGCTCCCATTCGCCGCGCACGAGGATATGGCTATGACGACGCCCGCCACCATGCCTGCGGACAAAAAGCCGGTTCTCGCAGTCGAGGACCTGGAGATCCGCATCCGCGGCGAACACGGATCCTTCTCCGTCGTTTCCGACATGAGCCTGGCGGTGGCGGCGGGCGAAACGCTGTGCATCGTCGGCGAGTCCGGCTGCGGCAAGTCGATGACGGCGCTCGCCCTCCTCCGCCTCCTGCCGGAGGCGGCGGAAATTGCCGGCGGGCGGGTGGAGATCAACGGCCAGGACATCCTGAGGCTCAGCGGCCATGAGGTGGAGGATCTGCGTGGCGAGGAGATCGCCATGATCTTCCAGGAGCCGCTGACCGCCCTCAACCCGGTCATGACCATCGGCGACCAGATCGCCGAAGCGGTGCGCCAGCACCGGAAGGTGAGCGCTTCCGCGGCAAAGGCACGTGCGGTGGAAACCCTGAAGCTCGTGCAGATGCCGGATCCCGAAAGGCGCGCCCGGCAATATCCGCACGAGCTTTCCGGCGGCATGCGCCAGCGCGCGATGATCGCGCTGGCGCTCGCCTGCGATCCGAAGATCATCGTTGCGGACGAGCCGACGACCGCGCTCGACGTGACGATCCAGGCACAGATCCTCGGCTTGATTGCTGACCTGCAGAAGCGTCTCGGCTCGGCGCAGATCCTGATCACTCATGACCTCGGCGTCGTCGCCGAGGTGGCGGACCGTGTGATCGTGATGTATGCGGGCCGGAAGGTCGAAGAGGCGTCCGTGTACGACCTCTTCGACCACCCTATTCATCCCTACACGAAGGGACTCATGGGCGCGATCCCACGCGGGCGCGCCTCCGAACGGCTGACGGACATTCCGGGCACGGTGCCGCCCATGTGGGACCTTCCCAAGGGCTGCGCTTTCGCGCCGCGCTGCCCCGGCGCTTCGGCCCGCTGTCTTGAGGAACGCCCGCCCTTCGAAGAGAAGCGGCCCGGCCACTTCGCGGCCTGCTGGGAGCATGACGATGTCTGACGCGCCTCTTCTCCAGGTTGAAGGGCTTGCGGTCCATTTCCCCATCCGCAAGGGCGTGCTGCAGCGGCAGGTCGGAATGGTGCGCGCCGTGGACGGCATCGATTTCACGCTCAACCGCGGCGAGACGCTGAGCCTCGTCGGCGAATCCGGATGCGGAAAGTCGACCACGGGGCTGGCGCTGATGGGGCTTGTGGAAGCCACGGCCGGCACGGTGACCTTCGCGGGCGAGCGCATCGCGGGCTTGCGCGGCGCGGCTCTGCGCTCGTTCCGCCGGCGCGTGCAGATCGTGTTCCAGGATCCGTTCTCCTCGCTCAATCCCCGCCAGCGCGTGCGCGACATCATCCGCGCGCCGCTCGACATCCACGGCATCGGCACGACGCACGAGCGGCAGAAGCGCGTGGCCGAACTCATGGAACGCGTGGGCCTCAGGCCGGACCAGGCGGACAATTTCCCGCACCAGTTCTCCGGTGGCCAGCGTCAGAGGATCGGCATCGCCCGCGCACTCGCGCTGAAGCCCGAGATCATCATCTGCGACGAGCCTGTCTCCGCGCTCGACGTTTCGGTCCAGGCGCAGATCCTCAATCTGCTGGCCGATCTCCAGCGAGATCTCGGGGTCTCCTACCTTTTCATCTCGCACGATCTTGGCGTGGTGGAGCACATCTCCCGCCGGGTGGCGGTGATGTATCTGGGCAAGATCGTCGAGATCGCGGATCGCGACGCGCTCTTCGCCAGGCCCACTCATCCCTATACCGAGCTTCTGATGAAATCGGCGCCGTCGCTCGACCCGCGCCAGCGCCGCATCTTCAGCGCAAGCAACGATGTCGTGCCGAGCGCGACGCAGAAGCCAACAGGCTGTCCGTTCCATCCCCGCTGCCCTCTCGCGACCGAAGAGTGCAAAGCCGTCGATCCCGCGTTGACGCCTAGGGATGATGGGCGGCTGGTAGCGTGCCATTATCGTTGAACGGAGTTTCTGATGACCAGCATTCTCTTCACCAACGGCAAGGTGCTTGATCCCCAGGCCGGCGCGACCAGGAGCGGCGTTGATGTGCTCGTGGAAGATGGGCGCATCAAAAGCGTGGGCGAGCGGCTCGACACGCCGTCCGGAGCACGGCGGATCGACCTCGCCGGCCGCACGCTCATGCCGGGGCTCATCGACTGCCATGTGCATGTGGTGGCGGAAACGCTGGATCTTTGGGCGAACATCATCGCGCCCACCTCGCTCGCGGCCTTGCGCTCGGCGCGCGTGATGGAAGAGGCGCTGCAGCGCGGCTTCACTACGCTCCGCGACCTTGGCGGCGCGGATATCGGCCTCGTCCTCGGTGTAGAGGACGGCCTCATCGATGGTCCGCGCCTTGTCA
>Ga0182749_1002342_pt1 | contig 13939 bp, 12 predicted proteins | sample eDN3rd37CKraftMG_FD_128875 | JGI IMG/M metagenome (GOLD analysis project Ga0182749, IMG submission 128875) | Enriched Miracle-Growth compost microbial communities from Emeryville, California, USA - eDNA 3rd pass 37_C Kraft MG (version 2) (version 2) ...
ACCCGGTCGCCCGGGGCGAGCTGGATCCACTGCGCCGACTCGAGGAGTCGCGGGTCCGCGTGCAACCAGGCCCGGACGGTGAGGGACTTGTCGAACCCCGCGCGGGCGCGCAGGAACAACCATCGGGATCCCTCGTCGAGCAACGCGAGAAGGCGCGCGCGGACCGATGATGACGGCGCCGGTATCGGGATGATCTGCATGATCTACCTCGTCGTGAACGTCTCTCAAGCTATCGCACTCCATCGCGTCGTGTCGTCCATGCCGGCCACGGACGGGCGGCCATCCGGATCTGTCAGAGTTGTCCCGTGACCGAGCAATCCCGATACCAAGTCCGCTTCGAGTGGGGCGCGGCGGGCGGCGCGGCGATCTGGGACGACGCGGAGATCGTCGCCGTCGTCGACACCCTGCACGACGCGCAGTTCGACATCTCCGGCGTCCACGACGGCGCCGCGGTGATCGAGACCGACCTGCGCACGGCATCCGCCGCCGCCCGGTGGATCTCGGAGCTCCAGCGGCGTCTCGCTCACCGGGTGACCATCGCGGTGGTGGCGGCGGGCGGCCTCCGCTCAGACGGCTCGATGCGGCAGTCGGTCGAGGATCACCTCGCGGCGGGCGCGCTGATCGACGCCCTGGTGTCGCTCGGCATCGACGCCACCTCGCCGGAGGCGGCGATCGCCGAGAACGCGTACCGCGGGCTGGCCCGGGCGGCGACTCACCTGATCTCGGCGAGCACGGGGAAGGCGCTGGAGGAGATCCCGAAGCTCGATCCCGCGCTCGGACCCGAGGACGTGACGGTGCTGCGTCGGCATCCGAGCCCGGTCTAGGCCTCCGGAGTGAAGTCGAGCGCCAGCGAGTTCATGCAGAAGCGGTTGCCGGTCGGCGTGCCGAAACCGTCGGGGAAGACGTGCCCTAGGTGGGAGCCGCAGCGCGCGCAGCGGACCTCGGTGCGCTCGTCTCCGAGGCTGAGGTCAGGCAGCAGCGTCACCGCCTCCGGGTCGACCGACTCGTAGAAGCTCGGCCACCCGCAGCCCGAGTCGAACTTGGTGCCGCTCTTGAACAGCTCGTTGCCGCAGGCCTTGCAGGCGTAGAGGCCGGCCCGGTCCTCGTCGAGGAGCTCGCCCGACCATGCGCGCTCCGTCGCGGCCTCGCGCAGCACGGCGTACTCCTCCGCGCTGAGTCGCTGGCGCAGCTCGTCGTCGGTGGGCAGCAGGTCTTCGGCCACGGTCATCGGTCCTCTCGGTCGCCTAGCCATGATGCCAGAGCGCCGGGGCGAGAGGTACCGGCAGCCGAGGTCCGGGCGGATCGCCATCGCGTTCCGCCGATATGATGAATTCATCACATGACAAGTCCGTCATACGATGAGAGAACACTGCCGGGAGGCGACAGGACATTGCCCCAGTACAGCTCAGAGCACCGCCCCCTCTACGAGGTCAAGGCCAACCTGTTCAAAGGTCTTGCGCATCCCGTCCGCGTGCGAGTGCTGGAGGTGCTCTCGGCGTCTCCGGAGGTCCCGGTGACCGATCTGCTGGCGGACACCGGTCTCGAGCCGTCGCACATGTCGCAACACCTCGCCGTGCTCCGGCGGCACAACCTGGTCAGTGCAGAACGCCGCGGCAGCCAGGTGTTCTACCGCCTGGCCTATCCCGAGGTGGGAGACCTGCTGACCGTGGCGAGGAGCCTGCTGGTTCAGATCCTCGAAGACACCCAGCGCCGGCTCAGCTCGACTGTCGGCCTGGATCCCGTCCCGTCCCGATGAATCGGATCTGGAACTATCTGCGACCGCTCCTTCCCGGGCCGGACGACTATCGGGGCATCCGCCGCAGCTGGCGCGGCGACCTGATCGCCGGAGTGACCGTCGGCGTGGTCGCGCTCCCGCTGGCGCTCGGATTCGGGATCAGTTCCGGCGCCGGGGCGGAGAGCGGCCTGGTCACCGCGATCGTCGCCGGCGTCGTCGCCGCCGTGCTCGGAGGCTCGAACGTGCAGGTCTCCGGGCCGACCGGCGCGATGGTGGTGATCCTCGCGCCGATCGTCGTCGCGCACGGACCGGCTGCGGTGGTGATCGTCAGCATCATGGCCGGGGTGATCGTGGTGATCGCCGGAGTGCTCAAGCTCGGCCGGCTCGTCGCCCTGGTGCCGTGGCCGGTGATCGAGGGATTCACCCTCGGCATCGCCGTGATCATCTTCCTGCAGCAGATCCCGAGCACCGTCGGCGCCGCACCGCACGCCAGCACCAACGCCATGGTCGCCGCCGTCGAGTCCGTCCGGCGCGCCGACTGGCCGGCAGTGCTCGCCCCGGTGCTGGTCGCGATCGCCGTCGGTCTGGTGATGTGGCTGAGCGATCGGATCCACACGAGGATTCCCGGATCGCTCGTCGCGATCCTCCTGGTCACCCTGGTGGTCGGTGTCCTCGGCATCCCGGTCCAGAGCATCGGCGCCCTGCCCAGCACGCTGGCCGCGCCGGCGATCCCGACCACCTCCTGGGAGACGATCCTCTCGTTGATCGGACCGGCGTCGGCTGTCGCCGCCCTCGCCGCGATCGAGTCGCTGCTCTCGGCTAGAGTGGCCTCCGGGATGGCCGACACCGGCCGGTTCGATCCCGACCGCGAGCTGATCGGCCAGGGCGCGGCCTCCGTCCTGTCGGGGCTGTTCGGCGGGATGCCCGCGACCGGTGCCATCGCCCGCACGGCGGTGAATGTCCGCTCGGGCGGGCGCAGCCGGCTCTCCGCCGTCGTCCACGCCCTGGTCCTGCTCGGCGCCGTCTACCTGGCCGCGCCGCTGATCTCCCGGATCCCGCTCGCGGCCCTCGCCGGGGTGCTGCTGTACACCGCAGTGCGCATGGTCTCCGTGGCGACGGTTCGCAGCGTTCTCCGATCGGGCTCGAGCGCCGCACTGGCGTTCTGCGTCACCGCGGTCGTCACCGTCTCCTTCGATCTGATCGTGGCGGTCGGCATCGGCGTCGCGGTCACCGCGTTCTTCGCCCTCCGCGCCCTGTCGAGCTCCGCAGGGGTGCATCGGGAGGAGCTGCCGGACCCGAGGCCGGGCGATGAGCGGATCGAGCTGCTCAGGCTGGACGGCTCGCTGATCTTCGTCGGAGCCGAGAGGGTCCTCGATCAGGTCAGGGAGACCCGGGCTGAGGTCGTCATCCTGCGGATGTCGCAGCTGGAGGGCCTCGACGCGACGGGCGCCCACGTGCTCGCCGACCTGATCCGGGAGCTCGAACGGCGCTCCGTCACCATGCTGCTCAAGGGCGTGCAGGCACGGCACTCGACGGTGGTGTCCCGCAGCGGGATGCTCTCGTCGCTGCGCCACCGGAATCACCTCTTCACCGACCTCGACGCGGCAGTCGAGCACGCGAGGTCGCACGTCGAGCGCTCGCACGCCGATCCGGCATGACCGGCGATCCTGCTCATCCCGAGCCGGAGCGACACGTCGAGCGCGCCGCGGGGCGCCCCGGCCGGGGCCGGGACGCCCCTCGAGAGATGCGGATCAGTAGGTCGAGTAGGAGGAGCCGACCAGCGCGATGCTGACGATGATCGAGATGATGCCGACGATGACGCCGATGCCGAGGAGCACCGCGCCGACGATGACGCCGGCCTTGGCCGGGGTGTTCTTGTAGCCGGCGGCCTTCGACTGCGACAGTGCGACCGCACTGATGATCAGGCCGATCAGGTTGAAGAAGATCGCGAGGATCAGCCCCACGATCCCGAGGGTCTTGCCGGGGTAGTCGACGCCGGCTGCAGGAGTCTGGAGGTCGGTCATGATGTGTGTCCTTCTGTGTGGTTCGGGCCTGGCCCGCGCAGTGGATGCCGCCGCTGGAGCTCAGTGGCGACGCCCTTGTCTACCCCACCGAGACGATCCCGGTCAACGGTCGCGGATGGGTACGACTGCCCATCGAGGCCGGGGATCCCCCATTCCAGGCTGATCGCGAGGAGGTCCGACCGGGGATGAGCGACGACACGGGCTGGTACGCAGACCCCAGGGTGCCGGGACAGTCCCGCTGGTGGGACGGCTCCGGCTGGACGACCCGCACCATGCCGGTCCCCGATGCGTCGGCTCCCGCTGTCACGACCCTGCCGGGCCGCCCGGTGCGGCGACTGCCGCCCTCGGTCGACGAGTCGACCTCGATGCGAGCGCTCGACCGGCCGGCGGATCCCGCGCCGTCGCACCGCCGGCCGATCGCCGCGGCCGTCGGCGGCTGGCTGCTCGTGATGCTCCTCGCCCTCGCCATGGCGACCGCCGCCGCGGCCGTCCGGTGGGCCCTCCCCCCGTTCGGTGGACCGGTCGGTCAGCCGATCCCCTTCGCCCAGTAACCTGTTGCCACCGAAGCCGAGGGAGTCCAGCGCGATGGCCGACGACACGTCCGATCACAGCACCGAACGCACAGTCGGCGAGGCGGGCTACCGTCGATATGCCGGTCAGGTCGCCTTTCCGCGCACCCCGGACGACCTTCGGTCGACCGGCCGGTGCCCCGCCTGCCTCTCCGTCGTCGACGGCTCCGTCTGCGCCGCCTGCGGTCTCGACCTCGGCAACCCGGCCGCCGCCCGGCTGACCGAGATCTCGGCCGAGGCCGCCGAGCTGCTGGATCGCCGGCTCGACCTGATCGGCCGGATCCGCTTCGACAGCGCTCAGGCCGAGGCGGCGCGGGTCGCGCGGGAGCAGGCCGCCCAGGCCGTGGCTCAGGTCCCGGCCAGCGTCCCGCCCGCCGCCGCGCCGGGCCCCGTAGCCCCGCCTGTCGTGCCGAGCCCTGCCGCCGAGGCCGGGGCGCCCCGTCGATCGGGCGTTCAGGTCATGCTGCTCATCGTCGGCGTCTCGCTGCTGTCGATCGCGGCGATCTTCTTCCTGGTCTACGCCTTCATCACCTTCGGCCTGATCGCCAGGTCGCTGATCATCGGCGGGATCACCGTCGCCGCCGTCCTCGTCGCCTCCCTGCTGCGCCGCCGGGGCCTGGTGGCGACAGCCGAGGGCATCTCGGCCTTCGGCGTCGTGCTGATCCTTCTCGATGCCTTCGCCATCCGCGCCAACGACTTCTTCGGCCTCGAGCGGGTGGATGGCGTCGCCTATTGGGGCTGGACCCTCGTCATCACCGCTGTCGGCTTCGTGCTCTGGAGCCGCCTGAGCGGCCTGCGCGTTCCGAGCATCGCGGGCTTCGGCGCCGTCGTGCCGGGCGTCGGGCTCGTCGCCGGCTGGATCGCCCGCGACGGCGACGGGGCGCAGCCGCTGTTCTGGGCGTTCGTCGCGGCGGCCGCGGCGGCTCTGGTGCAGGCTCTCGCCTCGACCCGTGCCAGGCGGGCCGCGACCGAACGCGTCATCCTGCTCTCGCTCGGCACGCTCTCGATCCTTCTGGCCACCGGTTTCGCCTTCGCGGTCGGCCCGCGCAGCGACGGACTCGGCGCGGTCGCCCTGGTCGGGGTCGCCGTCGTCGCGGCACTGCACGTTCTGCTGCTCGATCGACGAGCCCGAACGGATGCCGCGGCGCCCGACGGGGTCCGGAGCGTCTTCGGCGGGATCTTCGCCGCCGTCGCCGCGGTCAGCGCCTCGCTGACCGCGCTGTCGTTCGCCCTTCGCACGGAGCAGATCGCCGTGCTCGCGCTCGCCCCGGTCGTCGTCGCGACAGCGATCGCGCTGCTGCTCGAGCTGCTCGCTCGCCGCACCGACGGGGCGCTGTCGGCCCACGCCGCGGTCGCGGCCTGGTCGGCGGCGGCGATCGCCGGGATCGCCGGGGCCGCCGTCTCCGTCGTGCTGGCCATCCGCGCGGGCGGCGCCGCCGTCGGCGGCCCGGTCGACGCCTGGAAGATTCCGGCCGACGGCTGGATCCCGTTCTCCGACGGCGCCCTCTTCGGCGTACTCGGCCTCGTCGTCGCGCTGGTGCTGGTCGCCGTGGCCTGGGCGATCGGCGGCACCCTGCGCCGGCGCAGCACGATCGTCGTCTGGGCGGCGGGGATCCTGCTCGTGCTGGCGGTCCCCCTGCTGCTGGCGCTCTGGGCTCTGGTGACCGGCTGGCTGCTGATCGCGGTCGCCGCCGTCGCGGCGCTGATCGTCCTGCGCCGCTCAACGGCCCACCGGGCACCGCTGATCACCGTCGCGGTGCTCGGCGCCGTCCTCGGCTGGCTGTCGGGATGGGCATCCACCTCCACCTGGCTGCCCGCGACCCTGGCGCTCATCGCGGTGCTGATCGCGCTGCGGGCGACGACGAGCAGCACGGCGGTCAGGGCCGCGCTGCTCGGCTCGGCGACGGCGCCGCTGCTGATCGGAGCCGGCGCCGGCGCACGACTCCTCGCCATGCATCTCTACCCGGCGCCGGACGCCGACCTGGTCAACACGCTCCGAGCGGTGGGAATCGTCGCGGTGATCCTGCTCGGCCTGTCCGCCCTGCCGCGCGGCGGATCGATGACCGACCGGCGCACGGTCTTCTGGATCGCCGCCCCGGTCGCCGCGGTGACCGCGGTCGTCTCGCACACCGCCCTGGCGCTGTTCCGTGCGGACGATGCCCCCGGCCTCCTGCTGCCGGAGCACGCCACCAGCCTCGTGGTCGCCCTGTTCCTGCTGGCGGCGCTCATCGCCTTCGGCGCCGTGCCGTGGACCGCGCCGGCGCGTGCCGAGCGGATCGCGGCCTCCCTCGGCATCGGGCCCGCCGTCTACTGGCTGGTCGACTCCCTCGTGCGGCTGGCCGGCTTCGCCGACTACGTAGAGAGCCTGGCACCGATCGCTGCGGCGCTGCTGGCGGCGGCGGGCGCGCTCGCGATCTCGCTGGTGCGCCCCTCCGGCGGCGCCCGCTGGGCACGCGAGGCGGGCGTGGCCGTGGTGGGGCTCCCGGCCGTGGCCTCGGCGCTGGTCCTCCGCCTCGACGCCGCGTGGCTGGTTCTCCTGCTCGCCGGCGTCACCGCTCTGGTGCTCGCGATCAGTCCCGACGGCCTGTTCTCCTCGGCATCGTGGCGCAAGCATCTCGGCTGGCCGGCGCTGGGACTCGGGGTAGCCGCGCTCTGGTACCGGCTGGCCGAGAACGGGGTCGGCGACCTGGAGCCCTATCTGCTCCCGCTGACCGGCGCCCTGCTCGCCATCGCCGCGCTGATCGAGATCTCGGCACGCCGTCGCGGAGCCGCGGCCCCGGCGGCGCCGGCACTGGCGCTCGCCGGCGCGCTGGTCACGATCCTGCCGCTGGCTGTCGCCGCCGCCTCCGGCCCGGTCGCGAGGCCCCTGGCGGTGGGCGCGGTCTCCGCCGTCCTGCTGCTGCTCGGCAGTCTCGTGGTCCGCGGCGGCCAGCCCCGGCCCTACCTCGACGCCGCGGCCCTCAGCGGGGCGCTCGGTGTGCTCGTCGTCGCCGCCGGACGCGGAATCTCGATCCTCGCCGAGCCGGGGGATGCCGGTCTCGAGCTCGACGGCTGGCTGTTCTCCGCGGTGCTGCTGCTCGCGATCGCGGCCTTCGGACAGGCTCGTGAGCGGTCGGACGGCTCGGCCGCGATCCGCCGGATCGCCAGCCAGGTGATCGCGGTGGTCGCGCTGGCGGCTGTGCTCGGGCTCGAGCTGCCGTCCTTCGACTCCGGCGAGCTCGCCTCGCCGAGGGCCATCGGCGTGCTGCTGCTCCTCTGCGCGGTGCACGTCGTCGCCTTCGCGCTGCACCGGGCGCCGCTCAGCCGCGCCGTCTCCTGGGTCTCGATCGGACTGGCCGCCATCGCCGCGATCTCCGGCTTCTCGACCGGAGCGCTCGACCCGGTCGAGTCGGCCGCGGTTCCGCTCGCCCTCGCGCTGCTGGCGAGCGGCGGCATCCGTCTGGCCTCGGTGCCGACCGCGCGCAGCTGGGCCTGGCTCGCGCCGGGGACGACGATGCTGCTCCTGCCCTCGCTGATCGCGACCTTCGTGGATGCCCCGCTCTGGCGGCTGGTCGGCCTCGGCGTGGTCGCGGTCGGCGTCCTGGTCGGCTCGACGCTGCTGCGGCTTCAGGCGCCGTTCCTCATCTCCGCGGGCGTGGTCGTCGTCCACGCGGTCCGGACCTTCGCACCGCAGATCCGCTTCGTCTACGAGTCGGTGGAGTGGTGGCTGTGGCTCGCCATCGGCGGCGCGATCATCGTCGCGATCGCGGCGATGTTCGAGCGCAGCAAACGCGGAGTCAAGCGGGCTGCGATGACCGTGCGGGCCCTGCGCTGACCCGGGCGGCGCCGCGGAGGTCGCCTCACGAGCGGGCCGCGCGGTCGCGCGGGAAGCCTCAGAAATAAGGGACGCTGTTTCTTTCGTCGAATTATCAATATCATTTGACGTGTGTACCGATCTTGATCGATGCACCCCCCAAGGCCAGCGTCGGTTTCAGCGGTTCCGATGCCGATGCTGGCAACCGACCCACTGGAGGACAACCGACGATGAAGTCGAAAGCAATCGCAGCAGTCGTGGCCTTGGCCGCGCTTGCACTCACAGCATGCAGCTCCCCCGGAGCGTCGAAGCCCACAGCGGGCAGCGACGATCCGTTCGATGTGCTCTATGTCGGTGGCATCACGGGACCGTACGCGTCCCTGGTGGTCACCGAGATCCAGGGACTCAACATCGCCATCGACCAGATCAACGCGGACGGGGGGATCCTCGGCCGCAAGGTCGTCCTGGAGACCCTCGACTCGAAGGGCGACCCGACCGAGGCGGTGAGCGTGCTCCAGAAGCGCCTCTCCTCGGGCGACAAGCCCGATCTGGTGCGCGCCGGCCTCTCCAGCACCGAGGCGCTGGCCATGATGCCGGTCGTCACCCGAGCGGGCATCGCGTCGTACAGCAACTCCAACACTCCCCTGCTGGACGACCCGAAGGCCTACCCCTACAACAAGCAGATCAGCGCGAAGAACGTGCGCCAGGTGCAGCTCGCCTCCACCTATGTGATCAGCAAGGGCTACAAGAAGCTCTCGGTCCTCGCGGCTGAAGACGCGTCGGGCGACGGCATGGTGTCCTCCGCCCAGGAGATCTACAAGGGCACCGGCGTCGACCTCCAGGTCTTCCGCTACAACCCGGCGGACGTCGACCTCTCGGTCGCCTACCAGCGCGCGGTGGCGGACAAGCCGGACGCGGTCTACAGCGACTGCCTCGGCGCGCCGTGCGTGCGCCTGATCGCGGCACGGACCTCGGTGGTCGGCGGAACCGACATCCCGATGATCGGCGGGGTCTCCATGGCCGGTGCGGCGGGCGGTCCTGCGGCGTCGAACACCGCGGAAGCCATCGAGAACCTGCACATCGTGCTGTTCGACGTGCACCTGAAGCGTCCGGCCAGCGAGCAGACCCCTGAGTTCAAGGCGTTCTACAAGGCGCTGCTCAAGGACGGGACGCCGACCGCGATGTCCACCCCCTCGGTCACCTTCGACGGCATGAAGATGTACGCCGCCGCGGCCGAGAAGGCGCAGTCGACCGACCCGGCGAAGCTGATCAAGGCGATCAACGACATGAAGTGGAAGCCGGGGGCCTTCGTGACCTATGGCGCCGCTGCTGTCGACTACACGCCCGACTCCAGCTACCCGACCCTGCCGGACAACGCCTTCGCGGTGGTCCAGGCCGGACCGCTCGTCGGCGGGCAGTACGAGCCGCTCGATCTCTTCGAGCCGAAGGTCACCAAGAAGTAACCTTCGACACCGTGCCGGTCCGGCCCCGGGGAGAGCGTGCCTCTTCCCGGGGCCGGATGCGTGAGCGGGGTGCGGCGAGATGCGTCCAACTGCCCCTCGCCGCGCCGGGGAAGGGCGGGAAGGCGCAACTCGCGACGGGCGGACGGCCTAGCGCTGCAGCCAGGTGAGCACCGCGAGCACTCTGCGATGGTCGTTGCCGGAGTCCTCCAGTCCGAGCTTCTGGAAGATGGCCGTCACGTTCTTCTCCACCGCCCCCGTGCCGATCACAAGCGTGGCGGCGATCGCCGCGTTGGTGCGTCCCTCCGCCATGAGGGTGAGCACCTCCCGCTCGCGCGGGGTGAGCGACTCGAGGGGGTTCTGCCTGCGGCCGATGAGCTGGGCGATCACCTCCGGATCGAGCACGGTGCCTCCGCCGGCGATGCGGTCGATCGCATCCTCCAGCTCCTCCAGCGAGGCGACCCGGTCCTTGAGCAGGTATCCCACTCGGCCGCTGCCGGAGGAGAGCAGCTCCTGGGCGTAGGCCACCTCCACGTACTGCGAGAGCAGAAGGATGCCGAGGCCGGGCAGCAGGCGCCTCGCCTCGATCGCGGCGCGGACCCCCTCGTCGGTGAAGGTGGGCGGCATCCGCACGTCGAGCACGGCGAGGTCGGGCGCGACCTCCCCGAGGGAGGCGAGCATCGAGTCGGCGTCGGGATAGGCGCCGACCACGTCGTGCCCCGCCTCCACCAGAACGCGCACCAGACCCTCGCGCAGCAGCACGGAGTCGTCGGCGACGACCACCCTCAGCCCCTTCTCGGTCATCCCATCACCCTAGGCTCAGCGGCAGGCGCCCGGTGGCGACGGTAGGTCCCCCGACGGGGCTGCTCAGCTCGAACAGGCCGCCGAGACCGCGCAGCCGCTCCTCGAGCCCGGCGAGTCCGTGACCCTCCGCCGGCACGGCACCCCCGCGTCCGTCGTCGGTGACCTCCACGTCCAGCCAGGCCCCGGCGGACTCCGGCCGGCGCAGGCCGATCCGCACCACGGCAAGGGTCGCCCCGGAGTGCTTGGTCACGTTGGTGAGCAGCTCGCTGGCGACGAAGTAGGCGTTCCGCTCGATCTCCTGCGGCAGGGTCGTGTCCTCCGGCAGCCCGCTCTCGATCCGGACCTCGACCGGGCTGCGCACCGCCAGGGACTCGAGCGCGGCGACCAGCCCCCGGTCGAGCAGGATCGGCGGCGCGAAGCCGCGGGAGAGCGCCCGCAGCTCTTCCAGCGCCTCCCGCGACTGGGCCATCGCCTCTCCGATCAGCTCCCGCGCCCTGGCCGGATCCCGGTCGAGCTGGCGGTCGGCGGCGGCGAGGTCCATCTGCAGGCGCACCAGGCGCTGCTGGGGACCGTCGTGGATGTCGCGTTCCAGCCGCCGCAGCGAGTGCCCCTCGGCCGAGCTCGCCGCGCTGCGCGCCGCCTGGAGCTGCCCGACCTGCTCGGTGAGCTGGTCGTAGCGGAAGGAGCCGAGCATGCCGCGCGCGATGCCGTAATGCGCGATGGTGAGCCCGCGGGTGACGTAGGGCAGGACGGCGGCGAAGACCAGTCCGAGCAGGAGATAGAGGATCGAGTCGATCAGGTCGTAGTCGGATCCGACGCCGAACAGCCAGCGGCTGAGGTGCCAGTCCTGGTCCCCGGAGGGGATGAGCCCCACCCAGGACCAGTAGCTCAGACCACCGACCACGATCGCCAACCAGGCCGCCGCGATCGAGAAGGTGACGGTGCTGACCACGAAGTTCACGAATCCGGTGTGCAGCAGGTACATCCAGTAGTGCCCGTTGCCGAACAGCGAGCGCAGCCAGCCCCAGAACCCGCTCCTCGCCCGTTCGGACTGCCAGTCGGGCGGCGGAATCGCCGGCTGGCCGGCGAGCTCCAGCCGCAGCAGCTCGAACGCGCCGAAGCCCCGCGCTATATACAGCCCGGCGACGAAGAAGGCGATGCCGATGAAGAAGGTCGCGATGGTGCCGAAGGCGGCGGAGACGAAACCGGCGATCAGGCCGAAGCCCACGGCGGAGACCGGCAGCCCGGCGAAGAGGAAGAAGACCTCGCGCGGCACCGTCTTCCAGAGCGCACCGTAGCCGTAGCCGCCCCGCGCTCGCGTCTCAGTGCTCGTCATGGCCCTCTCCCCCAGCAATAGTGCCAGCCGACCGGCCGGGGCCCGCCATGACGAACCGGCCCATCATGCCGGGGCCCTCCGGCTGGACCGGGCCTTCCCGACGACATCCCCTCCGGCGCGGCTCCGAGCGCGCCGCATCCTGACGAGAGCCGCTGTCGCCCCGGATCGCGAGCAGGCCGGTCATGGGACGGCGCGGCGGGATGGAGGTCATGCTCCAACGATCGCCGGGATCGGCGGGCCGCGGCATCCGGCGACCATACCGAAACCGGGTGGGGTTAGCCCCCGGTTGCCGTTCCGGCTGGTTGTGCCCGATCCAGGGGGCGCAACCAGCCGGAACGGGCACTTCTGGCGCGGTTAGCCCAGCCTCAGCTTGCTTGCGGAATGCCCCACGCTGCGTACCGTTGTATTCACGCACGATCCCACAAGGAGCAGACCATGACCGACGTGAAGGCCATCCCCACCAGTTCGATCGACCCCGATGCCACCTCCGGCGTCGCCCAGTTCCTGGGCCCGGTGGTCACCGACCTGAGCGCCCTCGGCATCGACGGCAAGCAGGCCCACTGGCACGTGCGCGGACCCAACTTCCAGGCGGTGCACGAACTGCTCGACACCGTCGTGGACCACGCCCACGAGTACGCGGACACCGCGGCCGAGCGTGTCGTCGCCCTCGGCCTCCCCCTCGACGCGCGGATCCAGACCGTCGCAGCCAAGACCAGCACCCCGAAGATGCAGGCCGGATTCCAGTCGGCCGAGGCCATCATCACCCAGGTGATCGCGGCGATCGACGCCACGCTGGTCACGGTGCGCACCGCGGTCGACGAGCTGGGCCCGCTCGACGCGGTGAGCCAGGACGTGGCGATCGAGATCGCCCGCGGGCTGGAGAAGGACCGCTGGTTCCTCTTCGCCCACATCGCCGCCGCCTGAGCCGAGCCCGCACTCTCGTGCTCGCGCCGAGCAGTGCGGACTGCACCGTCGATCCGGCGGGACCGTGCAATCCGCACCGCTTGGAGGCTGTGAGGCCGCTCGCCGACGCTCAGGCGGGCCCGCCTATCGTGGAGGCATGGATCGAAAGGACGCGCGGGCGGCGATGAACGCGGTCGGCTTCACCGAGGCGAAGCGGCTGCGCACCGACTTCACCCGTTTCATGATGCAGTACAAGTTCGGCATCGACGAGGTGCTCACCAAGATCTCCATCCTGCAGGAGGAGTTCGAGCAGCTGCACAGCTACAACCCGATCGAGCACGTCAACTCCCGGCTGAAGTCGCCGGAGAGCATCGTCGAGAAGCTGGCCCGCAAGGGGGCGGACCCGTCGTTCGACTCGATCGGCGCATCCATCACCGACATCGCCGGGGTGCGGATCACCTGCAGCTTCATCGCCGACACCTACCGGGTCTTCGAGCTGCTGACCGCGCAGAGCGACATCCGGGTCATCCAGGTGAAGGACTACATCAGCAACCCGAAGCCCAACGGCTACAAGAGCCTGCACGCCCTGATCGAGGTTCCGGTCTTCATGTCGGACGGGCCGGTGCCGGTGACCGTCGAGCTGCAGATCCGCACCATCGCCATGGACTTCTGGGCGAGCCTCGAGCACAAGATCTACTACAAGTACGACGGCGACGTGCCGGCCGGCCTGGCCGAGGATCTCACCGAGACGGCACGGATCGCGGATGACCTGGACCGACGCATGGAACGCCTCCACGACGAGGTGCAGGCCCTCAATCCCGAGGACTCCGGCCGCGAGGACGATCAGGTCGACGACCGCCTCGTGCTCCAGCTGCAGCGACTGCGGGAGCAGTTCGGCGCACGACCTGCCGAGGGCTGACCGGCGGATCGCTCCGCCGGTCACTGCCGTCGATCAGGCCCGCTGGTACGGCTCCCAGGCGAACGCGCCGTCCGCGGTGCGGACCACCCTGCCCCAGGAGAACCCGAGGAAGTGCGCCGCGACGAACGGCGCCCCGCTGTCGGCCAGCTGCTCGCGGGTGTCCTTGCGCGCCTTCCGTCCGAGCTCGACGTCGAAGTCGGAGACCCCCTGCCAGTCCGGCTCGATCAGCTCGGCCTGGTGATGTGCGATGTCCCCGATGAAGAAGACGCTCTCGCCCTCCGAGTCGAGCCGCACCGCGGTGGTGCCGGGCGAATGGCCGGGGCGGCGGATGACGGTGAAGCCGGGCAGGACCTCGCCGTCGGCGCTCCAGGTCTGCAGCTGCTTCTCGACCGGAGC
>Ga0182749_1002347_pt1 | contig 13929 bp, 11 predicted proteins | sample eDN3rd37CKraftMG_FD_128875 | JGI IMG/M metagenome (GOLD analysis project Ga0182749, IMG submission 128875) | Enriched Miracle-Growth compost microbial communities from Emeryville, California, USA - eDNA 3rd pass 37_C Kraft MG (version 2) (version 2) ...
CGTGTGGGACATCCACACCAACAAGGATCGCTGGTGGGTCATCACGGGCGGCACAAACCTTTACTCTCAGGAGCAATTTCCAAATATGGATCTTGCTCTGACCTTCCATATTGGCCTGATCCTCCGCATCCCGCGTACAGAAGAACAACAGCAAGACGATCTACGCATCCTCCCGTTCGGTCCCGTCTTCGAGAAGATGGACGAAGCCGGCATTGCCGTGACACAGGCGCAAAACCTCGCGGATTATCAAGCCGTCGGCGTCCGCTGCCGTGAGGCACTACTCGAGCTGATTGGTGTCGCGCAGGACGCAGCAATGTGGACCGACGCACCCCCACAGCGAGCGAATTTCCGCGCTTGGACAGAGATCATCTGCAACGATCTTCTGCGGGGCGACACTAACAAGGAGCGTCGCGGAGCCCTCAAGGGCGCACTTGAGTCCGCATGGACGTTTTCCAACTGGCTGACGCACTCAAAGTCGGCCACCTGGATTGATGCCGACATGGCGCACTCGTTGACCCAGCACGCCAGCGGCATGGCGACCTCATTGATCCTTCGCCAGTTGCGCGGTGTGCCTAAGGAATGCCCGAACTGCGGCTCGCCGCATCTCGAACCTGAACAGGGCGAAAACACCGCGACACCTGGCGTACTTTGGGAACGACCCTGCTGTGCCGACTGCGGATGGACGGGCAGGCCCGTTCCAATCCTCGATCTCGAGAATGGACAGCCCATCATCACCCGCGAAGGCGAAGAATCCGACGAGCACGGCATCATGACAGTACCGCTACGCAAGATCCTTAGGCCGGGCGATCCGCCGATCGAGCCGCCGAAGAAAATAGAGACCGGGCCACCGGAGCCAGTCGTCTATTTTGCCTACGGGTCCAACATGTCGACCGTCCGACTGCGCAAGCGCGTGCCGAGTTGCAAGCCGCTCGGCATCGCTACCTTACCGGGTCATGCGCTTCGCTTCCATAAGCGCAGCACGGACAAGTCCGGGAAGTGCAACGCCTTCGCTAGTGGCAACGACAATAGCGTGATGGGAGTCCTATTCAGCTTCGATCCCGCCGAGCGTGCCAAGCTAGATGAGGCCGAAGGCGTTGGCAGCGGCTACGAGTACGCGATGGTCACGGTCATCAACGAAAAAGGTCGCAGGCGGAAGGTCCTTACCTATCTCGCCGCTCCGGACTACATCGACGACAGCCTCAAACCCTATGGCTGGTACAAGGACTTTGTCCTTGCAGGTGGCAGGGAACACGGCCTGCCGCCGGAGTACATTGCCAAACACATCGAGTCGGTTGAGGCGATCGAAGATCCCAACAAGACACGGGTCAAAAAGCAGCGGGCCACGCCCGGAAGTCCCAGCGGTGAGATTGCGGTGTCGGTGTGAGTTGCCGGCCCAGACTGCGGGATCGATGTCCGCTTCTGTTTGGCGCAAAGCGGCTGTTGGAGGCGCGAACCTGTCACGGTGGGATGTGAGGACGATCGACTTCCCGCCCTTCCGGAGCCGAAGTGGCCGGGTCAACGGGCACTGAAAGCGGCCAACACCCGGTACGCAAGCCTAGTGCGGCTGGAGCCAGTTCAGAGCTAATCCTTTCCCCCCTTCACCAACGACCCAAGCCGAGGTAGCATCAGATAGGACTGAAGAATGAGTGTGCTTCTTTTTTGGCACCTCCGGTATCTTTGATTGCCGCGCATTTAGATATTTTCAAGATCTCTGCCGAAAACCGAAGTAAAAAAATCGCTTCTTTAGAGCCATCTTAGAGTGGAGCTATAGACGGAAGAGAAGATTAAAACCGTAACCGCGACCTCTTTGAAGTAAATTCGCCAAGATTTCTGTTTCACCGTCGCTCGCTCTGCATTTCAACTTTGGGTTCAGGTGAGAAAAGGCGATGAATTCGGTCGATGACTTTATGTTCCTGGTACGGGCGGGGCGAATTTCGGAAGCCCGCGCCTTACTCGAAGAACAAAAATTGAAGTTGAAGCATGCTCCCGACACGATAATCCAATCGCATGGCAAACCACCAAGGTTCACCCGCCGCGGCAAACCGGTCGTACCAGATGGCATGGGCGGTTGGAAGCCAGGAACCGACGATTAGCGACTCGATAGAGACCTGGTGACGAACCATAGAATTTACAGTTGTAGCCCTATAATGAATTAGAACGAATCTAACTTCGAGCTGTTGATCATGATTATTGCAGACAATGAGACCGATGTCGACTATCTGTATTATGAGCCAGTCGCCAAAACGGTTGTCAGGCTCATCAAACAAAAATCAAACGAGGCTCTGACTGTCGGCCTCCACGGCGATTGGGGCGCCGGAAAATCCAGCTCTCTGATGATGATTGAAAAGGATTTCCTTGGCGACACAGACACCCTGTGTGTACGATTCAATGGCTGGCTATTTGAAGGATACGATGACGCGAAGGCCGTCTTAATCGAGACGATTATCACACAGTTACTCAACAAACGATCCAACATCGATAGGATCAAAGAAAAGGCCGAGGAGGTTCTCAAGTCTGTCAAATGGTTTAAACTTGCCAGGAGTCTGGGCGGCGCGGCTTTGACGGCTTTTACGGGCCTGCCGAATGGCGATATCATACAGGGCTTGGGGAAGATTGCCAGCAGCGTCATCGACAACCCCAAGCAGGTGCTGACCGGCGAGATGTTCAGCAAGGTGCTCGACGGTGCTGTCGAGCATTTTCGTGCCGATGCACCTGAGGACACCGCGCCGCAGCGTATGCACGCCTTTCGCCAGCAGTTCAGCGAGCTTCTGGAGATCGCCAAGATCGATCGGCTAGTCGTTCTGGTAGACGACCTTGATCGCTGCCTGCCCAAGACAGCGATCGCAACGCTCGAAGCGATCAGGCTGTTCCTGTTCATTCCCAAAGCGTCTTTTGTCATCGCCGCTGACGAGGGAATGATCGAATACGCGGTGCGCCAGCACTTCCCGGACTTGCCTGCCTCGACCGGACCAACCAGCTACGCGCGGAACTATCTGGAGAAGCTCATCCAGGTGCCATTTCGCATGCCGGCACTGGGCTATCTCGAGACGCGGATCTACTTGACGCTGCTGCTCTATCTCAACAGCGGGGCCGATCCCGGTTCGGCCGACTTCGGCAAGCTTCTTAACGTGGCAAGGGAGGCACTCAAGCGGCCCTGGCAGACCCAAGCCTTCACCCGCGATGAGATCGCCCGGGAAATTACGATCAAGGAAAAGCTCGATGAGGCACTGCAGGTCGCCGGCGAGATCACGCGCATCCTTGCCGATGGCGCTCGTGGCAATCCAAGGCAGATTAAGCGCTTCGTGAACACCATGAGCCTCAGGCTCGCCATCGCCGGGGAGCGCGGCTTCGGCACCGATCTGAAGCCACCGATCCTCGCCAAGCTCATGTTGGTAGAGCGATTCGCGCCTGACACCTTCGAGGCGATCGCTCGAGATTCGGTCAACGATGGCAAATCGAAGATTGTCGCCGACCTTGAGGCAGCCGAGCCCGAGGCAGCCGGCAGCGAGCGCGATACCGCAGAGATGGTTTGGGCGAAGCGGTGGGCGAAGATCGAGCCGAAGCTGGCCCCTACCGACCTTCGCCCTTACGTATTCATCAGTCGCGATCGCCGGGCGACGCTTGGCACCGCGCTTCTCACCGACCAAGCTGAGACGCTGATCGAAAGACTCTCCTCGTCGGCTTTCCAGGTCGCGGCAGTTGAATCTGCGGTCCTCCATGGGCTGCAGGGGTCAGACGCAGAGCGCGTCTTTGAGGGTTTGGTCGCCAAGGTCAATGCCAACGAACAAACAGAGAGGAGACCGGCGGCAGCGGATGGCCTCGTGCGGCTGGTCCAGCACCGACGAGAGCTTCAAGAGCCTCTGCTGCGCTTCTTAGAGCGCATACCCGTTAAGTCTGCCCAACCCTGGATCGTGAACGGGTGGAACGCCGCCTTCGACAGTGTCCACCTCGGACAGCTGGAAGCGGTAATCGACCAGTGGGCCGAGCAGGGTGAAAACAAGGCACTCAGCTCCATAGCCAAACTCCAGAAGGGCGGGCGCAGCAAAGTAAAGAAGGGCAAATAAGTGGGCACTTCCGGCAGCAACAGGGGATCGCGGCGTGGACTCGTCCCAACATGGGTCAGCGACCCAGCGCCCGGCGCCTCGCCGCCGAACGCTCCAAGTCCCCAGCCGTCCGGATCCAACCCCGGCAACCCGAGGCCTGGGCCCGTACCGTCTCCGCCACGCCCGCCTAACGCTCCGATTGCGCCTCCTGCTCAGCAACCCGCCTGGCAGCCTCTGCCATCTCTACCGTCTTCCACCACCGGGAGCGGGCTCGGCCCCGCCAGGTCCGGCTTCACCAAAGCGGCCCGCTCGGGTGGTGGTGGTCACCTTCGCCGCAGCGCAGGCAAGTTCGTCCGGGCCGTAGGTGGCGCTCGGGCCGCTACACGGTTGATGGGGCCGTCGCGGGGTGTGGCCGGCGGCCTAGGCCGGATAGCCAGCGATTTCGTTAGAACCGGCCCAGCCGCTGCCCTTCAGCCATTCAACCTGCAGGACATGGCAGGTGCGCCGGCGACGGAAGTCTTCAACGCGCTGGCGGACGTCATTTGTCCGCCGGGCGGCGTCATCGATGAGGCCATCGCCCGTCAGGCGATGCTGGCAGCCGCCGCAGAGCTGGCGAGTGCTGGCGACGTGGCATTTGACACCATGACGCCGGCAATGCTGGAAGCGGTGTTCCTTACGACGATCTCGAGGTCGATCGAGGGCAAGCTGATAAATGAGCTTGGCACCCGCGCCATCCGGCTGCCGGAGGACACCGCCGCAGTTCAGCGCATCGAACTGCAGCTGCACGACTTCGTCCAGGGACAAGTGCGTGACGCTTTCGCTAACACCGGCGAGGCGCTGCAGTCGATCCCTCGGGAGGACATAGACCATATCGTGGACACCATCTACGAGCAGGCCTTCGAAGCTCTCCAGATACTGGGAGACGCATCGTGAGGCGCTTCACCTTCGCCGCCCGCCTCGGGACCGGAGACACTACGCCGCTCAACCTGATGCAACCGGACTCGACGCTGGTCCAGATCCAGTTCGTCAGCGCTTACCTGCGCCTCGACTTCGGGCTCGGAACGGCACTCGATTTTCTGCGCGCAAGGGGACGGCATCCGTCAGAAACAGCAGTAGACCTGACAATTCTGGCTGGCCTCATCACCGCGGCCGACACCCGGATTTCGCGTGCCGCCAACGCCCAGAACGGCTGGACGCGAGAGATCGACCTCATCGTGCCGGTCTCCAACCCCGCGCTGTGGACCGCCCAAAGCGAACTCCTGTCGTCCATACTAAAGTTCCTCACGGGTGACTTCTGGCGCATTAGCTTCCGGGACCGGCCGGCTGGCTTCGTGACCATCGCCGAACCGCCCAGAACGCTACCTCTCGACGCCTATGACGAGGTCGCGTTGTTCTCGGGCGGGCTCGATAGCCTGATCGGCGCCATCGATCTGCTGACTACCGGCAAGCAGCCCATGCTCGTCAGCCACTGGTGGGACGCCGAAACTAGCAAGGCGCAGCGGGCCTTGCTGCACAGTCTCGAAACCAAGTTCCCAACTCGCTCTCCGCGCTCGCTACGCGTTCGGTTGGGCTTCGATAAATATCAGGTAAGCACCGGCGAGACAGAGAACAGCCAACGTGGCCGGTCCTTCCTGTTCTTCGCCCTCGCAGCAATGACAGCGGTCTCGCTTGGCACTCCACGGGTCATCGTCCCCGAGAACGGCCTTATCGGCCTCAATGTGCCACTCGACCCGTTGCGGCTCGGAGCACTCAGTACCCGAACCACGCATCCCCACTACATGGCAAATTTTAATCGTCTGCTCGGCGGCCTCGGCCTTCCTGTCCTGCTCGAGAACCCATACCGCCACATGACCAAAGGGGAGATGGTTAAACAGTGCAAAGACCAACAGCTGCTTCAGGACATTGTGCCGATGTCGATGTCTTGCTCGTCCCCCGCCAAGGCCCGGTATCGCGGCCTGTCGCCGCGACACTGCGGGACCTGCGTGCCGTGCATCATCCGGCGGGCATCCCTCAAGAACGGCTTCGGCGTGAACGATCCGACACTCTATCTTGTTCCCGACCTGACCACGCGGACCCTCAACACAGCCAAAGCCGAAGGAGAGCATGTCCGTTCGTTCCAGCTTATGGCGGCTCAACTGAGGGCCAACCCCTCCTCAGCCGCTTCCTTGGTAAGAATACCCGGTCCGCTCAACGACACCCCAGCCGAGGTCGACGACTACGTTGACGTCTTCCGCCGCGGCATCCATGAGGTGGACACCATACTCCACAACGTCCGAGCCGCTCCCCGCTGATGTCCCCCAGGCCTCACCAAGTCGACTTTCATTGCCATCTCGATCTCTACCCCGATTTGGCCGAAGCCATCGCGCGGTGTGACGCAGCACAGACCGCTACCCTGGCAGTGACGACAACTCCGAAGGCGTTCCGCCAGAACGTCAAGTTGGCACAACGCTCAAAATTCGTCCGCGTCGGCCTGGGCCTTCACCCGCACCTTGTCGCAGAGAGGAGTTCCGAGCTGGCACTCTTTGAGGCACTGCTCAGCGAAACGCGCTACGTGGGCGAGGTCGGGCTCGATGCAGGCCCAAGGTTCTATCGCTCGATGCCCCAACAGATCGAGGTGTTCAGGCGGGTCCTTGAGATGTGCTGCGCTCAGGGCGGCAAGATTCTCTCGGTCCACAGCGTCCGCACGGCGAGCAAAGTGCTCGACATGATTGAAGAATTTCTCCCGAGAGACCGCGGACAGGTGGTGATGCACTGGTTCAGCGGCACCAGGGCGGAAGCAAGACGAGCCACGGAACTGGGCTGTTACTTCTCGATCAACCAAGTGATGCTTGAGAAGCCGAAGGGGCAGGAACTGGTCCAGTCGCTTCCGACCAATCGGCTTCTTACCGAGACCGATGGTCCGTTCGTCGAGGAAAACGCACAGCCGATCGCGCCAGGCGCCGTGCAGAAGGTCGTGCATGACCTATCAAACATTCTAAACATCTCGGTGGGCCACGCTCGTGAAATGGTCGTTCAGAACCTTGTCGAATTGGTGAGCTAGAGCATTTTCCGATCAGGCGGGATCGTATCCAGCGTTGATGAAGAAGTTGGCGCATTCGCGCGGGCTGAAGAGGTCGATGATGTGACCGATGGTGCTCCAAAGGCCGTGGATGGTTCGTTCGGCGGCCTTTCGGAGCATGGCTTTCAGCTTGGAGAAGGCGTTCTCGATCGGATTGAAGTCGGGACTGTAGGGCGGGAGATAGAGCAGGCTGGCGCCGGCCGCCTCGATGGCCTGACGGATCTTCCCACCCTTATGGCTGGAGAGGTTGTCCATGACGACGACGTCACCGGGCGAGAGTTCCGGGACGAGCACCTGATCGACATAGGCCTGAAAGGCATCGCGGTTGATCGGTCCGTCGAGGACCATGGGCGCGACCATGCCGGTGAGCCGAAGACCAGCGACGAAGGTCGTCGTCTTCCAGTGGCCGTGGGGGATCGCGGCGCGAAGCCGTTCGCCCTTGGGCGCCCTGCCGCGCTGACGCGCCATGTTCGTCGAAGCCCAGGTCTCGTCGATGAAGACGAGGCGCTCGGGATCGAGGCTCGGCCGTGCATCGCACCAGTCCTGTCGCTGCTTCAGGATGTCGGGGTGGTCCTGCTCGGCCGCATGCGCCGACTTTTTTTGAGCGTGACCGCGTGGCGATCGAAGAAGCGCCACAACGTCCCGATGCCGAAGGAAAGCCCCTGTTCGGCGAGCTTCGCCTGAACTTCCGCGAGCGTAATGTCGGTGGCTTCCTCCACGATCGCGAGGATCAGCGCGGCATGGGCTTCGATCCGCTTCGAGCGCCGATCACCGCCCTGCCGCTTGGGAACGACATCGCCGACGTCACGCTTCTGGGCACTCCACCGGATCGAGCTCGCCGCGCTGACGCCAAACCGTGCCGCTGCCTGGCGCCGCGAGAGCCCTCCCGCGACAGCCGTCACCACCCGATCACGAAGATCTACTGAAAGGGCTTTCGCCATCCATGCTGGCCTCCAGATCCAGCAGGAAGTTTGAATCAGACCTCAGGCCATTTGGGAATCCACTAACGATTCAGTCAGGCCGGAAAACGCTCTAACCTGGCGCAACGGCTGTCGCGCCGATGGATGTCCGCTCAGGGGACGACCTGTCCTACCGCCGGGAGTCCGGTTTCGGTATCGCGCAAGCCGATCGGAGTGTCCGGTCCGGAGGGGTCTGGAGCACCTCTTGACGTCGGCAAAGGGGACACACCGGAAGTCTCCAAGGCATTGGAGCAATCGCCTCGCCAAGCCAGCGGCAATATGACTGTCGTCGTCTCCCCAGGCGACTTGCATCCATCCCGGCGCTCGCCTCTCGGATCGACGAGCGCCAGATGTGGAGTGTCAGCTCGCCTTGCGGCTGCGGCGGGTCTTCGGGGCAGCCGGCTGTGGCGCCGGAGCCGGTGCAGTGGCCGGACGGCGCGTCCCGAGCCCGATCGTCTTTGCTAGCACGCTGCGCTGGCTGGCGTAGCTCGGCGCGACCATCGGGTAGTCGGCCGGTAGGCCCCAGCGCTCACGATATTCATCAGGCGTCATGTTGTAGGCAGTCTTCAGATGCCGCTTGAGCATCTTCAGCCTCTTGCCGTCCTCGAGGCAGACGATGTAGTCAGGCGTGACCGACTTCTTGATCGGCACAGCTGGCTGCGGCAGCTCCTTCACCGGTGCAGCGGGCTTCCCGAGACCATCGAGGGCGATGTAAACCTGATCAATCAGTGCCGGAAGGTCATTCGTCGCAACATTATTATGAGCCACATGTGCGGCAACGATCTGCACGGTCAGCTTTCGTGTCTCTTCCGCCGTGCCCTGTTGCAATCCGACGGCTGAATCTTCCGCCATTTCCGTTCTCCTTTGGGAATCGATGAGCGACTGTTGTCGCAGCCGCTCATCAAGTCCAGGCTTTTCAGAAGCTCTCGCGAGTTATTCAAGCCTGAGCCGCTTCTCTCGTGCACAACAGCTTCGATCACGTGGATGTTTTATCGCGAGGTCGACACCACACTGTCCGGTAGCTTTCCGAGGCGCTGGAGATCGGCCAGGACCGAGCGCAGTGGCGGCCACGGGAATTCGCCATCATCAGAGCGGGACTGCCCCATCGAGAGCACCATGGCAAGCTTGGCGGCGACGCCAGCCAAACTGTCGGCAGGCACCTGCCACACGGTTTCGGTGAGGGCCTCCCATCGATCCCAGGCGAGATTGACGCGCTCTTCCACCGGCCCGAGCCCGATCGCCGCCGCGGCCATCTCCCAGCGGCGCCGGTGGGCCGCGAACTCGCGGTGCAGCCTTTGCCGAAGCTCCTCCGTCCCCGGCAGATCCTCCAGCAGCTCGTCGATCTCGGCCGGCTCAGAGGCAGACACGGGGTCAGCCGCGCCCGGTATTGGCACGAGAACGCGCGGCATGCCGACGGTGCGGAGCAGAACACCCTCCTTCTTCTGCCAGTCGTCCTGCCAGATATCGAGCTCGGCATCGAGAGCCCGCCATTCCTGGAAGAGGTCGAGGACGGGGTCGGAGCTGCCACGGCGCAGGGCATCGGCTGCGCCGATCGGCAAGATGCTGGCCCCGCCGAGCAGGTCGCGGCGGCTGAGCGCAGGCAAAGTCGTGGTATCGTCGGAATCAGCCATGATCCGGCTCCTATCAGCTGGATTGTGGTCAGGCCGGGCGGGGTGTTCCCGCACCTCGTCCGGTCGCCTTCATTGTTGCGGTTTCAAGCGTTTGTTAATTTGACAAACGGCTAGATTCGCGTCAACAAAAAAGGAAAACCTTTGCCTAATGATAAAATTACCTCCGATCAGTGTCGCGGCGCACGGGCGATGCTGAAGATGAGCCAGGCCGAGCTTGCGGAAGCGGCGAAGGTGTCGAAGCCAACGGTTGTGGATTTCGAGCGAGGTGTCCGTACCCCAATGCCTAACAACCTCATCTCGATCCGGGCGGCCCTGGAGGCAGCGGGGATCGAGTTCATCCCAGAGAACGGGGGTGGTCCGGGCGTGCGGCTGAAGAAGTCAAGCTCTGGCAACTAGAGCGCCTCTGCCGCCGGCAGCCCGCTTATCCCGCCTCGGTCGGCCCCGGCGCCTTGATCCACCCGCGTCGCGGGCGCAGCTCTGGTCCCCAGGAGCCACTGTCCTGGAGCGGAGCGATGCCGGAGGACGCGGACCGGAGGGAGCAGCCGGGCCCGGCTCACCCCGAGGCACACGATTCGAAGTTGATCGTTGTGGACGATTGGCCGGAGATTGTGCCGGTCACCGAGGCAGAGCTGCGGGTGTTCGAGGCCTATTTCGGAGGCGTCCTCGACGAGATCTTCGGCCGGTGATCCAGGAGAGAATCCCCACATGACCACATCAGCGCGGAACCTGCTTGGCAACTCTCTCCGTGCCGCGCTCTACCTGCGTGTTTCCACCGGGCGGCAGGCGGAAAGCGATCTGTCGATCCCGGATCAACGCCGCCAGGCCGAGGCCTATTGCCGCCTCAAGGGCTGGCGAGTCGTGGCGGAATATGTCGAGCCGGGTCTGTCGGCAACGGACGACCGCCGCCCGGAATTCCAGCGCCTCATCGATGCCGCGTCCTCCAAGCCGCCGGCCTTCGACGTGATCGTCGTCCACTCCTTCTCGCGCTTCTTCCGGGACCAGTTCCAGCTCGAGTTCTATGTCCGGAAGCTCGTCAAGAACAATGTCCGGCTCGTCTCGATCACCCAGGAGCTCGGCGACGATCCGATGAGCAACATGATCCGGCAGATCATGGCGCTCTTCGACGAGTATCAGTCGAAGGAGAACGGCAAGCATACCCTGCGGGCGATGAAGGAGAATGCGCGCCAAGGCTATTGGAACGGTGCCCGGCCGCCGATCGGCTACCGCATCGTCGCCGCCGAGCAACGCGGGCAGAAGGTCAAGAAGAAGCTCGAGATCGATCCCCTCCACGCCGACACCGTACGCCTGATCTTCCGTCTAGCCGTCCAGGGCGACAGCGAGAGCGGTCCGATGGGGATCAAGTCGATCACCACCCATCTCAATGAGCGCGGCATCCGTACCCGAGACGGCGGCCGCTGGGGCATCGCCTCGGTCCACAAGGTCCTCACCAACACGAGCTATATCGGCCGGCACCGCTTCAACAAGCTCAATTTTAAGACCAGGGCGCCGAAGCCGGAGGACGAGATCGTTGAGATCGCGGTTCCTCCGATCGTGACGGAAGGGGAGTTCGACGCAGTCCAGAAGATTCTGCGATCGCGCAGCCCACAATGGACGGCGCCGCGTCTGGTCAGCGGGCCGACCCTGCTGACCGGCATCTGCTTCTGCGGAGCCTGCGGCGGGCCGATGACCCTGCGCACCGGCAAGTACAATCAATATCGCTACTACACCTGCTCGACGGCGGCCCGCCAGGGCAAACGGGGCTGCCGGGGCCAAAGCGTGCGGATGGACAAGCTCGACCACGTGGTGGTCGATCATCTGGAATGGCGACTGCTCGATCCGCGCCGTCTCCACGAGATCCTGAGGCACCTTCTGGAGCGGCGTGAGGAATGGATCGAGCGCCGCCGGGGCCACGTTGCCGAATTGCGAAAGCGGGCAACGGAAGCAGAAGCGAAGCTGAAGCGCCTCTATCAGGCGATCGAAAACGGCATCGCCGACCTGAGCGATCCGGCTCTGAAGGATCGGCTGGCGGAGTTGTCTGCGATCCGCGATCAGGCACGGGCCGATGCGGACCGCGTGGCCTCTCTCGTTGACGGAGCTGGCGCCACGATCACGCCGGAGGCTTTGCGGAGATTCGCCCAGGCGGCGAGGCGCAAGCTGCGGAATGGAGACGGGACATTCAAGCGCGATCATCTCCGCGCGCTGGCGCAGCGCGTCGACGTCATCGACGGCCGGGAGATCCGAATTACAGGCTCGAGAAGCGCACTGCTGCGCACGCTTGCCGCTTCGCCCAGCGCGGGCTCAGAGGTACTTAGTTTTGTACCGAAGTGGCGACCCCTACGGGATTCGAACCCGTGTTACCGCCGTGAAAGGGCGATGTCCTAGGCCTCTAGACGAAGGGGTCGGCGCGGCGCAGAGACCTAGCGGCAGCGGCCGGGGAAATCAAGCGTTTTCGGCCCAGAGCGGCGCCACATCGTCGATGAACAGCTGCACCCGGACGTTGCCGTTCCAGCGGTCGAGCCGCAGCGTGCCGGCGACATGCAGCAGCGCGTCGCGGCGCAGCAGCGCCCGGCCCACCGGCTGGTCGGCGCAGCGGAAGGCGATGGCGCGAAGCCGGCCGCCGTCGGGCCCGACCAGGGTGCAGGCGACATGGCCGCCGCTGCCGACCACCGACGCCGCCACCACCCGCACCCGCGGCAGGGCGAAGCACGGCTCCGGGTTGCCGGCGCCGAAGGGGCCGAGCCGGCACAACGTCTCCGCCAGCTCGACCGTCGCCGCCTCCACGACCAGCGTGCCGTCGATCTCGACCAGCGGCACCATCGGCTCGTCGACCTGGCCATCGATGTGCTCGGCCAGATAACGGCGGAGTTCGGCCAACCGCTCCTGCCGCACGGTGAAGCCCGCCGCCATGCGGTGGCCGCCGCCGGAGAGCAGCAGCCCCGCCTGGCGCGCCGCGATCACAGCGGCGCCGAGATCGACGCCGGGCACCGAGCGGCCCGAGGCCTTGCCGATGCCGCCCTCGAATCCGACCACGCAGGAGGGGCGGCCGTAGCGCTCGCGCAGCCGGCCGGCGACGATGCCGACCACGCCGGGATGCCAGCCCTCGCCCGCCACCAGGATCACCGGCCCGGATTCCGCCGCCTCGACCTGGGCGATCGCCGCTGCCATCACCTCGGCCTCGACCGTCTTGCGGTCGACATTGTGCTCGTCCAGCAGCGCTGCGATCCGCGCCGCCTCGGCTCGATCGTCGGTGGCCAGGAGGCGGGCGCCGAGATCGGCCCGGCCGATGCGGCCTCCGGCATTGATCCGCGGCCCCAGGATGTAGCCGGCGTGATAGGCGTCAACCGTCTCGGTCACCCGCGCCACATCGGCCAGGGCCGCGAGGCCGATGTTGCGGCGCTGCGCCAGCACCCTCAGCCCCTGCCCGACCAGGGCCCGGTTGAGCCCGGTCAGCGGGACCACGTCGCAGATCGTGCCGAGCGCCACCAGGTCGAGCAGCGCCAGCAGGTCGGGCTCCGGCCGGCCGGCGAAAGCGCCCGCCTTGCGCAGCGTCCGGTTCAGCGCCACCAGCGCCAGGAAGGTGACGCCGCAGGCGGCGAGCTGGCCGAGGCCCGGATCCTGGTCCAGCCGGTTCGGGTTGACCACCGCCGTCACTTTGGGCAGGCGCGGCTCGGCCGTGTGGTGGTCGATCACGACGACATCGAGGCCGGAGGCCGCGGCGCCTTCCAGCGCATCGAAGGCGGTGGTGCCGCAATCGACCGTGACCACGAGGCCGGCGCCGCCGGCGCGCAGCTTCTCCAGCGCCTGGGCGTTCGGGCCATAGCCCTCGGCAATGCGGTCGGGAATGTGGATCTGCGGCTCGATGCCGAGCGCGCGCAGGTAGCGGACCATGAGCGCGGTCGAGGTGGCGCCGTCGACATCGTAGTCGCCGAACACGGCGATGCCCTCGCCGGCCGTCACCGCCCGGGCGATGCGCTCGGCGGCGCGGTCCATGTCGCGCAGCACCGAGGGGTCGGGCAGCAGCGCCCGCAGCGTCGGATTGAGGAAAGCGGGCGCGTCGTCCAGCCCGACGCCGCGCGCCGCGAGCACCCGGGCGACGAGTTCCGGCAGGGCGTGGCGCTGGCCCAGCGCCAGCGCCAACCGGTCGTCAGCGGCGCGACCGATCCAGCGCGCCCCCTTGGCGGAGCGTTCGACGCCGAACCGCGCCGGTCCCGTCAACGCCCCGTCCCCATGGTCCACCC
>Ga0182749_1002348_pt1 | contig 13922 bp, 15 predicted proteins | sample eDN3rd37CKraftMG_FD_128875 | JGI IMG/M metagenome (GOLD analysis project Ga0182749, IMG submission 128875) | Enriched Miracle-Growth compost microbial communities from Emeryville, California, USA - eDNA 3rd pass 37_C Kraft MG (version 2) (version 2) ...
ATCATGATCGCCAGCGCGCCGATGTTCTTCACGAAGGCGGACATGAAGGCGACAGTGAGCACCAGGAGCGCGATCTGCGCCCGGACCGTGCTGACGCGCGGCGCATAGCGGTGAATCGTGAGCTCCAGGATGCCGCTGCGGGCCACCGCGGCGCTTACCAGAAGGGCGCTGCCCACCGTGATGACGATATCGTCGCTGAAGCCGCTGAACGCCCGGTTGATCGGCACGACGCCCACTGCCACGGCGGCGAGGAGGGCGAGTGCGCCGACGAGATCGTAGCGGAAGCGGCCCCAGATAAAGGCCGCCATGGCAAGACCGATCACGCTGAAGGAAAGGATCTGCGGCAGGGTGAGCATCAGAAGCTTCATCGATGAGGCATAGGAACGTAGCATGTGCCATTTCGTTGCAGATGCCGCAAATACCCTTTGATAAAAATCGTCGGACCGCCGACGCATCCGATGCGTCGCGTTGTGGGCAACCGCAGGCGGTCACCTGCGGATGCCCGAGCTGCCGCAATCCTGTCGTACCGCCTCGCGTGCCGGAAGGTCAGTGTGAGGCGTTGAGGATTTCGAATGTCCGCTCGAAGCGGCCCTCGGCCTCGGCGTCACGCAGGAACTTCAAGCGCTCGACCTTGATTTCAGGCGGGGTGGGCTGGCGCTGGAACAATGCCATCGTTTCCGAGATGAAGTCGGCAAGCGGCATGGCATGCGGGTCCTCCGCGTGGCCCGGCATGAGGTCGGTCTGGACCGAAGGGGGAATGAGCTCGATGACCTCGACGGTCGAACCCTGCAACTGCCGGCGCAGCGAGATCGTGTAGGAATGAATGGCCGCCTTCGTGGCATTATAGGTCGGGGTGCGCACCAGCGGGACGAAAGCGAGCCCCGACGACACATTGACGATGGTAGACTGTGGCTGCGCGCGCAGATGCGGCAGAAGCGCCGCCGTCAGGCGAATGGGGCCAAGCAGGTTCGTGGTGATGGTCGATTCGACGATCCCGAGATCCATGGTCCCGGCCGTGAGATCCTCGGCCTTCATGATCCCCGCATTGTTGAAAAGCACGTTGAGGCCGGGATGATCCGCGGTGACCCGGGCCGAAAAGTCGCGGATGGCGGCCGGGTCCTCGATATCGAGCACATAGCCCGCCATTCCTGGATTTGCCGCGATCACCTCGTCGAGAAGCGCCTTGCGGCGCCCGGCGATGATGACATTGTTCCCGAGAGCCTGGAATTTCTGCGCAAGCTCGCGGCCGATGCCCGAGGTGGCGCCCGTGATAAGGATCGTGTTGCCGCTGGGTTTCATGGTTCGTCTCCAAAGGATGGAAATTGCACGAACCTCCAGATATTCGTGTATAATCGTTACATGAAGTAGGCACCCAAAAGATTTATACTAACCATAAAGAGAGTGTATGATGACAACGGCACGGACGGCAGAGGAGCGGAAGGCGGCGAAAGCCCGCGACCTTCCGCCTCCTCCCGACGAGATCGATCCTCGCGTCAGCGCCCTGGTGAACGAGTTGATCGGCCGCGTCGCGGACAAGTGGACGATGCTGATCCTGGAAGTCCTCACGGAACACGGGACGCTTCGCTTCACGCGCATCGGCAAGCTCGTCGGCGACATCAGCCAGAAGATGCTGACGCAGACGCTCCGCCAGATGGAGCGCGACGGCCTTGTCAGCCGCAAGGTTTTTCCGGTCATTCCTCCCAAGGTGGAGTACCGGCTCACCGAACTTGGCCTTACCCTCAGCGAGGCCTTCTGCGGTGTCTGGATATGGGCTGCCGAAAACCTGGAGAAGGTCGAGGAGGCACGCCGCATCTTCGATGAGAAGGCCAGCGAGCGCTGAGCGAATCACACCTGAGAAGCGATCGCGGAGACGAATGTCCCCGCGACAGGCATCAAGCCGGCGTTCAGCCTCGTTTGCCCTCACGGTCGAGAGCCGCGAAATCATCGTCCGAAAGCTCGATGGCGGCGGCCGCGACGTTTTCTTCCAGATGCGCCACTTTTGACGTGCCGGGGATCGGCAGCATGACGGGGCTGCGCTTCAAGACCCAGGCGAGGGCGATCTGGCTCGGCGTCGCACCATGCTTCTTCGCAATGCCATCGAGCAATCCGCCCGGCCTCGCCAGACGGCCGGCGGCCAGGGGATACCAGGGGATGAAGCCGATGTTGCGGGCGGCGCAGTAATCGAGGACATCCTCGCTGCCGCGATCCACGAGATTGTAGCGGTTCTGCACCGTCGCGACCGGAAACACCTTGGAGGCCGCCTCGATCTCGGCGACGGACACCTCGCTCAGGCCGGCATGGGCGATGACGCCTTCATCGAGCAGCGTCCTTATCGCGCCGAATTGCTCGTCCCGCGGCACTTTCGTGTCGATTCGGTGCAACTGCCAGAGCCCGATCTGCTCCACGCCGAGTTTCTTCAGGCTCTTTCGCGCCTGCTCGATCAGATAGTCGGGCCGGCCGTGCGGCGTCCACTGGTTCGGGCCGCCGCGCGTCTGACCGCCCTTGGTGGCGACGAGCATGCCCTCATAGGGGTGAAGAGCCTCGCGGATGAGTTCCTCCGACACATCCGGGCCGTAGGAATCGGCGGTGTCGATGAAGTTGACCCCCAATTCGGGAAGCCGCTGCAAAGTCCGCAGCGCCTCCGCCTTATCGGCCGGCGGACCCCATATGCCCGGCCCGGTGATGCGCATGGCGCCGAAGCCGAGCCGGTTGATTTCTATATCGCCTGCGATCCTGAACGTACCTGAAGCTGCCGCGTTGATCGTCATGATCATTCTCCTTTCGGGGGCGGTGAAGGGTAAAACCACCCGCAGTGAAGCCAGTCAATGTGACGCCGCAATTATGGCCGAGGCATTGAGGGAGACCCGTAGACAGCGATGCCAACCAAACTTTCCGTGCTGAACGCGACGGCCCGATCCCGCATTAGGCGGGATTGTCTTCCAGAATCGGCTCGACATCGAGGGTGCTCTCCCCGCGATGATAGGCGATGGCCAGACGGAAACTATGGGCGATCCGGCGTGCACGGCCGATGAAAAGCGAGGCGATTTCGGGCGGACAGGTCGAACTCACCGTGGTGTGGAAAAGGCTGAGCCAGCGGCGGAAATGCTCTTCCTGAAGTTCCTGGATCCTGAGGTGCGGGGAGAGGGGGCGCCCCTCATAGCGGGAGGTGCGCAGGAGCGTGGAGGACCAGAAATCGCACATCTTCGCCAGATGGACCGGCCAGGCTTCCGGCTCTATCTCGCGCTCGAAGATCGGGCCCAGCAACTCGTCCTCGCGGATCGCGCGATAGAAGCTGTGAACCACGTTCCGGATCATCTCCTCGTTCAAAGCGTCGGGCACCGGCGCGCCATTGATCAGGATGGTTTTGTCCGCGGCGTTTCGTTCAGTCATCGTCTGTCCAGTCGCCGCGCATCATGTGTTCGTCTTGCGGCTTGCTTGCCCCCTATGTGCGGTGCGTCCGCACTCGAATCAAGCCGAGCGCGAAGAAACTCAGGATCGCGGGACGCTGCCTGCGATTATGGGGCAGGGGAAACCGCTTGGGAGTTGCCCGTCAATTTCAGGAAGGCTTCGCTGATGGTCTCCGCCTGACCTTCTCTCCTGAGTTCGGCCGGAGGTCCCTGGAAGAGGACGCGGCCCCGGTGCAGCACGATCACACGATCGGCTTCCTCCACCTCGTCCACGAGGTGGGTCGTCCATAGGACGCCAAGCTCCCCGTCCTTCCTCATCAGCAGGATGCGGTTCAGTATGTCCTTCCTGCTTGCCGGATCGAGCCCGACCGTCGCCTCGTCCATCAAGAGGAGGCTCGGCTCGTGCAGGAGGGAGCGAGCGAGTTCGACGCGCCGGCGATTCCCTCCACTCAAGGTGCGCGCGCGGTCGTGACGGCGATCAACGAGATCGAATCGCTGCAGGAGCTCCTCGATCCTCTTGCGCGCCTGGATGCGCGGAAGACCATGCAGATCCGCGTGGTAGCGCAAGTTCGCCTCCACCGTCAGCTCCAGGTCGAGCGTCGGCTGCTGGAACACCACACCGAGCAGCGCCAGCCCCCTCGTCAGATGAGTGCGGATATCCTGGCCGAGGATCCTGATCGTTCCCGCATCCGGGGCGAAAAGGCCGGTCAGAAGCTGCAGGAGCGTTGATTTGCCGGCTCCATTCGGCCCGAGAAGCGCCACGAATTCGCCCGCGCGCACTTCGAGGGTTACACCGTCGAGCGCCAGGATAGGTCCATAGGATTTCCGCAGGCCGTCGACCGACAGAACGGCCGTTCGTTCTTCATCTTTCTGCACGCCACCCCCGATTTTCGTCGCCGCCGCAGCACCGAGGCTAAGCTTGAAGTTATTGGCTCGATCCAATATTCGACCAAAGACTTGCATGGCATTGCCATTTCAGCAATCATTTCGTCGTCCATAATGGGGAGAGATTTAAGATGAAGGTTTCAACTGCATTGCTCGTATTCGCTACCGCTCTTCTTGGCACCGCGGCCAGCAGCAATGCCGAAGGCAATCTGGCCTCCCAGCCAGAGCGGCTCGAGCCGCTGGTGCTGGGGGCCGATCTTTCATTTTCCGTCAAGGAATACCAGCTTGAAACCGGTAAATACTACCGGTGGCAGATCCAGAGCGAAGGCGGGGAGGAGTTCCTGGTCCAGGCGCCTGAGCTCTTCCGCAATTCCTGGGTGAACCAGGTTGTCATCAACGATATCGAGGTCAAGCCCGTCGGTGGCGGTATCTACGGCGTCGAGTTCGATGACGAAGGAACGGCCGACGTTTGGTTCGTCCCGATCGTTCCCGGCGATTTCGAGTTCTATGCCGATGGCTTCGAGGAGCGCGGGATGCTTGGAAAATTCGTCGTCCGCTAGTCGTGGGGCCGCTGTTTCCTGGGAGGAAAGCTTGATTTCGAAAATTCGCCTCTATGGCTGTGCTGCTCTGTTACTGATCGCGGCGAGCCTGCCCGTCCCGGCATTTTCCGCCGGCACGGGCCTTGTCTTCGTGAGCAACGAAAAGACCCATAACATCGCCGTTCTCGACCCGAAGGACTATAGCATCGTCAAGTGGATCGAGACGTCGCGCCGCCCGCGCGACATGCGCTTCAACAAGGACAACACGCTGCTTTATGTCGCCTGCGGCGATGATGACGTAATCGATGTCATCGATGTGGCCAGCCTGGAGGTGGTCGACCATATTCCGACCGGCCCCAGCCCGGAGGTGTTTTACTTCAGCCCCGACGACAGCCTCATCTACGTCTCGAACGAAGAGAATTCGAGCCTGCAGATCATCCACGTGGCTGACAAGGTTATCGTGGGTGAAATCTCCACGGGCGCCGAGCCGGAGGGCGTGGTGGTCAGCGAGGATGGCAAGACCGTTTACGTGACGTCGGAAGTTTCCGACATGGTCCACGTCATCGATGCCGAGAGCCAGACGCTGACGGACAACATCATCGTCGGCACGCGCCCGCGTCGCTTCGTGCTCACGCCCGACGGAAAGGAACTGTGGGTTTCCGACGAGCTTTCGGGCGAGGTGTCGATCATCGACCGGGCGACCAACGAGGTGACGCACACCCTGCAATTCCTTCCCCCCGGCTTCCGCCAGGTGGATGTCACGCCCGTGGGCATGGAGATCAGCAAGGACGGGTCGACGGTCTATGTGACGCTCGGCCGGGCCAACCATATCGCCAGCGTGGATGTCGCTTCCAAGGAGATCAAGCAATACGTGCTGGTCGGCAGCCGCGCCTGGGGAATTGCGCTCAGCCCGGACGAGAAGATCATGTATGTGACCAATGGGCTGAGCGACGACGTCTCCATCGTCGACGTGGAGTCGATGAAGGTGCTCCAATCCGTTCAGGTCGGACGGGTGCCGCACACGGTGCGAATCGATGACTAGAAAAGGGCTATCGGCGCTCTCCCGCGCACTCCTTGCCGGTTCCTTGGCTCTTGGATCCGCGCAGCTTTCCCTTGCGCAGGAGAGGACGCCTCCCGCGGCTGCCCCGCAGCCTGCCCAGAAAGAGCCTGCCGCGCCCGCGAAAAAGATGCTCATGGGCTATGTGGAGCTCGCCAGCGACCCTCGGTATGACGAGGATCGTGCGTATGCGGAGGTACCGGTAAGGCCGCTTGGACGGCCATTCGACGCGACGGCCGTGGGCGTCGGCGATGCGGCGCAGATCGGGAAGGTCATCGGCGTCGACTTTGCCGTGGAGCGCAAGACCGGCCAAAATATCGATGAGCTGATCACGGCCGCCCAGGCCTGGTCCGAACAGGGGATCGGCTTCATTCTTGCCGACCTGCCGGCGCCGCAGCTCCTGCAGCTTTCCGACGCGCTCAGCGAGCGGGATGTCATGATTTTCAATCTGGCAGCGCCCGAGGATGCTCTGCGCGGCGAGAGCTGCCGGGCCAATGTGGTCCACGTCATCCCGAGCTACTCCATGCTGGCCGACGCGCTGGTCCAGTACCTGTCCTTCCGCAACTGGCGCAACATTCTCGTGCTGCAGGGCCCGTTGGAAGGCGATGCCCAAATGGTGGCGGCGGTGGAACGGGCGGCCCAGCGCTTCGGCGCCGAGATCGTCGAGGTTCGTCCCTTCCAACTCACGAACGATCCGCGCCGGCGCGAACAGAGCAACGTGGCGCTCGTGACGGCGGACGCGGATTACGATGTCGTGCTGGTCGCCGACACCGATGGCGAGTTCGCGCGCTATGTTCCCTTTGCCACCCAGTTTCCCCGTCCCGTCGTCGGCGCCGCGGGACTGGTTCCGTCGGCCTGGCACTGGAGTTGGGAAAGGCACGGCGCTCCCCAGCTCAACAGCCGCTTCGAAAAGGCGGCCGGAAGGCACATGGGCGGTGAGGACTGGGCGGCATGGACCGCCATCAAGGCGGTGGTCCAATCGGTCCTGCGCAGCAAGTCGACGGAGTTCCAGCCAGTCAAGGATTACCTGCTTGGGGAACGCCTGAATCTCGATGGCTTCAAGGGCAACCCCCTCAGCGTGCGCAGCTGGGACCACCAGATCCGCCAGCCCATTCTTTTGAGCGCGGGAAATGCGGTCATCGAGCGTGCGCCGCTGGAGGGCTTCCTGCATCAGACCAACGAACTCGACACGCTGGGAGTGGACGCGCCGGAGACAGCATGTCAATTCTAGGGGCCTGATAGCTGACGGCTTCGGACAATTCTGTTTCGGTAAGGCCCAATGAAAAGCGCCCACGCCTTCTCCGCGCTCAGAGCCATCGTTCGGCGCGAAGTCGTCAAGTTCACCCACCAGTACGGCCGGCTGTTCTCCGCCCTTGTGCGGCCGGCCCTTTGGCTCGTCGCCTTTGCCGCCGGTTTCCACAACATCCTCGGCGTGTCGATCATTCCGCCCTACAAGACGTATATCACCTACCAAGAGTACATGATCCCTGGGCTCTTGGGCATGGTCCTGCTCTTCAACAGCATGCAGTCGTCACTGTCGCTGGTCTATGACCGGGAAATGGGAACGATGCGGCTGCTCCTGACCGCGCCGCTGCCGCGCTGGTATCTGCTTCTGTGCAAGCTGATCGGCGGCGCGGCCCTGTCGACCCTGCAGGGCTATGCCTTCCTGCTTGTTGCCTGGCTGTTCGGGGTGGAATTGCCGGCCTGGGGGTATTTGCGCGTGTTTCCGGCGCTTGTTGCGGCCGCCCTCATGCTGGGTGCGATTGGCCTGCTTCTTTCGGTTTATGTCCGGCAGCTGGAAAACTTTGCCGGCACAATGAATTTCGTCATCTTTCCGATGTTCTTCATTTCCACGGCGCTTTACCCGCTGTGGAAGGTGCGGGAGAGCGGGGCGGAATATCTTTACCAGATCGCGCTTGCGAACCCGTTCACCCATGCGGTCGAACTAATCCGCTTCGCTGCCTACGGTCAGTTCAACGGCATATCTTTGGCGGTGGTCGTGGGGATGAGCATACTTTGCTTCCTGCTTGCCGTGATCGGCTACGACCCGCAACGCGGGCTTATCCGCAGGCGCGGCGCCGTGGAGGCTTAGCCTCGAAGCCGCGAGTGGCGGGGCGTCATTCGAAGCGGCGAAGGTGCGCTTGACCGGATCGGCGCTTACGACTTGTCCGGCTCGCCCACGTAAAAATCCGAAGAGGGATCCCGCGTGACCATTTCACGAATGCGGTTCCAGAGATATCGCCTCAACTCGACATAGTCGCGCTGCATCTTGATATCGTCGTCCCAGCGCGGCCGCGGCAAGGTCACATCCAGCGTCTCGACGATCCGTCCCGGCCGGGGACCCATAAGGACAATCTTGTCGGCCATGATGATCGCCTCGTCCACGCTGTGCGTGACGAAGAGGACAATTCCCTTACGCTCGGACCAGAGCCGCATCATCTCCATCTGCATCAGTTCCCGGACCTGGGCGTCGAGGCTGGCAAATGGCTCGTCCATCAGGAGAATTTCCGGTTCGGTGGCGAGCGCGCGCGCCAGTGCGGCGCGCTGCTTCATTCCTCCGGAGAGCTCGTGCGGATAAACATCGGCGAAGCGCGAAAGGCCTACCAGCTTCAGGTAGTATTCCACGCGGTCGTTCTTTTCCGCTTCGCCGATGCCCTGCAGCGCAAGGCCAAAGCCTACATTGTTCCGGACGTTCAGCCATGGAACGAGGCGGAAGGACTGAAAGACGAACCCAATCCGGGGGCCCGGTTTCGGCGGTTCGCCAAACACACGAACCTCGCCCGAATCCGGCTGGATGAGGCCGTTGATCATCCTGAGAAGCGTGGTCTTTCCACAACCGGAAGGACCCAACAGGGTGACGAAGATATTGCCGGGAAGGTCGAGAGACACGTCCCTCAGCGCCTCAACCGGAGCTGAATCCTTCGCCCGTTGAAAGGTCTTCGATACGTGAGAGACGATAACCGAGGGAGCCGGGTTCATGATGCTGCCATTGGAGACCCGACTCGCCCGCCCGCCGCCGTCTGTCTAGCGAACAGGCTGATCCGCACCTTTGGCCTTGCCAAGCTTCTCAAGCGCCTCATCGATGACGGAAAAATCCACCCAGTCCTCAAGATTTACCTTTTTCACACCTTCGAAATCGGGACTGTCGTAGGCCCAGTCGACCGTGTATTCCAGCTCCTGGCGGTTCAAACCGCCATTGACGCTCCAGCTGTCGGTAAACGCCTCCGCCAGCGCTTCAAGGTCATCCCGGCTGACATCCTCGCGCGCTTTTGCCATGGCGTCGACCCATTTGGCCGGATCCGCCGCGAAGTCCCGCGAAGCTGCGATCAGCGCGCGGGTGACCGCGACGACGTCGTCGCGGCGCTCTTGCAGGACCTTATCCGTGACGACATTCACCTTCTGAACGACCGGGGCCGCCGTGTAATAGTCGTCCTGGTCGATCAGGACGTGCAGCCCTGTCTTGTCCGGCAGGGAAAGCCATACGCCAATCGATATGGTCGTCGCGTCCACTTGTCCTGCGGCAAGCGCCTGGGCGCGAACATTGGGTTGCCCGATGCCGACGAAGCTGAGGCTGTTGGTGTCCACCCCGGCTGACTGGAGCACTTTGGTGCTCAAGGTATGGTCCAGGCTGCCAAGCCGGCCGATGGCAAAGCTCTTGCCCTCGAGCTGCTCGGGTGCCTCGATCTCGGATTTGGCGGCGATGAGGAAGGGAAGCGCCTTATTTGGAGAAACCACCGCCTTGAGGCCCAACTGGTCCCGAGCGACGAGCTGCAGCGCCGAATCGACCGAAATGTTGGCCATCTCGCCTTCGCCAGCTTGCAGCGCGGCAAGCGCCGACGGAGTCTGCTGCACCCGGACCAGCTCGACATCGACGCCTTCACGTTCGAAATATCCGAGCTCCACCGCCAGATCCATCACGGAATTCGGAACAAGGGGCGCTGTAAGGTCGGTGACAATCAGGCGGAAGGGTTCCGCCGCTGCTGCCTGTGCGAAAACCTGAAGCGCTGCCGCGGCAAATAGCCCCAGCTTTAGGTAACGGATCGACTTGGCCACTGTATCTCCTCCTCTTCCCAGAGCATCCTTGTCCCTATCGGACGAGGAGCCATTCCCCACCGTTCTTCCCGCATTTACCAGCGGAGAAGATCGGCTTCCGCTTAATTCTTCAAGCTTCGATAGAACAATTTTCGAACCCAGATCAAGCGCCGTGCGCGGCAACCTCAATTCCCGGCGGTGACACGCCAGCGGCTCGACCATGCTTCAAGCGTCCTCAGGCCCTGGCTTACCAGACCGCCGATCAGCGCCAGCGCCAGCACCACCACGAAGTAGCGCGCCATCTGAAACGTGTTGCCATAAAGTGCAAGCAGACCGCCGAGCCCGCTCGCAGCGGTATAGAGCTCGGCCACAACCGTGTTGATCAGACCAATGGTGGCGCCGATCCGCAGGCCAATCACCACAAAGGAGAGCGAGCCTGGAAGCATGATTCGCCAATAGATCTGGGAGCGCGTCGCGCCCATGGAGCGCGCCATTTCGATGAGTTCGGCATCGCTGTTGAGAATGCCGGAATAGGTGCCGATCAGGATGGGGATGACAGCGCCAAGAAAGACGACGGCGATTTTCGCCTCCGCTCCCAGTCCAAGGAACAGGATGATGAGCGGAATGAAGGCCACTCGCGGCGTCGCCATCAGCGCGCTCACGTAGATATCCAGGGTGCGGCCGAGATCACGTATGCCCCCCATCAGCATTCCGACCGGGATTCCCACGAGCACGGCGAGAACAAAGCCGGTGGAATAGACGGTGAGGCTGCTCAGCAGAGGCTCAAGGATCTTTCCGTCCCGCAGCAGGTCCATGGCGGCGGAGACCGTGCTGAACGGGGTTGGAATGAGATTCGGCCCGACGATGAGCGATATGCTCCACCAGATAAGGAGAAACAGCCCGAAGGCCAGGAGGCGATAGACGGTGATCATCGAAGCTCTGCGTCCGTGGTGCAGTCACGGCTCATGCCGCTGTGCAAAGTCCATTGAGCAGAAATACGATCAATGCGTCCAGTTCAAAGTGAACTCCGGGGGAAACTGTGGGCACAGGCGCCGGGAGAGGGCTGTTTGGTTGCACCCGGGAACGCTTTTCCCCCGTTGGTGATTTACAGCATGCGCAGCCATCCGAATCGATGCTTCGCCGCTTTGGATGGCCCTGAAAGCTTGACATAGCTACAACTTTCGCCTTTCCAAGATGTGGCGGCGGGTCTGAAAGCGGAAACCGCGCTTGTTTTGCGTGGAAGCCCATCCGGGCAGAAAAGGGAGAAAAAATGCAGAAGATCAGGACGATTATGTTTGCGGCTTCTCTTGCCGGAATGGCTTTTAGCCTTCCCGCATTCGCTGCGGATCATGAAGTCAAGATGGTGAACAAAGGTGCCGATGGCGAAATGATGGTCTTCGAGCCCGCCTATCTAAAGATTGCGCCAGGCGATACGGTGACCTTCGTTGCGACCGACAAGGGGCACAATTCGGAAGCCATCAAGGGCATGGTGCCCGAGGGGGCCGAGGAGTGGAAGGGCAAGATCAACGAGGAGATCAAGGTCACCTTCGACACTGAAGGTGTCTACGGCTACCGCTGCCTGCCACATTTCGGCATGGGCATGGTGGGGCTGATCCAGGTCGGCGACAATCCCGCGAATCTCGAGCAGGCCAAGGGCGTCAAGCTGCCGAACAAGGCGGCTGAGAGGATGACGGCGCTCTTCGAGCAGACTTCCGCCACCCAGTAAGCTGGTTTCGCCTCCCGGCAGGAACATGCCGGGAGGCTTTCTCGCGTAGCGCAGACGCCATTAGTCTCCCAAGGGGACGATTGCGAGCGCGTTGTTGGGGTTCATCGGGACCACGAGCTGGTTGGCGCCTGCATCGTAGCACATGGACGCGGCGCTCGGGATCGCGGTGGCGATCAGTTCCGCCGTTCCATCCGGCGAAATACGGGCGATGCCTCCTTCACGGACGCTGCTGACGTATTTCGTTCCGTCTTCCATGATGACGAGGCCGTCGTTCCCCGCCTGCGCGGACTGCTCGGTCTTGAGCAGCTCTCCGTCGGGCGAGAAGGTGAGCACGTCCTTGCTGCCGATGTTCACCACCACGAGATTTCCCTCGCCATCAATGGCGATGCCGTTCGGCAGATTGAGCGGATCGCCCTCGACGAGCACCGTGGACGTGCCGTCCGGCGTGACCTTGAAGATCCGGAAGGTGGAAGGATCCGGGTTTTGTCCGCCGGCCGAGGTCTGCGTCGCGTAGATCGTGCCGTCTTCCGCCACTTCGATGTCATTGAACCCCGGAGAATCCTCCGTCTTGATTTCTCCGGCGGGTGCGCCGGTCTCCATGTCGAACATCCGGATGACGGAAACCGTCGGCGTGTTCTCGTCCGTTCCGCCGTCACGGTCCGCCAGATAGAGCTTGCCGTCGTGGATGTCGCTTCCGAACGGCTGATTGAGGACAAGTCCGTTGCGGTTCACGCCAATCCAGCGCGAGGTGTGAACGGAGCCATCGTGGTTGATCAAGGACACGAAGCCGTCATTCGGCGCCTCGTCCTGGTTGGCCCCCCGGTTGACGGCAACGATCAGGTCTCGTGATTCGTCGTAGGCGCAGCTTTCGGCGCTGACAATCGCACCGTAAACCTTCACATTGTCGGACATGGCCGTGTGCTTGCCGTCGACCACTATCCCGAGGGGCTGTCCTGCTTCGAACGGCTTATCGCCCTGGTCGGCAGCCTGCTGCGCATACACATGCGCGGAACCTGCAAGCAGCAGACCAACCATGGTCGGAACCAGATATTTCATGACCGAAATTCCTCCTATCCTGAACTATTGCGCGGGAACGACGGATAGAGCTCCGAACATCCGCCGGCGAGAAAGCTGCACCACAAAGGGGCACCCTTCATGTTGCCATTGAAAAGGGTAATTTGTGTAGACTTGAGTACCTACTTTTTCTCTTGCAGTCCCCTATTTCTCTTTATAGCCTATATCGCGTGGAGAGTTCGCTGAACCTCCGATGCGGTGTTAAGAGTGGGCTCACGGGCCCATGTAACTAGTTCAGGACGTCATCCATTGAAATCTGATTCGGAACATCAACAGTCCACAGCAGGCTGCTGTGGGGCAAACATAAATCGCCGTCTGGTCGTCGGCGGAATTGTGGGTATTGCAGCAACGCCTGCTCTTGCCCAAGGCGACACTCAGAACGCGGACGCTGCCTCCGCGGCCCCTCAGGTGGGAGACTACCTGGTTCGGGCCAGCGGCGATGACCAGACCACGCCGCTCAAGCCTGAGGACATCACGCCGAACTCCGCTCCTGTCCAGGCATGGCCGGCCGATTCAGCAACGCAGACTGTCCGCAGCGGCAACTTTCAGAATCTTCTCGTGCTGACCCGGTGGGATCCCGCCGTTCTCAGCCCGGAAGGGCAGAAATATGCGGCTGGCGGCGTGGTCGCGCAAAGCGCGATCTGCACGCATGAGGGCTGCGAGGTCACGAGCTGGGTCGCGGAGAATTTCTGGATGGAGTGCCCATGCCATCTGTCCCGCTTCGATCCCCGGCAGAATGGCGCAGTGATCCAAGGACCTGCAGCCCGCAAGCTGCCCGCTCTGGCGCTCAAGCTGGACGGGGACAAGATCGTTGTGGCTGCTCCTTTCGACGCGCGCGTCGGCTGAGGCGGAGATTTCCGGTTATTCCGGTAGAACGCTTGCCGCTTTCTCATCAGGCTCTCTAGGGAGGGAATTATGACACGTAGACTAGCCTCATCAACCTTACTAGGAGCGGGCCTCGCCCTGCTCCTGGTCACCACGTCGCTTGCCCAGCAGCAGGCGCCAGCGGGGCCGACGGCTCCCCCGGCCGGGCCGACTGCTCCTCCGGCAGGGCCGGGCGCACCGCCCGCTGCCGGCGGCGCTCCGACCGCGCCCGCCGCGCCTGTGGTGATCCCGGATTACAAACCCGTTACCGCGGAAACGCTGACCAATCCGGCAGACGGCGACTGGCCGAACTATCGCCGTACCTATAATGGCTGGGG
>Ga0182749_1002349_pt1 | contig 13916 bp, 9 predicted proteins | sample eDN3rd37CKraftMG_FD_128875 | JGI IMG/M metagenome (GOLD analysis project Ga0182749, IMG submission 128875) | Enriched Miracle-Growth compost microbial communities from Emeryville, California, USA - eDNA 3rd pass 37_C Kraft MG (version 2) (version 2) ...
CAACTACGAAATCCTCAACCAGTTCTTCGACACCGCAGGTGCTTCAACCTTCTCCAGCAATCCGGCCTGGGCTCTCGGATACTATCTTTCGCACGTATGCGGAGACATGGGAAAGAACCGACCGTCCATGGATGTGACCACCAAGATGCTGCAGGCCGAACCTGCGTTGATCGGCTTCGAGCCGACTGTCCTCTGCGCCTGGTGGGGAACCGATGGCGCGGTGCCGCCACAGCACAGCGATCCCGTGAAGTTTGATGGCCCGGCATTGTCGCTGCACGGACAGATGGATCCATGCTGCAGCATTCGCTGGGGCCACCAGTTGAAGCGGCACATTCCAAGCTGCAGTCGGTTGTTTTTTCGGGGGAGGACATGGCTGGGCGAGCGAATGCCGCGCCGAGATCATCAACGCATTCCTGAAGTCACCTGACGAGGAAGTTGATGACAGTTGCGCAACCAGCAAACCCCTGAAACCTTGGATGCTGAAGTAGTCCATTGTGGACCAGGAACCCTACGGCAACACTTATGTCCGCAGGTTTCGGTGATAGCTTCATTGGCAAGAGCAGGTTTCCAAAGGTTTCGCCAAGGGTCAGAACTTCACGGAAAAATCCGCCCGGAAGGCGTGGTCGCCGGCGTTGCTGGCGATCTGGCCGGAGTAGGAGACGCCCAGAGAGGCCTTGGCTGAAAGACTGAAATCAAGTCCAGCCTCAAGCAGCACGGCGTCCTCGGCGATGGGCGTTCCGGCAATCGTGAATGCGTTACTGCCAGCAAATGCGAAACTGGACAACGGCGTTACGTCACCCAAGGCATGACGCCAGCCGACCATGCCGCTTGCTGTTGCCTGGATCGCTCCGATACCAAAGCCTGTCGAGGCGCGCAACCCGAGCGTGGTGAAGGTCACGTCCGTGCCGGAACTGGGGGTTGTAAGTGCGGCAGCACCGCCGTTCTCGTTGAAGCCGTCAGTGTGGACGTTGACATAGGCAAGATTGCCAAACGGCTCAAAGGCAAAGCTGCCATGGTCGACCTTGTAGCCAAGTTCGCCAAACACCTGGGTCGTTCCGGCGTCGTAATCGGCCGACAGTTGGTCGCTAACGCCAGGAAAGGCGACGGATCGCACAGTCTCGATGCTGTGCCAAGTGTAGGCGGCACCTGCCCTGAAGCCGAGAGCGCCCCATTGGGTGCCGCCATAGAGCCCAAGGTGATAATCGTCGCTGTCGCCCGAGGAGGCGCGCCTATCCAAATCGAAGGACGAGTGGCTGTAGCCGGCAACAACGCCAAGTCGCCAGGTTTCCGTAACCAAGCCATCCGCGCCGATCAGCAGACCGCCGATTGACCGATCCAACGCCGCGGCATTGCCATCACCGTCCCATTCCCCCCAGGAGCCGAGTCCCTGCACCCATACGGCAAAACGGTCGGTGTCCGAAGAGGTTGGGGCGAAGACGTTGGCGCTCTTGCCTTCTCGCGCCAGAGCTTCCTCGGGGCCATACCCCATCACTGGCAGCGGCCGGGCTGTGGTCCCTGCAAAGGCAGCGCGCACCCGGGCTGTTGCGGCTTCACGCAAAAGGCGGCTGTCTTCCAGCATTGCGCCCTTGATCGAAGCATGCATTTCGCCAGAAAGCTGATCAAAGGCATCCCTGGCCGTTTCATCGTCGGGCAGACCGACGATCGCGTCATAGATCAGCGTGCCCGGGCCCTGGCTGTCGACGCCATCGCCGATCGCACATTGGTTTGCGGTGATTGCGACATCGCAGAACGAAACATCGTTGCGGGTCACGTCGAGATAGATGGCCTTCGGATTGTAGGCGAGCGCCAGATCGACGAAGGGTGCGTTCTGGTCAAGCGTGTTATAAGTGCCGGTAACGCTGTCAGCGGTGAGGATGGTGTAGCGGGTGCCGACATCGTACCCCCCTGGTGCCTTGAAAGCAAAAACAGTGCCTCCCTCAATGGTGGCGGCACCCGTCACGTCGATCAGGTCAGACTCGCCGTCTGTTGCGATTTCAGCCTCGTAGGTGGAACCGGCACGCTGTGTGTAGTCGCCGGCGATGCGGAGCGTGCCGATCGAACTTCCCGGTGCGATCGTGCCGCCCGCGGCGACAGTGGTCGTGCCGACAGTGCCGGTGCCTTGCAGCCGCGCCGCCGCCAGGACTTCGAGCGTGCCACCGAGCGTGCCGTTGACGGCGAGTGTGCCGGCATTGACGGTTGTCGTTCCCGCAAAAGCATTGGAATTGCCGGTGAGCGTCAGTGTGCCGCCGGCCAGCTTCTCGACCGTGCCGTCACCGGCGATGAGGCCGGCAAAGATAAAGCTGTCGCTGCGATTGAAGGCAAGCGTGCCGTCATTGGCAATGTCGACATCGCCAGCAAAGGAACCAGTGACGCCGCCGTTGCCCAACTGAAGCGTGCCCGCGTTAATCGTCGTGCCGCCGGAATAAGTGTTGGCGCCGGTCAGCGTGAGGGTGCCGGTTCCGACTTTGGCAAGCGCACCGCCGGTGCCACCGCCAAGGCCACCGTCACTGATGACGCCGGCTACTTCAGTGGAACGATTGTTGCTGCCGACGCTGAGTGTCCTACTGCCAAGAAAATAGCTGCCCGCACCTTCTATCGATCCGGCTGTCGTGCCGGCGCTCGCGAGTTGGGAAATATCGAAACGACCGCCTGCATTTGTGACGAAACGCGCATTGCCGCCCGAGCTGGTTCCGAGGAAGCGCACGAGACCCTCGGCATTGCTGGTGATGCTGGCATTTGCCGCGGTGGCGCGGTCAACGAAGTCGACCTGCGCGTGATCGGTGATGATGGTCGCGTTGCCGGCGCTGCTGTCATCCAGGAAACTTGTGCCGTTGCCGTCGGCCGTGTTCGAGCCTGTGTTGGCGATGGTGGCAGAGCCCGCCGTGCTTTGATCATCAAAAAGGATCGCTGCGAAGTCGCCAACCGTCATCGAGATGGAACTGGCTGTGCTCGTCCCCTCGAAGATCAGTCCTCCCTGTTTTCCCACGCTGATCGACGTAATTCCGGACGTGTCGGCATTGGTGACGATGAGATTGCCGTTGGTAATGAACGCATTGCCGACGATGGCGGCGGTGTTGGTGGCATCACCCAGAGCAAGGGTGCCGCCATTGACAACAGTACCGCCTGAATAGCTGCTGTCCCCCAACAACAGCAGATTGCGGTCGCCGCTTTTGGTGAGCGCACCGGGGCCGGTGATATCGCCCGCAATCCTCATATCGAGATCGACAGTGTAGAACGTTCCGCCGCCCGCTCCAAGCGTGACGTTGCGACCGGTGACGAGCGGCGCAGCCACGCCGGCCAGACGTAGCGTGCCGCCATCCAGGGTGAGCCCGCCCGAGGCGGCGCCGAGATTGGCGTCGGCTGAGACCTGCAGCGTGCCGTTTCGGATGGACGTGCCGCCCGTGTAGCTGTTGATGCCTGATAGAATGAGTGTGCCGGTATCCTGCTTGACCAGCCCACCGCTGCCGTCGATTGCGGCAGCGATCGTGGCGGTCACACCGGCATCGGTGCGGATGATTGTCTCGCCAGTGTTGGCGGTCAGAGCATCGCCGTCTACGACGTAGCCATTCGTCATGAACTGCATGCCGGTAAAGAAGACGCCGCCTGCAGCATCGTCGACGGTCACGGTTCCTGCTGCGCCGCCGAAGATGGCAAAATCCTGGTTCCACTGTCCATTTAGAACGCCGTCCGCCTCAGTCCAGTTGCGGTTGGTTGCATCCCACACACCGCTACCACCCTCATTGATGCCATTGTCGTGCAGCGCGGCATTGCCGCCATCCCAGAAGCCCAGCTCCGCGCCGACGCTGTTGTTCAGGTTCACCTGACCGGCAATCCGTGTCTGTACGAACAGATCGCCGGCATCGACGCCGGTGGGCAGCCCGCCAAGCTCCAGCCCGTTGTCGGTCAGCGCGCCGCCATAGTTCATCAGCCGGTAAACGCCCGGTCCGAAGCTGCCGATGTCGGTGATGTTCAGCGTCCCGTCCAGGGCAAGGTCGCCGGTGACCACGATCAGGTCGTTGACGCCGCCGCCAACCACGCCGGCCTGTCCCAGCTCATAATCCAAGATCGAGCCACCGTTGAGGGAAAGCGAGCCCAGCGTCAGCGTGCCGGCGCTCGACCCCGGCGCCAGGATGCCGCCATCGGCAATGGTCACGTCACCACCAATTGAACCCGAGCCGCCCAGCTTGGCGCCGTCAACAACCGTCGTTGCGGTGACGCCGAGCGTGCCATTCACCAGTAGCGTGCCGCCCCGCACGTTGTTTGCGCCGGTATTGCTGCTGGTGCCTGTCAGGACGGTAGTCCCGGCCACTTGGTTGATCGTGCCGTTGCCGCTGATTGCCGATGCGAATTCGTAATCGGTTCCCGTGTGGTTGAAGTTGATCGTGCCAGTGCCGGCGCCAAACGCAACCGTCGCGGCATCGAGTGTGCCCACCGCTGCTGCCAGATCGCCTGCCGCCGCACCGATGTTCAAGGTGCCGGTCGCGTCCGCCCCGTCCGCCAGCGTGATCCCGCTGGCGGACAACACGCCGCCGGCCGCCACCGATACCGTGCCGGTGCCGTTGATGCCGACGATCAGCGCATCTTCGATGTCCCAGCGCGAACCGGCACCGGTCACCAGCACGTCGCCGTCGGTGCCCGGAGTGAAAGACCCGAGGCTACCAAACATGCTGCTGACCGTGCCGCCTCCGGACACGACCAGCGAGCCGGCGCCATTGCTGCTGACGAGCAGGTTCCCGTCCACCGTCAGGCTTGAGCCAGTGCCGCTCACCGTAACCTGACCCTGAGCGAGCTCGGCGACGCCGATGACGAGGGCGTCGCCCACGCTCACCGCACCGCCGGCGGTGATGTCGAGCCTAGCCTCGCCGCTAGATCCGACGCCCAAGCTGTCGCTGACGTTCAAGAGGGAGCCGGCGCCGCTGACCGCCACGGAGCCCCGTCCGTCATTGATGGCAATGAGACCTCTCTCGGCGTTCACCACGCCGCCGTTCAAAATGGTCATGGTGCCGGAATCGCCCGCCTGGTCGCCGACGAACACTGATCCGACGGGATGGGAAATCGAGCCGCCGTCCACAATGAGCGCGCCGCCAGAGACAGTCGTGTCGCCGCTGTAGGTGCTGCTGCCTGACTGGGTGAACGTGCCGGTTCCCGTCTTGACGAGGCTGCCGACGCCTCCGGCCTCCGAAATCTCACCCGAAAAGATTGTCGAATTATTGTCGCCGCCCGTCGTCAGCGTTTCAGCGGGGCCCTGCAGAGTGACCCTGCCGCCGCCTGCGAGCGAGCCGATCATCATCGAGTTGGTAACCTGCAGCGTTCCGGGAGCGTTGACGACGACCGCAGCTGAATTGGCGTTCGAATACTGGGTCGTAAGTTGCAGGATCCCCGCGTTGACGGTGGTCAAGCTGATGGCGTTGCCGGCGTTTCCGATCGTCCACATGCCGGCGCCCTCCTTGATGAGGGTCCCCGCAGAGATCGGGGCTGCCGTGGCAGCGCCGTTTCCGTCGCCGCCCAGCGTCAGTGCGAAAGCGCCGCCACTGATCACACCGCCGGCGTTGAATGCCAGTGTCCCCGCGGCGGAGACGATGCTGGCGTCCCCAACCAGAATAATCGGGCCACCGTAGGTGTTGCTTCCAGATACGCTGCGCAGCGCGCCGCCATTTGACACGCCAGTTCCGTTGAGCGTCAGCCCATTGCCCACCGTGACGCCGCCTTGCAGTTCGAGCGCGCCGCCGTTTACCGTGACCGCGCCGAATCCGAGCGCTGTATTGTTTCGGACGTTCAGTACGCCGCCGGAAATCGTTGTCCCGCCCGTGTAAGTGTTGGCGGCGGCGAGCGTCACCGTGCCGGAACTCGTCTTGGTCAGCGCGCCGCCTCCGCCCAGAACGCCGTTCACGGCCCCAGCCCGCAAGTCGAAGGCGCCGGCGTTGATGGTCGCGGTCTCGGCGAGCGTTCCACCCGTGAGCCGGTAGGTCCCGGCATTCATCGTGCCGCTCCGCACCGTGCCGCCGGACTGGTCCAGCATCCCCTGCGTTTGGGTTGTTCCGGAAAAGTCGAGCGTTCCGCCGATCACCGTGGTCGTACCTGTGGCGGCGCCGAGCGTGCCCCCGACGCCAAATGTCAATACGCCGGCGTTGATCGTCGTGCCGCCCGTTTGGGCGTTGGCGCCGGAGAGCGTCAACGTGCCGTTGCCAACCTTGGTCAGACCGCCCGCACCCTGCAGCCCGGTAGCGAAGCCGATGTCGAAGCCGTTCGTGTCGATGAAAGCTCCGCCCCCGTTAATGACCACCTCGCCATCCGCGAACCCGGGAAGGAAGTTGGCGATGGTTCCGGTGGCACGAAGAATGCCGCCGTCGAAGATCAAACTGGCGCCGTTCGACTGGTCAAAAACGTAACCGGTCTCCAGGACGCCGCGCGCACCATTCGTGCCGCGGAGAATCAACGTGCCTTGCCCACCGTTGGTCGCAAGCGCGTGATTGGACTGGTCACGATGCCGCCGTTCTCGATGGTGAGGTGCCCGGTGGCTACCATGCCGACGTTGAGGACGTCGGTGTTGGTCCAGCTAGAATTCGCACCGCTCACTGTAACGTCGCTGTTGCCGCCATAGCCCACGTTACCCGCGCCGCTTATGACGCTGCCGCCGTCCGCGATCGTCAGGGTACCTTCGCCTACATAGCCGACCCAGAGCGAGGTGCCGGCGGTCAATTGCGATCCAGCGCCGCGCACCGTCACTGTACCGGACGAGCCGTTCCCTGAGCCGATGAGGGTCACATCGCCGACGACAGCGCCGCCGTCCGCGATTGTCAGGGTGCTCTCGCCTCCATTGCCTACCGTGAGCACGGAGCCGACAGTCAATTGCGATCCAGCCCCGCGCACCGTCACTGTGCCGGACGAGCCGGCCGCGACGCCGATGACGGTCTCATCGCCGACGACAGCGCTGCCGCCGTTCTCAACCGTGATGGTGCCGTTGCCCAAAGAGCCAACGAAAAGCTTCCCGTGATTGGTCCATGTTGAGCCGGAACCGGTTACCGTTACAGTGCCGGATGATCCTGCGAGAGCGCCGATCTGGCTAACAACGCTGCTGCTGACACTGCCGCCATTTGCGATCGTCAGATTGCCGGAGCCGGCTTCTCCGACATAAAGGCTGTTGCTGTTGGTCCAGGTCGAGCCGCTCCCGGTAACTGCGACGGCGCCTTCGCCGGTTGCGCCGAACCCGATTCTCCCGATCGTGTTAGAAACCTGCCCACCATTCTCGATCTGGAGCGTACCGGCACCGGTCTCGCCGATATGGAGTTCCCCTATCAGATCCCAGGGGTTCGGCCGGTCCCCCGGAACCCGGACGAGCTCGCCATTATCGATGATTTGCTGCGCTGGGGCTGTTCCAATGCTCAGGCTCAAGACAAGCAGTGAGACCGTGGCGAGCAAGGCCCTCTTGCAAAGCCAAGATGCTTTTCCAGAACCCGCTTCGGTCATCCCCACCCTGCCACGAGACATCTCATTGTGACATAGACCACTTCTACCATCAGTAGAAGTGGTGTGAAGTCTTAAAAATGGATTGATCTCGCGCACGGTCTATCGCGCGTTTAATACCGAAGTTGGAAGCGGGATGTCGTCAGCATCCGCGACGTCGGCTTGATGGACAATGGCGCCAGCGATGCTTGAGGGCGCGTTCCTGCCCTGCAGCGATGCGAGCCGACGGCGGAATGGCGGCTTCTGGTTTCAAGGACCGATCATCTGCGCGCCGGGCCGATCCTCGGCCTGGCAGATCGCTCGGCTACCCCGGACGTCCACGATAAAGGCGTGGTCCATGTCGATGGCACAGGCGAAGAAGGCGTGTCCTTTCCGACACATTCACGTCGGATACCGCTTCGCAAGGACTCTCTGCTAGGTGTTGCCAACGTTCTGGTTTGACCTGTTCCAGTCCGTTCTCGCTGTACCTGCTAAACGACTGCGGTGCGCCGCATTGCGGCCATCAGACAGATAGATCCAACTCTGACCCCGGAAGCGGCCGTTTTGCAGAGCGGGCAACATCAGCCTTGAAGTCAAGCCGTTGCGAAGGCGGCGAAGGTTGATGCGACTTTCTCCTCGTGGTCGCGCAGCCGTTCCAAATTCTCCGTCTACGACGTATCGTTCGGCGACGCATTGGGCGCGATGCTTAGACCCGCAGTTGCCCAAGCGAGAACACAGGAGTCGGCCGATGACGAGCAAACGAATTTCGCAGGGCGCGTGACATGGGCACGGCTCCTCGACCGAGACTCACTGGTGTGCGGCGATTCCTTGATCTCGAACAACAGCGCGACTGGATAGAGGGCAAGACCGACTTGCCGGACGCGGGCGACCGCCCAGAGTCTCTGGAACAGCGCTTCAAATATGCCGCGCGATTTGAGAAGCTGCTTCGTCGCCCGCAAGCAAGAGAAGTGCTGGAGATTCTCCGGCTGTACGGTCCAAGCTGCATTCCGATTCCGCGCAAGACCGAGCGTTACTACTGGTCGGTTTCCTGTCTGCCGTCGACCTCGGACAAGCCGCTCGTACGCGTCAATGCGAGCTGGATGGAGCTTTTCACGCTCTATGCACATGGCGAGGATGTCCGCGCCAGATTCATCGTGCATCTTTCGGATTTCACTACGGATCGTTCAGCCACGCCTGGCAAAGTGGACGAACCCTTTCTCGAGCAAAGCGTCGCGATGCCAGAGGACGTCAGTTATTTCTTCCCGCGTGGTGCGGACATTTTCGGGATCAATGTGCGCGGCTCTGTCTCGATCCGCAAATTCCTCGCGAGCCGCCGCGGGTTGCGGGCGATTCGGACGTTCAACCTGACGCACATGAACCGAGGGCGGAACGCCTACCAGGCGAGCCATTGCTACAGCGTGGCGGATTACATGCAGGCAGATTGAGAGGTTCTGGGCTGCGCGCCATCCTGGCGAATTCGCCGTCGCCAGCAATCCATAAATCAGACTGGAATCTTCGGCAGAAACCCGAATGCATGCCTGAGTTAACTCGCCCGGGCGGCTTACTTCAGCCGCTCAACGAGAGCAATCGTGATGCTGTCACCCGATTGCTTCCCAATCGCCTTGAGCAGGTCGGCCTTGAGAGGGAGCTTGTGTCTGCCGTCGCCAAGAGCCATGAAGAGCTCTGGAAGGGTACGCCGTCCTGCACACCTCCAAACCGGGCCGGATCCCGGAAGACAGTAACAGCGTCGATCAGGTCGCGAATGGCTCCGGCACACTCCGTATCCCCTTCCCGAACACCCTTGCCGAGCGCCTCCTGCAAACTCGCAAGTTGCCCCTCATACCTGGAAAGAATCACCGGATGGAGCGCGATCACCTCGGCAGCCGGCGGCGCAGCCTCAAGTTCGGCGGCCACGCGCTTTCGCTCCTCGTGGAGAGCCGTTGAGCGTGGACCCAGCACAGCAGGATCGCCCTGCCCCTTCGCAATGGCATCTACCAAATGGTCGATCTCACGCGTAAGGGCGCGATAAGCGTTTGCCCGTATCCGGTCTTTCACCATCCCGACCTTGTTCCAGACAAGACGCCAGCGTAGAGCTCATTTTGAGGCGGGCGGCCCTACCAACTTCTCGATCGTCCCCATATATGACAGCACGCCAATGGAGTCGATAGCCGGACTTATGGCGGCCTGTGATACAGGCCCGCCTTGTTCCGATCGTGGGGCGCTCGGCGGCTCGCTCACGATCTAGGCCGGTACGGAACCAGATTTGGAAACGTGGGCGACCAGTAGAACCAATGCACAATTACGGTTAGATGCTTCACCATGTCCGGTTTTCGAGGCCCGATGTCTGAAGTCGACTGGCTTAGCCATCTCTTGCAAATCATCACCGTTACCGGCCAGCTCGAGGTCCGCTGCGCCTATGGTGCGCCGTGGCGCGTTGCCTGGAGCAGGGCCGCCCCGAACGAAATTCCCTACCACGTCATAGTCAAGGGTCGGGCCATTTTCGAGGATCCGGAGTCGAAAACGGCGCGGGAGTTGGTGAGCGGAGATATCGTGCTGCTCCCCCACGGTGCGCCGCATGTGCTGCACGACGGTAGCGGGCAAACGCCAATCCCGACACACGAAAGCGTGGGCTCTGCCGGATGGATGCTGAGCGAGAACGACAGCCACGGTGAGCAACTGGATCTGCTGTGTGGGCGATTTTTCGTCGCGCCGCCCCATGATCGGCTGATACGCAACTACCTTCCCACAAATCTGGTGGCGCGGTCCATCGACGGTCATGCGGAAGAAGGCATTGAGTACGCTTCCAACCAGCTTGCCGGTCTTGTCCGGCTGATGCGAATGGAGGCAGCCGGCGACCGAGCCGGAGGACGCGCCATCCTCAACGCGCTTTCTTCGGCCCTGTTCACATTGGTCCTGCGCGCCGCGAGCCAATCCGGGAACGCCCCCGAAGGTTTGTTGGCATTGGCCGGTAATCCGCGCCTTGCTCCAGCCATGGCCGCGATGTTCGCCAATCCGGCGCGGCCCTGGAAACTGCCCGACCTGGCCGGCTTATGCGGCATGTCGCGCGCCACGTTCATGCGCCAGTTTCAGGACAAGTTGGGTCGCTCCGCCCTCGACTTCTTGACTGATCTGCGCATGAGTCTGGCCGCCAACGAGCTTAAGAAGCCAACGATCAGCACGGAAGCTGTGGCCGAGACCGTTGGGTATCAATCCGTTTCGGCCTTTCGGCACGTCTTCGCCGAGAGGATGGGCATGACGCCGGGTGAGTGGCGGCGACTGGCGCACACGGACGAGTAAGACACGCGGTCTGGGCATCGGAACGCGCCAGTTTGATCCTTTCGCGCATCATATTGAGCTGATCCAGTCTCGAAGTTATCACGCTTACCAGTAAGTTGGCTTCCGCAATCACTTTATGAGGGAGCCACCCAATGAACTGCATCAGCATCCCCACCACCGGAACCGCAACCCGCGTAGCCGCCGAAATCTTCGGGGAGACCGGCAAGAGCGAAAACGCTTTCGCGACGAACGCCGTCATCGAAACCATCCTGAGCCGCAGTGCCGCCAAGTATTACGACCCCACTGCCACGCTGAGCGACGACCAGATCCGCGACCTGGTGCGAATCGGCACGTCCGCGCCTACATCCTTCCACCTCCAGAACTGGCGCTTCATCGCCGTACGCTCGCCTGAAGCCAAGGTGCGGCTGCGGGCGCTGGCCTGGGATCAGCCGGCGGTCACGGACGCCGCCGTTACCTTCATCGTCATTGGCAAGTTGGCCGACGCCAGCACTGTCCCAGCGCGTCTGGCGCCGGTGGTGGAAGCCGGCATCATGCCGGCGCACATGGTGCCGGAATGGGAAATAAACGCTCGCCGGATCTATGACGATCAGCCGCAACAGGACCGCGACGAGGCGGTCCGCACCGCCACCTTCGGCGCGGCTGCGATCATCTATGCGGCCCGCTCGCTGGGATGGGGTTCGACACCGATGATCGGTTTCGATGCCGAACCCGTGCACCGCGAGTTCGGCCTGGCCGAAGACGAAGTGCCGGTCATGCTGCTGACCGTTGGCCCGGAGCGCGCCGGCAACTGGCCGCAGAAGCCGCGCATGCCGGTGATCGATGTGCTGAGCTTCGCATAGTCTGCAGTTAAACCAATAATTTACGGAGAACATGATGGCAAGAACTGCTGTCCTGAAGCCGGAACACGTGCCGGCTGAATCGAAACCGACCCTCGATGCCTTCACCAGGAATATCGGCTTCACCCCGAATATGATGGCGGCGTTCGCGCAAAGTCCCATCGCGTTCAACTCGTGGGCCACCCTGCTCGGCTCCTTGAGCAAAGCGCTCGATGTGAAGACGCGCGACAGTATCGGCCTTGCCGTCTCCGAAGTGAACGGCTGCAACTATTGCCTGACGGTCCACAGCTTCACCGCCGAACATATGGCCAAGCTGTCGGCCGATGACATCATTCTCGCCCGCAAGGGCCATGTCAGCGAGGCGAAGCGGGATGCCGCCGTCCAGTTTGCCCGCAAGGTCATCCAGACCCGCGGTCACGTCGGCGACACCGACCTGAAGGCCGTCCGCGAGGTTGGCTACACCGATGCGAACATCATCGAGATCGTCGCCCTGGTGGCCATGTACTCGCTGACGAACTTCTTCAACAACGTGTTCGATCACGACAAGGACTTTCCCGCCGTCACACCGGCCGGCTCTATCTGAGCCTGTCCGAACGCAACCTCATGAAGCCATTGGGATGTATCGGATGAACATTCTCCATATCGATAGCAGTCCGCGTCAGGAATCGCATAGCCGCAAGCTTTCCGCCGCGATCGTCAGAAAGCTTCTTGAGGTTGCGCCGGGGGCGAGCATCACCCGGCGTGATCTCGGGGCTGAACCCTTGCCCCACACCGTGGCGCTCTACGCCGAGGCGTTGGCATCGCCGGCCACGTTAGCCGCCCCGCCGAAGGGGTCTCTCGACGTTTCCGAAGCGCTCATCCAGGAAGTCGAGGCGGCCGACGTGATCGTCATCGGAACGCCGCCCATGTACAACTTCTCCATTCCCTCGACGCTCAAAGCGTGGATCGACCAGATCCTGCGCGTCGGGCGCACGATGAAGTCGACGCCGGCCGGAAAGGTGGGGATGCTGCGGGATCGTCCGGTCTTCATCGGCGTCGCTTCCGGCGGCGTCTTTACCGGCAGCCGAGCCAACCAGCCGGACTTTCTGACGCCCTATTTGACGCTGGCACTGAACTCCATTGGGCTGAAAACCTTACAATTCCTTCCCGTGCAGGCCACCGCGTTTCTTGATGAGGACAAGGCCGCATCGGCGAGGGAGAAAGCCTTGGCGGCGATCGATCTGACCGTCATTGGAGACTGGCCTTTAGGCACATCGACGCGGGTAGCTCCCACTCGGCGAGAATTTCCAGGGCGCCATATAACGCTCGGCTATCGACTCCATGGCTAAAGGTGATTTTTCTTTGCCCCGTCACAGTTTCAAGCTTCGACCCGTCACTCTCCGCCTTTTTGCCCGACCCACATCGTAAGTTGTCGAAAGTTCGCGGGGCAAAGAACACGAGGTCTCCTGATGATTTTACCTGCAAGAGCAGCAGCCGCCGCTGATGGCGGTATGCCTCCCCAAATCGGTGAAAGGATCACCGACAAATCAGCACCGCCCGATGACGGCGCCGTCCGCGAATGGATCGGACCGGAGGCGTTCGAGCATTGGGCCCGGCTGCGGAACTGGATCGACGAATTTTACCCTGGAGTTTTCGCGCCGGACTGGCTCTACGGCGGCAAGAACCGCGGTTGGTCCTTGCGCTACAAGAAAACCAAGGCGTTCTGCACCTTGGTGCCGGAATACCGGCGGTTTTCGGCTGTGGTGGTCATGGGTGGAGCAGAACGAGAGAAGTTTGAGGAGCGGCGTTATGTCTGGCGTCCGCAATTGGTCAAGCTCTACGATGAAGCCAAGACATATATCGACGGAAAATGGCTGACGATTACCATCTCATCGGCAGATGATCTGCATGATCTGACGGAGCTTCTGACTATGAAGCGCCCGCCAAAGCAGCGCGGTTGAACGTCACAAAATCCTGGATTGGCGGCCCGATGGCTTCGAGGAGCCCGAGCAGCAAATTACCCCGAACCAACAAATGTCTGAGGAGACAATTCCGATGAAAGCGATCGTAGTGATGAATCAGGCTGCAGGAACGGCCGGGATGAAGCTGGCGGAACGGCCCGAGCCGCAGGCAGCGATAAACGACGTCGTCGTTCAGATTCATGCCTCGGGATTTGTCCCGACCGAACTGGAGTGGCCCTCGACCTGGGCCGATCGCCGCAACCGTGACCGGACACCATCGATCCCCGGGCACGAACTTGCCGGCGTCGTTACGGCTCTCGGTTACGGCACCACGGGTCTTTCGGTGGGGCAGCGGGTGTTCGGCCTCGCGGATTGGCATCGCGACGGCACGCTCGCCGAG
>Ga0182749_1002351_pt1 | contig 13892 bp, 10 predicted proteins | sample eDN3rd37CKraftMG_FD_128875 | JGI IMG/M metagenome (GOLD analysis project Ga0182749, IMG submission 128875) | Enriched Miracle-Growth compost microbial communities from Emeryville, California, USA - eDNA 3rd pass 37_C Kraft MG (version 2) (version 2) ...
CGGCGGGGCCCGGCGCGACGAGGAGAAGAGCCGCGCCAAGGAGCGCATCTTCTCGCACCGGACGGCCGCGCACGCCTGGGACCCGCGCAACCAGCGCCCGGAGCTGTGGCGGCTGTTCAACACCCGCATCCGGCCGGGCGAATCGCTGCGCGTCTTTCCGCTGTCGAACTGGACCGAGCTCGACGTGTGGGACTACATCCGCGTCGAGAACATTCCGGTCGTGCCGCTCTATTTCGCGAAGCCGCGGCCGGTGGTCGAGCGCGACGGCGCGCTGATCATGGTCGACGACGAGCGCCTGCCGCTCATGCCGGGCGAAAGTCCGCGCATGGTCAGCGTGCGCTTCCGCACGCTCGGATGCTATCCCTTGACCGGCGCGATCCCTTCGAGCGCCGATACGCTCGACGCGATCATCGCGGAAATGCGCACGTCGTCGAGCTCCGAGCGGCAGGGCCGGCTCATCGACCACGACGAATCGGGCTCGATGGAGAAGAAGAAACGCGAGGGCTATTTCTGATGCTGGCCCCCGAAGCCGCCGCCGCGAAGGATCGTGCCGCCTCGATCGAGACGCGGCCGGCGCTGCGCTTTCTCACGTGCGGTTCGGTCGACGACGGCAAGTCGACGCTGATCGGCCGGCTGCTCTACGAGCAGAATCTTATTTTCGACGACCATCTTGCGGCGCTGACGCGCGATTCCCGAAAGCACGGCACCACCGGCGAGGACGTGGATTTCGCGCTTCTGCTCGACGGGCTCGAGGCCGAGCGCGAGCAGGGCATCACCATCGACGTCGCCTACCGCTACTTCGCCACGCCGCGGCGCGCCTTCATCGTCGCCGACACGCCCGGCCACGAGCAGTACACGCGCAACATGGCGACCGGCGCTTCGAACTGCGATCTTGCCGTCCTGCTCGTCGACGCGCGCAAGGGTCTCCTGGCGCAGACGCGCCGGCACGCCATCATTGCCAGCCTGCTCGGCATCCGCCACGCGGTTCTGGCCGTGAACAAGATCGATCTCGTCGACTACGCGCGGGATGCCTTCGAGCCGATCGCGGCGGCGTTCATGGACTTCGCTGCGCCGCTCGGCTTCAAGGACATCAGGGCGATCCCGCTCTCCGCACGGTTTGGCGACAATGTCTCGGCCGCAAGCGAGCGCATGCCGTGGTACACGGGCCCGCATCTGCTCGATTATCTCGAGACCGTCGATGTCGAGGACGACCGCACGACGCGCCCGTTCCGTCTGCCGGTGCAGTGGGTCAACCGGCCGAACCTCGATTTCCGCGGCTTCGCCGGCACCGTCGCCGGCGGCACCTTGCGGGTCGGCGACGCGGTGGCGGCCCTGCCGTCCGGCCAGGTGAGCTCGGTTAAATCGATTCTCGGCCCGGGCGGCGACGTCGAGACGGCCGCGGCGGGCGACGCCGTGACGGTCACGCTCGCGCACGAGATCGACATCGCCCGCGGCGACGTCCTCGCGCCGGCGAGGGAACGACCGCAGGTCGCCGACCAGTTCGCGGCGCATCTCGTGTGGATGTCGCCGGAGCGGCTGCTGCCGGGCCGCTCGTATTTCATCAAGATCAACCACGCGACGCTGGCGGCGACCGTCACCGACCTCAAGCACCGCATCGACACCGACAGCCTCGCCAAGCTTGCGGCCAAGACGCTATCGCTCAACGAGGTCGGTGTCTGCAATATCTCGACCGGCCGGCCGATCGCGTTCGATCCCTACGCCGACAACCGTGCGACCGGCGCCTTCATCCTCATCGACCGGGCGTCGAACGAGACGGTCGCCGCCGGCATGATCGATTTCGCATTGCGTCGCGCCACCAACATCCATCATCAGGCGATCACGGTCACGAAGGACGCGCGCACGCAACTCATGAACCACCGCCCGGCGGTGCTGTGGTTCACGGGGCTTTCCGGTGCCGGCAAGTCGACCATCGCCAATCTGGTGGAGGCCGGGCTGCATGCGCGCGGCGTGCACACGCTGATGCTCGACGGCGACAATGTGCGCCACGGCCTCAACAAGGATCTCGGCTTCACCGAGGCCGACCGCGTCGAGAACATCCGACGCATCGGCGAGGTGGCCAAGCTGATGACGGAGGCCGGTCTCGTCGTCCTATGCTCCTTCATCTCCCCGTTCCGCGCCGAGCGGCGCATGGTGCGCGAATTGATGGCGGACGGCGAGTTCATCGAAGTCTTCGTCGACACGCCGCTCGAGCAGTGCATCGCCCGCGACCCGAAGGGCCTCTACAAACGCGCGCTCGCCGGCGAGATCAGGAATTTCACCGGCGTCGACCAGGCTTATGAGACGCCGGTAAATCCGGAATTGCACCTGATGGCGGGGGAAGGCGGCGCCGCCGAGCTCGCCGGGCAGGTGATCGACGCGCTGGCGCGGCGCAAGGTCTTCTGAGCGAACGCCGCCGCAGCGGCATTCCCTTTTTTATCAATTTTCGCTATAGGGCCCCGGGCCGTGCGGCGCACGGCGATGGAAGGCCATGAACATCCTCGTCACCGGCGGCGCCGGCTTTATCGGCAGTCACACCTGCAAAGCGCTGGCGGGGAGGGGCCATACGCCGGTCGCGTACGATAACCTGTCACGCGGTCATGAATGGGCGGCGAAATGGGGCCCGCTCGAGCGCGGCGACATCGCCGATGGCTCGCGCCTGCGCGAGGTGCTGGACCGGTACCGTCCGGCCGCGGTGATGCATTTCGCCGCCTTCGCCTATGTCGGCGAGTCGGTGGCCGACCCGCTGCTCTATTATCGCAACAATGTCGGCGGCTCGCAGGCGCTCCTGGCGGCCGTCCTCGCTTACGGGGGCCTGCCGGTCGTGTTCTCCTCGACCTGCGCAACCTACGGCCTGCCGCAGCGCCTGCCGCTTTCCGAGGACCATCCGCAGGCCCCGATCAATCCCTACGGCTTCACCAAGCTGGCCGTCGAGCGCATGCTCGCCGACCTCGACGCCGCCGCCGGCCTGCGCTCGGTGGCGCTGCGCTATTTCAACGCCGCCGGCGCCGACCCGGACACCGAGATCGGCGAGGCGCACGCGCCGGAGACGCATCTCATCCCGCTGGTGCTGGCGGCGGCCCGGTCCGGCGGCGCCGTGGACGTGTACGGCACAGACTACGACACCCCGGACGGCACCTGCGTGCGCGACTATGTGCACGTCGCCGACCTCGCCGATGCGCATGTGCGCGCGCTCGATTATCTGCTCGCCGGCGGGCGGAGCGTGGCGCTCAATCTCGCCAATGCCCGCGGCCATTCGGTGCGTGAGGTGATCGCGTCGGCCGAGGCGGTGACCGGCCGGCCCGTGCGGACCAGGGTGGCCGGCCGGCGGCCCGGCGACCCGCCGGTGTTGATCGGCGACGCCTCGCGCGCCCGCGAGCTGCTCGGCTGGAGCCCTGCGCGTTCCGATCTCCGCGTGCAACTCACTGACGCCTGGCGCTGGATGGTGGCGCGCAACGCGCCCTGAGGCTTGCCGGCCGTTCAGCCGGCCCTTTAGCCGGCCTTGCGCCCGCTCTCGCCCGCCGCGGCAGTTCCCGCCTCGTCAAATCCGACCCGTTCCGAGACGACGTAAAGCGGCCGCCGCTTCACCTCGTTGTAGATGCGGCCGACATAAAGGCCCATCAGTCCGGTCATGACCATGTTCATGCCGGACAGGAACGAGACGACGATGATGGTCGAGGCCCAGCCGACGACCAGATGCGGGTCGCCGGCGAACCAGCGCACGACGACGCTCGCGGCATAGAGCGCCGCGAGGCCGGTCACGGCAAAGCCCAGCCAGATCGCCAGCCGCAGCGGCGCGTCGGAGAAGCCGATGACGCCGTTCGCCGCCAGGCGCAGCATCTTCCACAACGGATACTTGGTCTCGCCGGCGGCCCGCGGCAGCCGGTGGAAGGCGACCTCCGCCTGCCGGAAGCCGAGCCAGGCGAACATGCCGCGCACGAAGCGGTCGCGCTCGGGCATCGCGCGGAAGGCCTCGACCGCCTTGCGGTCGATCAGGCGGAAGTCCCCGGAGTCGCGCGGAATGTCGACCGAGGCGAGCCGCGCCAGCAGCCTGTAGAACAGGCTCGCGGTCGCGGTCTTGAAGCGGCTCTCGCCCTCGCGCGAGAGCCTGCGGCCGTAAACGACCTCGTATCCCTCCCGCCAGCGCGCCGCCATCTCCAGGACCACCTCGGGCGGGTCCTGCAGATCGGCGTCCATGACGATCACAGCCTCGCCGCTCGCGGCCTCGATGCCGGCGGTGACGGCGATCTGGTGGCCGAAATTCCGCGACAGGCCGATATAGCGGAAGCGAGGGTCGTCCTTGGCCTTCTGGCGCAGCACGATACCGCTGCAGTCGCGGCTGCCGTCGTCGACGAAGATCGCCTCGGCCGGCCCGTCGAGCTCCCGCATCAGGAGGTCGAGCCGCCGCAACAGGACCGGCAGCACCGCTTCCTCGTCGAAGACGGGGATCACCAAGCTGTAGCGGATGGGACGGGCGGTCTGCACGGGCGCGTCTCGCGGTTCGGCCGACCCTAATCTCCCCGTCCTTAAGGAAGCTTTGCCGCATACCGCCCCGGGTGCCGCTGGGCCCGGCTGCGCGCCCGCGATGCGGCAACGCACAAATCCGCCCCGGCTGCGCGCTCACTCGGACGCCGGTGAAGGCACGAGCACAGGTCGTGGCCGAACTGCGTTGCCACCGGCGCCGGCCGTCAACTAGCATGGGCGTAGGGAGACGGCGCGTGAGGGGCGGGGGCCGGAATTGAGGCGGCCATCGATCGCCGCACGGCGAGACGAACGAAACAAACGAGACAACGAAACAAACGCAAACGCAGGAGAGGGGACTTCAAATCATGACTTTGAAAAAATTGACGCTGGCGGCGGCGCTCGTCGCCGCGGTCGGATTGTCCGTGCCGGCGAGCGCCAAGACGCTGCGCTTCGCCTTCCAGGGCACGCTCAACTCGCTCGATCCCTATTCGCTGAACGAGACCTTCACGCTCGGCATGCTCGGCAATGTCTACGAAGGCCTCACCAAGCGCGACAAGAACCTCAAGATCATTCCTGGCGTCGCGGAGAGCTGGGAGCAGGTCGATCCGCTGCACTGGGTCTTTCATATCCGCAAGGGCGTGAAGTTCCAGAACGGCGAGCCGCTGACGGCGGACGACGTCGTCTTCTCGATGAAGCGCCTCGAGATGCCGGGCTCGGACCTCAGGGGCAACATCCCGTCCGACTCCGTCTGGAGCAAGAAGGACGACTACACGGTCGAGGTGACGCTGAAGACGCCGAACCCGATCCTGACCTCGCAGCTCGACACCACCTACATTCTGAGCAAGGCCTGGTGCGAGAAGGTCGGCCTCGACAAGCCGGTCTCGGCCAAGGACGTCGCCAACGTCAAGGCCGCGCAGATGGCGAACGGCACCGGGCCGTTCCAGATCGTCAGCCACGAGCCCGGCGTCAAGACCGTGTTCAAGCGCAATCCGAATTACTGGGGCAAGGTCGAGAGCAATGTCGACGAAGTCGACTTCACGCCGATCTCCTCCGACGCGACGCGCGTCGCCGCGCTGCTCTCCGGGCAGGTCGACCTGATCGAGCCGGTGCCGGTGCAGGACGTAGATCGCGTCAACGCCAATCCGGACACCAAGGTGCTGTCCGGCCCCGAAACGCGCGTCATCCATCTCGGCTTCAATCAGATCCGCGACGAGCTGCCGAGCTCGGACGTCAAGGGCAAGAACCCGTTCAAGGACGTGCGGGTGCGCAAGGCCTTCTACCAGGCGATCGACATGGACGCGATCGACAAGCGGATCATGCGCGGCCTGGCCAAGCCGGTCCCGCTGCTGATCGCGCCGGAGTTTTTCGAGGGCTCGAAGGACTTCAAGCGGCTGCCCTACGATCCGGCCGCCGCCAAGAAGCTGCTCGCCGAGGCGGGCTATCCGAACGGCTTCTCGCTGGCCATGGACTGCCCGAACGACCGCTACGTCAACGACGCCAGGATCTGCGAAGCGGCGGTGGGCATGCTGGCCAAGATCGGCGTCAAGGTGAACCTGCTGGCGGTGCCGAAGGCGAAATACTTCGCCAAGGTGCTGGCGCCGGGCGGCTACGACACCGACTTCTACCTGCTCGGCTGGACGCCGAACTCGTTCGACTCGTGGAACGTGCTGGTCAGCCTCGCCACGTGCCGCGATGCCAAGGGCGCCGGCGGGCCGTTCAATCTCGGCGGCTACTGCAACAAGAAGGTCGACGAGCTCGCCGCCAAGATCGTGGTCGAAACCGACACGACCAAGCGCAACGCGATGATCCACGACGCGTTCAAGATCCTGACCGACGACGTGTCGCACATTCCGCTGCACCAGCAGTATCTCGTCTGGGGCAAGCGCAAGAACCTCGACATCGTCCAGCGCGCGGACGACCAGGTCCTGTTCTACTGGGCCAATTTGAAGTGATGGCGGGGGCGCCACAGCGGGCCCGGACCGACAAGGTCCGGGCTGCGCGGTTTCGGACCTGCTGATGCTGGCATTCGCCATCCGGCGCCTCGTTCAGGCGGTCGGCGTCATCGTCGTGGTGGCGCTGATCTCCTTTGCGCTGTTCCGCTTCGTCGGCGATCCGATCAACCAACTGGTCGGCCAGGATACGACGCCGGCGCAGCGCGCCGAGCTGCGCAAGGACCTCGGCCTCGACGATCCCGTCGTCGTGCAGTTCGCACGCTTCATCGTCAAGGCCACGTATCTCGATTTCGGCATTTCCTACCAGTTCAAGCGGCCGGTCTCGCAGATCATTGCCGAGCGCATGCCGGCGACGCTCGAACTGTCGATCCTGTCGGCGATCTTCGCGCTCGTCGTCGGCGTGCCGATGGGCGTCTACACGGGCCTTTATCCGGCGAGCTGGCTGTCGCGCGTCTTCCTCGCCGTCAGCCTGCTCGGCGTGTCGCTGCCGACATTTCTGATCGGCATCCTGCTCATCTTCATCTTCTCGGTCGATCTCGGCCTCTTGCCGTCGTTCGGGCGAGGGGACGTGGTGACCGTCTGGGGCAACTGGACCACGGGGCTTTTGACTGCGTCCGGGCTCAAATCGCTGATCCTGCCGACCATCACGCTCGGCCTGTTCCAGATGACGCTGATCATGCGCCTCGTGCGCGGCGAGATGCTGGAAGTGCTGCGCACCGACTACATCAAGTTCGCGCGCGCCCGCGGGCTCACCCGCCGCGCCATCAATTTCGGCCATGCGCTCAAGAGCACGCTGGTGCCGGTCATCACCATCACCGGCCTGCAGCTCGGCTCGATCTTCGCCTTCTCGATCATCACCGAGACCGTGTTCCAGTGGCCGGGCCTGGGCCTGCTGTTCCTGCAGGCGGTGCAGCAGGTCGATATTCCGATCATGGCCGCCTATCTGATGCTGGTCGCCGTGATCTTCACGGTCGTCAATTTCACCGTCGACCTGCTCTACGTCGCCGTCGATCCGCGCATCCGCATCCGGGGAGTCAAGGCATGAGCGAGCTCGCCGCCGAGGCCGATGTCGCTCCCGCGCCACGCCCGGCGTTCAGGCGCTTTTTCGACAGCGACATGTTTCATTCCTTCATCGGCTCGCCGGTGACGGTCGCCTCCGCCGTGATTACGGTGCTGCTCGTTGCCGGCGCGCTCGCCGCGCCCCTGATCGCCCCGCACAATCCGTTCGACCCGGCCTCGCTGTCGATCACCGACAGTCTCCTGCCGCCGGTCTGGAGCCACGACGGCACGTCGCAGTATCTGCTCGGCACCGACGACCAGGGCCGCGACGTGCTCTCGACCATCCTCTACGGCATGCGCATCTCGCTTTCGGTCGGCTTTGCCAGCGTGCTGCTCGCCATCGCCATCGGCGTGCCGCTCGGCCTCATCGCCGGCTACGCCGGCGGCGCGGTCGACGCGGCGATCATGCGCGTCGCCGACGTGCAGCTCACCTTTCCGGCGATCCTGACCGCGCTGCTGATCGACGGCATCGCCCGCGGCATCGCCGGGGCGCAGGCCTATAACGACGTCGTGTTCTCGGTGCTCGTCCTCTCGATCGGCCTGAGCTTCTGGGTGCAGTACGCGCGCACGGTGCGCGGCTCGGTGCTGGTCGAGGCCAACAAGGAATACGTGCTGGCCGCGCGGCTCATCGGCCTGCGCCCGGTCGCGATCCTGTTCCGCCATATCCTGCCGAACGTGCTCGGGCCGGTGCTGGTGATCGCCACCATCAATCTGGCGCTTGCCATCATCACCGAGGCGACCCTGTCGTTCCTCGGGGTCGGCGTTCCGCCGACGCAGCCCTCGCTCGGCACGCTGATCCGTATCGGCAACGATTATCTGTTCTCCGGCGAATGGTGGATCACCATGTTCCCCGGCATCACGCTCGCCGTGCTCGTGCTCGCCGTCAATCTGCTCGGCGACTGGCTGCGCGACGCGCTCAACCCGAAGCTCCGATGACGCCCACGCTCTCCGTCCGCAACCTCAGGGTCGAGATCCCGACGCGGCACGGGGTGCTGACCGCGATCGACGACCTGTCCTTCGACATCGCGCCGGGGGAGGTGCTCGGCGTCGTCGGCGAATCCGGCGCCGGCAAGTCGATCACCGGCGCGGCGATCATCGGCCTCCTCGAGCCGCCCGGCCGCGTCGCCGGCGGCGAGATCAGGCTTGCAGGCGAGCGCGTCGACAATCTGGCGCCGGCGCAGATGCGGCGGCTGCGCGGACGGCGCATCGGCATGATCTTCCAGGATCCGCTGACCAGCCTCGATCCGCTCTATCGCATCGGCGATCAGCTCGTCGAAACCATCCTCACGCACGAGAATATCCCGGCCGCGGCGGCGCGCGACAAGGCCGAGCGCCTGCTCAACGAGGTCGGCATCCCGGCGGCGGGGCAGCGGCTCGCGTCCTATCCGCACCAGTTCTCCGGCGGCATGCGCCAGCGCGTCGTCATCGCGCTCGCGCTCGCCGCCGATCCGGCGCTCGTCATCGCCGACGAGCCGACCACCGCGCTCGACGTCTCGGTGCAGGCGCAGATCATCGCGCTGATCAAGCGGCTGTGCCGCGAGCGCGGCGCCGCGGTGATGCTCATCACCCACGACATGGGCGTCATCGCCGAGACGGCAGACCGCGTCTGCGTGCTCTACGCCGGACGCCTCGCCGAGATCGGCAGCGTGCGGGACGTGGTCAAGCGGCCGCAGCATCCGTACACGGCCGGGCTGATGGCGGCGATCCCGTCGCTGGCCGACGATCTCGGCGCGCGGCTGGCGCAGATCCCCGGATCGATGCCGCGGCTCGACGCCATTCCGAAGGGCTGCGCCTTCCATCCGCGCTGCGAATACGCCTTCGACCGCTGCGTCGCCGCGCGCCCGCCGCTCTACAGGACCGCCGCGGGCGAGGCGGCCTGCTTCCTGCACGACCCGGAGCGCGCCGCGCCGGCGCCGGCGGAAGGCGCGCCATGAGCGAGACGATGCCTGCAGCGGAGCGCGAGGGAAGCAGCGAGGCCGAAGCGCCGCTGGTGCGCATCGAGGGCCTCACGCGCGCCTTCGACCTGTCGAAGAAATGGCTCAACCGCGTGCTCGAGGGCGGCGGCCGGGTGATGCTCACCGCCGTGGACGGCGTCGACCTGTCGATCGGCCGCGGCGAAACCTATGCGCTGGTCGGCGAGTCCGGCTCCGGCAAGTCGACCATCGCCAAGATGGCGGTCGGGCTGTTGCCGCCGAGCGCCGGCCGCGTCACCATCGGCGGCGTCGACATCTGGCGCGAGCGCGACGCGGCGACGCAGCGGCGCCTGCGCCGGCGCATCCAGATGATCTTCCAGGACCCTTACGCCAGCCTCAATCCGCGCTGGCGCGTCGGCGCGATCGTCGCCGAGCCGATCAAGGCGTTCGGCCTGATCGCCGGGCGGCAGCAGCGCGAGGCCCGCGTCGGCGAATTGCTGTCGCTGGTCGGGCTCGACCCGCGCGACGCGCGCAAGTTTCCGCACGAGTTCTCCGGCGGCCAGCGCCAGCGCATCGCCATCGCGCGCGCGCTCGCCTCCAATCCGGAGTTCATCGTCTGCGACGAGCCGACCTCGGCGCTCGACGTGTCGGTGCAGGCGCAGGTGCTCAATCTGCTGCGCGACCTGCAGGAGCGGCTCGGGCTCACTTATCTCTTCATCAGCCACAATCTGGCGGTGGTGCGCCATGTCGCGACCCGCGTCGGCGTGCTCTATCTCGGCCGTCTGGTCGAGGAGGCGCCGGCGCGCACCCTGTTCGCCGCGCCGCGCCATCCCTATACGCGGCTGCTGCTCGACTCGGTGCCCGACATCGAGATGACGGGGCGCGAGCGGCTGCCGATCGCCGGCGAGACGCCGAACCCGATCACGCCGCCGCCCGGCTGTCATTTCCATCCGCGCTGCCCCTTCGCCTTCGACCGCTGCCGCGTCGAGGCGCCGCTGTTGAAGCCGGTCGCGGCCGGTCACCTGGCCGCGTGCCATGCGGTGGAAGAGGGGACGATCTGAGGCGCCGCGATGCCGCGGCGCCCGGAAGGCCTAGTCGCCGGCGACGAGCTTGTACTTGCCGTCCTCGATCGCGACCAGGATGACGGCGCGGTTGTCGACCCAGGACGAATTGTCGGCGTGGAAATTGTAGACGCCCTGCGTGCCGACGAGCTCCTTAGTCGCGAACAGCGCATCGCGCAGCGCCTTGTGGAAGTCCGGCGTGCCGGGCTTGGCGCCGCTTTCCAGCGCGCGCTTGGCGGCATCGGCAAAGGCGAGCCAGCCGTCGAAGCCGTAGGCGGAGAAGGAATCGGTCGGCTCCGTCCCGTTCGCCTTCTTGTAGGCGGCAAGATAATCGAGCGCGACCTGGCGGATCGGGTTGCTCTGCGGCAGTTGTTCGGCCGCGGTCACCGGTCCGGTCGGGCAGATGATGCCGTTCGCCGCCTTGCCCGCGAGCCGCAGGAAATCGGCGCTGATCATGCCGTGATTGCCGTAGACCTTGCCCTTGTAGCCGCGCTCCTTCAGCGCTAGCACGGGCATTGCGCCCGGCGTTCCGGTGCCGCCGAGCAGCACCGCGTCGGGACGCGTGGTGACGACCTTGAGCGCCTGCGCGGTGACGGAGGTGTCCGCGCGTCCGAAGCGCTCGTTGGCAACGATCTTGATGTCGCTGCCCTTGGTCTCGCTGACCAGCGAATTGTAGATGAGATCGCCGAACGCATCGCTGAAGCCGAGGAAGGCGACCGTCTTCACGCCCTGCTTCTTCATGTGCTCGACGATGCCGTGCACCAGGATCGAGGCGGGCTGCGGGATCTGCACCACCCAGGGGCCGCCGTCCGCCTGCGGCACCGCGGCGAGCGGGGAGACCGCCACCATCGGCGTCTTCAACTGGCTTGCCGTGGTCGCCATGGCGGTCGTCTGCGGCGTGCCGGACGTGCCGATCAGGAAGTCGACGTGGTTGTCCTCGACCAGCTTGCGAGCGTTCTGCGTCGAGGCCGTCGGATCGGAGGCATCGTCGAGTTGAATGACGCGCACCTTCTCGCCGCCGATCTCGCCGGTATAGACTTCGCCCGCCTTCAGGCCCTTCGAATTGGGGATGCCGATCGAGGACACGGGACCGCTGAGGCCGGTGACGAAACCGACGACGATTTCCGCATGCGCGGCCGGGCCGATCAGGCCGAGAGCGAGCGCGAGCGACAGCGTCTTGATGTGCATGGGAATCTCCGGGTCGAGGGAGCGATGGAAGGGCGGCGTTCAGTCCCGCTTGTAGACGTCGTCGAGGCGAACGATGTCGTCCTCGCCGAGATAGCTGCCGGTCTGCACCTCGATCAGCTCGAGCGGGATGCGGCCCTGATTGGCGAGACGGTGCACGCTGCCGATCGGGATGAAGATCGACTCGTTCTCGTGCACGGCCTTGATCGTATCGCCGATCGTCACCTCGGCGGTGCCGCGCACGACGATCCAGTGCTCGGCGCGGTGGCGGTGCTTCTGCAGCGACAGCATGCCGCCCGGCGTCACGACGATGCGCTTGACCTGGAAGCGGTCGCCCATGTCGATCGACTCGTAATAGCCCCACGGCCGGTGCATGCGGCGATGATCGGTCGCCTCGGAGCGCTTGGCGGCCTTGAGGCGGGCGACCAGCTCCTTGACCTCCTGCGCGCGCTCGCGCGGTATCACCAGCACCGCATCCTGCGTCGACACGACGACCATGTCCTTGACGCCGACCAGCGCGGTGAGCCGCTGCTCGGAATGCACGACGCAGTCCTGCGCATCGAGCGTGACGACGTCGCCTTGCAGCACGTTACCGTCGCCGTCGCGCGGCCTGATATCGAACAGCGCGTCCCAACTGCCGATGTCCGACCAGCGGAACGAGCTCTCGACCACGGCGGCGCGCGCGGTGCGCTCCATCACCGCGTAGTCGATCGACTTCTGCGGCGCGGCGGCGAAGGCATCGGGATCGAGCCTGAGGAAGTCGAGGTCGGTCGAGGCGCCGGCGACGGCGGCCTCGATGGCCGCGGCCATTTCCGGCTCGAATTGCGCGAGCTCGCCGAGCAGCACGTCGGCGCGGAACAGGAAGTTGCCGGAATTCCACAGATAGCCGTCGAGCAGGTAGCGGGCGGCGGTGGCGGCGTCCGGCTTCTCGACGAAGCGCTCGACCGCCTTGACCCCGCTCGTCCCGATGGGGGCGCCCGGCAGGATGTAGCCGTAGCTGGTCTTCGGCTCGGTCGGCTTGATGCCGAAGGTGACGATGGAGCCGGCTTCGGCGGCGGCGCGGCCCGCGGCGCAGGTGTCCTGGAACGCCTGCGGGTCGAGGATGATGTGGTCGGCGGCAAGCGCCAGGACGACCGCCTCCGGGTCGCGGCCGGCGGCGACCGCGGTCGCCGCCGCGATGGCGGGGCCCGAATCGCGCCGCAGGGGCTCGATCACCACCGTGGCCTCGACCCCGACCTCCTCGGCCTGCCGACGGGCGAAAAAGTGGAATTGCGGGCCGGTGATGACGATCGGGGGGCCGAACATCGGCCCCTGCACGCGGAGGAGGGTTTCCTGGTAGGTGGAGCGGTCGCCTACCAGCGGGAGAAACTGCTTCGGCAGGGCGTCGCGCGACACCGGCCAGAGCCGGGTTCCGGCGCCGCCGGCCAACAGGACGGGGATGATCGGAGAATTCATCGGGCTTGGGCTTGCGGGCTGCTCTAGGTTTGGTCGGGGGAATCGCCGTAAACGGTTGGGGCGGGTCGTGAATTTGCCATCGTGCCCGCGCCCAAGTCCCCTTCTAGCATCCGTCCTCGGTTCCCGCACGCGCAAAGGCAGTCGATGATCGAGCGCATCCTGACGGTCGGTGGCTACACACTGCTGTCGCGCGTGACGGGGTTCATCCGCGACATCATCCTCGCTGCGGTGCTCGGTGCGGGCCCTGCGGCCGACGCCTTCTTCGTGGCGCTGCGGCTGCCCAATCATTTCCGCGCCATCTTCGCCGAAGGCGCCTTCAATGCCGCGTTCGTGCCGGCCTATGCCCGCATCCGCGAGCAGGGTGGCGCGCATCGCGCCGGCCTTTTCGCCGACCGCATTTTCACATTGCTGCTCGCCAGTCAGATCGTGCTGCTCGCCGTCGCGCTCCTGTTCACGCCGGCGGTGATCGACGTGCTGGCGCCGGGCTTCCGCGCCGATCCCGGACGCTTCGATCTCGCGGTCGAGCTCACCCGCATCACCTTTCCCTATCTGCTGCTGATCACGCTGGTGACGCTCTACGGCGGCATCCTCAATGCGCTCGAGCGTTTCGCGGCAGCCTCCGCCGCGCCGATCCTGCTCAATCTCTCGATGGTCGCCGCGCTTCTCATCGCGCATTATTTCCCGACCGCCGGTCATGCCGCCGCCTGGGGCGTGCTCATCTCCGGCGTGCTGCAGGCGCTGCTCGTCGGCGGCGATGCCTGGCGCGCCGGCGCGCTGCCGACGTTCCGCGCGTTCAAGCTCGACGC
>Ga0182749_1002352_pt1 | contig 13890 bp, 11 predicted proteins | sample eDN3rd37CKraftMG_FD_128875 | JGI IMG/M metagenome (GOLD analysis project Ga0182749, IMG submission 128875) | Enriched Miracle-Growth compost microbial communities from Emeryville, California, USA - eDNA 3rd pass 37_C Kraft MG (version 2) (version 2) ...
CCATGGCATTTACGTGCAGCCGATCAACTATCCGACGGTGCCTCGTGGCACCGAACGTTTGCGGCTAACGCCATCGCCGCACCACACAGACACTGACATTGCGCGCCTCGTCGGCGCCCTGAATGAACTCTGGGCGCAATGCCCGATGGCGCTGATGGAAAGCCTCGCTGCAGCCGAGTAAATGCAGGTCCACCTCGGCGGGCGCCTTTGACGGAAAGGAAGTCGGCCTACCGCATGGGCAGTCGCCTGGTCGATCCGTCTTTGGTATGGTTCCAATCCGGTAGATCACTAGATTTTTTCCGGCGGGTGCAAGCGATGGATAACGAACAGCCGACCGTCGTTGTCATCGATGATGATCCCGCCATTCGGGAATCTCTTGGCCGACTGCTCCGATCAGTCGGTCTTAGAGCGCAATTGTGGGTGTCAGTGGACGAGTATTTGGCATCCGGACGGCCGAATGGCCCGGCCTGCTTGGTCCTCGACGTGCGGATGCCAGGACGCAGTGGGCTTGATTGTCAGCGCGAGCTGACAGCGGCGGAGACACGTATACCGGTCATCTTCATTTCCGGACATGCCGACATCCGGATGGCGGTGCAGGCAATGAAAGGCGGTGCAATCGAGTTCCTGACCAAGCCGTTCCGCGACCAGGAACTGCTGGATGCGGTCCAGCTGGCCCTTGCTCAAGACCGATCATGGCGCGAGAATGAGGAGGTTTTGGAAGAGCTGCGCAAGCGGTATAGTACGCTAACGCAACGCGAGCGCGAAGTGATGGCGTTCGTGGTATCAGGCCGGCTGAACAAACAGATCGCTGGGGTTATTGGTGTCAGCGAGGTTACCGTAAAGGCTCACCGCGGCCAGGTGATGCGCAAGATGCGCGCGTCTTCGTTGTCGGATCTGGCTAGGATGGCCGACAAGCTCTCGGTCAACCGGTAAGAGTTCTGAATGTCATCAAACCGATCCATTGGAGTGGCCCCTGAGGGCGCCTCGCTCGTAAACTTGGTCCAGAATTACAGCGAGGCTCACGCCGCACGACGAGCGGCCTTGCTTGAGACGGCCACGTTGATCGGCAAAGTGAATTGCACAGTAATGCCGGGCCCGACGTTTGGGGTGGCCCATATGCGTCCCCCGTGAGCTTCGACAATCGAACGGCAGATCGATAGGCCCATGCCCATGCCGCCAGGCTTGGTGGTGTAAAATGAGTCGAACAGGCGTTCAAAATTCTCCGGATTCAGCCTCGGGCCGGAATCCTGTATGGCAACGAGCACTCTACCCGATGCATCTTTCCGAGTGCCGATCAGCAACCGGCGCGACCTTTCGCTGACAGCGCGCATCGCTTCGACAGCGTTGATGATCAAGTTAAGGATCACTTGCTGCAGTTGAACTCGATCTCCCTGAACGAACGGCAAGCCTTTCTCGAGCTGAGTCTCCACCGAGACATTGTTTTTCGTCACTTCGCCACGGGTCACTGCAATGAGCTCAACGATCGCATCGTTGATCTCCAAGTCATCCGCCCGCGGAGGTTCCTTTTTGATGAGGGTACGGATGCGGCCGATAATATCGATCGCACGCCTTCCGTCTCTAACGGCGGCACCAAGTGCCTGCCGGACCTCGTCCAGATCTGGCGGTTGGGTGCTCAAGAAGCGCGAGGCCGCCTCAGCATTGGTGACCGCCGCCCCGAGTGGCTGCATTATTTCATGTGAAATCGAGGCCGCCAGTTCTCCGATGGTGGTGACCCGTTGAAGATGGGCAAGATCCGCCTGCGTCTGATGTAGGGCCTCCTCGTCGCGCTTGCGCTTGGACATGGAGGCGAACAGGGCGGCGAGATCGGCGAGCACGATACCGGCTATTGCCAGCGCCAGGGTGTTTTGATCAAGGATCCCACCCTCGTGGGCGTTCTCCGCCGTGGCGTTAGCCGTAAAGATGGCCGCTCGCATCCCAGTGTAGTGCATGCCGGAAATGGCGAGGCCCATGACGATCGCGGCGACGAGCCGGTGCCCAGTGTCGGTATTTCGGAACGCCAACCACAACGCCGCCGTAGCCGCGCCGATCGCGATGATTACGGAGATCGTGACCCAAAGGGGGTCGTAGCTCAATTCGACGGGCCCTCGCATGGCCGCCATGCCAGTGTAGTGCATGATGGGGATGGCGAGCCCGATGAAGACGCCGCTGAGGATGAGCTGGCGACGCGATACGCCGGGGGAGCTAAGGAAGTAGAAGCCGCAGCCCGCGATCAGGACCGCCAGTACGAGGGAAAGGACGGTTAAGCCGATATCGTAGGACATCGGCGTCGGCAACATGAAGGCGAGCATGGCCACGAAGTGCATCGACCATATGCCGCCTCCCATGGTGAGCGCGGCCGCCGCCAGCCAGACGCGGTGCGCGCGCCCTTGGGTCAGGGCCAGGCGTCCGCCGATATCCAGGGCCGTATACGAGGCGAAGGAGGCGACCAGAATGGACAGGGCAACGAGATAGGGATCGTATGTTCCGTTAACGACCATCGGAATCGTCCTCATTCCCGGCGGCAGAGACGCGGGGAGGCCAATCGACATACAACCGACATGACCTGATGCCGGTTCCCGAGAAATACGATGGGTCACGCAAGGACAACGCTAAGTGCGCCGTTAGAGCCCTCCAAAGCGGGGCCGGAGCTGTCCGAATCGCCGACCCCCACTGCTCCCAAGGTTAATCGAGCCGCGGCATGGTCGAACACGCAAGCTGCGTGCATCGCATCGACATGCTCTCGCCCAGCAGTTGGCAACAGCAACCTCTCAGGGAACCGCCGACATCCAGATCGGGATCACTGGCCGACTTGCTCCGGATCACGCGAGCTGAACGACCCGGCATTCTCCGAGGGGCGCTCACACCGCTTACGAATGTCGCGGAACTTCTAAACGAAGGTATCGCCCAAGCGATCCCACACGCCAGTGGAGTCATCCGCGCGCACAATGGAACCGCGCTGCACAGACTGTTAGCTGGTTATTCTGGTCCCGGTGGCACGCTCTGTGGGTCAGCGCCAACAGTCGAGAGGTGATTGGGATGGAGATGCAGGAGATCCGCTATATTCTCGCGCTCAACCAGACACTCAATTTCACCAAAGCAGCGGAAGAATGCCACGTTAGCCAGCCGTCCCTGACGCGTGCAATCCAAAAAATTGAGGATGAGCTCGGTGGCTTGTTGTTCTCTCGTGTACGGAACAACATACACATGACCGACCTTGGGCGATTGGTCGAACCGCATCTGACCGAGATCATCAAGCGAACCAGCGAAGTAAAACAGGCGGCAACCCGCTTCCGTAAGCTTGAAAGCGCGGGTCTCACACTCGGCACAATGTGCACCATCGCGCCGGCACCGTTCGTAAACTTTTTGGACCACTTCAAGGCGAACAGCCCTGGAGTCGAAATCACGATGCTGGAGGCCATGCCGGACGAGCTCTGCGAGCTCTTGCTGAAGGGCAAAATGGATGTGGCGTTGATGGCGCGACCTGACAGTTTTCCGGCGCCTCTTCGAGCTTTGAAACTCTACTCAGAACGATTCGTTATTGCTTGCTCCACGGACCATCCGTTCGCCTCGAAAGAAGAGGTGTCAATTGCCGAACTCGATGAAGAATTCTGCCTTTTGAGAAACAACTGCGAATTTTGCTGTGTGCTCGATGAAACGTGCCACAAGCAAGACGTAAATCTCATTAAATCGCATCGGAGTGAGCGAGAAGACTGGATTTTGGCGATGGTCGCCGCGGGGATGGGAATCTGCTTCCTGCCCGAATATACAACGGTCTATCCGGGTGTCGTCAGTCGTCCGGTCGTGTCGCCTTCGATCGAGCGCGACGTCTGTTTGATTACCGTAGCCGGCCGTCGCTGGTCATCACCGGTTGCGGCTTTCGTGCAGGCGATACGGCGTTATTCCTGGACATCCATAAACGGAGCGAAACCCGCAAAGCGTCGCACTGCGGAAGTCACGGTTCGCGGACGAACAGATGGTCGGTATCCTCGTCGAATGCCGCCTTTCGTGCGCGAGTGTGCCTTTGATCTAAACGGCCCAAGAAAAAACGCCGCTTCTGTAACGTGACGATTTTCGATTGCGATCGCATCGACGAGTGGGGCCTCGGTTCGTCGGGTGGCCACAGCGCCAGCAATAAGTATATGAAATTACGATAGGTGGTTGCGGGGGCCAGATTTGAACTGACGACCTTCAGGTTATGAGCCTGACGAGCTACCGGGCTGCTCCACCCCGCGTCACCAAAGCACGAGCCATAAACCTGCACGTGCCGTCCCGATGAGTAAGGCCGCTCGTCTCCGAGCGGCCCGGACCGCGGCTATAGCACAAATTTTTGGCGTGGGAACCCCGTATGACGGATTTTCTGCAGACGGGACCGACGGACGCGCGGCGGCGATCGAATCTAGCGGAGCCGGCATGGCAAAAGTTCTCCAGTGACTGCCAACTGCGATCTCCCGCCGCCGAGCGTTCCAGTGGCAATCGTCTGCCTCCCGAGTTAGAAGCAATCGATGACATCCCGATCTTCCGGAACTGCTTTCCATCCGATGCCCGGTTCTGGCGCGCACCCAATCGCATCTGAGAGCCGCAAATCGCCGGAACTCGCGGAAGGCTTCGTTCTTCTCGACAACAGCACGAGCCTTGAGGCCGTGTCGGAGCTGTTCGAGAATCCGGTTGAGATCATCCGCGCAGATGCACCGGAAGAAGTTGATGCCGCCCTGTCAGCCCTGACCGCCGCCTTGGCGCGGGGCCTCCACGCGGCCGGCTTTTTCTCCTACGAGCTCGGCTACCTGCTGGAGCCGAAACTTGTGTCTCTGCTCCCCCGCGAGCGCAAAATGCCGCTGTTGTGGTTCGGACTCTATACCGAGCCGCGGGAGTTGACCGGCGCGGAGGTCCAGGATTGGCTTAATGAGGAAGCCATAGGTAATCCCACGCTTGGGGAACTTGCCCATAGTTGGGATAGCGTTTCTTACCTCAAGCGCTTCGAAAAAGTTCAAAACAACATCCGAAGCGGCGACATTTACCAGCTCAACCTGACGTTCAAAGCGAAATTTAATCTCCAAGGATCGCCGCTGGCGCTCTATCGCGACTTACGTCTCAAGCAACGGGTCGCTTACGCCGGATTGGTCGATACGGGTGACGCGACGATCCTCTCGGCTTCGCCCGAACTTTTCATCAAGCAGGAAGGCCACGTTATCGAGACCCGCCCTATGAAGGGCACCGCGCCGCGGGCGGGAACGCTCGAGGCCGATGATGTGGTGCGCGAAGTGCTCTCCAAGGACATCAAAAATCGCGCAGAAAACCTGATGATCGTCGACTTGATGCGCAACGACCTTGGGCGCATCGCCGATCTCGGCTCGGTCAACGTCACGGATCTATTTACGGTCGAGACATTCAAGACCTTGCATCAGATGACGTCGGGCGTTCGGGCCGAGCTCAAGCCCGGCATCGGTATCCGCGATATTCTGAAGGCGATTTTCCCACCCGGCTCAATTACGGGCGCGCCGAAGATCCGGGCTATGGAGCTTATCCGAGAACTCGAGACTGAATCGCGCGGCGTCTATTGCGGCGCCATTGGCCGCTTTTCGCCCAATGGCACGGCTCTCCTCAACGTCGCGATCCGGACAACGGTCATCGATCGTAAGGGAGCTGGCGAAATGGGAATCGGGTCAGGCATCGTCGCCGATTCCGACGGCGCCAAGGAATACGCCGAGTGTTTGCTCAAGATGAAGTTTCTAACCGACCCAGTTCGTCGCTTCGAACTGATCGAAACGATGCTTTATGAACCGGGAAAGGGCATTTGGCTCCGCGGCTATCATCTCGCCCGGTTAGCGGCATCGGCAGCTTATTTTGGCTTTGCCTTAGACGCTCGGAAAGTAAGTGCCGCAATTGATGCGGCAACCGGCGCCAAAGCTGACGAGCGGCTGCGTGTGCGCTTGCTTTTGGACGAGGACGGGGGCGTTTCAGTCACCGCAACCCCACAGCCTGCCGCGAGTGCAGATGCTGTGATGCGCTATGTAATTTCCGATACCCGTCTGAACAGCGCCGATCTGTTCCTCTACCATAAGACGACGCGTCGGGACCTTTACGACCGTGAATGGAAGCACTACGCCGATACGCTTGCGGCTGACGAAGTCATTTATCTCAACGAGAACGGCGAACTCACCGAAGGAAGTCGAACGACGATTTTCCTTGAACGCGGGGGCAAGCTCTTAACGCCGCGTCTCGCGGCAGGCGTCTTGCCGGGTACGCTCCGCGCAGCGCTTATCGATGAAGGCCGGGCCATAGAGGCTCGTCTGACGATTCAAGATCTGAACGGACCGGATAAAATTTACCTTGGCAACTCGGTCCGTGGCCTAATCCCAGCCGAGCCACTCGTGCCGCGTCTAGCGCTCGATGATGGGCAGCAAGCCTGAGTTACCGTTGGAAAGCGGCGTGACGGGACCAGTGACCTTCGTCGTGCTCGGCGACGTCTCGTGGGACGCGATCGTGTTTGCGATCAATGCAGCCAGCGTTACCGCGACAGCCGTCAATATGGCTATCGAGGAAAGGCGCATCCGCCGCGCTAACGTCTCTGGCATTTCGTTCGACATATGGGACCAATTAGAGAGCAGCCGCATACCACTCCATATCGCGGCTTGCCGCGCGACAGGAACGCACATCGTTAGACTAACAAGGGGGCTATCTAAAAAACGTGATGCGGACGCGTTGCGGCGATCGGCATTGATGCGGCACTACATGCCGCGAACCATGCAACCAAGCATGAGAATGCAGTAGGAGACGAGCAGCGCCCAGGATTCGTTGCCCGTGAGCCCAGGAATAGTCGCACCGAAAAATTTGGACGTCAGCACAATCACTGTCAGGACGACGGAGATCAAGAAGGTCACGATACCCGGTGCCTTCAATCCCATATCGCGCACTCCCTCTTCGTTTCTCAATCGAACGCGCATGATCCTCCCCCAAGGTTATGGGTCCGTCATCAACCACGAATCGTTATAGCAGGAGCGTAGGCAGGCGGGCACGAAGCAGGGCCGATTGTATGTGGACAGCCACGGAGGTACGGGCTTGTCGACGGCCGTTAGGCTCCCGCGGAAGGTGTTTGTGCAGCTCTTCTCGGGCGCAAAAGGCGGCCGAACCAAGCGATAAGGATCAGGGCTAAAAAACCGGCAAGTATAATGACGTGCGGATGTTTATCCCAAAGGAGAAGCGGTACGACCCTGCCATTCCAGGCAAGTCTTGCGTCGTCAATCGCGGCCCCCGGCGACAAGCCGCTCGATGGCCTGAGCATCATCTCGGCTGCGGCGCCTTGATCACGGCTCGCGATAATCCGCTCGCGGACGCTACGCGACGCAAGAAGCTGCATTTTGGCGGGGTCTGCTGCAATAGCTTTGAGGACCTTTTCCCGTGGCACGGGTCTCAAGCCGTCAAGATAACCGGCGAGCGATTTGAGTTCGTCCCCCGATAAGGAGCGAAGCAAGAGGGCCAGATTGCCGGAGTCGAGGCTGAAGAGCGCGTCTCGGGATGCCGCCGGGATGCTCGCGACTTTGATGATCGCCGAACGGTCATTGAGGGCCAGGATCCTGTTGAGCGAAGCCGATGTAAGGTCGTTAGGTGACATGCGGCGATGCAACTCATACTCGACGACTTGGCCAAGGTGGTCGCCCGCAAGAGCAGTCCACGCTAAACCGGCGGAGATCGATTTGCTGTCTCGGGCGATCTCCATCCCCTTTTCGGGCATCAAATGTACGGCCCGGTTCAATGATCCGTCCTGAAGGCGGCGCAGGATGGCTGACTGGCCCTCGGACGCGACCATGATCGCCACGACCTCATCGAGCCGTGGAAGGGACCGCGGGTTGACGCCGTCGAGAAATTTCCTGAATTCGCCATTCTGGTCGGCTATCTTAAGGACCAGTGCGTGCGCGCGCCGAAACGTCTGCCACACCTCGACCACCTGATCGGCGGCGGCCGTCGCGATTTCCGTCACATGATCGTTCATCTGAGCCGAAAGCGTTTTCGCGAGTTCTTCCCGAACTTTTTCCTTGGTGGCGGGGGCTTTCATCTCTGTTGCGATAATTGGCAACACACCGTTGCGGAAATCCCAAAGGTCCTTTGCGATCAGAACCAGCCCCACGCCGCCTGCAACGACGGACACAAGACGCGACAGTACGCTGCCAACGATCCGCTGACCGACACGTTCGGCCAGGTTCGCAAGTTGGCGCCGGACGATCAGGATCGTCGCGCCTGCAAGACCGCCGGTTGATTTCTGTAGGACTGACGCCGCCGAGATATCGTTGACACCCTTTCCGGGATCAACGACGACACCTTTGCTTGCGTCGCCCGCCAAGGCACTGGCCACGGCGTCCCCATAACGTGGCCCGGCAAATGCCTTCAGGCATTGCATCAGCGACGCGGTTGCATCCGAACTCGCGAATTCGATGTTTTTGCCGACCTCCTTCGCGACACCAGAGGCCAGATCCGCGATGGCCGTCTTCACCGCGTCGGAACGGTAGACGCGTTCTGCAACGGCCGTTGCGAGCTGCTGCGATTTTTCAGCATTCGTCAGCGACTGCAGGCGTTCAGACCAGCTCGTTTCGTTCGTAATTTCAGCGATTGCGATGTCGACGCGGCTATCGATGATCTGGTCAAGGTTCCCTTCCCGCCACTGCTCATCGACCAGGGCCTTGTAGTCGATCGTCTTGGTACCCTTCGTGATGGCATCGGTGACGATCTTGACGACAGCGCCCTTTAGCCCTGCGTCGTCTCGGGCCTGACAGGATTCATACTCGGCACGGCTCATCTCCTCGCCGACTGCGACGCTGGGAACCTGGCTCGAGAACATGGCAATGGAAGTGAGAAGGGAAATTATGGCGCGCAGCGAGAAGTTCACGTCGACACATCCCAGCGGCGAAGCGCAGGCTCCGAAAAAGTATCGGGACAAATATAAATCACATTGCGACCGGCCGGTGACTGAACCGTGCTCTGTCCGGCAAATATGGCGCTTTTTTCATTCGGAACGCGAAGCCGCCCGCTTCGTTATTTCCCAAGGCAACCTTGCGATGGCAACACGGCAGAAGATTGGGTGAGGACGGATTCAAGGCTGAGTTCAATTTTGGCGACCTCAATGCAAGACGAAGAAGATGAGAGCTCATCATTTAGTCGCGGTGCGGCATCAGGTCCATTTTTACCAAACCGCGTTGACCTACGGGCGAAAGGTATGGCCTTTTCAGAAGCTTCGTAATAACTTCGCAAACTAAATCTCAACTACGGGAAACTCAAATACCTCTCAAATTTACGGCGGCGCGACAAAGTTGCGTTGGCATCCCGCAGGGCTGCGTCGTAAAGAGCGTTCGGCTGATTTCCACAGCAAGTGCAAGTAGGTAATGAAAAATAAAGAGAAATTTCAGCCCACTCGCGGCAGCCTCTTCATTCCCGGCGGTTCTTCGGGCGTGTTGTTGGTGCATTCGCTCGGGGGCTCTCCGCTCGAGATGAAGTCGGTAGCGCATGCGCTATCGCGCAAGGGGATGACAGTCTACTGTCCAGTGGTTCCCGGCCTGACGTTCGGAACCGACGTTTCGGGCTTGTCCACGTGGCACGATTGGTATCAATCGGTTTCGAAGGCATTCGACGATCTCCGCGGAATGTGTGAGACCGTTATCATCGGCGGAGCATCTGCAGGCTCCATTTTGGCATTGAGGCTTGCCGCGTACCGCCAGGGTCAGGCGGCCGGTTTGATGCTTTACGCTCCGACCCTTGCTGTGAACGGTTGGGCCATTCCGAAGACGATCAAACTCTTCCATTGCGTCACGGACAAATGGACGGCTCGCCTCTTCAAGTTCCGGACACCTGCGCCGTACGGCATCAAGGATGAGCGCGTGCGCAACTTCGCGCTTGAAGCCATGCGCGGCGCCGACAACTTGCCAGCTGATATTACAATGCGGGGCGGTGGTACGGTTTACGAGTTCTTGTCGTTGGTTCGTAACGTGCGGCCCATGTTGTCGCTCGTGAAGCTCCACACGCTAATTTTCCATCCGCGCCACGATGATCAGAGCGACATCAAGAACACGATGACTCTGCAGCGCAAGCTGGGCGGGATCGTTGAAGTTTCCGTTCTCGACGACAGCTATCACCTCGTGACGCTTGATCGTCAGCGCGGTTACGTCGTCGACCGGACAGTCGAATTCGTCGACCGCCTGCTAGCTTCTGAAGCCGCCAAAAGTGGTCGGAAGCAGACTGCAGCTAATTCGACGAAGCAACTGGGTGCTGCTGAGTAGCGGCATGCGCGGCTTTCTCAACCGTCTTCTTTTTCTGGCTGGCTACTTTGTGGCTAGCCTTTTTCTTTCTTTTCGCCAGTTGGGGTTTCGGCACGGCCTCGTTTAGGCCCGGAGGCGTTGCTTCTGCGTGCGTTGCGCAAGACGGGAGATCCGCCGGCGCACGCGTCCAGATGAAGGACTTCCCGAGAAACTTCATGCCCTTGTATCCGGTGACCTTCAGTTTATCTGGGGCAATGAGGTCAAGCGCGACACTGTAAGATTTGCCTTCCTTGGGATCGTAAACCCAGCCGTTGTCGAAGCCTCCTCCCGAGAGTTGTTCGAGATCACCGAGCACCGGCAGGCCGCAGATGGGACGGGTGCGCATTGACGCGTCAGGATTATACCGATCGATCTTCGGCTCGCCGCTGGGCGTGAGCGGTTCTTTGAGCCAATAGATTTTGCCGCAAAGCGTCGTCGGCGTGCAAATCTCGATCTTAACCGCGCCCTTGCCCGTATCGTCATACCAAATGCCGGCTTCCCGCGGGTCGGCGCTCGCAGGCAGGCTGAGTGCCATGAGGCCGGCCAGGGCGGTAACGACACGGAGCGAAGCACCTGAACGGCCGAAAATATTGGTGTAACGCATGACAATAAACCGCAGATCTGAGGTCAATTTTCTTACTCCTATGCCTCGAAAGAGGCAAAACATTGAAGTTAAATTGTTAAGCGGCTGCTAAGACTTTCCTAAACATATGTCGTCGCGAGACGATCCATCGCGGGAGGTCTCCGGGCGTCACTAGTGCGTCTCGTTCTAAAGTTCTTCGGTGGTAGCGACACCACATTGGGACTATAGAGCCTCAATCCTCCCGCGTGGCGGCAGAGCTTATCTATTTAAATGTGGTGCCTCGTCGTTCGACGGCGGGCTCAATGGAAACACAAGATCCGGCACAGATGATTTTCACCCTTGCGCTTCGCAATTTGCTGCACGATCGCGTACGTCTCGCCGTCACGCTTATCGGTATTCTTTTCTCAATTGTCCTCGTTGCGGTGCAGCTCGGCCTTTATCTCGGCTCGAGTGAGATGATCATCGCGAACATCGCGCGCTCCAACGCTGATCTTTTCATCACGACCTATGGCGCCAAAAGTTTCGAGGACGGGGGCTTGCTTTTGTCGGACCGCGAGCGCCACCAAGCTTTGGCGACACCAGGAGTTGAGGCGGTCGTGCCACTTGTCGTCGCTTTTGCTGAGTGGCGAAAGCCTGCGGGCGGCTCATCGCGTGTCGTTCTTATTGGCGCCGATGCCGACGATCACGGTCTGGTGCCCTGGTCCCTGACGCAAGGGACTCTCGACGACATAAAGGCGCCTGATGCCATTGCAGTCGATCGCACGTATCTGAATGAACTCGGCGTCAGCGGCATAGGCGACACGGCACAAGTCGCCACCGGACGCGTGAAGATCAGGGCCCTCACCGATGGCATTCGCTCATTCACGCAGTCGCCTTACGCCTATACGACGCTCAGTCGGGCGCGACAGCTCCTCGGCGCCGACGACGACAAATCGACGTTCCTCCTCGTGAAGCTCGAGCCGGGCGCCAATACCGCAAAAGTTCAGGCGGATCTTGCGCGTCGTCTCGATTCTTCGGTGGAGGTTCTGACTAAAGGTCAGTTTGAATCCCGCAGCTTGACGCAGTGGCTATTCCGAACCGGCGCCGGTTTAGCGCTGATCGGTGGCGCTATTCTGGGTAGCCTCGTCGGGACGGTCATCGTCGCCCAGACGCTTTATTCCAGTACGAAAGACCATATTCACGAATTCGCGACCTTACGTGCGCTCGGCTCATCCAAGGCCTACATTCACAAAGTCATTTTGGCTCAGGCGGGACTCAGTGCCGTGATGGGTTACGCGCTCGGGATGGTTATTGCGCTGCTCATTCTTTATGCCAGCCGAAATTCCTCACTGCCACTCGTCATGACACCTGGCTTGGCGTTCTGGCTCTTTGCACTCACGCTTTTCATGTGCGCGATCTCGGCGATGTCTGCCATCGTCAAGATCACAAAAATTGATCCGGCTACGGTATTTTCAAGATGACCACGTCCTCCGTTCTGCATGCTGAAAACATCGTCAAGGAGCTGGGCTCTGGAGCCGGGCTGGTCGTCGCCGTAAAGGGCGTGTCCCTCGATTTGGTGCCCGGCGAACTTACGCTTCTGATGGGGCCGTCGGGGTCTGGTAAGACAACTCTGTTGTCCATCCTTGGCTGCATCATGAAGCCGACATCGGGCAGTCTTCGTATTGCGGATCGTCCGCTGGAGGGGCTATCGCCCGAAGCGTTGGCCAAGGTTCGTCGCGACCACATCGGCTTTATTTTCCAGTCGTACAACCTGTTTCCCACGCTGAATGCGCTTGAAAACGTGCGCATCGCTTTGGACATCCGCGGCATCAAAGGTTTTGCCGCGACCAGCCGCTCGGAAGAAGTTTTGCGTGAAGTCGGTCTCGGCCATCGGCTGATGAACTATCCGGGCAATCTTTCGGGCGGCGAGCAGCAGCGCGTAGCCGTGGCGCGCGCCATCGCGAGTTCGCCTTCGATCGTGCTCGCGGACGAACCGACCGCTGCTCTCGATAGCGAGAACGGCCACGCCGTCATGTCGCTATTGTCGAGGATCGCGAAGGAACAAAAACGGAGCGTGCTTGCGGTTACCCACGACCCCCGGACCTTGGGGTATGCCGATCGCGTCGTTCGGATTGAAGACGGCAAGATGGTCGGTGAAGAGCGTCGCCCAGAAGGCATCAACGCTCCGGAAATTACTGATTTGACCAAGAGGCGAAAGCTGCATGCTTAAGAAGATTGATCCCGCGGTCTCGACGATTTTGATCGCGGCCGCGATTGCGGTTGCCATAGGATTTGGCATCCAGGCTGTCGGCGATCGGGGCTCGCTCAGCGAGCTGACTGGCACTGCCCATGCGGATACACCGGCTCCAGTCCCGCAGTGGGCGGCGTCGGCAACAGCCCGCGTCGAGCCAAAAAACGGTGAAATCCGGATCGCAAGCGAAGTCGCCGGCAAAATCGTCGAGGTGCTCGCAAAAACGAACGATCAGGTGAAAGCCGGAGATTTATTGCTCCGCCTCGATGATTCCGATTACTACACGAAACTTACCGCAGCCGCGGCTGAGGCCGGCGTTCGTTTGCGCGAGCGCGCCGAAGAACAAGTGACGGGACTGGCGCTCGACCGCCGGAATGCGGAGGACGCCGTCGCCCAGGCGCACCGCGATGTTTTCGCTGCGCATGAAGCATTTGATGCAGCCTATCGAGCGGCAAAGACAGACAAGGGCAGCATGGATGCGGTTGAAACCGCTCGTAAGGATCTTGCCTCGAAAGAGGAAGCTCTCACCAATGCAAAGGCAAAGCTTGCCGAGGTCGAGGCCAAGCCGGGCATGCCTCTACCGCAGCGGCTCGAATCTTCGTTGGCGCTGGCGCGCTCCGATTTGACGTCGGCCGAATTGGCCATTGAGCGTACGCGAATCCGCGCCCCCACTGACGGTACGGTTCTGAATGTCATGGGCAAGGTCGGCGAGACTGCCGTTCCATCTCCCGACAGTGCGCTCGTCGACTTCGGCGACGTGTCGAGTCTCCGGCTCCGGGCCGAAGTCGAAGAGCGGG
>Ga0182749_1002354_pt1 | contig 13882 bp, 7 predicted proteins | sample eDN3rd37CKraftMG_FD_128875 | JGI IMG/M metagenome (GOLD analysis project Ga0182749, IMG submission 128875) | Enriched Miracle-Growth compost microbial communities from Emeryville, California, USA - eDNA 3rd pass 37_C Kraft MG (version 2) (version 2) ...
CCGTCGCCCGCGGCGATCTCTCGCGCAAGATCACCGTCGACGTCAAAGGCGAAATCCTCGAACTCAAGAACACCATCAACACGATGGTCGATCAGCTGAACGGCTTTGCATCCGAAGTGACGCGCGTTGCCCGCGAAGTCGGCACCGAAGGCAAGCTCGGCGGTCAGGCAACCGTGCCGGGTGCCGCTGGCACGTGGAAGGACCTGACCGATACCGTCAACGTGATGGCCGCCAACCTCACCGAACAGGTGCGCGGCATCGTCAAGGTCGTGACCGCCGTTGCCGAGGGCGATTTGAAGCCGAAGCTCACCGTCAAATCGAAGGGCGAAGTCGCGGCCCTTGCCGAAACGATCAACGCCATGACGGACACGCTCGCAATCTTCGCCGATCAGGTGACGACCGTGGCGCGCGAGGTCGGCGTCGAAGGCCGCCTCGGCGGCCAAGCAAACGTGCCGGGTGCATCCGGCACGTGGAAAGATCTGACCGGTAACGTCAACTTGCTGGCTGAAAATCTCACGAGCCAGGTTCGCGCCATTGCCGAAGTTGCGACCGCCGTGACGAAGGGCGACCTGACCCGTTCGATTCAAGTCGAAGCGCTTGGCGAAGTCGCCGAACTCAAAGATTACATCAATACGATGATCGACAACCTCCGCCTGACCACGGAGCGTAATACCGAACAGGACTGGCTGAAGACCAACCTCGCGCGTTTGACCAGCATGCTGCAAGGCCAACGCGATCTGGTGACCGTCGGCAAGAAACTGCTCTCGGAGCTTGTGCCCCTCGTCAACGCGCATCAAGGCGTCATCTACCAATTCGATTCGAGCACAGACAATAAGCTGAAGCTTCTGGCAAAGTATGCCGACGACGCCGGCGCCGGGTATCCCGAGCAGCTCGAATTCGGCTCCGGGCTCATCGGCCAATGCGCGCTAGAAAAACAGCGGCGGCTCCTGACCGATATTCCAGCTTCGTCCGTACCGATTGACGCCGTGGTGTTCAAAGCGTTGCCGCGCAGCGTCATCGTTTTGCCCATTACGTTCGAAGGCCAGATCAAGGCCGTCATTTCGCTCAGTTCGCTTCATGAATTCGAGCCTGCACATTTGACCTTCCTCGAGCAGCTGACCGTCGGCATCGGCATCGTCTTGAACAGCATCGAAGCGACGATGCAAACCGAAGAGCTTCTGACCCAATCCCAGGAGCTTGCCGTGGAGCTTCAGGACCAGCAAAAGGCCCTGCAAAAGACCAACGAAGAGCTGGCGCAGAAGGCGCAGCAGTTGGCCGAACGGAACGTCGAAGTCGAACGCAAGAACGAGGAGATCGATCAGGCTCGCCGCGCGGTCGAAGAAAAAGCGGCCGAGCTTGCATTGACGTCGCGCTATAAGTCCGAATTTCTCGCGAACATGTCTCACGAGCTTCGAACGCCGCTGAACAGCATTCTCATTCTCGGCCAACAGCTCAGCGACAATCCAGACGGCAACCTGACGGAGAAGCAGGTCGAATTCGCGCGGACGATCCACGGCGCCGGTACCGATCTTTTGAATTTGATCAGCGATATCCTCGACCTCTCGAAGATCGAGTCCGGCACTGTTTCCGTCGATGCCGAGGAAATCACGTTCAATGGCCTCCTTGAAACGGTTGCCCGCCCATTCCGTCACGAGGCCGAACGGCGCGGCGTCGAATTCCAAATGACGTTTGATCCCAGCCTTGGCCGCACGCTTTATACCGACTCCAAGCGTCTTCAGCAGGTGCTGAAAAACCTGCTTTCGAACGCCTTCAAATTTACCCGCGAGGGTCATGTCCGCTTTAGCGTCAGCGCGGCCGATGGGGCGTGGAAACCCGATCACCCCACCCTCGCCGCAGCTTCAACCGTCGTTGCGTTCGAGGTCGAAGATTCCGGAATCGGCATCGCCGCCGACAAGCAGAAACTCATCTTTGAAGCGTTTCAGCAGGCGGACGCGAGCACCAGCCGCAAATATGGCGGCACCGGTCTCGGCCTGGCTATCAGCCGCGAACTCGCCCACCTGCTTGGCGGAGAGATTCAGCTGCGAAGCGAACCCGGCAAGGGCAGCACGTTTACACTTTACATCCCGATCAGGTATGCGCCGCCCGCCGTCGAAGCGCGGCCGAGGAATGAACTCGCTGCGCCGAACTCCCCTGTGGGGGCTCTCGTTGCAGTCAGCACCGCTCCTGAAATGATCGACGACGATCGCGACAGCATCGTCGCCGGCGATCAGGTCCTCCTCATCGTCGAAGACGACCAGCGCTATGCCCGAGTCTTACTCGATGCGGCACACGAAGCGGGATTCAAGGGCATCGTCTGCACGCGCGGTGCCGATGCTCTACCGTTGGCGACGGAGTATAATCCAACGGCCATCTCTCTCGATATTCATTTGCCTGACGTTCTGGGCTGGTCGGTTCTAAGCCAGCTTAAGCACAACGCCTTGACCCGGCACATCCCGGTGCAAGTCGTTACGCTCGATGACGATCGTCACCACGGCCTCGCGAGAGGCGCGTTCAGTTATCTGACAAAACCGCTGCAACCACACGATCTCAGGTCCGCATTGCGGCGCATTGCTGAATTTTCGAACACGCCGCGCAAGCGCCTTTTGATCGTCGAGGATGATCCGGCGGAGCGCATGAGCATTGCCGAGCTTCTAATGAGCGGAGACATCGAGATCCTGACGGCGGCCGATGGCGGCGACGCCATGCAAATCCTCGGAGCTCAAACGGTCGATTGCGTTGTCCTCGATCTCAAATTGCCCGACATGTCGGGGTTCGACATTCTCGAGCGCATGCGCGGCATGCCGTCCCTGCGCGATCTTCCAGTCATCGTGTTCACGGGACGCGAGCTGTCGAACGAAGAAGATTTGAAAATCAGACAATTGGCCCGGACCGTCGTCGTAAAGGGTGTGGAGTCTCCCGAAAGGCTGCTCGACGAGACCGCCCTCTTCCTGCACCGTGTCATCTCGGATTTGCCAGCAGAAAAACAGCAACTCTTGTCCAAGCTGCACGGCACGGACGATTACCTGTTGGGACGCAAGGTTCTTCTCGTAGATGACGACGCCCGCAATATATTTGCGCTGAGCAGCCTCCTTGAACGACGTGGTATGCACGTTCTTACCGCCACGACAGGGCTGGAAGCCATCGAAACCCTAAATTCCCATGATGTTTCAATCGTCCTGATGGACATTATGATGCCCGAGATGGATGGCTATCAAACGATGCAGCGCATTCGGGGGAGCGAGCAACATCAGCGGCTTCCGATCATTGCTCTGACGGCCAAGGCGATGAAAGGCGATCGGGAGAAATGTCTGGAAGCCGGAGCTTCCGATTATCTCGCTAAGCCAGTCGACACGGAGCAGCTGCTTTCGGTAATGCGCACGTGGCTGCATCGGTAATTGGGGGTTGATGTGGGTTCAGACGATATCGTCAATATTCTTCTTGTCGATGATCAGCCCGGAAAGCTTCTCGCGTATGAGGCTATTCTCGACGGATTGGATGCGACGCTGATCAAGGCGACGACCGCGGAAGAAGCGTTGTCGGCGCTCTTGAAGATGGAAATTGCCGTCATCCTGATGGACGTCTGCATGCCGGATCTCGATGGCTTCGAACTTGCCTCGATGATCAGAGATCACCCGCGTCACGAAAAGACCGCCGTCATTTTCATCTCGGCCGTGCGTCTCGACACCGACGATCTTTTGAAAGGCTATCGCACTGGCGCGGTCGATTATGTGCCGGTCCCGGTCGTGCCAGAAATCCTCAAAGCGAAAGTGCAGATATTCGTCGAATTGTATCGAAAAAGCCGGCAGCTCGACAACCTCAACGCGTTGCTCGAGGAACGCGTACGGCAGCGCACCGAGCAGCTTGAAGAATCTCACGCCCTACTTCAGCAAAGCGAGGAGCGTCTGCGACTCGCCAGCGAAGCCGCGCGTCTTGCGACATTCGAATACGACCATACGGAGCAAACGTTGCAATGGTCGCAGAATATCGCCGAAGTCCTGCACGTCGCCATACCAGAAAAGCAGGACTTCAAGTCCTTTATCGACGCTGTCTCAGCCGAGGATCGCGAGGCGGTCCGCAGTTATTTTCATGCCGCCAACTTCGCCGACACGACGTCTGAGCTTGAATTCCGCATCAACGGCACGCGCGGTATCGCCTGGGTTCTGGCACGCGTCCGCGCTTTTAAGAGTCGAGAAAGCGGCGCCGTCCGCGTCCTCGGAACCGTTCTCGATGTTACCGAACGAAAGTCAGCCGACAGTCATCAGCAATTGCTGATGGCTGAGCTCGATCACCGTGTAAAAAACATCCTCGCCAATGTCGCTGCAATCGCTCGGCTGTCGAGCTCGAATGCCGCGTCCATCAGCGCCTTTTCGTCGGCGCTTGACGGCCGCATCCACGCCATGTCGGCGGCGCACGACTTGCTGCGTCAAAGCAGTTGGACCGGCGTCGACCTGCATGAACTGGTGGCGGGAGCGCTCGAACCTTTCCGGTCGCGTTCCGACAACGACATCACATTCGATGGCGATAAAGTACGCCTTACCTCAAAATTTGCCCAGTCCATGGCGTTGCTCCTTCATGAGCTCGTAACCAACGCCGTAAAGCATGGATCGTTGTCGAAATCCGGAGGAACTGTAGCGGTGAACTGGTCGCGGCAGGCCGATCCCGACGGCGACAAGATTCAGTTTTCTTGGAAGGAACGCGGGGGTCCGCCATGTACGAACCCGATCCGCAGCGGCTTCGGGCTGACTGTCATTCAAAGCGCCGCGTCAGAGTGTGGCGGCCACGCGGACATGAAACTTGCGCCCGAAGGCTTCGAGTTCAGCTTCCGGGGTGATATTTCTGCAAGAACGCAGATGGTTAGCCCACGTCATATCGCAATTGTTCCGAAACCGCGGCCGACGTTACCGGCGCCGGCTGCGACGCCTCCAATTGGATGCCGAATTCTACTGATCGAAGACGAAGTTCTTATCGCGCTCCAATTGAAGCTCGATCTCGAGGCCGATAGCCATACGATCGTCGGCCCTATTGCGAGGCTCTCCGAAGCTCTGGTTGCTGCCGCTGATGCAGAATTTGACATCGCATTGATCGACATCAATCTTGGCGCCGACAACAGCGCGCCCATCGCCGAAATTCTCGACCGGCGAAAGATACCGTTTGCGTTTACTACCGGATACAACGACTTGATCTTCCTGCCGCCGCCGCTTCGCGACTACCCGCACTTGACGAAGCCCTATAGCCCAGCGGACGTCAAAAAACTGGTATCGCAGCTCCGTCATCAGGCACTAGAAAAATCGGTTTTGATACCCAGTAAGTCAAACCAGATTGCTTGAGCTAGCCAAACGCTCATTGGCACGTTAGCGCGCCGTCGCTCTCAACGGAATTGTCATTACCGCTACGTTAAAAATCCAATTGAGCCATAGTTCGGTAACATTCGTCCCTGAGACCGCGTATCGATCGACAGGCGTTTCATACTGCAACCATCGAAGCCCTGAAGCATGGATAGTTTTCTAGCGATCCTCGTAACTCAATCTTATCCGCATAGGTTACCGCACGAAACCTGTAGCTGGATCACGCGTTGATTCGATTTGCAAATAGCGCCTTCTGTCGGGGGATTTGATGACTGGCACGACATACCGCTCCTCGCTCGACGTCGCCGCCATCGGCAATGGCCGCGTCGCGGCCCTGATCGACCCGGGTGGCCGTATCGTGTGGTGGTGCTTCCCGAGACTCGATGGCGATCCCGTGTTTTGCCGATTACTTTCGGGGCCGGAGGAAAAAGGCTTTTGTGACGTCGTGCTCGATGGGCAAGTTTCCGCGACGTCGAACTACGTTCGTAATACCGGCATTCTGGAAACGGTGTTGGTCGCGAGCAACGGTGCGAGTGTCAAGGTAACGGATTTTGCTCCCCGCTTTCCGCGTTATGGACGCTCGTTTCACCCGACGCAGCTCATTCGCCGTATCGAACCGCTGAGCGGCCTGCCTCGGATCATCTGTCGGGTCCGGCCGACCTTCGACTATGGCCAGACAACCGCAGTTCCGTCTCAGGGCTCAAACCATATCCGCTATGGCGGCACCGGAACGCCAATCCGCGTAACGACCGATCTGGCTGTTTCCTACATCGTGCACGAAACGCCCTTCGCGTTGACCCATCCCGTAACGCTCGTACTCGGCACCGATGAGCCGATCGAAAGCCCCGTCGATACCATGTCGAGAGAGTTTCTCGAGTCGACGCGCGAATACTGGGTGAACTGGGTGCGTGGACTTGCCATCAGCTATGAATGGCAGCCGGATGTTATCAGGGCGGCAATATCGTTGAAGCTCTGCACGTTCGAGGAAACGGGTGCGATCACCGCAGCGCTGACGACCTCGATACCGGAAGCTCCGAATACACCGCGCACATGGGATTATCGCTTCTGCTGGCTTCGCGACGCATACTTCGTCATTCAGGCGTTGAACCGTCTTGGCGCCACGCAATCGATGGAGCACTACCTTAATTACATCACGACGATCGTCGCGGATGTCCGAAGCCCTCTGAAACCCGTCTATGGCATCATCCATAACGACACGACCGAGGAACGGATCGCGCCCGATCTCAAGGGTTTCCTTGGAATGGGTCCGGTACGCATCGGCAATCTGGCGTCGAAACAGCTTCAGCACGATGCCTACGGCAGCGTCATCCTCGGCGCTTCGCAAATGTTCATCGATCAGCGCCTGCCGCGAATGGGAGACGCCAGCCTCTTCCACGAACTCGAACATCTCGGACAGCAAGCGCGCAGGCTATATCTCGAACCTGATGCGGGCATCTGGGAATATCGCGGACGTGAGCGCGTCCATACCCACTCGGCGACGATGTGCTGGGTTGCCTGCGATCGTCTGGCTCGGATCGCGAAGCTGCTCGGGCTATTTGATCGAGCCAACTACTGGAGGCAATCGGCAGACAGAATCCGTTCCGAGATACTGTCTCGTGCCTGGAGCGACAAGCGCGGAGCATTTACCGGCGCGTTTGACAACGATGAACTCGACGCGAGCGTGCTGTTGCTCGCCGAGTTAGGCCTCGTTGCGCCGAGCGATCCGCGCTTCATCAAGACGTGCGATACGATCGGCCGCGAACTGATGCGCAACGGATTGATGCTGCGCTACGCGGCGGAGGACGATTTCGGTCTACCCGAGTCCGCCTTCCTGGCCTGTCAGTTCTGGTACATCGACGCTTTGGCTTCGATCGGGCGAGCCGGACAGGCGCGCGAGCTGTTTGGCGAATTGCTCAGCCATCGCAACGCGTTTGGCATGTTGAGCGAAGATCTGCATCCGGCAACGGGCCAACTGTGGGGAAATATTCCGCAGACCTATTCGATGGCCGGTCTTATAAACTCCGCGATGCGGCTATCGCGTGGTTGGGATGACGCGTGGGCCGCGCAGCCGCAGCCCGATCCGAAACACATCCAATCTCCCGAGAGCGCGGAATTTGGCATCCACGTGGAGCAGACGCTGCAGCGCCTGGTGTGAGCATCATATTGTTTGCGAGGGCCGCCGCCCGCGCGTCCGTCGTGTCGTAGCTTGTTTGACCACCGCGGATATGCGGCAGTGTACGCCATCTTGCGTAAACGTACGGTCGACGGTCGCGCTTGGAAAGCCGCTATCGATCAGCACCGAACCCAGTCCGCGCCGCTCTGGTTGCGCAACGGCGGGGCCGCCCTGCTCGTCCCAGACGAGTTCGAGGCGAGCCTCATCTTCATCTAATTGGTCGAGCTTCCACGCAATATGAACGACGCCTATCGAATTGGACCAGGCGCCATATTTTATGGCGTTGGTGCCGAGTTCATGCAGCGTTAGCGCCATCGCGTTCGCGACGTCTCCGGGTATGATACCATCCGGGCCGTGCATGATGATACGCGACGAGCCCGGCGGCACGAGCGGCTTCATCGTATCGGCGATCAATTCGCTTAAAGATGCGCCGAGAAAACTCCGCGTCGCAACGAGATCGACTGCAGTGCCCATCGCAGACAAACGGCCTGAGAGCGCGCTGGCGAAACTCTGAACGTCTGGGCTGAAGCGCGCGGACTGGCTGACCAGTCCCGAAATGACCGCGAAGATATTCTTCAGGCGGTGTCGCAACTCGGCATTAAGCTGTTCGAGTTGCAGTTCCCCCAACGCGCTATCCTGCAGGAGCGCTTCATTGCGCTTGCGCTCGTTTATCAGGTTCTCCACTTTACGATTCAGCAAATGGATGACCGCAACGATGAGACACGCCATCGCCGCAAAAGAGATCAGAGCAACGCTTGAGCTGAAATCGCCGAACTGGTGGGATTCAGAGAAATGAAAGCGCCACGCAAACGCGGCCGACGCCGCAACCACGACGAGCCCCGGGCCGGTTCCCGCAAAGAGCGTGGCGAAGATAACGGCAGCGAAGAACGTCAGAAAGGGCACGCTCGGCGGCAGGAAAATGCGCAAAATGGCAGCTATTGCGAAGATCACCGCCGCGAGAGGATAGGCCAATAGCGCGTTGCGCCGAACCCGCGGCAATATCCGTTCGACAAGCGTATCGACATGATGGACCATCCGCCTCACGAACGGCTCCCCCTTTTCGCTATATTAGGAATTAGTTTGAACGGCAGGATCGGAAACGGCTGCACCGCCAACCCTTCAACGATAACATGATTTTTCTCACCCCACACGAGCATTAGCGCGCGCCCGTTATCGCTTAAGATTATTGAGAAACTTCGCCCCCCGGACGCCGAGCGCTCGCTATCGCTGGGAGGTCCGAATAGCGACAATTGCAGCGCACAAAAATGAGGAACCCCCTGTAATCTCGGACGTTTACCTATCACGAAGGATTGCGTTGTGATTGCGTCATTTACCAAGACAATCCGAGAATTCAGAGAGACGAAAGGACATTTAGATTGACCCGGCTTGTAATGATCTCAAACCGCGTCATCGATTTCGGCGCCGCTTCGCAGGCGGGTGGAGTGAGTGTCGCAATCTATGACACACTCGCGCGCTATAGTGGCTTTTGGTTTGGCTGGAATGGTCAGGTCGAGGATGCGGAAGCTCCGGAGACGACTGTCGCCTCCGAAGGCGGTCATACCACAGTCACCATGCCGCTGACGGCAGACGACTACAACGATTTCTATCTTGGATATTCCAATTCCGTTCTTTGGCCGGTCTTCCACAATCGCCTCGACCTTGCCCAGTTCGAGGCCGGTTATTATTCGCGATATGTGGCGGTGAATAAAAAGTTTGCGGCCCATCTCGCGCCCCTGATCGAACCCACAGACATCTTGTGGGTGCACGACTATCACCTCTTTCCGTTGGCGCTGGAGCTACGGCGCATCGGCATAGAAAACCCCATAGGATTCTTTCTCCACATCCCCGTCGGACCGGCGCAAGCGATGCTTGCGATCCCCGAGCATCGTGCGCTGGCGCGAGCGTTGAGCGCCTACGATCTCGTCGGCGTTCAGACCCAGAGAGACTTGCGCAACCTCATCGATTTTCTGCAGCAGAGCGTTTTCGGGAGCCTTCTGCCCTCGGGCCGGATCAGGGCGCTCGACCGCGAGCTGGACATCGGATGCTTCCCAGTCGGCATCGATCGCGATGATTTCACCGATTCACCGATCGTACGCCAAACTGAAAGCCCGGAAATAGATCGCATCATTGGCATCGACCGTCTCGATTATACGAAGGGCCTTCCGCAGAAATTCCGGGCATTCGGCAAGTTTCTTGAAGAAAACCCGGAGTACCGCCGTCGTATCGTCCTTTCGCAGTTCGCGCCGCCAACACGCGAAAGCGTCGAAGCCTATGCCGATATTCGCGCCGAACTCGAATCGCTCTCAGGCGCCATCAATGGGCGTTACGGCGAACTCGATTGGGTGCCGATCAATTATATCCACCGGCCGATACCCCGGAACGAATTGCGCGATGTCTATCGCTCCGCGCGGATTGGCTGGGCAACGCCGCTGATGGACGGCATGAACCTCGTCGCCAAGGAGTATGTCGCGTCTCAAGACGCGACCGATCCCGGCGTTCTCATTTTATCGAAATTTGCGGGCGCAGCGGAGCAGCTGCACGACGCTTTGCTTGTCAATCCCTATGACCCAAACGACATGGTGCAGGCGCTTCGGTCGGCTCTTGAAATGCCTCTGGCCGAACGCATCGCCCGACACAAAAAGCTCGCAGAGATCGTCAATAAGAGCGACTCCAAAAAATGGAGTGACGACTTTTTTACTGCCCTGGTCAAAGCCGGCAAGCGACGCATGCATAAGCAGCCGTCTGCCCGGGTTTTGGAAGCGATGAAGCGCCTCGACGCCACCTCTAAAAAAAAGGCGGGCGCTAAGCCGGTTACAGCGCATGTGGGGGGATAATGCCCACGACCATCGACAGAGAACGAATCCATCAACTGGATCGCAAGGGCGGCAATCCCAACGTTCTGGCGGTGGATATCGGCGGCACGTTGATCAAGGCGGCCATCGTTGACTCTACCGGAACCCTCGTTTCCGAGTTCGTGACGACGCCAACACCCCGGCCAGCAACGCCGGAAGCGGTTATCGCACTGATCACGCGCATCGCCGAGCCGCTCCCGGAATTCGGACGCATATCCGTCGGATTTCCCGGAGTGGTACATTGCGACTGTATCTTGACGGCTCCCAATCTCGGAACGCAACATTGGAAAAATTTCGACCTTGAAGGCGCACTTCACAGCACATTCGGCGCGCCTGTCCGCATCCTGAACGATGCCATCGTCTACGGGCTCGGCGTTGCGAAAGGTCCAGGGCGCGAGTGCGTCCTGACGTTCGGCACTGGAATGGGGTGCGCTCTCTTTACCGACGGCACAACATTCTACGGCCTTGAACTCGGCCAGCACTACGCCTGCGACGACTGTAGCTATGATCAATACATCGGGCACGCAGCCTATCTCGAAATCGGGCTTGATTCATGGAACGAGCGCGCCGAGCGCGTTATCGAGGCTGTCCATGCCCTGACGAACAGTAACCGCGTCTATCTGGGAGGCGGTAACTCACGACGGATCACATTCGCTTTGCCGCCGTGGGCCGTGCTGGTTCCGCCCTCTTCCGGCGTGGCTGGCGGAGCTCGTCTTTGGCAGTCCGACATGGATCGCTGGTTCCCGGCAAGATCGACAGCGGCTGATACGCAGGCGAGAAAATGAACGTCCTCACGATCGGCGGCGCGATGGTGGATACTATCATCACGATCGCGAGCGATCGCATCGAGCAGATGAAGATGCTCAATGCGGAAAGTTCGTATTTGCTGCTCGAAGAAGGCATCAAGACAGAGGCCGACCAGATTTCAACGAGCAGCGGAGGCGGCGCGATCAACAGCGCCGTGGCAGCCGCGCGCCTCGGGCATGTAACCTCGACCATCGTCAAGCTCGGTGAGGATGCCAAGGCCAGAACAATTCTCGACCGGCTCGCGGAAGAAGGCGTCGATCTGCGCTGGATTGTCAGGGATAAGGACGCCCCGACCGGCGCATCGGTCATCGTTTCATCACACGATCGCAACGCCGCTATATTCACTTATCGAGGCGCCAACACGCGTCTCCAGGCCGCTGATTTTCCCCCCGCCGCGTTTGAAGGGAAGGACCTCGTCTACGTTACGAATCTCAGCAACCAATCGGCGGATTGCTATCCGTTGATCATCGATCGCGCCAAGGCCGCCGGAGCTGATGTCGCCGTGAATCCTGGCGTGCGGCAGCTGACCGCGCGCTATGATGACTTTTGGACAAGTCTGAAGAAAATCGACATTCTTTGTGTCAATCGTTCTGAAGCTCAGGCTTTGATGCCCCGCCTTCTGCAAACGTTCGGAGAAGGCGGAGCCGCGCTTTCCGTCAGAAGTGGTGAGCCTATCCCGCCGCTTGCCAAGCGGGGGCTGCGCAACGGCGGCTATGAAATGAGCCTCGTCAAATTCCTTGGTGCGCTGATTGAGGTCGGCGTTGGTGCTGTTGTTCTAACCGACGGAGCGAATGGCGCCTTCATAGCCTCGGGGCACGACGTCTATTTTCGTGAGGCGCCCCATGTCATTGCCGCGGCGACGACAGGAGCGGGTGACGCGTTCTCCGCAACCTTCGCCTGCTACATGACGGAGACGAAGGACATCGCACGCGCATTGAGCGCGGCTGTCATCAATGCGGCGAGCGTCGTAAAATTCGTCGATACGCAGTCGGGACTTCTTTCCCAAGCCGCTCTGGAACACGAATTGGAAAATACATCCCGAATGGTACCGTCGCTTTACAGCTGGTCGATCTAGGAGCACCCGGTCTTAATGCAGCAATGGAATAAAAACGAAACCGCGCGAGGATCGGATTGCTCCGAGCGAGAGCGAGGCCCCGCGATCCGCAGCAAAGTCGAGCGGCTTTTCTCCGATCGTTCCGTTGCGCTGTTCCTGGACATCGATGGCACGCTGCTCGATGTAGCCTTGACGCCCTTGACCGTACACGTGCCTCCCGATCTTGCCGAGTTGCTCGAAATGCTTTCCTCGCGCCTGTCCGGAGCGATGGCGATCATAACCGGCCGCCCGATTGCCGAAGCCGACAACCTTCTCCGGCCCTGGAAATTCGCGGCCGCCGGCGTACACGGTGGCGAAATGCGTATGTCGGCGATGGAAACCATCCAGGCTCTGACGCCGACGTTCAACCCCGAACTGCACAACGATCTGAAAACAATTGCTGACGCAATGCCGGGCGTTGTGCTGGAAGACAAAGGCGCCGGCATCGCCATGCACTACAGAATGGTTCCCAACCTGCGCGAGCCCCTGCTTGCGCTTCTCGAAACGCTAATTCAGAAATATCCCGGCCAACTGGCCATTTGCGAAGGCCGCAAGGTTGTAGAGGTCTTACCCGTCGGCTTTTCCAAGGGCCGTGCACTTAGAAAACTTGCGGGCCTGCCGCAATTCGTAAACCGCGTCCCCGTCATGATTGGCGACGATATTTCCGATATCGACGCGTTCCACGCAGCCGAAGCTTTGGGCGGCTACGGCATGAAGGTGGCGGGGGAAAACTTTGCCCAATCCGAAGCCTCCTTCAGCGGACCCCAGGATGTTCTGGCGTGGCTGAAAAAGCAAAGCCAAGCGCTCTAGCGGTCGCGTTTTAACCCTGCCCAGCTTGCCTTCGTAACTTCCTCTGCGACCGGAGCGACGGTCAAGGTCATACCTCGTCCGGCACACGCCTGTATCCGGCGGCATACGACCGGATCCGGTCAACGAAGTATTGAAATTGCGCGTGACACGGCCGGGCTGGTCTTCGCCAAACCTTCGGCGCCCCCGCAAGACGATCACGTCGGGCCGCACAGGCTATTTCAGGACGCAGGCATAGTTCTTGCTCGACGGCGCCAGAGACCTTCGTGGTTATTCACGACCTTTCTAATTAACCTTCTCTAGTAATAATAAGCGATCTCATTTTTGCGCGTCAGTTGGTATGCTGACGAGACAATTCACTCGCTGGCCATGACGAGATCGCCGGGCAACGAACCGACTACAATTTTTGCAGTTCAAGAAGGCCGAGGGAAATTCACGGACGCAAGATGATCTCGAAGATTATTTGGCCCATCATTCTTGTCGGGATGACGTTGTCGGCGCAGCTTTCATTTAGCGCCGAGCCGAACAAATTTTTCTGGCTCGTGGCTTACCTTGCGGTAGCCGCGGTCTGCATCAGGAAGCCAAATGCGCTCCTTGAATCGATGCAGCGAAACTACGTGGTCCTATTGTTGCCGGCCCTGGCTTTTCTTTCCGCCCTTTGGTCACCGAGTCCCGGTGATGACCTTTACAACAGCTTCCAGTTTCTCGTGACCAACCTGATCGGCTTTGTCATCGTCATCCAGAATGGGAAGAGAGAAACGCTGCATATCCTGTTTCGCGCCTTTGGACTCGCGGTTGTCCTTTC
>Ga0182749_1002356_pt1 | contig 13881 bp, 13 predicted proteins | sample eDN3rd37CKraftMG_FD_128875 | JGI IMG/M metagenome (GOLD analysis project Ga0182749, IMG submission 128875) | Enriched Miracle-Growth compost microbial communities from Emeryville, California, USA - eDNA 3rd pass 37_C Kraft MG (version 2) (version 2) ...
ATGCCTACATCGCCAGCCAGCGCGCCGAGGGCTGGATTCCGGTGGCGGACGACTACGACGATCCCGCCTTCTCGGGCGGCAACATGGAGCGTCCGGCACTTCGCCGCATGATGGCGGACATCGAGGCCGGCAAGATCGACGTGGTCGTCATCTACAAGATCGATCGCCTTACGCGCAGCCTCACGGACTTCTCCAAGATGGTCGAGGTGTTCGAGCGCTACGGTGTGTCGTTCGTGTCGGTCACCCAGCAGTTCAACACGACGACCTCGATGGGTCGGTTGATGCTGAACATCCTGCTGTCCTTCGCCCAGTTCGAGCGCGAGGTCACCGGCGAACGCATCCGCGACAAGATCGCAGCCAGCAAGCGCAAGGGCATGTGGATGGGCGGAGTACCACCGCTGGGCTACGACGTCGAGAACCGCCGCCTGGTGCCCAACGAACGTGAGGCCAAACTGATCCGGCACATATTCCAGCGCTTCGTTGAACTCGGCTCCAGTACGGCGCTGGTCAAGGAGCTGAAACTGGATGGCGTGACGTCGAAGGCGTGGACCACGCAAGACGGCAAGACCCGCGAGGGCAGACCGATCGACAAGGGCCACATCTACAAGCTCCTCAGCAACCGGACCTACCTTGGCGAGTTGCGGCACAAGGACCAGTGGTACCAGGCGGAGCACCCGCCCATCATTAGCCGCGAACTATGGGATAGCGTCCACGCGATCCTGGCCACCAATGGCCGGGTGCGAGGCAACGCGACTCGGGCAACCGTGGCGTATCTGCTCAAGGGCATCGTGTTCGGCAACGATGGCCGGGCACTGTCGCCGTGGCACACGACCAAGAAGAATGGCCGTCGCTACCGTTACTACGTGCCACAGCTGGACGCCAAGGAGCACGCGGGCGCCTCGGGCCTGCCGCGACTGCCGGCGGCCGAACTCGAATCGGCCGTGCTGGACCAACTGCGCGCAATCCTGCGTGCCCCGAATCTACTCGGCGACATGCTGCCGCAGGCGATCAAGCTCGATCCAACCTTGGACGAGGCGAAGATCACCGTGGCCATGACCCGGCTCGACGCGATTTGGGATCAACTTTTCCCGGCCGAACAGACCCGGATCGTGAAACTGCTGGTCGAGAAAGTCATCGTGTCACCCAACGACCTCGAAGTGCGGCTGCGCGCCAACGGCATCGAACGCCTGGTGCTGGAGTTGCGCCCCGAGCCGGTCGAGCAACAAATGGAAGCACTGGCATGAGCGACATCCGCATCCAGAAGACCGGCGAGCCCGACATCCTGAAGACCAGCGACGGCAGGCTGACCTTGTCCGTGCCGATCCAGATCAAACGCCGCAGCGGCCGCAAGCTGGTCACCTTGCCAAACGGCGAAACCGCGCCGGTTAGACCGTGGGACGTAGCACCGACCTCCATCCAACTGGCGCTGGCCAGGGGCCACCGCTGGCTGGCGATGCTGGAGTCAGGAGAGGCGAAGTCCTTGAAGGAGATCGCCACGCGGGAAGGCATCGACAACAGCTACGTGAGCCGGATGGTCAACCTGACGACGCTGGCGCCCGACATCGTGGCGGCCATCTTGGATGACGCACTGCCGAACCACATCACGCTGTTTGACCTGGCGGTGGACCCGCCAGCGCTATGGGATGAGCAGCGGGAACGCGTCAAGTGCGGACGCGCGTCTTTGGACGCAGATGCTTACCATCGACATGTCAAATCAACCAAATTGGTCAACAATTTTCGTTGAGTGGGCACTGATCAGCAAAAGATGGGGATTCAAACTGCAAAGACACATGTCGCAACTCAAACTGCGCATGTAGCATCGGCCAGCACCAGTCCAGCCACATCGCTCAAGTTGTGGCTGGCGTCGGCCAGCAAGGCCAGTGAGTTGATTTTCCAGCCGTAGAACGCTTCGATCATCACGAAGGCGATGTTAAGCCCGATGCCGATAGCAAATGCCTTGTTGAAATTGGCGGGGCGTGGCTGTGGTCGTGTCCGGAACTCACCGCTCTTCACACCGCATTAGGCAGGTTGACCCGCCGCATGAGTTCTTCGGCGCTTTCCTTGCGCTCGCTGTAGCGGTCCACGAGGTAGGGCGATACGTCGCGGGTCAGCCAGGTGAACTTGACCAGTTCCTCCATGACATCGACCACCCTGTCGTGGTAACTCGATGGTTTCATCCGGTCGTTGTCATCAAATTCCTGGAAAGCCTTGGCTACGGACGACTGGTTTGGGATGGTGATCATGCGCATCCAGCGCCCGAGCACGCGCATCTGGTTGACCGCATTGAAGGACTGTGAGCCGCCGCAGACCTGCATCACCGCCAGCGTCTTGCCCTGGGTAGGGCGCACAGCGCCAGCAGCCAGGGGAATCCAATCGATCTGGGTTTTCATGATGCCGGTCATGGCGCCGTGACGCTCGGGCGAACACCAGACCATACCTTCTGACCACAGTGTCAGTTCACGTAACTCCTGCACTTTGGGGTGGGTGTCCGGCGCATCGTCGGGCAAAGGTAGTCCACTGGGGTTGAAGATGCGCGTCTCTGCACCCATGGCCTGCAGCAGCCGGGCAGCTTCTTCAACCAGCAGTCGGCTGAAGGAGCGCGGGCGCAGGGAGCCGTACAGCAGCAGGATGCGTGGCGGGTGGGACGAGTGCGGACCCAGCAACTGAGCAGGATCGGGGGCCCGGAAATGTTCGGCTTGAACTTGCGGCAGATCGGCCAGGGGGTTGGAGACTGATTTAGACACGGCGCCCCTCAGCATCGATAACCACTTCGCCATCTTCCTTGATGAACGGGCCCTGCTGCGGATCAGGCAGGATGTCGAGCACCATCTCCGAGGGACGGCACAGCCGTACTCCCAGCGGCGTGATTACGAAGGGGCGGTTGAGCAGGATGGGGTGCTGCTGAATGAAGGCCAGCAACTCGTCATCGGTCCACTTCGGGTTGCCCAGGTCCAGCTCGGCATAGGGCGTGCCTTTTTCTCGCAGCACCTCGCGCACCGAAGCGCCCATAGCGCTCAGCCAGGACTGGATCTGCTCCGTGCTGGGTGGATTCTTGAGGTACTCAATGACAGTCGGCTCCACCCCACTGTTGCGGATCAGGGCCAGCACGTTACGCGACGTTCCGCAGGCGGGGTTGTGATAGATGGTGATATTGGTCATGGGATGCTCTACGGTTCAGACGGTACGGGGTTTCCAGGCGTTGACGATGGCCACCAGCGATAGCATCACCGGCACTTCAACCAGCACACCGACCACGGTGGCCAGTGCAGCGCCCGAGTTCAGGCCAAACAACGAAATGGCGACGGCCACCGCCAGCTCGAAGAAGTTGGACGTTCCGATCAGGCAGGCCGGGCCGGCGATGTCGTGCGGCAGCTTGAGCCACTTGGCGCCCCACCAGCCGATGAAGAAGATGCCGTAGGACTGCAGGATCAGCGGCACCGCAATCAGTGCGATCACGCCAGGCTTCTCGACGATGGTGCCGGCCTGGAAACCGAACAGCAGCACCACGGTGGCGATCAGGCCCACCACCGACCAGGGCTTGAGGCTCGCCACAAACTGGCCCAGTGCGGTGGGTGACCGCTTCACGAGCAGCTGCCGGGTCGTCATGCCCGCCAGCAGCGGCAGCACCACATACAGCACGGTCGAGAGCAGCAGCGTTTCCCAGGGCACGGTCACGTTGGTCACGCCCAGCAGGAAAGCGGCAATCGGCGCAAAGGCAACGACCATGATCAGATCGTTCACCGACACCTGCACCAGGGTGTAGTTGGCATCGCCCTTGACCAGCTGGCTCCAGACAAACACCATCGCGGTACAGGGCGCCACGCCCAGCAGGATCATGCCGGCGATGTACTCGCTGGCCGACTGCGGATCGACCCAGCCTGCGAACACGTACTGAAAGAACAACACGCCCAGCGCGGCCATGGTGAAGGGTTTGATCAGCCAGTTGACCACCAGCGTAAGCATCAGGCCCTGAGGCTTCTTGCCAACGTCCTTCACCGCATGCCAGTCGATCTGGATCATCATCGGATAAATCATGATCCAGATGAACACGGCCACCACCAGGTTCACCTGCGCGATTTCCATCGCAGCCACGGTCTGGAAGACGTCGGGCATGACCAGCCCGAGACCAACACCAGCCAAAATGCCCAGCCCGACCCAGACGGTCAGGTAACGCTCAAAAACACCCATCGATCAGACCTTTTCAAGGGAGTGGCCTGCCAGGTCCAGCAGACGCTGAACACCGACCGGTTCGTTTTTCATCAGGGGGACCAGTGCATACCGCTGTGCGTGCTGCGTGGCGACGGCTTCGATTTCACGAAGCTCGTTGCCGGCACGCTGACGAAGCAAAGGTGAAGCCGGCGCGCAGGCGGCCAGACTGTTGTTGATGACCCAGGCCCAAGGCTCGATGCCGGCGCGCCTTAAATCGGTCTGCAGATTGGCTGCTTCGAGTACCGGCGTGGTTTCGGCCAAGGTGACGATCAGGACCTTGGTTTGCTTGGGGTCCTGCAACTGCATCATGGGCGTGGTGAAGTGGACGCCTTTATCACCCATCTGGCGCACAATGTCGCGGTGGTAGGCACCCGTGGCATCCAGCAGCAGCAAGGTGTGCCCGGTCGGTGCGGTGTCCATGACCACGAACTTTTTGCCCGCCTCGCGGATGATGCGGGAGAAGGCCTGGAACACGGCGATCTCTTCAGTGCACGGTGAACGCAGGTCCTCTTCGAGCATGGCCCGACCTTCTGCGTCCAGATTCGCCCCCTTGGTGGACAGCACATGCTCGCGATAACGTTCGGTGACTTCGTGGGGGTCAATGCGGCTGACTGTCAGGTGATTCAATGTGCCGTCCAGGGTCTGCGCAAGATGCGCAGCCGGGTCGGACGTGGTCAGGTGCACCGGCAAGCCTCGATGTGCCAGCTCGACCGCCACGGCAGCAGCCAGGGTGGTTTTTCCAACGCCGCCTTTGCCCATCAGCATCACCAGGCCATGGCCATCGGCGGCGATGTCGTCGACCAGTTGTGACAGATTCGGGGCTGTGGGCGCCTGCACCGCAGACGGCACTGTGCTGTAGGGCACCGGTGCGTCGTTGAGCAGATGACGCAATGCATCCAGCCCTACCAGATTAAAAGGCTTGAGAGCCAGACTGTCTTGCGGCAGGGCCTTGAGTTCAGCAGACATGTTCGCCAGCGCCAACGCTTCGCGTTGGTGGATCGCAGCGGCTAACGGATCATCTTGAAGCGCCTCCAATGGCAACACACCATTGATCACCAGATATTGCTGGGACAGGCCGATGGCCGCCAACTCCTGGTGGGTGCGATTCGCCTCACGCAAGGTGGCTGCCTGGGCGCGTGCCACCAGCACCAGGCGCGTGCGCCCAGGATCGGCCAAGGCCTGAACGGCAGCCTTGTATTGAGCGCGTTGTTTCTCCAGTCCTGCCAGCGGCCCCAGACAGGACGCATCTCCCTTGCCCGCCTCCAGAAAGCCACTCCACGCACCGGGCAGTTGTAGCAAACGGATGGTGTGGCCCGTGGGTGCGGTATCAAAGATTATGTGATCGAAGCCTGCGGTCAGGGCCGTATCGGTCAGCAACCCGGTGAACTCGTCGAAGGCGGCAATCTCAGTCGTGCAAGCGCCCGAGAGTTGCTCCTCAATGCCTTTGACCACTTCGTCTGGCAACACACCCCGCACAGGCCCGACGATCCGGTCCCGGTAGGCCTGGGCTGCCCCTTGCGGATCGATTTCCAGCGCGGACAGCCTGGGCACGCTGTCGACGGGGGTAATTCGGTTGCCGATGGTGCCCCCGAACACTTGCCCCACATTGGAGGCCGGATCGGTGCTGACCAGCAGCACTTTTTTGCCAGCGTCAGCCAGCTCGACGGCGCAGGCACAGGCAATTGACGTTTTGCCTACACCACCTTTACCGGTGAAGAACAGGTAACGAGGAGGATTCTGGAGAAATAGCACAACGGCTCCCTAGGTTTAGCAGCAGCGGCTACCAGAGCAGCACGATGCGGCTTCTTTGGTCTCGGACGGCTGAGGTTGAAGCCCTGCCCAGCGGGCCAGATCGTCCCTTGAGGGATACCGGCCAGCCAGTGCCAACTGACCGTCCACCAGAGTCACCGGCAGCACGGTCTGACCCGTACGCTCCAGCAAACCTTTGACGATGGCGCTCTCCGCAAACGCCATGGGCTGCTGAGACAGGTTGAAGCGCTCGATCTGCGCACCGTTCTGTTGGGCCCAATCCACATCGGCCGCGAAGGTCACGAGGCTCTGGTCCACGTCCACGCCGCAAACACCGGTGTTGCAGCACATTGCGGGATCGAATACTTGAATGGTTGTCATGATGGAACTCCTTGGAGTGGAATGACCGTTGATCTGTATCTGGCGATGACTCAGGCGGACAACGTGGGGTCGAGCATGCGGGTCGCAGCAATGACGCCGGCACGCACCAGCAGGTCCTCCGGGATCACGTCGTAACTCTGCCCGCCAACTTCCACCGTGCGGCAATCGTTGTCGCCACATTCGTTGCAGCAGCGGCTGCTGCCGGTTTGTCCACCCAGCCAGTGTTCAATGGTCTGACCACCAATCAGCACCTGGTTCGATTGCAGGGGGTCCTTGAGAAACGTGACCTCGTCAATCTCCGTGACCTGAAGTTCGGGCTCGATGCCCAACGGCTCCAGGGCCAGCTTCAGCGTCTTAACAGCGTGCTGCACTTCTTCGCCGGTGCTGTGACAGCGCGGACAGGTGGTGCCCTGTTCACTCACAAGGCGTTGCCAAAGGATGGGTAGGTGCCTCATTTGAAATTCCTTATTCGCATCCACAGTTGGTAGCTGCCTCATCCATGCACGGTTCACCCTGACAGCAATTGCTTGTCAGATAGGAAAGGAGCTCGTTCATCTGCTTGAACTCTGCGCGGTAGATCAGATTGCGACCACTGCGCTCCTGAGACACAAGTCCAGAGTTGAGGAGTTCTTTGAGGTGAAAGGACAACGTGGCAGCAGGCACACCCAAGGTATCCGCCAATGCGCCAGGTGTCGCTCCTTCCTTGCCAGTGACCACAAGAGCACGAAACACTTGAAGTCGGTTCGGCTGCGCAAGGGCAGCCAAGGCTTTGACAACGTCTTTCTCTTCCATATTTTCATTATCATGGAAATATGGGTCAATTGTAAAGCGGCGATCACTCTTCATCCACACACGGACACGAGGGTGATGATTTTTCGCTCATACGGGATGCCTGCATTCTTCATTCTCTGAATAACGGCGGTTTCCGTCGCCTACCGATGCCAAAAAACAACTGCTTGATTCGTCCGCGCGTAACCCGTTGATCTGTATGGCGCTGACTTGCGGCCTTTGCGGACTTCGGGCCAGTTTCAGGGAGCGAGGTCGGAGCGAGGAATGGCCAGGAGAGAGTGGAATGTGGCCGGGAACGGCCAATTCTGGCGGTTGGCGAAGTCCGCAGGCTTCCGCAGGAACCCCCAACAACACGCGGGAACCGGCGCGATCAGACAAGAAAAAACCCCAACCGAGAACGGTTGGGGTTTTGATATTGGTGGTGGGGTGGAACCCTGCGCCAAACCTCAGTAACTCAGCGCCTTACAACCGCTTAGAACTGCTGCGGAAAGGTGCGGAATCCAACCCTTGATGCCCGCAATCCTACCAGTTCGGACTGCCCGTTGGCATCAACCGTGTGCAGGTAACCAGCCGCCAGTTCGATTCCCATTCCAGGAATTGAACCCGCGTCCGCAATTGATCAAAGCAGCCGCACCGGGCGTGCAATCTTAGGTCTTCGAGCTTGGCTGGCAGTCTGGAGGTTGGCCGACTTGGAGAGGATTCGCAGCATCGCCTGGTTGTGATGGTAGTCCCGGAAGGCATCCGCAACTGCCTTGTCGACGAATGTGGGCGTCGTCTGCCCGTCAGCTGGGGCGGATACGACTCCGTCCGGGATGTCACTTGACCAACCCCTGGCCGCTCGAAAGCCACTGACGATGTGAGAGAAGTTGGGCCAAGCGTGATCCAGATGGGCGTCGTCGATGCTGACCATCACGCCAGTCAGTTCGCATGCAACCAACCCATGAGCGTCGCCATGCTCCGCGAAGGCACGCTTCTTGGCCAGAATGAGATCGAGTGCGACAGCCTCCCGGCATGCGCCGTAAAAATCCTTCGACCGGTCCCCTGGTAGGCCTTTGACGGCCCAAATGTACGAAAAGTCCGTGGCGGACCCGTCCAGTCGCACCACCCAGAAGCCGGAGTTGCTCCAGCCTGTTCCTGTGTTCAGGCGCCGTTCGAAGTGGCCGATCTGGCCACAACCCTTCGCCGGCTCACCAACCTGGTCAAGAATCGGGTCATACCGTTCGACGAGGGCCACGAGGTCGGTGTGATCCCCTGGGTCAGAGATGCGATCCCCGTCCTGGTAACGGTGTAGCAGCGCCTTGTAATGCTCCAGTGCGCTTTTCTGAGTTCGGAAGCTCCGCGGGCCGATTACTACAGGTTTAGCCATTTCTCATTTCTCCGGTACTCATCAATCCCTGCTCCACAGCTGCTCGTCATCCTGGGTCGCCAACCAGAAGTCATCGAACAGTGCCAGCTTCGCTTCGTTGTTTGTCGGGTATGTTCGAGGCCCAAACCGGTCGCCAATCTTGTAGCCCCAGCGACCAGTCTTTGTCGGGTACACGACGAGGTTGTAGCCTTCGAGATTCAGAAAGCTGTTCCCCTTGGCGGACATCCGCCACTTGCGCTGCAGCCATCGGGTTCGGCGTGCTGCTCGGTTGCGCAACTTGGCTTCACGCCGTTTCGGCCCTTCGTAGTCGCCGCTCATCTTCTCGGCGCAGACGCACCCGACGTCGAAGCTCTCGTCCAGATCGGGATGCTCCATGATGTGGACGTAGCGGATCTTCTCGTTGCCGCACATTTGGCAGGTCGCGTAGTCGGTCTCGTCTGCTGACTCGCCATCGGCCCTCAGGTCGACCACGTCAACGCAGTGCCATCCCTTGTGGGGCACACCCGGCTGGTCCCATCGATTTCCACTCACGACTGACCTCCCTGATCCTGGATCATCGAATACTTGCCTGTATGGCATTCCACGCCACATCCCAGCGTATCCGCTCCTGTTCGAGGCGGACTTGTTGGTCCCAGGCATTTCCTTTAATCGACTGGTAGAGCTTTTGTTCGGTATTGGTGAGTAGTGGGAGCTCTGTGGAAGAGTGCTGGTCTTTCTCTTCGACCCATAAATCGCGATGACTCATCAGCGTAGACTCGTCCATAAGCACAGTCTTCAGGCTTGGGATGTATGTTCTGGCTCGATTAAGAATGGCAAAGCCGTGCGTATCAATGTCACCCCAGTAGATACATTGCGCCTGTTGTAGCCATGGAAGCTGTCCCAAAACGTCAACCGCGTAACCCAGTCGCATGATCACAACCGCCCCTGGCAGATCATCAAAGGCCAGGCCAGTTTGAAGGTTCTCAACAACGAAGACATTCTTTGGTCGTAAACCGATTCTCGCGATCTCATCACAAGGAGCAGAGATATCGCCAAGACCGCCAAAATGGGCTCTTAGATCCGGGTCTAGAACGCGCATGCGCATTAACTGCGGCTGTGCCCTCAAGCCGCAGCGCCAGAAGAAGTCGCGCTCTCCTGTTGGGTCACCCTGGAGCGTTGCAATCAATTCAGAGATGATGCCCTTTCTAGAATCCAGCCATTTGCTGTCGGCACCGGCAACCGGAATTTGTCGTGGGTAGAGATTCGATTTCGGATTGCGACTGATCCAATCCAGCATCTCTGCCAGTCGACGGAAATCGGCATCGCTGTAGTCAGCGAGGACATCAAAATATCTCGGCAACTGCTGCGCAAGCACCGGCCAGCGAGCAGTGAGCGTCTGATACCGAGACAGGGAACGAACCCACCGTCCGGATGCACCGATCCACATGGCAACATCGTCAGGGCCTCGTAACGCCAGTTTCTCTGGCAGTCGCTGGACGCCAAGTGCTTTCCACCGACGCTCACACCAGGACAGGGTGCCGACTCCTTGCCAGCCTTGCCATGCGCTCACCCAAGCGCGAACGCCGTCGACTTGCCTCAGCGCAGCCTGCTCCGTCGGTATGCCGAGGGGAACTTCCAGCGGCCACTGGCTCTCGCCCGGATCACCGATCAACCACTCGCGGTGCTTGCTTTGAAAGCGACGGGCGAGAAACTGCCGAACATCTTCAGGAAGCTTCAACGCTAGCCTCCTCTCGTGCGTGCTCTGGCAGCTTCAACCGCTGACGATCACCGTCGTACTCGATGAGCAGGACGCCTGAGACGCGCCGATCGCTGATATCCACAAAGCAGGCGCCACCGATGAATGGCTCAAGGGTCATGACCGACTTTAGCGGCGTGGCGACCACCATCTGGAATCCGAAATTGGTAAAGATGTTCATCGCCAACGCGGTGAACTCGTTATCCGCCTTGTCGAAGGCTTCATCCAGCACGACGGGGGCATACATCGGCACGCCGTGGTCGTTACCACCCAGTTGATATCGCAGGGCTGCGGCCAAGCACGTGGTGGCCAGCTTCTGCCGTTGGCCACCAGACTTGCCTGCTCCGCTGCGGTAGATCTCGACCTCGACACCACTTTCATCTATCTCCCGCCCGATGAACTCAACGTGCTGTCGAACATCGAGCACAGTCTCGCGCCAGCGTTTTTGCTCGGGGTCCTGACTGGCGAGTCGATCAACAAGTCGTCGCAAGGCCAGGAACCGCGCCTCGGCAAACTCTCGATCCTCCGTCCATGCATGGCTCAGCGCCTGCTGGATCTCTTGCTTGAACTCCTTGACGTCGACAAGCTGCCGGTCACTGGCGTCGATGTGGAGATAGGTGCGTTGATTGGTACTCTGGTTGAAGGGCACCTGGCCAAGACTGTCGTTGACCAGATCCATCCGTTCCAGGATCGCCTTACGCGCATCGTTCAGGTAGGTGGAAAGCGCCGCCAGGTTCTGGTGACTTTGGTTCTGCAGCAACTCAAAGAACCGCTGCTCATAGGCGGGCAGACCATCCGTCTCCAGCCGAACCAGCTTGGCGAAGAAGTCTGGCGCGCTGGCAAGGCTCGTGTCCATGTCGCCCGCGTCCATCGGCCATTGCCGTTTGAAATCGGCAAAGCGTGCTTCTATTTCCTTCTCGCAATCGGCGATTTCATCTTTGATCTCACTGATTTCTGTGTTGAGTCCTCTCTCAACAGCTGTTGTTACCTTGTCGAGGCTTTCGAGCCTGATCACGTCTGACTGCTTGGTGAATCGTTCGTCGAGCCCCTTGATCTGGTGGGGGGTCAATGAAACTCTGGAAGCATCTTGAAGGAGGGATTCGAGTTTTTGCGTGCTGTCTTTGATCTGCTTGAGAACTGAGTCATGCGCGACCTTGGCTTCGCGGAGATCCTTGTCAGCCTGCTCAACCAGGTCCTTTTGCTTGTCGATCCGTTGGCTGATTTGCAGTAGGGCTGTATTGCCTTCCCGCGCTTCGCGGATCTGCCGTTCAAGGGTGGAAATGCGATCCAGTAATGGGAGCACATCTATTTCCTGCCACTGGAGATTCACCAGAGTCTGGCACTGCATCGCTCGGGCCGCACGATTCTTGTCCTGGTCGGAAAGCTTGTCGATCTCCCCGCCGAGGCGCGATATGGTGTCAGCCAGCTCCTGCGCCTGGGTTTGGAAGAGCGCAAGCTTCTCGCGGTTGTCGAACCCGAGTACCCAGTTTCGCCGGTCGCCGACATTTCTGCGGTCGTCTTTCTCATGCCGGGTTTTGCTGTGCTTGACCTGGCCTTCACGGGTGATGGCGCGATCTGCGCTCCTGAAGGACTGAATAGAGTCGACGCACGCGTAATCGAAGCGTTGCCGTAGTTCGGCCTGAAGCCAGTCGGCATACGTCCCCTCCTTGACATTCAGCTTGAGGACGAGCGAGTTAGCACCGATAGGCTTTGCCTGCCACGTCTCCGGACGGCCGGTCCGGTAATACACCAAGCGCTGCCCAAGGTGGGTGGTGTTGATGTGATTGGCCAATGCCGAATACTGGCGTTCGTCTACCAGGAGCGAGAGCGCAAACCCGTGCAGTACGCGCTCTATGGCTCCCTGCCATTCGGCCTCGTCAGGCTTCACCTCGACGAGTTCCCCAACGAATGGCAGCGCGGACTCAGAGATCCCGATGGCAGCGGCAATGTTTCGGCGCATTTCCAGCATGTCCGCTGGGATGTTCGATGGCTGGCGCTGAAGTGCCTGCACCTCTTTCAGTGCTTGCGAAAACGCGGTCTCGGCATCCTTCTTTTCTCTGTCCAGGCGGAACTGCTCGGCGCGGCTGTCGTTGCTGCGCTGCTCCCAGTTTTCGACCCCCTGCCGCGCGTTGCCCAACAGTTCAGCGAAGGCTTGAGGCGAATCCGGGAGGCTCCAGCCCAGCTTCTTGCATGCCTCTTCGGCCTGACCGCGTTTTCGCAGACGATCTGTGCGCTGGCCCTCCAGCCCCGATATCTCGGCCTCCCATTGCTCGATCTGATCACCGCCTGCCTCACGGTGCTGTCGCTCCAGATCGCGCAAGATTGCGGCGTGGTTATCCAGGGTGCTTTGACGCCGCCCCACTTCACCCTCTGAGCCGTTGGCTTGCACCTCTAGGGATGCCACGTGCTCCTTGAGGAGCTCAATGCGTCGGGTTTCCCGATAGCCATCAACGCCAAGCCGAAGCTCATCCAAGCCATTGCGCTGCAGCATCAACGAATCCCTGCGCTGATATTGCTCCCGCGCTGGCGCGAGCGTTTGAACCTGCTCGCGAGCCGTGACGACCGCCTGGTGGGCCGCATTGAGTTCGCCAAATTCACTGACCAAGCGATCCGCCACCTCGAAGGTCTCGGGCTTGTCGAGCATGAAGTCGCGCAGGAAGGTATTGAGGTCGCCGAGGTTTTTGGCCGACTGGGTTTTGTGCAGCAAACGCAGCGCCATTTCGCTCTCGATGCCGAGCAGACGGCAGAACCGTTCGCAATAGGGGCGAAATTCGTCGCGGGCAAACGCCTCGGGGAAAGACTGCTTGAATTGCCCCGGGAATCGAGGAGGCTGTTTGGTTAAAGTACAGCGTTCATCGGCACAGAGTCAGAGTTGGTACGGAGATAGCGTTCTTCAGCCTGCGCAGGAGGAATATACCCGATGGACCCGAGCAGGCGCTGATGGTTGTACCAGGCGACCCACTCCAACGTGGCCAATTCCACGGCAGCCCTGGTTTTCCAGGGCGCTCGGCGATGAATCAGTTCGGCCTTGTACAGCCCGTTAATGGTTTCAGCCAGGGCATTGTCGTAACTGTCGCCACGGCTGCCCACGGACGGCTCGATGCCTGCCTCGGCCAGGCGTTCGGTATAGCGGATGGACACGTATTGCGATCCTCGATCAGAATGGTGAATCAGGGACTCGGCGGGACGCCGGTCATACAGAGCCTGCTCCAGAGCATCGAGCACGAAGTCTGTACTCATGGTGTTGCTCACGCGCCAGCCGACGATGCGCCGGGCAAACACGTCGATGACGAAGGCCACATATAGCCAGCCTTGCCAGGTCGACACGTAGGTGAAGTCCGAGACCCATAACTGATTGGGCCTGTCGGCATGGAAGTGGCGATTGACGCGATCCAGTGGGCATGCCTGCGAACCGTCGGCAATGGTGGTGCGCACCCGCTTGCCTCGGCGCACGCCCTGCAGACCCAGGTGACGCATCAGGCGCTCAACCGTGCAGCGGGCCACGGCAATGCCTTCGCGCTGCAACTGGTGCCATACCTTGCGTACGCCGTAGACTTGCATGTTGGCTTGCCAGACACGCCGAATCTCAGCCATCAAACCCTCGTCGCGCTGGCTGCGCGCACTGCGCAGCTCCGGGCATCGTTGGCGGGCG
>Ga0182749_1002358_pt1 | contig 13874 bp, 12 predicted proteins | sample eDN3rd37CKraftMG_FD_128875 | JGI IMG/M metagenome (GOLD analysis project Ga0182749, IMG submission 128875) | Enriched Miracle-Growth compost microbial communities from Emeryville, California, USA - eDNA 3rd pass 37_C Kraft MG (version 2) (version 2) ...
ACGAGTAGACTTACCCCGGCCTTGCGCCGCTACCGCCTCCTGAAATTCCAGAAGCGCTTCAAGCTGATTTTGCTCGGATTTCCGGCCTTCTTCGTCCCGCGTCTTGGCCAGGAGTTCGGAAGCGCTTCGACGGCGCGCTGCGGCCTCGGAATAGCGTTTCAGCGCAATTTCGTGTTCGCGGGACAACTGTTGAATACGGCGTTCGAGACGGCCCACTCGGTTGGAGAGCAGCGCGGTAAAAAGGCCATTGATGGTCGAAGGGTTTTCCAGGCTTCGCAGAACATCATCCTGCGCCGCGCGGTGCTCGGCCATCTCCCGCGTCAGCTCGCCGACCCGCACACGCGCGACGGTTTCCAGATCATGGAAAACGTTCACAAGACGCTGCAGCTTCTTTGCCGTCCTAGCCATGTTGCCCCAGCGTCGCGATGGCATGCGCCACAAGAGACGAAAAGATCTGCAGCATCGACGCATCGATTTGGAGAAGAATGATCAGCCCGCCCAACACCACGAATGGTGTCGAAACAAAGTAAGATGGTATCTGGGGTATCATCTTATTGAGGAATCCAAAGGCAAGGTTCACCATGATCGAGTAGACGACGAGCGCCGCGCTGAGCTGCAACGTCAACTTGAACGCCTCGCCGAAGGTCGTGACGATCATCGAAAGATCAGGCGGTACGGCGAACCGCGATCCGACCTTCAGAACCTCATACGAGTTCTCGAGCATTCTGATGACCGTGACATGCAGGTTCATGATGAAGAACAACACGACGGCTGGGGTCGTGACGAACGACGAGTACGGCGTCGAAGGATCATTGCCTTCGATCGCATGCGAGAACGCCGAGCCATAGCCGGCGAAATTGGCCATTCCGATCGCTGCGAATTCGAGCGCCAGAAAAAAAATCCGCACCATGAAGCCGAGGAAGAAGCCCGCAAGGCTCTCCGTCACGATCAATCCGATAAGAGCGTCGGCCGGACCATCCGTCAGCGGCCGGACGCCATCGTAGAGAAGCGGTGTTAGGGCAAGCGCAATGGCGATCGCGACGAAGAGACGGAGCTGGACCGGGATACGGTCGCTGGAGAAACCGGGCAGTACCATGAAGCAAGCACCGACCCGGCAGAAGACGATGAGAGGCACGAGTAGGCTTTCGTGCGTAAACTCGATCATGAGACCGAGCCGAGCGACTGGATCTGCACGCCACGGCTGATTTCGAGATGCGAAAGAACTGGCAGCGTGCCGTAGAGCCGTTCCGTGACGGTGTGGACGTAGGGCCGAGTCTCGGCGGCCGTCACCAGAACGAATTGATGGCCCGCATCCATGAGCGGTTGAACGACGCGCGCAAGATCGCCGCCGAACTGTTCGATAAGCCTTGGGTCGATATCAAACTCGACGACCTCGCCCTTGGGGTCGCGTCTGAGAGCTTGGTGGAAGGCGACTTCCCACTTGTTTCCAAGACGTACGACTTTCAAGCAGTTATTTTCGCTGAGATCGCCGCAAATCTGCGATGCGAGCCGCATGCGAACGTGTTCGGTGATCTGTTCCGCTTTGCGGGAGAACGGAGCAATTTCTGCGACGGCTTCGAGAATAAGATGCAGGTTTCGTATCGAAATCCGCTCCGCCAAAAGCATCTTCAAGACGCCTTGAAGACCGGAATAGGAAATTTGTGATGGGCAGATTTCGTCGAGCAGCTTGCGATATTCGGGATCGAGTCGATCGAGAAGCGATCGCAAATCGCGGTAGGAGAGCAGTTGCGCGAGACTGTTGCGAATAACCTCGGCAACGTGCGTGAGAAGGACGGACGTATTTTCGACCGGAACATAGCCATCGCGCTTGAGCGCGTTGGTAAAGATGTCAGGCACCCAGATGGCTTTCATACCGAAGGCGGGTTCCCTGGTTTCGTCGCCCGGTGTGTCGGGCTTGGGGCCGTCGCCGACAACGACGAGAACATCGCCGAGGCGAAGCTCTGCGCTTGCAACCACGGTCCCGTGTACCTTGATCTGGTAGCTCTTCGAAGGGACGGATAGATCTTCCGCCAATTTGATTTCAGGGACGACAAATCCATATTGCTTCGCAAATTTCCGCCGCATCTTCGCCACGCGTTGCGACAGGTCGCTCGAAGGCCGCATCAGGACGGTCGAGATCTGCTTACCGAAGCAAATTTCGATTTCCGTCGTCTTCAGTTGTTCCCGGATCGATTGCCGGGACTGCTCCTCGGCGGTCACCGCCTGGGTCGTCTTCGCGGTTGCGGCGGCGCGCGCTCCGGCTTCCTTCTGGCGCGTGAGACCAATACTGACGAACGTCAGCATGCCGCCAATCGCCGCAAACGGCAGAAGCGGAAGCCCCGGCGCAAGAGCCAGAACCGCCATCACGCCGCCCGCAAAGAGCAGCGCTCGCGGGTAGTTGCCAAACTGGCTGATAATGATGCCTTCGGTCGAACCTTGGGTACCGCCCTTCGAGACGAGAAGACCAGCGGCAAGGGAAACGATCAGCGCCGGCATTTGCGTGACGAGGCCATCACCAACCGAGAGCTTCACGAAGGTATCCATCGCGCGCTCGAACGGCAAATCGTACTGCGTAACGCCGATGATGACGCCGCCAAAGATATTGACGGCTGTGATGATGAGGCCCGCGATCGCATCGCCGCGGACGAACTTCGAAGCGCCATCCATGGCCCCAAAAAACTGGCTTTCTTCTTCGAGCTCCCGGCGCCTGCGAATAGCTTCCTTCTCGTCGATTGCGCCGGACGAAAGGTCCGCGTCGACGGCCATCTGCTTTCCAGGCAGCGAGTCGAGAGTAAAGCGCGCACCGACTTCCGCGATACGAGTTGCGCCCTTGGTGATGACGACAAAATTGACGGTCACCAGAATGATGAAGACGATGATGCCGATCACGAATTGACCGCCCATCACGAACTGCGCGAAGCCCGCGATGACATGCCCCGCCGCAGTCGGCCCGTCAGCACCTTGGGAAAGAATGAGGCGCGTCGTCGCGACGTTGAGAGAAAGGCGAAGCAGCGTCGCAATCAGGAGAACAGTCGGGAATGCAGAAAATTCGAGCGGTCGCCGTATCCAGAGTGCGACCATCAGGATGACGATCGACAGCGCGATCGAAAGTGCGAGCCCAAGGTCGATCATAAACGAGGGAAGCGGCAGGAACAGGATCGTCAGGATTGCGACGACGCCGACGGCAAGGCCCGCATCTCTCTGGCCAAGGACCAGCTCTACGCCACTATCTGCAGCCTTCGTTGCGGACATGAAAAAGTACCCCCGGTGTTCTACCGGGGGCGAGCTTGCAATCCGAAGCTTGCGCGAAGAAGTCGCCGTCAAAAAAGGCGAGGAATCGGCGACCGGCGCATCCGATAATCCTCACCAATCAGGACGTTGAGGATCTATTGGTATAAACAACTAACCCCCGAGGCAGTATCGGCAACCCAACGCCGAAAGGTCCCCCGCACGTCCCTTTCCAAAGGGTCTTCAGTTGGCCGATTGTTTATCCGCAAACTTGCGCCGTCCGATCCCGGAATATCCAATCCCGAGACTGGTGACGGCCTCCGGATTGAGCACATTGCGGAGATCGATGATCGTCGTCCCGGCCATGCTTGCCTTGATGGCATCAAGATCGAGAGCACGGTATTCATTCCACTCGGTCAGAATGACAAGAATGTCCGCCCCTTGCGCGGCCTCGTTGGCGCCTTCGCACCACACAACTCCAGGAAGCAGCGGCTCGGCCTGACGGCGCCCTTGTGGATCGCAGACCCTGACCGTCGCCCCCCGCTCTTGCAGCATCGGCACGATTACGAGACTTGGAGCGTCCCGCATGTCGTCGGTGTTGGGCTTGAATGTCACGCCGAGAACGGCGATCGTTTTATCGCGAACCGACCCGCCAGCGGCAGCTTCGATCCGCACAGCCATGGCAAGCTTGCGCTCGTGGTTGACGCGTTCGACCTGCTCGATGATCGAAACCGGCGACCGGGCTTCACGTGCAGTCCGAATGAGCGCCGAAACGTCCTTAGGAAAGCATGAGCCGCCATAACCCGGGCCCGGATGCAGAAATTTGTCACCGATGCGCCGGTCTTTGCCGATAGCCGATGCAACCTCTTGCACATCCGCTCCGACAGCCTCGCATACGTCGGCGATTTCATTGATGAAGCTGATTTTGAGAGCCAAAAAGGCGTTCGCTGCGTACTTCGCGAGCTCCGCTGATTCGCGATCGACAAACATCACGGGAGAGCCGCGCAGCGCGAGTGGCCGATACACCTGCTCCATAACCTTTCGTGCGCGTGGGTCGTCCGTGCCGACAAGTACACGGTCAGGATGCGTGAAATCCTGGATTGCGGAACCCTCGCGCAAAAATTCCGGGTTCGAGCAAATAGCCACGCTCGCATCGGGACGTTTGGCCTTAAGCCGGCGTTCGATTTCGCGGCTTGTGCCGACAGGCACCGTGGATTTCGTCGTGATGACGGTGAAGTCTTTAAGATGCGGCGCAGCCTCCTCGACGGCTGCGAACACATAGGAAAGATCGGCATAGCCGTCGCCGCGGCGCATCGGCGTTCCGACCGCAAGGAATACGACATCGGCATCTGCGACGGCCGGTCCAAGCTCGTCAGTGAACACGAGGCGGCCAGCTTTGACATTCCGCTCCATCAGGTCTTCAAGGCCCGGCTCGTAAATCGGTGATCGCCCGGCCTTGAGCTCGGCCAGCCTCTCAGCGTCCTTATCCACGCAGGTAACCGTCCAGCCGAAGTCTGAAAAGCACGCAGCCGAAACGAGCCCGACATAGCCCGCTCCGATCATGCAAATCTTCATTTTGGTTCCCCTAGGAAGCTTGAAGTTTCCGTCTATTTACAGAGGCCTAACATAGAGAGTGCGAGCGACGTACCGCGACCAGTCGCATCAGGCGCGAGATTTCGTTCAGAACTGTCGTGAAATGCAATGCAATTCTTCTTCTTTGACCTTTTAAGTTCGTTTCGATTATCTGGTTTTCGCCAACGCAGGATTGTGCTGGCCGCGGTGATTTCGAAAGCGACTTGCGCCGCGTCATCAAACGCTAAGCTCCACGCACGGTCGTGGGCTCCGCATTATGGAGACCGCTATGGATAATCTGACAATGAGCCGAACGGTTTCGCCGGACAGGATTTCGGCCGATCGGGTGCTGATGGCGTGTTGTTGTGGCTGCTAGGGGCTATAAGCCCAATCCAGATCATTCACCACAACCAAGAACATCAGAGGATGCCGGCAGCGAAGCCGGCAACAGATGAGCCATGTCCAAATCCTACGTCATTGAGGTCGGCGACGACCAAGCCGGAATAATCATTCGCGAAGAAGGCGAGCGCGAGTACCGCTTCCACGCGGCCCTCCAGAGCTATCACGCATTGGAGGGTCGACGTTTCGCCAATCCGTTCCTCGCGGAACGAGCGGCGATTGCCCATTCGGTAAGTCGCAGGCGTCGGCGCTACGCAGCTTCGGGACAGGAGGGTCTGACGTCATGACCCGAAGCATTCTTCGTCAAGCCAAAAGTCGTCCGCGGCGAGTTGAACTCCCGCCTCTCGGTAAATTGTTGCCGCGAAAAGAGAAGTTCGGCGCGGCAAACGATCTGCTTGTGAACGACCCGGTTCTAGCTGTTTCCGCAGTCGGACCGACTCCTGATTTCTAAATGACCAGAAATATTTCCACTCCCTGGACCTGATCGCTTGGCAAAAGTGAAACAGGCACCTGAAAACCGGCGCTTTCGAAGCGTCGGTTTTTTTTGCTTGGGCGATGCCCGACTGGGCGCCGCGGTAGTCATAGCTTGACATCGAACGCAGCAATCGTCGATTGCACATCGCAATCGCGCGTGGCGATTGTCAAATTCCACAGTGAGGACGCGAATGGGCGATCATTTTTGGCCGGCATTATATCCGGGTTTGATAGTCGGCCTTCTGTATGGTCTTTCTCTTAGGGGAGTGGCAAATGCTGTAGCGGGCGCGCTGGGTGGCCTCGTCGGCTCGGCACTCGCCTATTGGGCGCTGTTCGCTTTCGGCATAACCGAAGGCCTAGTCTCAGTCGCAAGCATGGTCGTGCTCGCGATGCTCGGAGCCTTCTGCGCCACACATATTTACGCGCGGATGGTCCGGACGACCTCGGCGAATAAATAATCAGCCGTTGCATCAACGCGCTTATTCGCATCAACGTCATAAACTCGTCGTCGATCCGTCGCCGATAGCGGCAAAATATCGGATGGAATATCTTCTGGTCACATCAGCGCGATCACTGGCAACGCAAGACTAGCCTGCGACAGGCTTGATGCCATGGATGGGGATGGTGAAACCATCCCGCTCTTACTTGCCTTCGACCGATGTTGCATCCGGATCGAGGCCGACGGTGCGCCCCGCAAATCCTGCGGTATCAAAATATCTTGTGCTGCCGACAGCCTGATAATTGAGAATGGTTTTCAGCCCCGAACCGGACGGTGAGGACGCAAGTATTCTCCGCTCAAATGTCGGGGATTCTCCATCTGGGAAAGCTTCTACAAGTGGCCGTCCGACGAGCTTGCCGTGACTGACGGGCAGTAAGCCGAGCACGGCGGCGATGGTTTTGCCGATATCGGCATTGCTTGCCGGCGCGGGATCGATGAATCCGGTTTTGAAATCGGGTCCCAATGCCGCCATGAAATTATCCGTATCGCCGCGGCTGAAGCTTCCGTGCATGCCTTGACCTTGCTGCAACACGGTATCGGCAATCAGAACGCTGCACCTCGATGGATGGACGCAGCCGGTCGTGGTGCTCTTGAAATTCACGATAATGGAAGGTCGCTGCCCCAGGGACGCACCGTCGAGATTGATTGCGGAAAGGGGAAGTGCGCCGGCAAACGAACCGAGTGCATCATCGACGAAAAGGCCGCTGACGTAGTCTTGGGCGAGAAGCGCATCGATCACTTGTTGCGCAACCGCGCGGTCGGTGTCCGGGAGATAGATGAAATCCGATCCGCCGTTCGCTGCGACGATGACCTTCGGCGTGTCACGGACGTCGCCGATAAAGCCGTTTGCAAGCCTTGGATGTTGTCCGCTTTCAACTCGAGCGCCGCCGTTATCCGGATCCCACAACGGCAAGTTCAAGGCCATTGCAAGATCAATGGCAAGGAAGCCCGGAGGCAGTAGAGAATCGGGAACGTCGGCGTATCGTTCTTTGGCGGCAGGGCTAGTCTCGCTCCGCTTGGAGATCGTTGAGAAGCCGTGATCGGCCGACACGATGATATTTGTCGTATCGGCTAGTCCCAGTCGGTCCAACGCTTTGCGGATTTGAGCAAGATTATTGTCGGCATTGCGGATCGCCGCCAAAGATGTCTGTCCGTTGATGCCGGGTTCAAGCTTCAACAGGCTGTCGCCCTGATTGTGCTGCGTCCCATCGGGATCGCGCGACCAGAAAACAACGATAAACGGCTTCCCCTCGTTTTTGAACTTCGGCAACACGACTTGGGTCAATGCATCAGCGAAATATGCCTGCTGTTCGACGTTAGCGACTTTCGTTCCTGCCGTGCGCGCGTTCCCGGGCTTGCCGTTGTCGCCGCGTGAAGGCGCGACATCGGCGAGACCCTCGGCCTTCAAGCCATCCTTCACCCATGGGACGAGCGGAATGCCCGATTTTGATCCAGTTGCATCGTCGATAACGACGCTCTCGCCCCCATCGTGTGACGTATGATCGAAGACAAGAGTTGGCCCAAGCTTGCCGATGGATGCCGTGTTGAAGCCCGCACGATGCGCGACGTGCAGGATCGTTTCTTCATCGATGAAATTTCCCGAAAAGTGTTCATCGATATCACCCAGCACGCCGTCGTTCTCGATGAACGAGATACGCGATGATTTCGCTGATGGCATGGGAAACCCTTCGTAGAGTACATTTCCGAATATGCTCGTGTCGCCGAGGTAATGCCCGGTCGCCATGCCACTTGAATTCGGCATCGTGAATGTCGGAAAGAGCGAATGGCTATTTGCGAAATTTACGCCTTTATCGCGAATTTCCGCGAACGTGGGCGCCGTTTCCGGTGTTACCATGCCGGAACGCAAACCGTCTGGAACGAATAGGATGGTGTTGTGACGAGCAGCATCGGCCAAAGCGGGCGAAACGCCCATCAGCGCCATCAGCACGACGAAAAAGATCATCATCTCATTCTTCCTCGGCAGTTGCCACCAGGTCTCGTATGACGGCCTCGCGACAGTCGGATGACAATCGAACGCGCGAATACAACGTCACGACCGAGGCGTGGCGTTGTTTCGCAGCCTTGAAATGTTTTGGCTGATGAAAATCTGCGTACCGATGATGGAGGCTTAGTTCATCGTTTCAATCGCAATGGCCGTCGCCTCGCCGCCGCCAATACAAGCCGACGCGATTCCTTTCGTGAGGCCCCGGGTCCTCAGCGCGTGAAGCAACGTCACAATGAGGCGGGCACCTGTTGCACCGATCGGATGGCCAAGGGCGCATGCTCCGCCATTGACGTTGAGGTGATCGCGAGGGATCCCCAGCTCCTTTTGTGCGGCCATCGCGACAACGGCAAAAGCCTCATTGATCTCGAAAAGATCGACGTCTTTGATCTCCCATCCGGCTTTTGAAAGAGCCTTCCGAATTGCGGGTATTGGGGCGGTCGTGAACCACGCCGGCTCCTGGCTATGGGTTGCGTGCGCGCGGATCGTCGCAAGCATCGGAAGGTGATATCGATCGGCGATCGAGCGACGCGTCAGCACGAGCGCGGCGGCACCGTCTGCGTTCGCGGAGGAGCTGGCGGCGGTAATCGTGCCATCGGGGCGGAACGCCGGGCGGAGCTTCGCGACCTTCTCAGGTAAAACCTTCATTGGATGTTCATCGTCGGCGACGATTCGATCGCCGCTTTTCGTAGTGATCGTTATTGGCTCAATTTCCGCTTTGAATGCACCCGACCGAATAGCGTCCTGCGCGCGCGTCAGCGTTTCGGTTGCGAAGAGATCCTGATCTGCACGCGTGAACTGATACGCTTCCGCTGTCGCCTCGCCGAAGTCGCCCATGCTCCGACCCTTTTCATAGGCATCTTCAAGACCATCGAGCAGCATGTGATCGATAACGCGATCGTGCCCCGCTCGATAGCCACTTCGTGCCTTCGCCAAAAGGTAGGGAGCGTTCGACATCGACTCCATGCCGCCCGCCACGATCATATCCGCCGAGCCCGCCGCCAGGAGATCGTGCGCCAGGAGTGTCGCCTTCATGCCCGAGCCGCAGACCTTGTTGATCGTCGATGCGCCAACGGAATCAGGCAATCCGGAAGCTCTCGCCGCCTGACGCGCCGGAGCCTGTCCCTGCCCCGCGGTGAGGACGTTGCCAAACAGAACCTCGTCGATCCTCTCTGGCGCGACCGACGCCCTATCGATTGCCGTTCGAATAACATGAGCGCCAAGCGCGGAGGCCTGGAGCGGAGCGAGTTCGCCTTGGAAGCGCCCAAGCGGCGTTCTGACGGCCGACACAATTACGATAGGATCTAAATCGCGCATGGCTAGCTCCGCCTATGGTGAACCGAATTTACATGATGAGTATCATATTAAATGATGATCATAATGCAAGTAGTGCAGCGGCGTTTCGCCTCCGCTAAAGTTGCCGCACGGCGCTGACGAAGATTGCAGCGCTACGATTGTTATCGGGAGTTGGATAATGCCACGCGTGTCGCGCAAAGAAGCGGATCAACATCGAGAGGATGTCGTAGAAGCCGCTTCACGGCTGTTTCGAGAACATGGCGTCGCCGGTGTCAGCGTGCCCGCTCTGATGGCTGAAGCAGGTCTCACGCACGGCGGCTTCTACGGACATTTCAAATCCAAGGAAGCGTTGGCGGCCGAAGCCTGCGTCCGGGCATTCGACGAGAAACGCCAGGAGTATGACGAACTCATCGCCCGGCACGACGGCGATAAGGAAGCGCTGCGGCAAGAATTCATCACACGCTACACTGGCAAGGCTCATCGCGACGCATTCGGTCTTGGCTGTCCGGCTGCGGCGTTGTGCGGAGATGTCACGCGGGAAGGGCCAACGAGTCCTTTGCGAGCGTCCTTTGCAGCGGGCCTCAATATGATGGCCGAAAAAATGCCAGCGCTCCTCTCTCGTCGGAAAAAGCGTCTCAATCGTGAGGAGGCTCTGACGCGAGTTGCGATGCTCGTCGGTGGGCTTGTTCTGGCGCGGGCAACGAAGGGCGAGCCGATCTCAAACGAAATTCTGGAGTCCGTCCGCTCCGAACTTTTAAAATCCTAATGCAGTCCCCAATAGCAATGGCTATGAACCAGAAGAGATGTCATACCTGCCTTGCGTTTTCGGTTAGCGATGTGTCGATCCGTCCGACGCTTCCCATAAGGAAAGATTCATTTTTCCGGCAGCGCATAATTCTTTGGCGCTCGGCAATTCATTTACCAAATCGCGTATCCTAGGTAACCTTGACGGAGCCGCCAGGCCGGTGCGAAGACGTCAATGGACAAGCGCCGTGTGCTGGAGTTAATTAAATTGGGTTGAGAAAACCTCGCGGTTGCGCCTCATGTGCAGGCGTCGGTTTTCTCCTGGATCGAACGAGAAATGGTTCACCGGCGCGCACGAAAAAATTCGGAGACGCGATGGCTACAAACGCGACTGAGACGACGCCCGCGGCAGGAATCGTCACCACTCGCAGTCCTCATACGCCAAAGGAAACGCTTGATCGGCTGGCCAAAGCGGCCGTCGATCGAGGCCTCGCGATTGTTGCTCGCGTCGATCATGCCGGAGCGGCTGCCAAAGTCGGCTTGGATTTGCGGCCAACGGAGCTTTTAGTATTCGGCAACCCGCGCGCCGGAACTCCATTGATGCAGGCAGCACAATTAATTGGAATCGATTTGCCGCTCCGAGCGCTTGCCTGGCAGGATGAAACTGGGCGGACGCTGCTTTCGTACATCGACCCCGCTTGGCTGGCTGAGCGGCATGGCATCCGAGCGTCGACGCAAAAGTCGGTCGACAATATGAATTCCGTGTTTCAGGCCATAGTGGCGGAGGCCACGTCTCCGTGATGTTCGATGCCTTGACGTAAAATGGAGTCTTTAACCGGCATTGCGCGTTATATAACTCGTATCTACCCCCCCAAGAATCTCAACCAACTCAGTAAAGGAAGCAGCAAATGAAGCCAGAATCTGCAAAGGCTCGGCGAAAGGCCCCGCTCGATACGCCATCGCATTTTTCCGACAATGCAATCAAAGATCTCGCCGGAGCGCTCACAATTCTGCTTGCAGATATGTTCGCCCTCTACGTGAAAACGAAGAATTTCCACTGGCACATGACGGGCCCGCATTTCCGAGACTATCACCTTCTGCTTGATGAGCAGGGAACTCAGATCTTCAACACGACGGATGATATTGCCGAGCGTGCCCGAAAGATTGGCGGCTCGACGTTGCGTTCGATCGGTCAGGTTAGCAAGTTGCAACGCATTCTGGATAATGACGCGGAGTACGTTACACCAGACGATATGCTTGCTGAGTTGAGAGACGATAACCTTCAGCTTGTCGGATGGATGCGGGAAGTTCATGATCTTTGCGACGAGCACAACGATGTCGCGACCGCAAGCCTACTCGAGAATTGGATCGACGAAGCCGAGCGCCGCGTGTGGTTCCTCTTCGAAGCAACGCGGAACGTTCCCGACGGGGCGTGAGACGAGCGAAAGATAATCTTAGCGCGGGGAGCACCCAATGTCGTCGAACGAGCAGCAGTTGTCCGGTCCGGATTTTAGCAAGGGCATCGCCGCTTCGGCGATTTCGGACGGCGGTATGCTGCTCGGTCATGTCGATGGCGAAGCAGTTCTGTTAGCCAAACGCGGCGCGGAGTTGTTTGCCATCGGCGCCACATGTACGCACTATAGTGGCCCCCTGGCCGAGGGGCTGATGGTCGATGACACGGTGCGCTGTCCTTTGCATCACGCGTGTTTCAGTCTTCGCACAGGTGACGCGATACGTGCTCCGGCGCTCAATCCTGTGTCCTGCTTTCGTGTGGAAGAGAGCGGGTCAACAATCTTCGTTCGCGAAAAACTAGAATCCTCACCGGCGCAGCAGGTCAAGCCGGATAGCCATGTCCGGTCCGTTGTCATCGTCGGAGGCGGTGCAGCAGGAAACGCCGCGGCCGAGATGTTACGACGCCAAGGATTTGACGGCAGCATTACCATGGTGACGGCGGACGATGCGCTGCCCTATGACAGGCCCAATTTGTCGAAGGATTATTTGGCGGGAAACGCATCCGAGGATTGGATCCCACTGCGTACGCCGGAATTCTACGAGGAGCACAAAATCGACGTGCGTCTTGGCGTTCGCGCCACATCGATCGATCCGGTCGAGCGCGCTGTCGTGCTGGAAAACGGCAATCATCTAGCCTTCGACGCCGTGCTGCTTGCAACGGGCGCGAGTCCCGTACATCTGGATATTCCCGGTGCCGATCTTCCGCACGTTCACTACCTTCGCACGCTTGATGACAGCCGTGCATTGATCGCGAAAGCAAAGGATGCGAAGCGCGTTGTTGTCATCGGCGCCAGCTTTATCGGGCTGGAAACAGCAGCATCATTGCGGGCTCGAAAACTTGACGCGCATGTGGTCGGTCCGCAATCGCGTCCTCTTGAGCACGTGCTCGGCGCCGAGCTTGGCGATATGGTGAGGGCGATCCACGAAAAGAACGGCGTCGTCTTTCACTTCGGGACGACGGCCACTGCGATCGACAAAGAGGCGGTTACCTTGAAGACGGGCGAACGCATCCCGGCCGATCTCGTCGTCGTGGGAATCGGCGTTCGGCCGGACGTCGCGATCGCACAAAGTGCCGGGCTGACCGTCGACAACGGAATTATCGTCGATCAATACCTACAGACGAGTGCTCCTGGGATTTATGCAGCCGGTGATATTGCCCGCTGGCCGGACATCCATAGCGGTCGGCCAATCCGGGTCGAACATTGGGTCGTCGCTGAGCGTCAAGGCCAGACGGCGGCGATCAATATTCTCGGCGGGCGCCAACCGTTCGATGCCGCTCCTTTCTTCTGGAGTCAGCACTTCGATGTAACCGTTTCCTACGTTGGACACGCCGAAAAATGGGACAAGGTCGAGATTGACGGTGATCCCGCTGCCCACGATTGCAAAGTCTCGTATTACCAAGATGGACGGAAGTTGGCTGTCGCGACGGTTTCTCGCGATCTCGAAAGCTTGCGCGCAGAAGTCGAGCTGGAACGAACCAAGGCTTAGCGCCCCGTCGTCTTGAACGGGGCAGGCCTTTCTATTTGAAAAGCATCATCTGCGGGTGTGTACCACCCGCGACCGTGCATGCGCCCGATAAGTTGGAGTGCGGGTGTATCAATATAGTATTTCAACGGATCAATAACGAAGGCATCCGCAACGTGCGCCTGCATGATCTCGCCGAGGACGATAAGTTGGCTCGGCGCGACTTCTACAGGTGTATGCAACCGGCACTCAAAGGCGACGGGGCTCGCCGTGATACGCGCGGGCTTCATCTTGATCGAGGGCGCCGTATCCAGCTTAGCTAACGTCAGCTCATCGACGTCGGCCGGTGCATCTATAGATGTAAGGTTCATGGATCGCGCAGCCGCGCGAGGAACCAGATTGACGACGAATTCTCCAGTGTCGAGGATATTGCGAGCACTATCCTTCATGCTCCCGTCGGCATTTGCTTGAATGCCGAGCGCCAGAATTGGCGGCGTCTTGCTCATGGCATTGAAAAAGCTGAACGGCGCCGCGTTGCGGACGCCGTTCTTGGACACCGTCGTGACCCAGGCGATGGGGCGCGGAACGATGGTTGCCGTCAGGATCTTGTAACGGTCATCGGCTGCGAGTTTTTCGAAGTCGAATTCCATCGCGTCACCCGTTCACCGGCGCTCCTATACCGCG
>Ga0182749_1002359_pt1 | contig 13873 bp, 13 predicted proteins | sample eDN3rd37CKraftMG_FD_128875 | JGI IMG/M metagenome (GOLD analysis project Ga0182749, IMG submission 128875) | Enriched Miracle-Growth compost microbial communities from Emeryville, California, USA - eDNA 3rd pass 37_C Kraft MG (version 2) (version 2) ...
CCAGCCAGTCGGCGCCGTTGCCGCCCTGGAGGAAGTCGTTGCCGTCCATGCCGTAGAGCGTGTCGTTGCCGTCGCGGCCGTAGAGATAGTCGTCGCCGCCGTAACCGGAGAGGACGTTGGCGACGGCGGAACCGATCAGCGTGTCGCCGTAGCCGCCGGTGCCCTGGACGTTCTCGATGTTGAACAGCCGGTCGCCGGCGGCCTCGCCGTAATAGCCGTAGCCGGTGCTGAGATCGACCCATACCCCGGCCGCGCCGTTGTAGTCGACCGTGTCGACGCCGGCGCCGCCGTCCAGCCAGTCGGCGCCGTTGCCGCCCTGGAGGAAGTCGTTGCCGTCGCCACCGTAGAGCGTGTCGTTGCCGTCATTGCCGTAGAGATAGTCGGCACCGCCATAGCCGGACAGGATGTTGTCGGCGGCATTGCCGATCAGCGTGTCGCCGTAGAGGCCGGTGCCCTGGACGTTCTCGACGTTGAACAGCCGGTCGCCGGCGGCCTCGCCATAGTAGCCGTAGCCGGTGGTCAGGTTGACATAGACGCCGGCGGCGCCGTTGTAGTCGACCGTGTCGACGCCGGCGCCGCCGTCCAGCCAGTCGGCGCCGTTGCCGCCCTGGAGGAAGTCGTTGCCGTCCATGCCGTAGAGCGTGTCGTTGCCGTCATTGCCATACAGGTAATCGTTGCCGCTGTAGCCGGAGAGGACGTTGTCGACGGCGGAGCCGATCAGCGTGTCACCGTAGCCGATGGTGCCCTGGACGTTCTCGATGCTGTACAGACGGTCACCGGCCGCTTCGCCGTAATAGCCGTAGCCCGTGGTCAGGTTGATGTAGACCCCGGCGGTGCCGTTGTAGTCGACCGTGTCGATCCCGTTGCCGCCGTTCAGGGTGTCGGCGCCGGCCCCTCCCTGCAGGAAGTCGTTGCCGTCATTGCCCCAGAGATAGTCGTCGCCGGCATAGCCGTAGATCGAATCGGCACTGACCGAGCCGAAGAGGATGTCATTGCCGGACGTGCCGGTGTAAACGGGCATGTGAATCTCCTGTGTGTGGACGCGGGACCCCGGCAGCGGCGACGAGCGCCGGCGCGACGGGCCCGGTCGTGGCGTGAAGATGCGGCCTGCGCGGCGGCGAAGCCCGCCGGCCGACCGGCCTTGTCAGGATCGGGCCGTCGAGAAAATCCCCTGTGATGGCCAGATCGGGCCATTGCTCCGGGATGGCGCGCCGTCATGGCCGAAGCCATTGGCCGGCTGCTTGTCGTTGCCCGCTGGACTTGCACCGTCCGGTGCCGTCGCGCGGTGCCGCGGATCATCCGTCACAACGTGGCTTCCGCGACTCCTCGACCCTCCGCAACCGGGCCGAGCGTTGCCGACCCTGGAAGTCTCCGGATTTGCGGCAATCGCCTCAACCCCCCAGGATTGGGGGGAAGACCGGTAACCAGGCCATGCCGCAAGACTTTGGTCCTGTGTGAATTGACGGGGCGTTTTATACCCGGGTATAAAATGCGCCTTGTGACCGAGACGCCGGAGCCGATCTTGCCTGCCGATGCCGCATCCACCTGCACCGCCTTCATCGGCGACCGCCGCGTCGCGACCGGCCCGCTGGCGCAGGTCGCCCTCGCCGTCAAACGGCTGGCGGATGCCGGCGGGACGGCGCCGATCCTGGTCTTCGACGACGTCACCAGCCGGCCGGTCGAGCTCGACCTGCGCGGCAACGAGGCGGAGGTGCTGGCCCGCCTGCCACGGCCGGCCGACATCTCCGCGGAGTCCGAGGCGCCGCGCGGCCCCGGCCGGCCGCGGCTCGGCGTCGTCGCCCGCGAGGTCACCCTGCTGCCACGGCACTGGGACTGGCTGTCACAGCAGCCGGGCGGCGCCTCGGCGGCGCTGCGCCGCCTGGTCGACGCGGCCCGGCATGCCGGCGAGGAGCGGGACCGGCTGCGCCGGGCGCAGGAGGCGGCTTACCGCTTCATGGCGGCGATGGCCGGCGACCGGCCCGGCTTCGAGGAGGCCTCGCGCGCCCTGTTCGCGGCCGACCGCGACCGTTTCGGGGCGCTGACCGAAGCCTGGCCACCGGATATCCGCGACCATGCCCGGCGGCTCGCCGCCCCCGCCTTCGACGTCCCGCGTCCGGCCTGATCCCGAGGACCGTCATGTCCGAAGCGACGAAGACCGAGGCCGCCATGCCTCCATCCCCCGCGGCGCCGGCCGCCGCCCGCCCGCCGCTGTGGCAGGCGTTCCTGCGGTTCCTCGGGCCGATGATGCTCAGCAACGTGCTGCAGGCGCTGTCGGGCACGGTCAACAACATCTATCTCGGGCAGATGATCGGGGTCGGGGCGGTCGCCGCCGTCTCCGCCTTCTTCCCGATCCTGTTCTTCTTCATCTCCTTCATCATCGGCCTCGGCGCCGGCGCCTCGGTGCTGATCGGCCAAGCCTGGGGCGCGCGGGAGCCGGAGAAGGTCAAGGCGGTGGCCGGCACCGCGCTGACGGTCACCCTCCTGGCCGGGATCGTCGTCGCCCTGTTCGGCGGCGCCTTCACCCGGCCGCTGCTGGCCGCGGTCGGCACCCCGCCCGACATCCTGGCCGATGCCACCGGCTACGCCCGGATCATGCTGGCGGCGATGCCGGGGCTGTTCGTCTTCATCCTGGTGACCTCGATGATGCGCGGCGTCGGCGACACGGTGACGCCACTCCTGGTGCTGGCGCTGCAGACCGTGATCGGCCTGGTCCTGACCCCGGCCCTGATCCGCGGCTGGGCCGGGCTGCCGCAGCTCGGGGTGCTCAGCGGCGCCTATGCGTCGATCGTCTCCTTCCTCGCCGCCCTGGCCTGGCTGGCAATCCACCTCCGCCGCCGCGGCCATGCCCTGGCGCCGGACGCGGTCCTGCTACGCCGGCTCTGGATCGACCTGAAGATCCTGCGGGGGGTGCTGCGCATCGGCCTGCCCTCCGGGGTGCAGCTGGTGCTGGTGTCGCTGGCCGAAGTCGCGGTGCTGTCCTTCGTCAACGGCTTCGGCTCCGACGCCACCGCCGCCTATGGCGCGGTCAACCAGGTGGTCAGCTACGTCCAGTTCCCGGCGATCTCGATCGCGATCACCGCCTCGATCTTCGGCGCCCAGGCGATCGGCGCGGGGCATGTCGACCGGCTCGGCGCCATCACCCGCACCGGCCTCCTGCTCAACCTCGCCATCACCGGCGGGCTGGTGGCGCTCGGCTACCTGTTCTCGCGCACGCTGATGGAATTGTTCCTCACCAGCCCCCCGGTGATCGACCTGGCGCAGGACCTGCTGCACATCACGCTGTGGAGCTACGTCGTCTTCGGCATCGCCGGCGTGGTCGCGGCGGTGATGCGGGCCAGCGGCACGGTCTTGGCGCCGACGGCGATCTCGCTCTTCGCCATTCTCTGCGTCGAGGTGCCGGTGGCCTGGCTGCTCAGTCGCTGGATCGGCATCGACGGCATCTGGATCGCCTATCCGGTCGCCTTTGCCGTCATGGCGCTCGGGCAGATCGCCCTATACCGGCTGGTCTGGCGGAAGCGGGCGATCCGCCGGCTGATCTGAGAGGCTTGCCGGGGCGGAACGGACCCGGTAACCCAGCTCGCATGGACGACCTGCTGCGCGATCTGCGCGTCGCCGCCTGCTTCCTCACCCGGCTGCCGGTCCGCTGGCCGCCGGACGCGCCGGCCGGCGCGCTGGCCCGGTCGATGCGGCTCTTCCCGCTGGTCGGGGCCGGGATCGGCGCCGCCGCCGGCTTGGCCTGGGCTTCGGCCCTGTGGCTCGGCGCGCCGCTGCTGGTCGCGGCGCTGCTGGCGCTGGCGGCACAGGCTCTCCTGACCGGGGCGCTGCACGAGGACGGGCTGGCCGATGTTGCCGACGGCTTCGGTGCCGGGCGCGACCGCGAGCGCACGCTCGAGATCATGCGCGACAGCCGCATCGGCAGCTACGGCACCCTGGCCCTGATCCTCTCGGTCGGGCTGCGCGCGGCGGCGCTGTCGGCCACCGTCGCGCCCTGGGCCGGCGTCGCGGCGCTGGCCGCGGCCGGGGCGGTGTCGCGCGCCACCGCGCCGGCGCTGCTGGCCTGGCTGCCGCCGGCCCGGCCGGACGGGCTCGGCGCCGGCGCCGGCCGCCCCTCGCAGGAAGCCGTTTTCACCGCCCTCGGCCTTGCCCTCTGCTTCGCCCTGCTCCTGCTCGGCCTGCGGCACGGGCTGGCGGCACTGGCGCTGGCGGTGCTGGTCGCCTGGGCCCTGGCCGGGCTGGCGCGGCGGCGGATCGGCGGCCAGACCGGCGACGTGCTCGGCGCCGCCCAGCAGCTGGCGGAGGTCGCGGTGCTCTGCGCCGCGGCGGCGGCATGAGCACGACCCGCTGGTGGTGGGTCCGCCACGCCGCGGTGGTGAACCCGCGCAAGCTGCTCTACGGCCGGCTCGACCTGCCGGCCGACACCGGCGACGGGACGGCGGTCGCGGCCCTGGCCGGCCGGCTGCCGCGCGGCGCGGTATGGCTGCAGACGCCGCTGCGCCGAACCGCCGAGACCGCGGCGGCGCTGCTGGCGGCAATGGGGGAGGCGGCCTCTCCGGCGGTCGAGCCGGACCTGATCGAGCAGGACTTCGGCGCTTGGCAGGGACGGCCGAGCCGCGAGGTCTATGGCGCGCTGCCCGAGACCGACCCGTTCTGGTCGGACCCGGCCGGCCAAGCCCCGCCGGGCGGCGAGAGCTTCGACGACGTGCTGCGGCGGGTGCAGCCGGCGATCCGGCGCCTGTCCGCCGCCCATGCCGGCCGCGACATCGTCGCCGTCGCCCATGCCGGCACCGTCCGGGCCGCGATGGCGCTGGCGCTGGACCTCGACGGCAACCGGGCGCTGCGGCTCGCGGTCGATACGCTGTCGCTGAGCCGGATCGAGGGCATCGCCTCCGCCGAAAGCGGTAGCAGCTGGCGAGTCGTTGCCCTGAATCTGCCATCAGGAACAGAAAATATGTATTGATCGTTGTGCGCTACACCGCGATTCTTCATGTGGAATCTCAGGAGGGGCCCGAGCATGATCGACCGCCGCCAATTCCTTCGCCTGACGGGCGCGTCGACCGCCGGGCTGACGCTGGCGGGCACGCTCGCCGCCTGCGCTTCGAGCACCGCGACGCCGAGCGAGGCGCAGCTGCTGGTCGATGAGAGCCGCGGGGCGGTGCAGACACTGCTGTCCTCACAGGAGCTGACGGCGCTGCCGCGCTACATCCGCGGCGCCAAGGCGGTGCTGATCGCGCCGGAACTGCTGCGCGGCGGCTTCATCTTCGGCGGCCGCGGCGGCAAGGCGGTGATGCTGGTCCGGCTGCCGGACGGGAACTGGAGCTACCCGGCCTTCTACGGCATCGGCGGCGGCTCGTTCGGCCTGCAGATCGGCGGCCAGGTCTCGCAGCTGGTGCTGACGATCATGACCGACAAGGGCCTGCGGGCGGTGGAGCAGAGCAGCTTCACCGTCGGCGCCGACCTGACCGGGGCGCTGTTCACCCTCGGCGCCGGCGTCGGCGCCTCGACCGGGATGAACACCAATTCCGACATGTACGCCTTCTCGCAGAACAAGGGCCTGTTCGCCGGCGGCACGCTGGACGGCACCGTCATCAGCGAGGACCAGGGGATGAACGACGCCTATTACGGCTTCGGCACACCGGCCCGGATCATCTTCCAGGGGCAGCGGAGCAACCCGGGCGCGGATTCGCTGCGCGCCATCCTGCCGAGGTAAGGCGTCTTTTATTCTGTTATGCCTGGGCTCGACCCGGGCATCCAGAGAGCATCGAGACCTTCTGGATCGCCGGGTCAAGCCCGCGCATGACAATGGAAGAAATGGTGCGGACGATTACCCGTAGCGCTGCTCCTGCCAGGGGTCGCCCTCGTTGTGATAGCCGCGCTCCTCCCAGAAACCAGGGCGATAGGCGGCGACGAACTCGATCCGCTTCACCCATTTGGCGCTCTTCCAGAAGTACCAGCGGGGCATGATCACGCGCAGCGGCCCGCCATGCTCGACCGGGATCGGCTCGCCGTCGTGATGGGTCGCCAGCAGCACGTCTTCCTCGGCGAAGGCGTCGAGGGCGACGTTGGTGGTGTAGGTGTCGTAGCTGTGGAAGATCACGTGCTTCGCCTCGGGCCTCGGCCGCACCACCGACAGCAGGTGCCGGGCCGAGACGCCGCGCCAACGGTTGTCGAAGCGCGACCAGGACGTGACGCAGTGGATGTCGGACACGTCCTCGAACTCCGGCTGCGCCAGGACGTCGTCCCAGCGCCACACCGTCGGGGCCTCGACCAGCCCGTCGATGGTCAGCCGCCATCTGTCCAGCGGGATCTCCGGCTGCACGCCGAGATCCAGCACCGGCCAGTTTTCCACCAGGCGCTGCCCGGGCGGCAGCCGGTCCCGGCCCGGATCGGCGGTGGCGCCGGTCAGCAGCCGGCCCTCGCGCGCCCAGCGCTTCTTGCTCTCGACCAGCTTCGGCCGGACCGAGCCGAGATCGCCGTCATCCGCCATGATCGCCTTTTCCTGCCTCTTCCCGTGAAAACGTCCCAAAGATGGCCTCGACGCGCGGGTTGATCCAGAGGGCGGGGAGGGGAAGGATGGGACGCCGCCGGGATGCCGATCCGGAACGCCGCCCGCCCACAGCCCGCCCGAGCCGATGATCCGACTGCTCCGCCCGCTGCTCCTTCTCCTCCTGCTGCTCGTGCCCGGCCTTGCCGCCGCCCAGGTGGTGCCGGGAACGGCTCCGTCCACCCCACAGCCCGCTGCCGACCCGGAGCGGGTCAAGGCGCTGATCGCCACGCTGCAGGACGACAAGACGCGGGCCGAGCTGATCGCCCGGCTGCAGCTGCTGCTGCAGGTCCAGGCGCAGCAGAAGGAGGAGCGCAGCGCGCTGGAGACGATCGGCAGCCAGGCCCTGGTCGCGGTCTCGGACAAGGTGCAGGACATTACCGGCGCGGTCGCCGAGATCGGCGGCACCTTCGCCCGGCTGCCGGAGCTGGCGGCCTGGGTGCGGGACCAGCTGTCCGACCCGGCGGCGCGGGCGCGCTGGGCCGCGGTCTTCCTCAACGTCGTCGGGGTCATCCTCGCCGGCATCGCCGCCGGCTGGCTGGTCCGTCTGGTGCTGCGGCGGCCCTTCGCGGCGCTGGACCGGCGGACGCCGGCCACGCTCTGGGGCAAGATCCCGCTGCTCCTCGCCCAGGCGGTGCTCGACTTCCTGCCGTTGATCGCCTTCGTCCTCGGCGCCTATGCCATGGCGGTGGTGCTGGACCCGCCCTGGTTCGTCCGCACCGTGGTGCTGGCGCTGGTCGATGCCGCGATCATCAGCGGCGTCGCCCTGATGCTGATCCGCCTGGTGCTGACGCCGGAGCATCCCGGCCTCAGGCTGCTGCGGGTCGGCGACGAGACCTCGGGCTATCTCTATGTCTGGGCCAAGCGGCTGATCTATCTGCTGGTGTTCGGCTATCTCGCGGTCTCCACCGCCGTGGTGCTCGGGCTGCCCTATGGCAGCCTGACCGTGCTGAAATACCTGATCGGCCTGGCCGTCGCCGGGATGGTGGTGGTGCTGATCCTGCAGAACCGCCAGCCGGTGGCCGACTGGCTGCGCGGCCGTCATCGCCGGGCCGGGGAGGGCGAAGATGACGGCGTGACCCGTGCCGTCGGCTCCGCCCGGCGGCGCTTCGCCGAGGTCTGGCACCTCGTCGCCATCGCCTATGTCGTCGTCACCTTCGCGATCTGGGCGCTCGGCATCAACGGCGGCTTCGTCTTCATCCTCCGGGCCACGCTGCTGACGGTGCTGGTCGTCCTCCTGGCGCGGCTGGTGTCGACCTACGGGCCGCGGCTGATCCACCGCGCCTTCTCGGTCGGGCCGGAGCTGCGGGCCCGCTATCCCGGGCTGGAGCAGCGCGCCAACCGCTACCTGCCGGTGCTGGACAGCGCCCTGAAGGTGGTGGTCGCCATCGCCACCATCTTCGTGCTGCTCGAGGTCTGGCAGCTCGGCGGCATCGCCTGGATGGAGACCGGCACCGGCCGCGCCGTGCTGGCCAGCGGCGGCGCCATCCTGCTGGTGATCGTGGCGGCGCTGGTGGCGTGGGAGGTGGTCAGCCAACTGATCGAGTACCATCTGAACCGGCTCGACGCCTCGGGCCAGCGGGTGCAGCGCAGTGCCCGCGTGCGCACGCTGCTGCCGCTGCTGCGCAATGCGTTCATGGTGCTGCTGATCACGGTCGTGGTGCTGATGGTGCTGTCGGAGGTCGGGCTGAACATCGCGCCGCTCTTGGCGGGCGCCGGGGTGATCGGCCTCGCCATCGGCTTCGGCGCCCAGACGCTGGTGAAGGACGTGATCACCGGCGTCTTCATCCTGTTCGAGGACACGCTGGCGGTTGGCGACGTCGTCCAGATCGGCTCCGACAGCGGCGTGGTCGAGAGCATCACCATCCGCACCATCCGGCTGCGCGACGAGACCGGGGCGGTGCACACCCTGCCGTTCAGCTCGGTCACCTCGATCGTCAACAAGACCAAGGACTTCTCCTTCGCCGTGTTCAACATCGGCATCGGCTACGACCAGGATGTCGACCGCGTGATCGAGGTGCTGCGCGACCTCGGCCGCGAGATCCAGCTCGATCCGGACTGGGCGCCCAGCATCCTGGCGCCGATCGAGATCCTCGGCCTCGACCAGTTCGGCGACAGCGCCGTGACCATCAAGGCGCGGATCAAGACCCCGCCGAGCAAGCAATGGGGCGTGGCGCGGGAGTTCAACCGCCGGCTGAAGCGGCGCTTCGACGAGCTCGGGATCGACATTCCCTTCCCGCACCGCATGGTCCTGACCCGCAGCCTGGACCGGCCGGAGGACGCGGCGGCTCAGGGCGCGTCGTCATCGGGATCGTAGTGGGAATCGTGCTTCTTCCGGGCCAGGTGCATCAGCCCGAGATTGAGGGCGATGATGCCCACGACCGCGATGCCCAGCGCGATCCAGCCGTTGACGCTCATCTCCAGCTTGAAGAGGTCGCCCATCGCCGTTCCTCCCGGTCAATGCGACGCATTTTCGGATGCCAAGCCCCGCGCCGATCTGTAATCTGCCGCCATCCGCCAAGGTTCCGCGGCTATAGAGGGCTTGAGCCATGACGCTCGAGGAGAGGTGCATCTCCGCCGGCCTGAAGATGACCGATCAGCGTCGCGTCATTCTGCAGGTCCTGACCGAGTCGCTCGACCACCCGTCGGTCGAGACCGTCTACCACCGTGCCCGCGAGATCGACCCGTCGATCAGCATCGCGACGGTATACCGCACCCTGCATCTGCTGGACGAGCTGAACCTGGTGCAGCGGCACGACTTCAACGAGAACTACTCCCGCTTCGAGGTCAACCTCGAGCACCATCACCACCTGATCGACCTTGAAACCGGTGAGGTCATCGAGTTCAAGGACCAGGAGCTGGAAGCGCTGAAGGAGAAGATCGCCAAGCGCCTCGGCTTCGAACTCGTCGATCACAGGCTCGAACTCTATGGCCGGAAAAAGAAGTCCTGAGGGCTGCGGCTTCGGCGACCTGCCCTCCGCGGACGGATCGGCCGACTGCCGCTGCCAGCAGGCGGTGACCCGCGCCTACAGCGAGCTGGTGGCCCGCGGCGCGCCGCGCTCGGTGGCGATCGAGGCCGCGGTCCGCGTCTTCGTCTATCACCATCCCGAGGTCCCGGCGTTCCGCGCCCATGACACCGTGGAGACCTGGGTCTATTCCGGTCCGCTGAACTGAGCGGCCATCCAAGCGCCGAGGGGACCGGGCTGCGGCCGGCGGCACTGCTGCGGCGGCTGCGCCTGCCCAGCGGGCTGGTGCTGTTCGCCTTCCTCGCCACCCATCTGATCAACCATGCCGCCGGGCTGGTGTCGCTCGACACCATGGAGCGCGGCCTGGGGCTGTTCATCCTGGTCTGGGAGAGGCAGCCGGGGCTGACCATCCTCGCGGCGGCCTTCGCGATCCACTTCGCCAATGCGCTGGTCTCGATCTGGCAGCGCCGCAGCCTGCGGCTGAAGGGCTGGCAGGCGGTGCAGCTCGGGCTCGGCCTCGCCGTGCCGCTGCTGCTCGCGGCCCATGTCTTCGGCACGGTGATCGCCTTCGAGCGCTTCGGCGTCGGCACGCCCTACCGCCTCGTCCTGTCGACGATGTGGGGCGGCAACGGCATGGTTGCCCTGCAGCAGGCGGTGATCGTGGTGGTCGCCTGGGCCCATGGCTGCATCGGCGTGCATTACTGGCTGCGGCTCAAGCCGTGGTATCCGAAGGCGCTGCCCTTCCTCTACGCCGCCGCGCTGCTGATCCCGGCGCTCGGCCTGGCCGGCTTCGTCTCGGCCGGGCTGCAGGTGCGGGACCTGGCGGCGCAGCCGGGCTGGCTCGACGACCTGCGCCGCGCGATGAAGCTGACGCCGGAGGCGCAGGTGTATGCGGCCGCGGGGGCGCTGTGGACCCGGGTCGCGGCGCTGATCCTCGCCGCCTTCGCCGGGCCGGCGTGGCGCGCCTTCCGGGCCCGGCGCGGCGGGCCGAAGCTGTACTACCGCGACACCCGCGTGCTCGACATCATCCCCGGCGCCACGGCGCTGGAGATCATCCGCGCCGCCGGCATCCCGCACGCCATGGTCTGCGGCGGCCGCGGCCGCTGCTCGACCTGCCGGGTCCGGGTCGGGATCGGGGCCGAGCACCTGCCGCCGCCGGCGGCGGACGAGGCCCGCGTGCTGCAGCGGATCGGCGCGCCGGACGGGGTGCGGCTGGCCTGCCAGATCCGGCCGGTGCAGGATCTCGAGGTGACGCCGCTGCTGCCGCCCACGGCGAATGCCCGCGACGGCTTCCAGGGTCCCGGCCACCGCCACGGCCAGGAGCGCGAGATCGCGGTGCTGTTCGCCGATCTGCGCGGCTTCACCCAGCTCTCGGAGCACCGCCTGCCCTATGACGTGGTGTTCCTGCTGAACCGCTACTTCGCCGCCATGGGCCAGGCGATCGAGGCGGCGGGCGGCAAGGTCGACAAGTTCATTGGCGACGGGGTGATGGCGCTGTTCGGCGTCGAGTCCGGCCGCGACGCCGGCAGCCGCCAGGCGCTCGACGCCGCCCGCCGCATGGCCGTGCGGCTGGCGGAGCTGAACGAGGCCCTGGCCTCCGACCTCAAGGAGCCGCTGCGCATGGGCATCGGCCTGCATGTCGGGCCGGCGATCGTCGGCGAGATGGGTTACGGCGAGGTCAAGGGGCTGACCGCGGTCGGCGACACGGTCAATACCGCCAGCCGGCTGGAGGGGCTGTGCAAGGGCTACGCGGCGGAGCTGGTGGTGTCGCAGGACCTGCTCGACCACGCCGGCGCCGACCTGTCGGCGTTCCGGGCGGAGCAGGTGGCGATCCGCGGCCGCGGCACGGAGCTGTCGATCCGCATCGTCACGCGGATCGCCGACCTGCCGGGGTGACGTTCCTCGCTCGCTCGCGGATCTCTCCTCATTGTCATTGCCGGGCTTGACCCGGCAATCCAGAAGGTGTCGACAGACTCTGGATGCTCGGGTCAAGCCCGGGCATGACAGTTGGGGGGTGGGCCGGGGGGAACCGGCCCGGCGGCCCCTCACATCAGATCGTCACGCCCAGCAGCGTCTGCAGAAAAGCGCGCAGCGCGGCCCAGAGGGCGGCGGAGACGGCGATCAGGATGGCGGCCGCGCCGGCGGTCGCGGCCCAGCCGGCCGAGACGGCAATGCCGTCGCGCTCGACCAAGCCGATGGCGAAGGCGGAGATCGCCAGCGCCGGCACCATGTTGCCGAGCGGGATCGGCAGGAACAGCACGATCGCCAGCAACAGGCAGGCGGCGCCGATGAAGCGGTCGGCGACCGGGCCGATCAGGATCGACAGCCGCGGCCGCAGCAGCCGCTCGGCCTTGGCCAGCCAGGGCGTCATGCGGCCGACCAGCCGGGCGAAATCGGCCCGCGCGACCGATCGCCGGGTGATCAGCCGCGGCAGCCACAGCACCGGCCGGCCGATCATCAGCTGGGCGGCGATGAACAGCAGCGGCGCACCCAGCACCGAGGAGGTGCCCGGCGGCGTCGGCAGGATGTTGGGCGCGGCGAAGACCAGCATCAGCGCGCCGAAGGCCCGGTCGCCGAAGGCGGCCAGGATGTCGGCGATGGCGATGCGCTCGCGGTCGCCCGCGGCGAGGTCCTGCAGCACCTCGGAGAAGCGGCGCCGGCGCTCCGCCCCCGCGGCGGGGGCGGTCCGGTCGTCGGGCTGATGGGCGTCGGGCAAACGGCTCGTCCGGCGTCGTGGCATCCGCCACGGTGTTACCGGGTCGGCCGCGACAGGTGCAAGCGCACGGTTGTCTCAGGCCTCCCGCGCCGCCCACAGCAGGCCGCGATGCAGGATCGTGCGCATCGCCTGGTGCTCGAACTCCTCCACCCGGTGGCCGAGCGAGCTGTAGAACACCCGGCCGGCGCCGTGCCGGCGCTTCCACACCACCGGCATGGTGTGGCCGGCGATCCAGGGCGCGTGGTCGCCGGTGAAGGTGGTCTCGGCCAGCACCTCGTTGTTCGGGTCGACATGCATGTAGTACTGCTCGGACCGGTAGTCGAAATCGCCGATCCCCTGCATCACCGGGTCGTCCGGCCGGGTCACCCGCACCCGGTAGTCGATGATGTTGCCGGGATGGGCCACCCACTGGCCGCCGGTCATGAACTGGTAGGCGACCTCGTTGCGGAAGGCGTCGCACATGCCGCCGTGGAAGCCGGCCAGGCCGACCCCGCTCTCGACCGCGGCGCAGAGGTTGGTGACCTCCTCCTTCTCCATGGTCGACATGGTGTAGATCGGCACGATCAGGTGCATGTCCTTCAGCGCCGGGTCGGCGAAGGCCTCGGTGGTGTCCTCGATGAACACCTCGAAGCCGTCGCCGCGCAGCATCCCGGCCACCACATCCGCGCATTCCTTGGGGGTGTGGCCGTTCCAGCCGCCCCAGACGATCAGCGCCTGCCTCGTCATCGCTTCCTCTCCTTTCGGTCTTTCTCTCAGGCGGCCCGGCCGAAGGCGGGCTCCACCGGCATCGGGTCCGGCCGCTCGCAGCGGCTCTCGATCTCGACCGGCCGGCCCTCGCGGCCGGACCGCTCCACCGCCTCCATCACCTCCAGCACATGGAAGGCCAGCTCCGCATTGGCGCGGTGCGGGCGGCCGGTGCGGATGGCGTGCGCCAGGTCGGCGACGCCGATGATGCGGTAATTGCCGTCGCCATAGGCGTGGCCGGTGGCCTCGGCCTTCCATTCGGTCCGGTCGACCGAGACCAGCACCTCGCCGCCGAAGGTGTTCGGGTCGGGCACGCTCAGCGACGCGGTCTCGCCGTAGATCTCGATCGGCGCGTGGCGGTGGGCCGGGATGTCGAAGCTCATCACCATCGTCACCACGGCGCCGGAGGCGAAGACCAGCGTGCCGGTGATGTGGGTCGGGGTGTCGACCGGCACCACCTGGCCGGCGCGCGGGCCGCTGGCGATCCGGCGCTCGGTGTAGGCGGCGGACACCGTCCCGGTCACCCGCGCCACCGGCCCCAGCATGTTGACCAGCGTGGTCAGGTAGTAGGGGCCCATGTCGAACAGCGGGCCGCCGCCCTTGGCATAGTAGAAGTCCGGGTTCGGGTGCCAGCGCTCATGTCCCGGCACCATCATGAAGGCGGTGCCGGCGACCGGCCGGCCGATCCGCCCGGCATCGATCAGGGCGCGCGCCGTCTGCTGCCCGGCGCCGAGGAAGGTGTCCGGCGCGCTGCCGACGCGCAGCCCCTTGGCCTTCGCCGCCTCCAGCAGGGTGCGGCCTTCGGCGACGCTGACCGCCAGCGGCTTCTCCGCATGCACGTGCTTGCCGGCGGCGATCGCCTGCAGCCCGACCGGCACATGCGCCTGCGGCGTGGTCAGGTTCAGC
>Ga0182749_1002360_pt1 | contig 13870 bp, 13 predicted proteins | sample eDN3rd37CKraftMG_FD_128875 | JGI IMG/M metagenome (GOLD analysis project Ga0182749, IMG submission 128875) | Enriched Miracle-Growth compost microbial communities from Emeryville, California, USA - eDNA 3rd pass 37_C Kraft MG (version 2) (version 2) ...
CGGCCCGCCAGGGCAGAAACGCCGATGTAATCCTTCCGACTTCTCAGCGCAACCGGATTTTCATCCGCAGCTCTGTCCGACCCGCCGTTTCGCTTTCGCTCACCGCCGCGTCGTCGTCGGTGAGGCGGTTTATAGGGGGGTGATCGGGGCCTGTCAAACGCTTTGTGACGAAAATTTTTCGAACAGCGCTTTTCCCTCGCGAGGCGCTTTCCCGCGCAAGGCAGACGGGGCTTCGACCATCCCCCGGAGAGAGAACGTCCGCCCCTCCGGCCAACCCCAGATGGGGATTCGCGCGAGCGCGCGCAAGAGCGCGGACGCGGAATATGGAAATAACTCTGGGATGCGGGGGCGCGATCGGTTGACCTCACTCCCCTGCTCCCGCATCTTCGCCCGACCTTCAGGCGCGACCCGACCGAGCGCGGGCGGCCTTCCTTCCATCGTCCGCGTCGGAGACCGGCCCATTGCGAATCGCGCCGATCGGAATCCTGTCGTTTCTGGCCCTGGCCGGCTTCGGCGCCGGCATCGCCCTGATCCTCCCCGACTCGCCGCACCGGGCCGATGCGGCCACCGGCCGGCAGGCCGTCCGATCGGACCTCCGTGACCAGGTTGCCTATCAGGCGCTGCGCCCCGCCCCGCAGCCGGCGGCGGACTGGATGGTGACGACGCTCGCCGACGGGCTGAAGCGGCCGCGGACCGGGAGCGCGTCCGAGCGTCGGGTGGTGGACGTCGCCGAGGGCGACACCCTGATGGGTCTTCTGACGGAGGCCGGAGTCGCCGAGGACGAGGCCCACGCCGCCGCCGAGGCCCTGGACGGCCTCTACGACCCGAAGCGGCTGCGAATCGGCCAGCCGGTCACCCTGACCTTCGACCGCAGCGGCGGCGCGCCGGTGCTGGCGTCGGTCAGCCTGATGCCGGAGGTCGACCGTACCGTCACCGCCCGTCGCGCGCCCGATGGCGGCTTCCGCAGCAGCGCGGCCGAGCGGGTGCTGGAGACCCGGCCGGTTGGAATCCAGGGCGAGATCGAATCGAGCCTCTACGCCGACGCGACCGCGGCCGGGGTGCCGGATGCCGTCGTGCTGTCGCTGCTGAAGACCTGGGCCTATTCGGTCGATTTCGAGCGCGACCTGCAGCCGGGCGACCGATTCGCCGTGCTGTTCAGCCAGGACTGCAACCCGGACGGCAGCGTCGCCCGGCTCGGCCCGGTCGAAATGGCACGGCTCGATCTCGGCGACAAGACGCTGACCATGTACCGGTTCGAGAGCCGCGACGGCACGGTCGACTACTACGACCGCGACGGCACCAGCGTGCGCCGCCTGCTGCTGCGCACCCCGGTGGACGGCGCGCGGCTGACCTCGCGATTCGGCGCCCGCCGGCACCCGATCCTCGGCTACACCCGGATGCATCGCGGTGTCGATTTCGGCGCTCCGAGCGGCACGCCGATCTACGCCGCCGGCGACGGCACGGTGGAGATCATCGCCACCCAGCGCGGCTACGGCCGCTACATCCGGCTGCGGCACAATGGCGACCTGTCGACCGCCTACGGCCATATGAGCCGCTTCGCCAAGCTGAAGAAGGGCGACCGGGTGCGGCAGGGCGAGGTGATCGGCTATGTCGGGTCCAGCGGCATGGCCACCGGTCCGCATCTGCACTACGAGGTGCTGGTCGCCGGCTCCCAGGTCAATCCGCTGAGCGTCGACCTGCCGACCGGCACCACCCTGGCCGGCCGCGACCGGGCGGAGTTCAAGCGCCGGGTCGAGGCGATCGACCGGCAGTTCCGGCAGCTGACCGAGGAGGCTCCGGTCGCCTCAGTCCACGGCGCGAACGGCTAGGGCCGCGCCTCCTCAGAACCCGCCATGCTCGGCCAGATGCGCCTCCTCCTCCGGCGTGCTGGCGCGGCCGAGGATGGCGTTGCGGTGCGGGAATCGGCCGAAGCGCTCGATCACCGCGAGATGCCGCCGGGCATAGTCGTTGTATTCCGGATCGCCGATTCCCGCCGCGTGGAGCGCGACGCAGCGCCGCTGGTCGGCCAGGTCCTCGCTGTGCTCGAACGGCAGATAGAGGAACAGCCGGTGGTCGTCGGTCAGCGCCGGATCCCGATCGAAGCCCTGGTCGACCGCGGCCTTCGCCACGGCCAGGGCCTTGGGATCGTTAGCGAAGGCGCGTGGCGTGCCGCGGAACAGGTTGCGCGGCAGCTGGTCGAGCAGGATGCAGAGCGCGACGGCGCCGAGCGGCGACTTCGCCCAGTCGTCGTGCCGGCCGGCGGCGGCTTCCTCGTGCAGGGTCAGGAAGCGGGCGCGGATCTCGGCATCGAAGCCGGGATCGCCGGAGAACCAGCGATCCCTCCCCGATTCCTCGAACCAGAAGGCCAGCAGATCGTGGGCGGAAACCGAAAGCGGGGTCACGCGGGACAGGCTCCCTGGCCGATGACGTCGTCGAACAGGGCGTGCAGCGGATCCTCGGCCAGGTCGATGCCACCCTCGGGGTCCAGCCGCGCCGCGAACCGCCCGGCCAGCAGCGCCTTGCGCCGGTCGCCGGCGGTGAGGTCGGCGGCCGCCTCCTCCAGCATCAACGCGGCGGCGAGCAGCTCCGCCGCGGGATGCATCAGCTTCCGGGCCAGCCGCGGCCCGTCCTCCGGCCGCGCCCGCAGATGGACGAAGGCGGCACGGCACGATTCGAGCACCGGCCGCAGCCGGGCCGCGACGGGCTGCAGCGACTCCGGCGCCGAATCGAGAATCCCGGCAACGCGGCCGAGGAAAGCCTGGTCGCCCGGCAGCCTGCCGATGGCGGCGCGCAGGAATTCCAGCGCCTGGACATTGGCCGGCCCCTCCCATACCGCGGTCACCAGCGCATCGCGGTAGAGTCGCGCCGTCGGCCATTCCTCGGTGTAGCCATTGCCGCCGACGATCTCGACCGCCTGGGCGGCCGCGGCCGTCGCCTCAGCCGCGGTCCAGTACTTGGCCAGCGCCACGGCGGTGCGGCGCCAGCCTTCGACCACGGGGTCCTCGCCCGGCGCCTCGAAGGCCTCGGCCGCCTCGAACGCCAGCGCCGCCGAGGCCTCCTGTGTCGCGGCGAGGTCGAGCAGCGCGTCGCGCATCATCGGCGTCTCGCGCAGCAGCGTGCCGCCGACCCGGCGGTGGCTGGTCCAGGCGAGCGATTCGAGCAGGGCGCGGCGATGCAGGCCCGCGGCGCCGAAGGCGTTGTGAACCCGGCTGTATTCCAGCGCCTCCAGCATCGCCTTGAGGCCGTGCGGCGGCGGCGCCACCTCGACCGCCCAGGCGCCGTCCAGCACCGTCTCGCCGGTGGCGAGGCCGCAGGTGCCGACCTTGTCCTTCAGCCGGCGGACATGGAGGCGATTCTGCGTTCCATCCGGCAGCGCCGACGGCACCAGATAGCAGCCGAGGCCGCGCGCCCCGTCCGGCGCGCCGCGCGGCCGGGCTGTGGCCAGCGCGATTCCGGCGCCGGCATTGCTGGTGAACCATTTCAGCCCGGTCAGGCGCCAGGCGCCGCCATCCGGCTCCGCCACCGTCGTGGTGGCGGCGACGTCGGTGCCGCCATGCAGCTCGGTCGCCCAGGTGCCGCCGGTCAGGGCCTGGCCGTCCATCCGGGTCAGCTGCGGCAGCCAGCGGGCGCGCACCGGGTCCGGCGCCAGCCGGTCGAGCACCCAGGCGACGGCGCCGGTCAGCGTCACCGGGCAGTGCAGCGACACGTCGGCCTGGGACAGCACCCCGCCCATGACGAAGGAGAGGAGATGCGGCGCCGGCTCCGGCCCATAGGCCAGGCCGACGACGCCGCGGCGATAGGCTTCGGCGTGGCAGGCGCGATATTCGGCGTTCAGCACCACCCGGCCGACCGGCGCGCCTTGGCCGTCATGGGTCTCGAGCCGAGGCGGGGCGTGCCGGCTGGTGTAGTCGGCTTGCGCCTCCACCGCGTCGCCGACCCAGGCGCCGAACGCCGCAAGGCGCTCGCCGAAGCGCGGCAACAGGTCCGGGCTGCGCCGGGCCAGGCGGCGCTGCAGGTCGCGGTCGGTGGTGAACAGGTTCAGGCCGCGGATCGCGGGCGGAAGCTCGATCGGTCGGGTCTCGGTGCGGTCCATGGCGGCGGCCTCCCAGCGGCGACACCCCAAAATAGCACGAGGCGGTGCAAGCACCGCCTCGTCATGGATCATCGCCTGACCGAGGTCAGTGGGCGTTGGCCCAGACCTTGCGCTTCACAGAATAGAGCAGGCCGGCGAAGATGATCAGGAACAGGATCACCTTGACGCCGGTGTGCTTGCGCTGCTCCAGCGTCGGCTCGGCCGTCCACATCAGGAAGTTGACGACGTCCCAGGCCTCCTGCTCGCGCGTCGCCTTGGTCCCGTCGCTGTAGGTCACTGCGTCGTCGGTCAGGATGTTCGGCATCGCCGTCACGTGACCGGGGAAGTACGCGTTGTAGTTCAGGCCTTCCGGCACCTTGAAGTCCGGCGGCGCGTCGTGGAAGCCGGTCAGGAAGGCGTAGATGTAGTTCGGCCCGTCGGTCTCGCCGCCCTCGCCCCGCGCCTTGGCCATCAGCGACAGGTCCGGCGGCACCTTGCCGCCATTCGCAGCGGCCGCAGCCTTGTCGTTCGGGAACGGGTTGTGGAACTTGTCCGCCGGCAGCGCGTCGCGCTCGATCGCCTCGCCGGCGTCGTTGGTGTCGGCGACCTTGTAGCCGGCGGCGATGGCCTTGACCTCGTCCTGGGTGAAGCCGAGTCCGGTCAGGTCCCGGTAGGACATCAGGTGCATCGAATGGCAGTTCGAGCACACCTCCTTGTAGACCTGGAAGCCGCGCTGGGCCGAGGCCCGATCGAAGGTGCCGAAAAAACCGCTGAAGGACCAGTTCTGCGCCGGCGGCTCCGGCTGGCCCTCGGCCGCCCGCGCGGCCTGGAGGCCGAGGCCGGCCGACAGCAGCAGGGCCGCGGCGGTGCCGAGACTCTTCAGAGCAACGGATCGCAGCATGATCTTGTCGAGGAGCGGCATGGTCACGCCTTCACCGTGTTCGAAGCGGCCGAGGGACCCAGGACGGATTCGCTGATGCTGCGCGGCAGCGGCAGCGGCCGTTCGATCTTGCCGAGAATCGGCAGGATCACCAGGAAGTGCAGGAAGTAATAGGCCATGCTGATCTGGCCGATGACGACCGGCAGCCCTTCCGGCGGCTGCGACCCGGCGTAGCCGAGGCCGATCACCGAGGCGACCAGCACCCAGAACAGCCAGCGGTAGACAGGGCGGAACCGGGCGCTGCGAACCCGGCTGGTGTCGAGCCAGGGCAGCACGAACAACAGCGCGATGGCGCCGAACATGGCGATCACGCCCAGCAGCTTCGCCGGGATGCCGAACAGGCTGAAGGTGATCGAGCGCAGGATCGCGTAGAACGGCAGGAAATACCATTCGGGCACGATATGCGCCGGCGTCTGCAGCGGGTTGGCCTGGATGTAGTTGTCGGCATGCCCCATCAGGTTCGGCATGAAGAACACGATGAAGGCGTAGAAGATCAGGAACACGACGATGCCGAAGCTGTCCTTCACCGTGTAGTACGGGTGGAAGGGCAGCGTGTCCTGCGGGCCTTTGGGGTCGATGCCCGACGGGTTGTTCGAGCCGGTGATGTGAAAGGCGCCGACATGGATGATGACGACGCCGAGGATCACAAAGGGCAGCAGGAAGTGCAGCGAGTAGAAGCGGTTCAGCGTCGGGTTGTCGACCGCGAAGCCGCCCCACAGCCAGGTGACGATGTTCTCGCCGATCAGCGGGATGGCCGAGAACAGGTTGGTGATGACAGTGGCGCCCCAGAAGCTCATCTGGCCCCAAGGCAGTACATAGCCCATGAAGGCGGTGGCCATCATCAGCAGGAAGATCACCACGCCGAAGATCCACACCAGCTCGCGCGGGCTCTTATAGGAGCCGTAATACAGGCCGCGGAAGATGTGGATGTAGACGGCGATGAAGAACATCGACGCGCCGTTGGCGTGGATGTAGCGCATCAGCCAGCCGTAATTGACGTCGCGCATGATGCGCTCGACCGACTGGAAGGCGAAGTCGACATGCGGCGTGTACTGCATCGACAGGAACAGGCCGGTCGCGATCATGATGACCAGCATCATCCCGGCGATGGCGCCGAAATTCCAAAGATAGTTGAAATTCCGGGGCGCCGGATACTCACCATACTCTTTGTAGAGCATGGAGAAGATCGGCAGCCGCGAGTCGATCCAGCGAATCGCGGGGTTCCGGAAGGTGGACGGTTGAGCCGAATGGGCCATGGGTGCAGTCTCCGGAGCGAGCGGCTCAGCCGATCTTGATCTTGGTGTCAGCGGTGAAGCTGTAGGTCGGCACGGCGAGATTCGCCGGCGCCGGGCCTTGCCGGATACGGCCGGAGGTGTCGTAGATCGACCCGTGGCAGGGGCAGAACCAGCCGCCATAGGGCCCGCGGTTCTCACCCGGGTTCTGGCCCAGCGGGATGCAGCCGAGATGGGTGCAGACGCCAATGACCACGAGCCATTCCGGCTTCTGCACGCGCGCCGAATCGGGCTGTGGGTCCGGCAGCTGGCCGAGCGGCACGTCTTCAGCCGCCTTGATCTGGTCTTCCGGCCGGTGCCGGATGAACACCGGCTTACCGCGCCACTTGACCGTCAGGGATTGGCCGACCGCCACCGGCGACAGGTCGACATCGATCGACGCCAGTGCCAGGACGTCCTTCGACGGATTCATGCTGTCGATCAGGGGCCAAGCGACGCTGGCGACGCCGACCGCCCCCACGGCGCCGGTCAGGAGATACAGGAAGTCGCGTCGGGTGCCCCCCTCCCCGGATGCGTGATCCCCGGTCGGCGTATGGCTCGGGCCCGGCGTGCCCTGGAGGGTGGTATCCGACATTTCTACAGCGGTCCCTTCTTGGTCGACCTTATATCCCCCGCGCGCCCCCAGAGCTGGCTTCGACCCGGACGACGAAATGCGCAGACCGGGCAGGAGGCGGCTTCGGGTCTATACAATGCCGTTCCGACCCTTGCAATTCGCTAGAACCACACAGCGACGCAGCACCGCGGCCCGATCCGGATCCATCATGCGCCTCGTCCTCTACGAACCCGACATCCCGCAGAACGCCGGCACCATGATGCGGCTCGCCGCCGCGCTCGGCATCGCCGTCGATCTGATCGAGCCCTGCGGCTTCCTGGTCGACGACCGGCGGCTGCGCCGCGCGGCCATGGACTACGCGGATTTCCTCGATCTCACCCGCTGGACCAGCTGGCGGCGCTACGCCGAAGCGAGCCATTCCGGACGGCTGGTGCTGCTGACCACGAAGGCCAGCCAGCCCTATACCGGCTTCGCCTTCGCCGCGGATGACCGGATCATGGTCGGGCGCGAGAGCGCCGGCGTGCCCGACGCGGTGCATGATGCGGCGGATGCCCGCATCGTCATCCCGCTGCGGCCGGAGGCCCGTTCGATCAACGTCGCCACGGCGGCGGCGATGGCACTGGGTGAGGCGATTCGGCAGACCGGCTTCACAGCCAAGGCCCTGCGGCGCGGATGAACATTCCCCGGCCATTCCGACCATCCTATGGTGCCGGCGCAGCAACAAAGGTCCGCCGCATGAGCCCGACACCCGACCTGACCGAGTCCCGCAAGGCCGAGGCCGCCGCCTGGTTCGAATCTCTGCGCGACCGGATCTGCGCCGCCTTCGAGGCAATCGAGGACGACTATGCCGGCCCGCTCACTCACCGCCCCCCGGGCCGGTTCGAACGCAAGGCCTGGGACCGGCCAGGCGGCGGCGGCGGCGTGATGTCGACCATGCGCGGCCGGGTGTTCGAGAAGGTCGGCGTCAACATCTCGACCGTCCACGGCGAGTTCTCCGAGGCGTTCCGGGCCCAGATTCCCGGCGCCGCGGGTGACGGCCGGTTCTGGGCCTCGGGCATCAGCCTGGTCGCCCATCTGCAGAGCCCGCTGGTGCCGGCGGTGCACATGAACACCCGGCGGATCGAGACCTCGATCGGCTGGTTCGGCGGCGGCGCCGACCTGACCCCCATGGTTCCCGACGAGGCCGACACGGCCGAGTTCCATGCAGCGCTGCAGGCCGCCTGCGACCGGCACGACCCCGGCTATTACCCGCGCTTCAAGGAGTGGTGCGATAAGTACTTCTTCCTGCCGCACCGGAACGAGCCGCGCGGGGTCGGCGGCATCTTCTTCGACAATCTCGACAGCGGCGACTGGGACGCCGACTTCGCCTTCACCCGCGATGTCGGCCTGGCCTTCCTCGACGTCTATCCGCGGATCGTCCGCCGCCACATGGACCGGCCCTGGACCGATGAGCAGCGCGCCCACCAGCTGCAGCGCCGCGGCCGCTACGTCGAGTTCAACCTGCTCTATGACCGCGGCACCACCTTCGGCCTGAAGACCGGTGGCAACACCGAGGCGATCCTGATGTCGCTGCCGCCGATGGCGGCCTGGCCCTGAGAGCCCCCTGACGGCATCGCAGCCCGGCGCTGCCGAATTGCCGGTGGACAGCCGGGATCGGCCGGCGTGAACTCCCTCCCTTTGGTCAACGATCCCACGGGAGGCAGGGGAATGACGGTGCAGGCTTCGGGTCCCATCGGCGTTCGTGACGCGGAGCGGCGGCACGCCATCGCCGCGGCGACGATCGGGAACGGGCTCGAATGGTTCGACTTCACCGTCTACGGCTTCTTCACGCCGATCATCGCCCGGCTGTTCTTCCCGGCCGGCGACGACCTGACCTCGATCCTGCTGACCGTCGGCACCTACGGCGTCGGCTTCTTCATGCGGCCGGTCGGCGCCGTGGTGCTGGGGATCTATGCGGACCGGGCGGGGCGCAAGGCGGCGCTGACCCTGACCATCATGATGATGGCGATCGGCACCGCCCTCCTCGGCTTCGCCCCAACCTACGCCCAGGCCGGGATCGCCGGGCCCTTGGTGATCGTGCTGGCGCGGCTGATCCAGGGCTTCTCCGCCGGCGGCGAGATCGGCGGCGCCACCGCCTTCCTGATCGAATACGCCCCGCCGGAGAAGCGCGGCTACTATGCGAGCTGGCAGCAGACCAGCCAGGCCCTGGCGGTGGTGCTGGGCGGGATCTGCGGCACCATCGTCACACAGCTGCTGGACCCGGCCGCGATAGACGGCTGGGGCTGGCGGGTGCCGTTTCTGTTCGGCCTGCTGATCGGCCCGGTCGGCTTCTACATCCGCGCCCGGATCGACGAGACGCCGGTCTTCTCCGATGAGCGCACCCGCAAGAGCGACTCGCCGCTGCGCGACGCGCTGGCCGAGCATCTCCGCGGTATCGCCTCCGGCTTCGGGGTCACCATCCTGTGGACGGTCTGCACCTATGTGCTGCTGTTCTACATGACCACCTACGCCAACAAGCAGCTCGGCATCTCGCTGGCCGACGCCTTCATCGCCACCACGATCGGCGGCGTGGTGCTGATGCTGGGCTGCCCGCTGGCCGGCGTGCTGTCCGACCGGATCGGCCGCAAGCGGCTCCTGCTCGCCGCGGCAATCGCCATCGGCGTCCTGGTCTACCCGCTGTTCGCCTGGGTGAATGCGACCCCGACCCTGTCTGTGCTGGCCGCAGTTCAGGCGATCCTCGGGCTGCTGCTGGCGGCCTTCACCGGCCCCGCGCCGGCCCTGCTGGCCGAGCAGTTCCCGGCCGGGCTGCGCTCCACCGGCCTGTCGCTGGCCTACAACTTCGCAGTCACCATCTTCGGCGGCTTCGCGGCGGTGATCGTCACCCTGCTGATCGAGGAGACCGGCAGCAAGCTGGCGCCGAGCTTCTACGTGATCGCGGCCGCCATCGTCAGCGCCCTCACCCTCGCCGCCATGCACGACCGCACCGGCCGGCCGATCGACTGAGAACCTGCGCAAAATCGGGACGCGATGTCGGATCGCCGCGCCACGGACCGTCCTCGGGTCGATCCCGGCGTTCGAGACGCCGCCATCGACAGGAGAACGAGATGAGGAAGGTCGTCGCCGCCGCGTTCCTGAGCCTGGACGGCGTGATGCAGGCCCCGGGCGGGCCGGAGGAGGATCCGGCCAGCGACTTCGCTTATGGCGGCTGGGTATTCCCTCACTGGGACGGCGTGGTGGACCGGGCCATGGACGAGGCCCTCCACACGCCCTTCGACCTGTTGCTGGGCCGCAGGACCTACGAGATCTTCGCCGCCCACTGGCCGCATGTCCCGGCGGACGATCCGGTCGGGACGGTGTTCAACGCGGTGACGAAATACGTCGCCACCACCTCGGCCACGCCCCTGTCCTGGCGGAATTCAGTGGCGCTGCAAGGCGACGCGGCGACGGCGGTGGCCGAGCTGAAGCAGCAGGACGGGCCGATCCTGCTGCTGCAGGGCAGCAGCCATCTGATCCAGACCCTGCTGGCGGCCGATCTGATCGACGAGTTCCGGCTGATGACCTTCCCGGTCCTGCTGGGCAAGGGCAAGCGGCTGTTCGGGCCGGGCACGATCCCGGCCGGGCTGAAGCTGGTCGACAGCAAGGCCTCCGCCACCGGGGTGGTGATCAGCACCTATCTTCGCTCCGGCGAGGTCACGACCGGGTCGTTCGCCCAGGCCCAGCCGACCGAGGCCGAACTGGCCCGCCGCGAGCCGGTGCGGCGGGAGGGATGAGAATCAGACTTGCGTTGCCTCTCCCGGCGAACGGGAGAGGCAACAACCCGGTGTCTCGTATAGCCGGATGATCCGATCCGGCCGGAGCCCGCGTTACGCCGGCAGCGCGCCGGAGCGCTTGGCGGTCCAGGTCGCGACGTAGTCCATCAAGGCCGGCGACAGGCAGTCATAGGGCGGCAGCCCCAGCTCCCGCAGCCGGCTCCGGATGCCTTCCATCCGGCTGGGGTCGACCCCCGCTTCGATCACCGACGACACGAAGGCGGCGAAGGTCGGCTCGGCATAGCCGTCATGGTCGAACCGCTCGGGATGGATGAAGGACAGCCCCTTGAACGGATGGTCGCGCTCGACCGGGCCGTACAGGTGGACGCCGCACTGCTTGCAGGCATGCCGCTGGATCAGGGCGTTCGGGTCGACCACCGCCAGCTTGTCGCCGTTCTCCAGCACCGTCACTTTGTCGCTCGGCACCACCGCGACGACAGAGAAGACCGCCCCTTGCGGTTTCCAGCACTTGGTGCAGCCGCAGGCGTGGTTGTGAGCGACGTCGCCCTCGATCCGCACCTTGACGGGGCGGTCGGTGCACAGGCAGGTCAGCGTCCCGCCCTGGAAGCTGCCGGACCCACGACGCACGCCCCCGTCGACAACCGGGTGTATGGACTCGCTCATCGCGTCTCTCCCTTGAGGTTCGTTGCCCCGGATGGTTCTTCCGGCGGAAGTGTCGGACATGACCGGCGGAATCTCTATTGGACCCTCGGACGAGAAATGGTGCCAAGATCGAGGCTCGGTCCAGCCTGAGCCCAGCCCCGAGGAGACCCATGTTCGATCCCGTTGAGCGCCGCCCGATCGGCCGCACCACGCTGCGCGTGTCCCGCCTCGGCATCGGCGGCGGCAGCCTGTTCAGCTCGATCGGCGACGCCGCGGTGGCCGCCCTGGTCGACCATTGCTGGGACCGCGGCCTGCGCCATTTCGACACCGCCGCCCTCTATGCCGGCGGGGTCAGCGAGCAGCGGTTCGGGGTGGCGCTGGCGAACCGGCCGCGGGGCGAGCATGTGCTGTCGACCAAGACCGGCCGCACCCAGGAGGACGGGCAGAACCGCTTCGACTACACCCGCGAGGGCACGCTGCGATCGATCGAGCGCAGCCTGGCCCGGCTGAAGCGCGACCGGCTGGATATCGTCTTCATCCACGATGTCACCCCCGACCTGCATGGCGACGCCTATGACGACCGGTTCGCCGAGGCGATGGACGGCGCCTATCCGGTGCTGGCCGAGCTGCGCAGCCAGGGCGTGGTCGGCGCTGTCGGCGTCGGGGTGGGGAGCTGGGAGGTGTGCCGGCGCTTCGCCGGGGCCGGCGACTTCGACTGCATGATGCTGGCCGGCGGCTATACCCTGCTGCGGCAGGATTCGGTGCCGTTCCTTGATGATTGCGTGAAGCGCGGGATCTCGGTGCTGCTGGCGGCGCCGTTCAACACCGGCATCCTGGCGACCGGCGCAATCGAGGGCGCGCGCTACCACTACAAGCCGGCGACGCCCGAGGTGCTGGAGCAGACCCGGCGGATCGAGGCGGTGTGCCGCCGCCACGACGTGCCGCTGCCGGCCGCGGCACTGCAGTTCCCGCTGCGCCATCCGGCCGTGGTCAGCGTCGTCGTCGGCCATCAGTCGGCCGAAGAGGTCGACCGCAACATGGCCCTGCTGCGGCGGGAGATCCCGGACGAGTTCTGGGCCGAGCTGGCGGCGGAGGGGTTGACAGGGAGGGCTTAGGCCCCCGCCAGCTCCCGCAATCGGCCAAGGCTCTCCTCCCGGCCGGGGCGCAGGCCGTGGGCGATCCACCAGCGCTCGACCTCGGCCAGCGCTCGGCCGACGGCGGGGCCGGAGAGGCCGAGCGCGACCACGTCACGACCGCGCACCGGCAGGGCCGGCATCGGGGCCGCCTCCAGCGCCGCCAGAGCGCGCTTGAAGCTCCAGCGCTTGGGCGCCGCGGCCCAGGCCAGGCGCAGCCGGTCGCGGCCGCCAGCCCGGCCATGCCGGTACAGCAAGAGGCGCACCCCGACCTCGTCCGGCGCCTTCTCCGGAATGCCATCCTGCAGCCCGACCAGCCGGTCGCGCTCGTCATTCGACAGCTTCAGCCGCGCCGCCACCGCCGCGGCGTCGCCGCGCAGCAGCGCCGCGAGCCGCAGCAGCGGGTCGGACTCCGGCGCCACCTGCACCAGCCCCTGCAGCCGGGCGGTGTCGCCATCCTCGCCGATCACGTGCCGGGCGATGCCGGCCTCGACCATCGACCACCAGACCGGCACCGGGTCGGGCGCGGCCAGCAGCTTCAAGAGCTCGGCCCGCATCCGTTCGCCGGACAGCCGGTCGAGCGAGCCGGCCGCGGCGGCGCAGGCGGCCAGCGCCGCGGCATCAGGATCGCCCCGGCCGTAATGGGCATGGAAGCGGAAGAAGCGCAGGATGCGCAGCGCGTCCTCGGCGATGCGCTGCGCCGGGTCGCCGACAAAGCGGACCCGGCCGGCTAAAGCATCCGCCACCCCGCCGAAATAGTCGTGCACCACGCCCTCGGGGTCGGCCGACAGCGCGTTCATGGTGAAGTCGCGCCGCGCCGCGTCGGCCCGCCAGTCGCCGGTGAACTCGACGACGGCGTGCCGGCCGTCGGTCTCGACATCGACTCTGAGCGTCGTCACCTCGAAGCTCTTGCCGCCCGAGCGGGCGGTGACCGTGCCGTGCTCCAGCCCGGTCGGAATAACGCCGAGCCCGGCATTGCGCAACGCCACCATCACCGCCTCCGGCCGCAGCGGCGTGGCGATGTCGACATCCGCCGCGTCGCGGCCGAGGATCGCGTTGCGGACGCAGCCGCCGACGAAACGCGGATCGAAGCCGGGGATCGACAGGGCATCGATCACCGCCCGGGCGGCAGGGTCGGTGGCCCAGCCGGGCAGCGGCGACAGGCGGTGGGTCATTCGGCCGTCCCGAGCAGCACGTCGCGAAGATTCCTCAGGATGCCCGCGGTCACGCCCCAGACATAGCGGTCGCGGTACGGGAAGGCCCAGTACTGCCGCTCCACCCCCTGCACGGTGATGCGGTGCCGCTTCGGGTTGTTCGACGCCAGGATGAAGGCCAGCGGCACTTCGAAGATCTCGGCCACCTCGAACGGGTCGGGCGCGGTCTCGAGCGGCGGCGTCAGCAGGCCGACGAAGGGCTGGGTCTCGAAGCCGGTGCGGCTGACGTAGGTGTCGAGCCGGCCGACGGCCTC
>Ga0182749_1002361_pt1 | contig 13863 bp, 11 predicted proteins | sample eDN3rd37CKraftMG_FD_128875 | JGI IMG/M metagenome (GOLD analysis project Ga0182749, IMG submission 128875) | Enriched Miracle-Growth compost microbial communities from Emeryville, California, USA - eDNA 3rd pass 37_C Kraft MG (version 2) (version 2) ...
CACGCCCGGATCAGCCTACGTCCGCGCCCGAACGTGGCTCGCGCTACTGCCGAGGCGGCCCCACGACACGCGGCGTGCAGGCACGGACGACCACGGGGACGCCGACGCCCACGCCCCGACACGGGCGACGCGACGACGAGGCGGCGGGGAGGGACGACGAACCGCGTGACGCTCAGCCGGCAGGCGCGAAGTCGAGCTGCTCGTCGACGACCGCGACGACGGACCACGCGTTGCCCTCAGCGTCCGACAGCTCGTACGCGGGCAGCAGCACCGCCGCGCCGTCGGGCTGGTACTGGACGGCGAGGCCGAGCCGCGCGTCGGTGATCGTCACGTCCGTGACGGGCCACGCGAAGCGCGCGCCTTCGCCGACCGTGGGCGGCACGGTGGGCTCCTCGGGCTCGACGGTCATCTGCTCGAGCGTGCTCTCGCGCGCCCACGCGATCATGCCCCCGCCGCCGAACCGCGGGTCGCCGAGCCGCTCGACGGCCTCGGCGGGGCTCACGACGTCGTAGGTGCCGATCTCGACGCGCGGGGCGAGGGCCCCGTAGAGCGAGGCGAGGCCGGCGCCGGAGAAGGTCGCGCTCCACTGCGTGCCGGTGCGCTGCCCGTCGACGACCTCGTGCGCGGTGACGGTGGTAGCGCGCGGAGCCTCGACGTCGGGGGCCTGCTCGTCGGCGACGACCTCGTACCCGGCGGGGTCGAGGCCGAGCGTGGTGAGCACGTCGCGGAGCTGCTCGACCGCGTCCGCGCCGCTCGGCGGGGCGCCGTGGTCGGCCTCCTCGCACACGCCGGGCTCGACGCTCTCGCCCCCGCCGTCGCCGTCCGCCGGCGCGGGCGACACGACGACGCAGCCCCACGGGTCCTTCGTCGGGTCGTTGAAGCTGACGCTCGCGAGGCCGTCGGGCTGGAGCGAGACCGTGGGCCCGGTCCAGTCGGCCGACCCGGCGGTGAGCGACCCGTAGTCCTCGCGCACCTCGCCGTCGACGCCGAGGGCGTCCGCGACGCGGAGCAGCGTCTCGGGCGCGAACACGCCGGCCGCGTCGTAGGCCCAGGCCGCCGCGCTCGTGCCCTCGGTGGGGAGCCCGTCCTGGTGGAACACGGTGCGGCCGCCCCAGTACCCGGGGTAGGCGACGTCGGCCGCCGACCGTGCGTCACCCGCGAAGCTCTCCGTCCCGGCACCGTCCGCCGCGGCGGGCGCGTCCGCGGTGCCGAGCTGGATGGGCGCGAGCGCCGTGAGCTCCGACGTGTCCCCCGCGGGCGAGGCTCCGACGGCACCGGCGCCGAGCGCGTACCCGCCGGCACCGACGACGAGCACGCCCGCGACGGCGGCGGCGACCTGGAGCGGCGCGCGGCGACGGCGGCGCGCGCGGCGCTCGGCGAGCTCGTCGACCGGTGCGCCAGAGGGTGCGCCGGGGCCGGCGGGCGGGGACGCCGGTGCGCCGGGGGTCACCGTCGTGCCGTCCGCGCCGGCGAACGCCTCGGGGACGCGCGTGCGGACAGCGGCCTCCAGGACCTCGGTGTCCGGGTCGAGGCCCGCCGCGGGGTCGGCGGCGCGCAGCCGCTCGAGGGCCGCGTCGTCGGGCTGCTCGGGGGTGTGGGTGGTCATCTCGCCCTCCAGGTACCGCAGGGGCCGCGCCGCGGGCGCGGCCGGTCGGGTCTACCCCTGTTGTGTGCTCAGGCGCCCTGCTCTTGCGCGACGGCGGCCTGCTCGGCCCACGCGGCGCGCAGGCGCGACCGCGCGCGGGACAGCGCGGCGTCCGCGCCGCCGCGCGACGTGCCGAGCACGGCGGCGAGGTCGTCTCCCCCGAGTCCCTCCCACGCGTGCAGGAGCAGGATCCGCCGGTCGCGGTCCGACAGCCCGGCGAGCGCGCGCCGCACCTCGTCGTCCTGCACGACGACGTGCTCGACGTCGGCGCCGTCGTCCGGCTGCTCGGGCAGCTCGGCGACGGGCACGGCGCGGGCCTTGCGCCGGTGGTTGGCGAGCACGAACCCCGCGGTGCGGTAGAGCCACGGGAGCTCGGCGCCGTCGGGCACGTCGTCGCGGCGGCGCCACGCGGTCGCGAGGACCTCGGCGGTGAGGTCCTCGGCGTCGGGGCCGACGGCGCCGGCCGCGCTCGGCAGGCGGCGGCGGAAGTAGCGGTGCACTGGCGTCGCGTGCGCGGCGAAGAGCGCGGCGAACCAGGCCTCGTCGTGGACGGCGGCGTCGGTGCCCTCGTCGGTCGTCACGGCGGCTCCTCGTCGGCGGGGCGGGCTGTCAACCGCTCTGTGTCGCGGGGGCCGGATTCCTTGCACGGTGGGTCCGGCGGCCGAAAGTCACCCGCGGCGGCACTGATCCTGCCACCTGCGGACACCTACGCTGTGGGCATGACGACGGAGAGGACGGACCTGCCGCCGCGCCACACGGGCCGTCGTCGGCGTCGGCACTGGGCGTCGTGGCTGGGCTGGGGGATGATCGGGCTCGCGGTGCTCGTCGTCGTCGGCGTCGCGCTGCTGGCGCGGGACGCGCTCGCCGCCCGCGACGCCCTCACGCGCGCGCTCGACGAGGTGCCCGCGGCGGAGGACGCGCTGCGCGCGGGGGACACCGAGGCGGCGGACGCCGCCCTCGCCCGGGTCCAGCCCCTCACCGCGCAGGCACGGGCGAGCACGGACGGCCCGCTGTGGTCGCTCGCCGCGCACCTGCCCGTCTACGGGCAGGACGTGCGGGCGTTCTCCGCGGCGGCCGCGATCGTGGACGACCTCGCGGCCGTCGTCCTGCCGTCGCTCACGCAGGCGCTCGGCACGGTGGAGGGCGACAGCCTCACGGTGACCTCCGAGGGCGTGGACCTCGGCCCGCTCGTCGAGGCGGCGCCCGCGATGGCGCGCGCCGCGGACGCGTTCGACGACATCGACGACCGCCTGGCCGCCGTCGACCCGGACGCCCTGCACGCGGAGATCGCCGAACCGTTCGCGACGCTCGTCGCACGCACGGACGACCTGCGGCCCGTGGTCCGCACGGCGGACCGCATCACGGCGCTCGGCCCGGCCATGCTCGGTGCCGAGGGCCCGCGCCGGTACCTCGTGGTCGCCCTCAACAGCGCCGAGCTCCGCGCGGGCGGCGGCATCCCCGGCGCGCTCGCCGTGGTCACGACGGACGGCGGCCGCGTCACGCTGGAGCGGCAGGCCTCGACGGGGGACGTGCCGCCGTTCGCCGAGGACGTGCTCCCCCTCGATCCCGGGGTCGAGGCGCTCTTCAGCGACCGCGTCGCCCGGTACGTGCAGGACACCCCGCTCACCCCGGACTTCCCGACGACGGCGCGTCTCACCGCGGCGATGTGGGAGGACGTGCAGGGTGAGGCGCTCGACGGCGTGGTCGCGACCGACCCCGTCGCGCTCTCGTACCTCCTCGAGGCCACCGGACCGCTCGACGTCCCCGCCGGCTCCGGGAGCGTGACGCTCGACGCGGGCAACGTGGTCCAGGTCCTGCTGTCGGACTCCTACGCGCAGCTCGAGGCCGGCCCGGAGACCGACGCGTTCTTCGCCGCGGTCGCCGCGCGCGTCCTCGGCACCTTCCTCGCGGGCGGCGCCGACCCGGCGGTCGCGCGCGACGCGCTCGTGCGCGCCGCCTCGGAGCACCGGGTGCTCGTGTGGTCCGCGCACGACCAGGAGCAGGAGCGCCTCGCGGGCACCGTGCTCGCGGGCGACCTCGACACGGGCGAGCGCGCGGCGTCGTCGGTCGGCGTGTTCCTCAACGACGCGACCGGCGGCAAGATGAGCTACTACCTCGACACCGACGTCCGCCTCACGGGCTCGGTGTGCACCGACGGCGGCCGCGTCGACTCGTTCCGCGCGACGCTCACCTCGACCGCGCCCGCCGACGCCGCGTCGAGCCTGCCGTGGTACGTCACGGGCGGCGGGATCTCCGGCGTCGAGCCGGGGGACGTGCGGACGGTCGTGGTGCTGTACCCGCCGCGCGGCGGTGAGGTCGGCACGGTCCGCGTCGGCGGTGCGCCGACGGGGGCGCTCGTCGCGGACGTCTTCGGCCGTCGCGCCGCGTCGCTCCCCGTCACGCTCGGGCCCGGGCAGACCACCGAGGTCGCCTTCACCGTGACGTCCACGTCGCCCGCGCCCGCGGTGCCGGGGGCGGCCGGGACGATCGACCTGTGGACCACCCCGACGGTCTCCGCGCCGGGTCTCGAGGTGGTCCCGGTGGCCGCGTGCGGATGACCGGGGCACCGGTATTCGAGCACCGCGATATCACATCCCGATAACGATGGCGCGGTGGCGCGCAATTCACCCGGACGACCGTCCAACTCGGCCCTGATCCTCGCTACTCTGGCGGCAGTCGCTCGGCCCGTGCCACCGGCCCGTCCTGCGCCCGGTGCATCACGGACCGCACTCCGGTCTCCCTCCTGATCGGAACTCCACACTCCAGAACCGAGACGGGTGAACAAGCCATGCGTACGTCGAAGGGTCATCGCACCACGGGACGGGCGGTGCTCGTCGGAGCGCTCACGGCCGCGGCCGCGCTCCTGACCGTCCCCGTCGTCGCCACCTCCGCCAGCGCCGACGACGAGACCGAGACCTACGTCCCGGAGATCACCGTCGCCTCGCCGGTGTGCGACGGCGACGTCCCCTACCTGGACTACGTCTTCGAGCTCCCGGAGGGCTACGAGAACGACGAGGAGAACCCCCTCTCGATCACGTGGGTCAACCCCGACGGCGACGACGTCGTCCAGTCCGGCCTCCCGCTCGCGGGCCGCGTCCTGTGGCCCGGCGCCGAGGTCGACGACCAGGGCAACCCGGTCGACTGGCCCGGCTGGAGCCTCGTGGACGGCGAGTGGGTCGTCGGCGACGAGTTCGACTGGGTCCGCGAGGGCGTGACCGTGGTGTTCGAGGTGAACCCGTCGGCCGAGACCGTCGTGGCCTACCCGCCGTCGTCCCCGGACTGCGCGACGAACCCGCCGGGCGGCGAGCCGACCATCAAGGTCGACGTGCTCACGCCCGTCTGCGTCGAGGGCGTGTCCTACCTCGACTACGGCGTCTCCGTGACCGGCACGCCCAACACGACCGCCACGCTCACGTGGCACAACCCTGACGGCGAGGACGAGGTCATGACCGACCTCCCGCTGTCCGGGCGCGTGCTGTGGCCGGGGGCCTACCCCGAGCGGTTCGTCGACCTGCCGGCCGACGAGGGCTGGGAGCTCGTCAACAACATGTGGATCAACACCGCGACCCACGGCTGGGCCACGGGGACGGTGGACGTCACGTTCGCCGTGAACCCGGAGGTCACCGTGCCGGTGACGTACCCGCAGGACACGAGCAACTGCTTCCCCGGCACGACGCCGGTCGACAACCCCGTCGCAGGGAGCCAGAACCCGTCGCTCGCGTCGACGGGCGCGACGGTCGGGCTGTACGCGGCGATCGCCGCCGGCCTCGCGGTCGTCGGCGCGGCGATCGTGCTGCTGACGCGGCGCACGCGCAAGAGCTGACCTCCCGCCCGGTGGCACCGGGCGCACGACGAAGGCCTCGCACCCCGGAGGGTGCGAGGCCTTCGTGCTGCGTGCGGGGTCGGTCAGGCCGACGCCCAGGCGCCCGCGGCGAGGCGCGACCCGAGGCCCTCGAAGGCCCAGCGGTCCACGACGAGGACGGCGCCACCCGGGGCGTCCGGCACGTGCCACTGGAGCTGCTCGACGGTGCGCACCTCGGCGCCGTCCGGGTCGACGCACGAGAGGGTCCAGCGCGCGAGCGTCGCCGGGACGCCGGCGACCTCGACGTCCGACTCGACGGGCTCCCCCACCGCGCGGGCCGCGAGCGCGTCCGCGCCCGGGCACGTGGCGCCGTCGGGAAGGTGCGCCGCGGCCGGGTCGACGCCGTCGAGCGCGGCCCCGGCGAGGATCTCGAAGCTCGGGCACGCCACGTCCTCGGGGCACCCGCCGGCTCGCACCTGCGTGACGCCGTCGGCGGGCTGGAGCACGGACCAGTACTCGGCAGCGGGGAGCTGGAGCGGCCCCACAGGGACCTTGCCGTCGTCGGCGTGCCCGGCGTGCGAGCCGTGGTCGTCGGCGGTGGCCGGGCCGGAGCCGCCCTCGGGGGTGCTCGTGCACCCGGCGAGGAGGCCGGCGCACAGCGCGGCCGCGACGAGCGCGGCGGCGGGCCGGGGGGTGCGGGAGGAGGGGGTTCGGAGTCGTGCGTGCACGAGACCGCCTTTCACGGTCGGAGGTCCCCCGCAACCCACTGGGGAGGGCTGCGGAGGTCCTCGTCGGCCCCTTCACGCTAGCGAGCGCGAGGGCTGGTCGAGATGCGGGAGAACCACACGATGACGGCCCGTGGGTACGGGGTTCCCCGTACCCACGGGCCGCCTCGGTGACCGAGGGGTCAGGGGCGCCGGCCGCGCGTCAGCACGCGCCGCCGTCGGCCCACGGGCCCCACGCGGACGCACCGGGGGTGTCGCCCTGCGTCCAGTACCGGGCCGTCCACACGTGGCCGTCGTGGCTCACGACGGCGCCGCCCGTGTAGACCGCGCCCGCGGCCCACGCGGGAGCCGTGCACTCGCCGCCACCGGTGCCTCCGGTGCCGCCCGAGCCGCCGGTGCCGCCCGTGCCGCCCGTCCCGGGCAGGTCGACGACGGTCGCCCCGCGCGGGTGGTCGTACGTCGTGGCGTAGTCCACGCCGTCGACCGTGACGATCACGTTGGAGAACTGCGCGACCGGCATCGACCACTTGAGCTGGTTCGTGATCGAGCCGCCCGCGGGGATGCCGCCCGTCGGGACCGTGAACCGCACGGTGTGGAAGTCGCCGTCGAGGCCCCCGACGTTGTCGCCCGTGTGGCCCTTCGCGATCACGGTGGTGCCGAAGCCGCTCCAGTCGCTCATCTCGCCCGGGTCGGTCGTGCCGTACTGGAACGAGATCGTCGCGCCGGCCGGGATGTCCCGCGCGCCGTTGTTGGTGAAGACCACCTTGGGGGCGATCGGGTAGTTGTTGTCGCCCAGCGCGAACTCGGTGTACGCGATGTCGAGGTCGAGCGCCTGCGTCGGCATCGGGCGGTCGGCGTTCGCCTTCGTCGCGCCGTAGGGCGTCGTCGTCGAGAGCGTCTCGTGCATGAGGTCGACGAGCGTGCTGCCGATCTCGTACTGGCCCTACGCCGGGTCGTAGCCGAAGTCGCCCGCGAGCTCCCAGATCATCAGGCCGCCGAGGCCCGTGTCCGCGACGTAGTCGGCCTTGGCGGCGATCGCCTCGGTCGAGTCGCCCGAGAGCAGCGTCCGCGTCTGCGCGTTCCACCACCACTCGTTCTTCGTCACCGGGTCGAAGTGCCGCTCGTACGTGCCCTGCAGCGTGTCCGTCACGCCGTAGGCCGAGACGTAGTCGCCCGTCACGCCCTGCTCGAGGTTGAGCACGTGCCAGATCGGGTTCACGCCCGCAGGGATCGCGTTGCCCTGGGGGTCGGAGTCGTACCAGAGGTTGTCGATCCCGTCGGCGCCGTACCCGCACTTGTTGTTCGTCCCGGGCGGGCACGGGAAGCCGGCGGGAGCCTTCGCGGTCCCGCCCATGCCGTACGTGCCGCCCTGGACGTTCTGGAAGCCCCGCGTGTAGAACGGCACGCCCAGGTTGATGCGGCCGGCCTGCATCGCGCCGCGGAAGTAGTGCGCCGCCCAGTCGCCGTTGAGGTACCCGATGCCCTTGTACGCGCCGTAGACGCCGCCCGCCGCGAGCTCGGGGTCCTTGCCGTCGTCGAACAGCGCGCCGTTGCCGCCCACGTACTCGTTCCAGGCGCCGTGCAGGTCGTACGTCATCATGTTGACGTAGTCGGTGTACTGCGTGACCTGGTAGACCTCCATGCCGCGCAGCAGCCACCCGGAGGACGGCGTCGCCGTGGTGAGCATGTAGTACTCGCCGTCCTCGGCGCCCGCGACGTCGAGCTTCTCGCGCAGCGTCCGCATGAGGTTCACGTAGCCCTCGAAGAGCTGGCCGCGACGGGCGTCGGAGATGTGGAAGTCGTCGGGGTTGCCGGCCTGGTTGTTCGACGTCGGGTACTCGTAGTCGATGTCGATGCCGTCGAACCCGTACTCGCGCACGAAGTCCACGACGGAGTCGGCGAAGGTGTCGATCCGGGCCTGCGACTCCGTCATCGTGTAGAAGCCGCCCGAGGCGACGCGGTCGCCGTTCGCGTCGAAGTAGCCGCCCGTCTCGGCCCAGCCGCCCACCGCCGGGAGGACCTTCACCCCGGGGTTGGCCTTCTTGTACTTCGCGAGCAGGTTGAAGTGGCCCGTGTAGTCGAGCGTCGGGTCCATCTCCGCGCCCGGCACCCCCGGCCACGTCATGTCCGTCGCGGCGTTGCCCGGCGCGCTCGCGTTGACGGAGACGCGGTCGTTCCCGTCGACGTGCGCGAACGCGTAGTTGATGTGCGAGATCTTGTCCCACGGGATGTCGCTCGCGAGGTAGCGGGGCTGGTCGTTCGCCCCGGTCCGCCAGCTCGTGAAGTAGCCGATCACGCGGCGGTCGAGGCCGTTCGGGAGCTTCTCGCGACCGTTCTCGTCGTAGACGTCGCAGTACGGCGTGTGCACGCCCGGGGTCGGGACCATGCCGTCAGGCCGGCACTTCTCGTCCGGGTTCGCCGTCGGGTCGGTCGGGTCCGTCGGGTCCGTCGGGTCCGTCGGGTCCGTCGGGTCGGTCGGGTCCGTGGGATCCGTCGGGTCCGTGGGGTCCGTGGGGTCCGTCGGCAGGACGGCGGCCGTCGGGCACGCCGCGGACGCGTCGCCCAGGATCCCGACGCCTACGCCGCACACGGTCACGGGAACCGTCACCGGCGCGTCGAGCGCGACGTCGGGCAGCGCGCCGAGCACGCCGCCCTCCCCCACCACGCGGTCGACGAGACCGCCGTCGAGGAGACCGCTGTCGCCGCCCAGCAGGTCGTCCACCAGACCGTCCTCGCCGAGCAGGTCGTCCACCAGGCCGTCGTCGCCGAGCACGCCGTCGAGAACGCCGGTACCACCGGCCGGGCCGGCGCCGTCCCCGGCGCCCTCGCCCGCGCCGGCGCCGTCGCCGGCCGCCATGCCGCCGACCGCCGCGTCGCCCAGCACGCCCACCGCCACACCGGACACGTCCACGGGAACGGTCACCGGCACGTCGACGTCCACGCCCGCCGGCTCCGCCGGAGCAGGCTCCGGAGCGGGAGCGGGCTCCGGGACCGGGGCGGGCTCCGGCGCCGGCGCCGGCGCCGGCGCCGGGCTCACCGTCGCGTCGCCCAGCACGCCCACCGCCACACCGGACACGTCCACGGGGACCGTCACGGGCACGTCGACGTCCACGCCCGCCGGCTCCGCCGGAGCGGGCTCCGGAGCGGGAGCGGGCTCGGGGGCGGGCTCCGGCGCCGGGTCCACGGTCGCGTCCCCGAGCACGCCGACGGCGACGTCGGACACGGTGACGGGGACGTCCACGGGGACGTCCACCGAGACGTCGGGAAGGACGTCGGTCACCTGGCTCAGCGGAGCCTCGACCGACACGTCCAGCCCGAGATCGCCGAGGACGTCGCCCTCGGCTGCGTGGGCCGCTCCGGCCCCGACGACCACGAGGCCGCCTGTGACGAGCGCTGTGCGCAGCGCTCGCCGAACGAAGGTGTGCATCATCGTTCTCTCTCCTGCTCAGAAGGTGGTGGCGCACGACGGCGCCGGGTCACGTCTGCCGCGCGGCGCGCGGCGGCGGACCACCTCAGGCAGGGGGAACGGGGACCTCGAAGAACGTCGAGGGGTGCGTCGAGCGCGCGTCGTCGCCGACGGCGGTCCACGACGCGCGAGCGGGCGCGTCGGCGCCGAGACCGAGGGCGGCGACGTCGCCGCCCGAGCCGCCGCGGTGCACGCTCCCGGACGGCGCGGGGGTCGCTCCCGGGGCGCCGTCCGCGGGGACGCCGGCGGGCGACGCCGGCCCGCCCGCGGGGGCGGCAGCAGCGATCGGCGCAGCGGCAGTTACCACCGGGGCGGGGCCGTGCGCCGCCCACGCGGTGGAGAGCTCGTGGGGGCCGGCGGGCGAGGAGGAATCCGGTCCTGGTTGGGAAGGCACCGCGGCAGGCGCGTGCTCGGTCACGAGCGGCGGCGCGGCGGGCGAGGTGTGCCCGGACGCCCCGGGCCCCGAGGCGTCGGTCCCGGGCACGTCGGGCAGCACGGGCGCGAGCGGGTCGACGGGCGCGAGCGGGCCGGTGACCGGGCCGAGCACGGGGTCGGTGACCGGGGCGAGGAGGTCGAGCACGGGGGCCACGGCCTCCAGCACCGGCGTCACCGGGTCGAGCGCAGGCGACACGGCCCCGAGCACGGGGTCGACCACGGGCGCAACCGCCCCGACGACGGGCGCCGCCACCGGCACGACGGTGTCGAGCACCGGCGTGGTCACGGGCGCGACGGCGTCGACCGCGGGCCGGACGGCGGGCGCCACCGGGGCGACGACCTCCTCGACCACCGGCGCGACGGGTGCGGCGACCTCCTCGACCACGGGCGCGACGGGAGCGACGACGTCCTCGACCACCGGGGCGACCGGTACGGCTGCCCGTTCGACGACCGGGGCGACGGGCTCGACCACGGGAGCGACGACGTCGTGCACGACGGGGGCGACGACGTCGTCCACGACCGGGTCGACGACGGTCCGCACCGTCGACGTCACGGGAGCCAGCGCCGTGCCGAGGCCGAGCGGGTCGTCCGCCGCGGACGCACCGCCCGCGGTCGCGACGGCGATCGTGAGCCCTGCGCCGAGCCCTCCGGCGGCCGCGAGGGCGCGCACGAGCCAGCGACGGGCGGCTGGTGCGCGCCTGCCCTGCGCGTCGTGCGTCTCGTCCATCGGGCGTCCCGGGGGGTCGTCGGTGCAGCGAGGCGACGGGCCGTCCGCCCGTCCGCGGCCACGGTAGGCACGGCGTGTGACGCTCACCACCCGAGCCGGGGGTTTCACCCGACCGTTGCCCCGAACACCAGCCCGAGGACGTAGGTGGCCGCGGCGGCGCCGAAGCCGATCGCGATCTGGCGCAGCGCGCGCGTGAGGGGCGACGTCCCGGAGAGCAGCCCGACCGTCGCGCCGGTCGCGAGGAGCGCGACGCCCACGAGGGCCGCGGCCACCGCGACGGCGACGAACCCCGTGAGGCCGAACAGGTACGGCAGCACCGGGACGAGCGCGCCCGACGCGAAGAACAGGAACGACGACACCGCCGCGCCGACCGCGGTCCCGTGCGTCTCGTGCTCGTCCGCGCTCGGCGGCGGCGCGATGACCGTGTGCTGCGTGTACGTCGCGAGGACGTCCGCGGCGTGCTCCTCCGCCTCGGCGGGGGCCATGCCCCGCGCGCGGTAGACGAGCGCGAGCTCGTTGGCGTCGACGTCGAGGTCGGGCAGGGCGGCGGACGCCTGCGGGCTCGGGGTCGACGCGTCGAGCAGCTCGCGCTGCGAGCGCACCGACACGTACTCGCCCGCGCCCATGGACAGCGCGCCCGCGAGGAGCCCCGCGAGGCCCGAGAGCAGCACCGTGCTGTTCGATGCCCCGGACGCGCCGATGCCGAGGATCAGCGCGAGGTTGGACACGAGGCCGTCGTTCGCGCCGAACACCGCGGCCCGGAACGTGCCGGAGAGGCGGTTGCGGCCGCGCGTCGCGAGACCGCGCACGACCTCCTCGTGGATGCGCTCGTCGGCCGCCATCGTGGGCGTCGCGTCCGCGTCGGTGTCGTACGTGGAGCGCGCCTCCGCGCGCTGGGCGAGCGCGAGCACGAACACGCCGCCGAAGCGCCGCGCGAGCCAGCCGAGGGTGCGGGTGCGCCAGTCGCCGCGCAGGGGCCGGCCGACGTCGTCGCCGAGCAGGTCGAGCCAGTGCTGCTCGTGGCGGCCCTCCGCGTCGGCGAGCGCGAGGAGGATGTCGCGCTCCTCTCCGGTGCGGCGGCTCGCGAGGTCGCGGTAGACGGCGGCCTCCGCGCGCTCGTCCGCGAGGAAGCGGCGCCACCGGCGCACGTCCTGCGGGGTGGGCGTGCGCCCGGGGGTCGGGTCCGAGGGCACGCCGGTGGGAGGCTCAGGCGGGGCGGGCATGGCTCCATCATGGCGATTTTCCGCGCCGCGCGGTTTCGCGGGCCCGAAGTCGGGTCGTCGCCCGGCCGCGACCTCGGTTGCGCGCACCCGGCGTCCGGGACCGGGCGTGCGGGCGTGGGCGGGCGCTCGTGGTTGGATCGACACATGACCACTGGAGAGAACGAGCTGTCCCGCCCCGAGGTCGACGCGCCCGAGGGCCCCGCCCCCACCGAGCTCGTCGTCGAGGACGTCACCGTCGGCGACGGCCCCGAGGCCACGCCCGGCGCGACCGTGAACGTGCACTACCTCGGCGTCGAGTACGAGACGGGCGAGGAGTTCGACGCCTCGTGGAACCGCGGGCAGTCGATCAACTTCCCGCTGCGCAGCCTCATCGCGGGCTGGCAGCAGGGCATCCCCGGCATGAAGGTCGGCGGGCGCCGCAAGCTCGTCGTGCCGCCGGACCTGGCGTACGGCCCGGCGGGTGCCGGCCACCGCCTCTCGGGCAAGACGCTGATCTTCGTCATCGACCTGCTCGGCGTCTCCTGACGCCACCCCGCGCGGTGGCGGTCCGGTCGGGCCGCTACCGCGCGGCGTCGGGGCACGCGGCGAGCGCGGCCTCGGTCCCACGGACCGCCGGCGCCGGGACCACGACGGCCGCCGCTGCCGCGCGCTCGCGACGCGCTGCGCGCAGGCGGACGACGGCGTCGACGAGGACGCCCAGGAGGATGCCCCCGACGACCCCGACGACGACCGCGAGCAGCGGGCTGTCGCCCACCCACGCCGCGGCCAGGGTGCCGATGAGCACCGAGTAGGTCGCCCACGCGACGGACGCCACGGCCGACAGCGCCATGAACCGGCGCCTCGAGAAGCCCACCGCGCCCGCGGTGACGTTGACCGCCGTGCGCCCGACGGGCACGAACCGCGCCCCGAGCACCACGGACGCGCCGCGACGGTCGAGCGAGCGCGTCGCCCACGCGACGGCGCGGCGCCCGCGCGGGCCGCGCAGCGCCGGCAGGGCCCGGGTGCCGAGCGCCCGGCCCAGGGCGTAGGCGAGCTGGTCGCCGCACCACGCGCCGAGCGCCGCGACGAGCAGGACGAGCCCCCACGCGACGCCGCCGCCGGACTGCGCACCCACCGCGAGCATGACGATGACGGTCTCGCCCGGGATCGGCGGGAAGAACCCGTCCCCGGCGGTGGTCGCGAAGAGCACCGGGAGCGCCCACACCGAGTCGACGAGCGCGAGCAGCCACGCCTCGACCTGTCCCCACGCCTCCACGACCCACGCGACCATGCGCACCAGCCTCGACGGTCCGGGGCCCCCGCACCATGGGGTATCCCCCCGGTTCTTCCCTGAGGCGACCCCGAGCGGGCGCGCGGGCCCCGGACGTCGGACGGTCCGGTGCCCGCGGCGTCACCGCTGCGGCGGTCGGCGGGTCAGCACGTGCGTGCCTCGAAGGCGACGTCGTGCACGGAGGCCGGTCCGCCGTCGGGCACCGTGGCCGTGACGGTCGCCGAGCCGGCGTCCACGGACGCCGCCCGGACCGCGAACGACTGGTACGCCGCCGCCCCGGGAGCCACGCCCGCGGCCGTGCGGGAGCCGTACGGGGTCTCGAGCGTCACGTCGAGCGCCACGTCGTCCGCGTTGGTCGCACGGACCGCGACGTACGCACGACCGGCGAGGCAGCGCGCCTGCGCCGCGACCGTCACGTCGGGGCCCGGCTCGTCGGCGTCGAACGCGAGCGCCTGCCACGTCGCGACCTCGTCCGCGGTGAGGGCCCGGCCGAAGACCGCGACCCGGTCCACCGCGCCGCGCTGCACCTCGCCGCCGCCCTGGTTCGCGCCGACGTGGAACGGGCGCGTC
>Ga0182749_1002362_pt1 | contig 13863 bp, 13 predicted proteins | sample eDN3rd37CKraftMG_FD_128875 | JGI IMG/M metagenome (GOLD analysis project Ga0182749, IMG submission 128875) | Enriched Miracle-Growth compost microbial communities from Emeryville, California, USA - eDNA 3rd pass 37_C Kraft MG (version 2) (version 2) ...
CCGGTGCAATGGCTGCTAGACAATGTAGGCCTTTCACCCGACTGGTGCCTCGTCCACGCCACCCATCTCGACGCTTCCGAGATCGCCGGGCTGGCGGCCAGCGGCGCGGTGGCGGGTATCTGCCCGCTGACCGAGGCGACCATGGGCGACGGCTTCTTCCCGCTGGTCGAATATGACGCGGCCGGCGGCGCATGGGGTATAGGCACGGACAGTCACTACTGCACCTCGACCGCCGAGGAACTGCGCATGCTCGAATGCGGCAAGCGCCTGGAACTGCGCCGCCGCAACGTGATCGCAAGGCCCGACTCGGCGCATCCCGAGTACGAGGCGCATACCGGGCGCGTGCTGTTCGACACTTCGCTGGCCGGCGGCGAACAGGCTTCGGCGCAGGGTGGAGGCGCGCTGGTCGCGGGCCGCAGGGCCGACCTTGTGATGCTTGACCCCGACAGCAATCCGCTTCTCGGCCACGGGCCGCGCACGGTGCTGGACGCTTGGATCCTCGGCGGCACGCAGAATCCCGTCCGCGACGTCATGGTCGCGGGGGACTGGGTGATCCGCGACGGTCATCATCCGGGCGCGGCGTCGATCCGCGACGCCTACCAGCGCGCGATGACAAGGCTTGTCCAGTGACCGTCGCTGATCCAGCCGGCGCCATCGACGATCCGTCGATTGGTCAGCCCGTTTGGGCTGAAGGAGTATCGGGCATATGGCCGACCCTGATCGGATTGCCCTCCGATGTCGCCGTTCCGCCAGTCGCGGCTGAGAGCGCGCCTCGAAAGCGGCGACACAGCGTCACGATTGCGGCCGCCAAATCAAATGCCGTTTCCGATGGACAATGCAGCGCGGGGTCATGATCGTCGTCGTTCAGATATAGCGGCCACATCGGTTCCATGCTTGGCCTCCTGCCCCTGACCGGAGTTGCGCAACCCTGGCGGGATTTCCCTCGGAATTGCGGCGCGCTTCAGTGCTTCGGGGTCGCATTAAGTAGTATATGTAACTTTAGCATCATTTACCTGCGCGGACGTGTCAAGCTTTTCGTAAGCCCGCGTTCGGTGGCGCGGAAGCCTGAAAACTGCTTCAGACATGAAGCCAGTATGCCCCAATCGATCATCCAGTTCGACCGATACCGAGGGTTACCTGAACGCAGGACAAAATCGTGCTTGACAATTCGCTCTCTACGAACTTGTCTATGTGAGTATATACTTATCATCGATTGGCGCTCGTTGGCGCCGTGGAGGAATCGGTGGGGAAAGTGCGCGCCACACAGATCTGCTTCCGCGGGAGATCCGATCAGGCGCGGGTCGCGGAGAGGGGCGGATCGTGGCCTTTTACACGCGGTCACAGGAGGCAACGCCAGTCGAGCCCTGTCCGGACGGAACTGACGTGCGTGTTTCAAGGTTTTTTCAACGTCGCCATCGCGACAACAAGGGGAGTGAAGACATGAGCATTCGACGATTTGGTCAAGTTCGGTTCGGATCGAGTGCCGCGGCTGCACTGTTGTTGGCAGCTTGGATGGCCGCGGGACCCGCGAGCGCCGACACCGACCTTTCCACCAGCATGGATGCGAAACTCAGCGCGATGCTGCCGGCCAAACTGAAGGAGGCGGGCAAGATCCGGGTCGCCAGCAATGTCGAATATCCGCCCTTCGAATATTATGACACCGACAACACCACCATTATCGGTCTCGACAAGGATCTGGCCGAAGCAATCGGCCAGAAGCTCGGCGTGAAGCTTGAATTCGAGAACATGAGTTTCGATGCCATCATCCCGGCCTTGGCCGCCAATCGCTACGACATGGCGATGTCGGCGATGACCGACACCGAGGAACGGCGCAAGAAGGTCGATTTCGTCGACTACTTCACCTCAGGTGGCGGCTTCCTGGTCAAGCACGGCAACCCCAAGAACATCCACAGCCTCGCCGACATCTGCGGCGTCACCGCCGCCATCGACAAGGGCACCACCGAAATCGAGGATGCCAAGAAGGCCTCCGAGGATTGCGTGAAAGCCGGCAAGCCGGAGGTCAACGTCTCCGTGCTTCCCGGCACCAGCAAGATTGTGCTGGCCTTGCAGTCCAACCGAGCCGACGTGGCAATGATCGACACCTCCGCCGGCGCCTATATCTCGCAGCAGCACAAGGGAGAGTTCGAAGTGCCGGACGCCTCCTACGCGCCGCGTCCCTACGGGCTTGTGCTGCCGAAGGGATCCGAGGAACTGGCCAAGGCCATGCAGGCCGCGGTCCAGGCTCTGATCGACGAGGGCACCTACGGCAAGATCCTGGCGAAGTGGGGCCAGGAAGTCGGTGCCGTCAAGGAGGTGACGATCAACGAGGGCGCGGGCCTGTAAGGCGGTTCCAGGATGCTGGGCCGGAGAACGGGATTCCGATTTCGGCCCGATGCTCAAACAGAAAGACAGAGCGGCGGCCCGGTTTTCGCCGGAGATCCGCCGCTCCAGCCGCGGCCCGGTGGCCAATATCTCCAGGAGTACGACGCCATGTCGGCCAGCAAGACCGGTCTCGAAGGAAGCGGAGGCGATCCCACGATCGACCTGGTCATCAGGCCGGCAAGGCATCCATGGCGCTGGGTCGCCATGGCCTTCGTCGCGCTGCTGGCCGCGATGTTGGTGCAGACGCTTTTCACCAATCCACGCTTCGAGTGGTCGGTGGTGGGCGAATACTACACCTCGCAGACCATTCTGCTGGGTGTGCGTCGCACCCTTGAGCTGACAGCCATCGCCATGGTCATGGGCATTTCGCTTGGCGTGGTGCTGGCGGTCATGCGCCTGTCGCCCAATCCGGTTCTGTCAGGTGCATCCTGGTTGTTCGTGTGGTTCTTCCGCGGCTCACCGCTGCTGGTGCAGTTGCTGCTGTGGTACAATTTGTCGGCGCTGTTTCCCAACATCTCGCTCGGCATACCCTTCATCGGTCCGGATTTCGTTCAGCTCGATGCCAATGCGCTGATCACGCCCTATATCGCGGCCATACTGGGCCTCGGCCTCAACGAGGCCGCCTATAGCGCTGAGATCATTCGCGCCGGCATCATCTCCATCGACCACGGCCAGACCGAAGCGGCCCAGTCCATCGGCATGTCCCGCGGGCGACTTTTGCGGCGCGTGGTGCTGCCACAGGCGATGCGCGTCATCATCCCGCCGCTCGGCAACGACACCATCAACATGCTCAAGATGTCGGCGCTGGTCAGCATCATCGCCGTGCCGGAGTTGCTCTTTGCAGCGCAGACGATCTACACCCGCACCTTCGAAACGATCCCCCTGTTGATGGTCGCTGTTATCTGGTACCTGATCATCGTCTCGATCCTGAGCGTCATCCAATACTATATTGAACGCCACTATGCCCGGGGCGGTAGCCGCAGCCTGCCTCCCACGCCGTTGCAAAGCATTCGCAGATTCTTCGGCCTGTCCCGCGGTCGTCTGCTCGAAGCCGACGGGAAAAGGAGCGCATCATGATCGGTCACGCGTCGGCCAAGGTGATGGTGCAGGCAACAGGCGTGCGCAAATCCTTTGGCGCTCTTGAGGTGCTCAAGGGGATCAATCTGTCCCTTTCAAATGGGCAGGTTATGTGCCTGCTCGGTCAGTCGGGTTCGGGCAAAAGTACGTTCCTGCGCTGCATCAACCATCTGGAGCGCATCGACCACGGCCGCATCCGGGTCGACGGCGAACTGATCGGCTATAAGGAAGGCAACGGTTATCTTCAAGAAATGCACGAACATGAGATCGCGCGCCAGCGCATCCACATCGGTATGGTGTTCCAGCATTTCAATCTTTTCCCGCACATGACTGTGCTTCAGAACGTCATCGAGGGGCCGATCGGCGTGAAGCGGGAGCGGCGCCAGGATGTGACGGAGCGGGCGCATGCGATCCTGAAGCGCGTCGGCCTGGCCGAGAAGGTTAATGCCTATCCGCGGCAACTTTCGGGGGGTCAGCAGCAGCGCGTCGCAATCGCGCGGGCGCTGGCCATGCGGCCCAAGCTGATCCTGTTCGATGAGCCGACCAGCGCGCTCGACCCCGAACTGGTTTCCGACGTACTGGATGTCATGCGCGATCTTGCCGAAAGTGGAATGACGATGATCGTTGTCACGCACGAGATCGCCTTCGCCCGCGAAGTGGCGGACCACGTCGTCTTCATGGGCGGTGGCGAGATCATCGAGCAGGGAAAGCCGGCGGACGTGCTCGGCAGCCCCTCGCATCCGCAGACGCAGGCCTTCCTCGCCAAGGTGCTTGTGTAGGGAAGGGCAGGGCGCGCTATCAGGTTTCCTTGCTCAGCGACAACATTCTAACCATCATGGGAGGTTTCGATGGAATTCCGAATTCTTAACAGAGGTGTAGTGACGGCGGTCGCCGCTCTTGCATACGCCGCTTTCTCGGGCTTTGCGTTCGCGGGCTCGGACGAGCCGCCGATCAAGATCGGATTCTTCTCGCCGCAGACGGGCTTTGGCGCGCCGGACGGGCGCAGCGCGCTGGCCGGCGCGCAACTGGCGATCAACCAGGTCAACGCAGCCAACGGTATCGACGGGCATAAGCTTGAACTGGTGCCTTACGACGACGGCAGCGATCCCAAGCAGGGCGCCACCATCGCCACCAAACTGACCTCCCAGGACGGCGTCGTGGCGGCTGTAAGCGGCTCTTACAGCCCCCAGACACTGGCCGCGGCAACGATCTTCCAGCGTGCCAAGACGGTGCTGGTTTCGGCCTATGCAGTCAATCCGGGCATCCCCAAAGCCGGAAGCTACATCTTCCTCCAGGATGTCAACGGCACAGTGCAGGGCCGCGCCGGGGCCAAGTTCCTTGCGGACAAGGGGATTAAGAAGCCCGCCGTTATTTCCATCGACAATGATTTCGGCAATGCGCTGGTCGAAGGCTTTGTCGCTGAAGCACCCAAGCTTGGAATGACAGTCGTTTCCACCGACAAGAACCAGTTCGGGGAAAAGGATTTCGGCACCATCATTCGCCGCGTGATCGCATCGGGTGCCGATGCCATATACCTCGTCCAGTATGTTGCGGAGGGCAAGCAGTTCCTGCGTGATTGGGCGCAGGCGGACGGAAAGCTGACGCTGTTCAGTACCGAGGGTATCGATTCCGCCGGCTTCTACTCGATCGGCAAGCTCGCCGACGGGCTGATGTTCACCACCAATCTCAACCGGGACAGCAAGAGCGAGGAAACCCAGCAGTTCCTGTCGGACTTCGCCAAGGCCTACGACTTCCCCGTCGATATGGTCGCGGCCTCGTCGCATGACGCCGTCATGCTGGTGGTCGACGCAATGCGCAAGAACGGCACGACGGCCGCCGACGTCAAGGCTGGGCTCGATGCCCTGCGCGATTTCAACGGCGCCACCGGAACCTTCGAACGCTTCACGGAGAACCGCGAGGTCATCAAGCCGGTCCAGATTCAGGTCTTCAATGACGGTAAGATCTCCAGCGCCGGCGTCGTATCCGACCCAGCCATCATCACGCCGTAAACCCTGAGGCCGAATCGTAATGACCTATATCCTCATCCAGGGCATCGTGGTCGGCTCGCTCTACGCGCTGATCGCAATCGGTCCGTCGCTGGTCTATGGGCTGATGGGCGTGCTCGATGTCGCCAGCGCAGCGGCGCTGACGCTGGGCGCCTACCTGCTGCTCGTTGTCTTCCAGGCCAGCGGCAGCGTTCTGCTTGGGGTGGCCGCGGCGCTGGTTCTGACTGGCGCCGCAGGCTGGGTTTTCCAGAAAAGCCTGTATGTTCCGATCCTGGACCGGGGCCCCATTGTCACCCTGATAACGAGTATCGGGGTCTATATCTGTGCGGACGAACTGTTCCGCCTGGTATTCGGCCCCTTGCAGCAAAGCCTTGGCATCCAGACCGCGATTCCCGACCTGCACATAGCCGGCGTCGAGGTGACGGGCATAAACCTGCTGATCATCGCCATCGGCGTCGGCCTTCTGCTGCTGACCTGGCTGGTGCTGACCAGGACGCGCTACGGCGTGGTCTGGCGCGCAGTGGCGCAGGACCGCGATATCGCCTCCGCCGTCGGGATCGACAGCAAGAAGGTCATCGGCGGGGTTTTCGTTATCGGCTATGCGCTGAGCGCGCTGGCCGGCATCCTCTACGCACTGAAATACGACAGCGTCATTCCCACCATGGGCGACGTCCCCGCCTACAAGATGCTCGCCATCATCATCCTCGGCGGCCTTGGCAGTCCGCTCGGCACTATCGCCGCCGCCTTCCTGATCGGGCTGGTGGAGACGGCCGTGGTTGCGCAGTTCGGCTTCGTCGTCCCGCGTGACGCGATCGCCTTCGCGGCTCTCGTGCTGGTGCTGCTCATCCGGCCGCAGGGCCTCATCCCGTCCCGCGTGGTGCGCGCATGAGCTACTTGCTTGTCCTGCTGATCACGGTGACCATCCTGTCGACGGTCACCGTCAGCCTCAATATGGTGGTGGGCTACACTGGCCAGCCAAACCTCGGTCAGAGTGCCGTTTTCGGCATCGGCGCCTATTTCGCCGCCGTGTTCGCAACCTCCTACAGCATGCCGTTCTGGTTCTGCTTCCTGGCCGCCGGGCTGATAGCGGGCGTCGCCGGCGCGCTGATCGGCGCCATCAGCCTGCGCCTGCACCAGGATTTTTTCGCCATAACGACGCTGGGCTTGAATTTCATCGTGGTCGCGACCTTCCAGACGCTGCCGTTTTTCGGCGGCGCCACCGGGCTCTACGGCATCCCGTTGCCGACGATCGCCGGCTACGAACTGGACTATCCGGGCTTGGCCGTTTGTTCCCTGCTGCTGCTGCTGTGCGCTGTCGGCGTCAGCCTGCTGGTCAACCGCAGTTGGTTCGGCGGCATCCTGCAGGCGGTCCGCGAGGACGAAACCCTTGCGGCTTCGCTCGGCGCTCCGGTAGCGCGGTACAAATCGACGATATTCGTCATCAGCTCGATATTTGCCGGCTTTGCCGGATGCCTCTACGCCTATTTCCTCAGCACGGTGTCTCCCCAGACGTTCGGGTTCAACGATTCGGTCCTGTTCCTGGCGATGCTTTTGATCGGCGGTTCGGCGACGATCAGGGGAGCCATCTTCGGCGCGGTGCTGCTGACGATCATACCCGAACTGTTCCGGTTCGCCTCGGAATACCGGATGCTGATCTTCGGCGCCGTGCTGGTTCTTGTCCTACGCTTTCACCCGCAAGGCATCATCGGTGAGGACAGCCTGATCGCGCGCTGGACAGCCAATGTCTTTACCGACAAAAGAGCCCGCCCATGACCACGCCCTTGCTTGAACTGAAAGCCGTCACCAAGCGCTTCGACGGGCTGGTCGCGCTTTCCAAAGTGAACATGGCCGTGATGCCCGGTGAATTCGTTTCGGTCATCGGGCCGAACGGGGCGGGTAAATCCACCCTCTTCAACGTCATAACCGGCGTGCTCGCGCCAAGCGAAGGCACGGTTGCCGTCAATGGCGAAACCGTCCGAAAATTCCGCCCCGACCTGCTCAATGCCCGCGGCCTTGCCCGGACGTTCCAGGTCGTGCGCACCGTCGGTTCCCTTTCCATCCGCGACAACGTCATGCTTGGAGCTGCGGGGCCACGGCTTCGCGGCCTGACGGCTCCCTTCCGGTCGAGGTCGGGCGAACCGGAACTTCAGGAACGGGTCGACGAACTGCTGCGGTTCACCGAACTTGCCGATGTCGCCGGGCAAAGCGCCAGGGAGGCCTCGCCGGGCCATCTTCGCCGCATGGAAATCGCGCGGGCGCTTGCCGGCAATCCTAGGATGATCCTGATGGACGAACCGGCGGCAGGCATCGGCGCCGACGGCCTGCAACCGCTGAAAGAACTGATCGGTGCCATCCACAAGCGCGGAATATCGGTGCTGCTGGTCGAGCATTATGTCGGGCTGGCGCTTTCGCTTTGCGATCGCGCCATCGTGCTGGAAAGCGGCAAGATCCTTGCCGAGGGTTCGCCGGACCAGATCCGCGCCGACCAGCGCGTGATCGATGCCTATCTCGGCCCGCAGCACGGCAATTCCACCGCCAGCAAAGAGCAGGACAAGGCATGAGCGAGTCGGACCTATTGCTCGATGTAAACGGCCTGGCAGCCGGATATCGCCGGACCGAGGTGCTGCACAATGTGTCGCTGAAGGTCAGGCGCGGTGAATTCGTCACCGTGCTGGGCGCAAACGGTGCCGGCAAATCGACCCTGATCAAGTCGCTTATCGGCCTGCTGCCGGCTCGGGGTTCGGTGACCTTTCAGGGTGCGCCCCTGCTGGACCTGGAGCCGCACCGGCGCGTCGCTGCCGGTCTCGCTTACGTGCCGGAGGGGCGGCGCGTGTTTCCCGCGCTGACGGTCGCTGAAAACCTCCAGGTGGCCAACAGAACCCAGCGCAGCGGCGCGGTGGATGAAATCTACGGCATCTTTCCCAAACTGGCACAGCGCAGGGACCAGCTTGCAGGAACCATGTCCGGCGGCGAACAGCAGATGCTGGCACTGGGCCGCGCCCTGATCAGCCAGCCGGCCTTACTGCTTGCCGACGAGATTTCTCTCGGCCTTGCACCGCTGATCGTCGAATCACTGTTCGAGGTGCTGGTGCGGCTCAACCGCGAGGGGATGGCTATCCTTCTCGCTGAGCAGAACGCCCGCGAAGCGCTCGGTCACGCGGATACGGCCTATGTCATGGAGACGGGGCGCATCACGATGAGCGGTCCCGCCGCCGAACTGGCAGCGGACCCGCGCATCATCGACGCCTATTTGCAGATGAACTGAGAGTAGGGTTTTGCCCGACAGGCTTGTGGACGCCCGTCAGTTCCGTTTCGCCAGCGCGCCGGCGATGATCATCTTCTGGATGTCGCTGGTGCCTTCATAGATGCGGCAGATGCGGGCGTCGCGATAAATCCGCTCGACGGCGAAATCCTTGAGATAGCCGTAGCCGCCATGCACCTGTATGGCTTCGGAGGCTACCTTTTCGGCGATTTCCGATGCGAACAGCTTGGCCATGGCCGCCTCGCTCTTGCAGGGCTGCCCGAGGTCGCGCATGCGGGCGACCTGATGCAGGAAGCTGCGCCCCACCTCGACCTGCGTCTGCATTTCGGCAAGACGGAAGCCCACGGCCTGATGCTCGATGATCGGCTTGCCGAAGGTCTGGCGGTCGAGCGCGTAGGCATGAGCATGCTCAAATGCGGCGCGGGCGAGGCCTATGGATTGCGCGGCGATACCGAGCCGGCCGAGTTCCAGCGTGCTCATTGCCAGCGCATAGCCGCCGCCCGGCGCGCCGAGCACATGGTCGTCGGGGACGAATACCTCGTCCAGTTGCACCTGGCAGGTTTCCGATGCACCGAGACCGAGCTTTTCCTCCACGCGCACGGCGCTGTAGCCTTCCGACGCGGGAGGGACGAGGAAAGCGGTGATGCGGCGGCGCGGATCGTCGCCTTCGGTCGCTGCGAAGACGATGGCGATATCGGCCGACTTGCCGTTGGACATGAATTGCTTGGCACCGGAAATGCGATAGCCGCCCTCGCATTTCACGGCCTTGGTGCGAATGGCGAAGGCGTTCGATCCGGCTTCCGGTTCGGTCAGGCCGAAGGCGCCGTTCATGCTGCCTCGAGCCAGCGGACGCAAATAGCGCTCCTTCTGAGCCTCTGTTCCATGGACCCGCAAGGGCGTGCTGATGAGGCCGTTGTGCAGCGCCATCATGGCCCCGATGCTGCCGTCGGCCGCCGAGATTTCCTCCACCGCCAGAACATAGCTGACATGGTCGGCGGCGACGCCGCCCCACTCTTCCGAAACCAGCATGCCGAGGAACCCTAACTCGCCCAAAGCCGCCATTTCAGCGCGGGGAAAAGCCTTAGTGCGGTCGCGCTCGGCCGCTCGCGGCGCCAGTTGCTCAAGCCCGAAGCTGCGGGCGCTGTCGCGGATCATCCGCTGTTCTTCAGTCAACAGGCAATTATGCATGGCTTGTTCCTCCATCTAACGGCGTCATGCGCCGTGCAGAACGCCCTCGCGCGCCAGCGCGGCGATCTCATCCGGGGCCATGCCCAGCAGGTCGGCAAGGATACCGGGTCCATCGGCGCCGAGGGCGGGCGGGGCAAGCTGCGACGAGGCCGGCATTCCGGAAAACTTGACCGGCTGGGTCATGACGCTGATTGGGCGTCCGTCCGCGGTCGAGGCCGGACGCAGCAACGAGCGCGCCTGAGCCTGCGCGCTCTCGGCGGCCTCGGCCACCGACAGGATCGGCGAACAGGGTACGTCATGGCGCTGCAATGCGGCCACGACTTCGGTAACGCTGCGTGATCTGCTCCAGGCCTCAATACACGCCTTGAGCGGCGCATGATTGTCGTTGCGCACGGAATTGTCGGAGAAGCGGGGATCCTCGGCCAGTTCCGGCCGATCCATCGCACGCGCCAGTTTGGCGAATTGCTTCGGGTTCAGCACTGCGATCGTGAAGTGGCCGTCGGCCGCGGCGAATACTCCGAAGGGAGCACCCAACTGATGCCGGTTGCCGACGCGCCTCGGCGGCGTCTCGCCATAGAGATGTTGGGTGAGCGCCGCAGGCAGGAAGTTGAACAGGCAATCATACATCGCCACGTCGATAAACTGTCCCTTGCCGTCACGCTCGCGCGACAGCAGCGCCGCCAGCACCGACCATGAGGCAAACAGGCCCGTGGTCAGATCGGCGACGGATTCCCCGGTCATCATTGGCGGGCCAGCGGGCTCGCCGGAAACATCCATGAAACCGGTCATCGCCTGGATGATGAGGTCATAGGCAGGCAGGCTGCCCATCGGGCCGGTCTGGCCGAAACCGGAAATGGAAACATAGATCAGCCGGGGATTGATCTGCGAAAGCTCCGCATAGCCCAACCCCATCTGTTCCATGACGCCGGGGCGGAAATTCTCCACGACGACGTCGCAGCTCGATACCAGACGGCGCACGATTTGCCGCCCGGCATCGGACCTTATATCCAGCGAGATGCTTTTCTTGCCGCGATTGAGAAGCAGGAACAGGCCGCCGGTTTCCTCGTCGAAAGGCGGCACGTGACGGTAATCGTCGCCGCCGGGCGTCTCCACCTTAATGACCTCCGCCCCCAGATCGCCAAGCAACGCCGTACAGAAAGGGCCGGCCAGAACGCGAGTCAGATCGAGGACGCGAACGCCATCAAGGCAAGGCGAGGTCATGTGAGCCTCCTAGGGTCGGCCGTATTGGGGGTCGGCCATATTCGCAAGAACGATACGAGCGAACCAAAAGAAGGAAAAGAATTGATTCCGAGAAGCAATTATAGGCTAATCCTATAATGATTTCCCTGAACCAGCTTCGCTATTTCGTCGCGGCGGCGCGCGCCGGCAGCGCCACCCGCGCCGCGCAGACCCTTCACATATCCCAGCCTTCGATTTCAGCGGCGATCCGCGACCTGGAAGCAGAATTCGGCAAACCTCTGTTCGAGCGTCGCCAGGCGCGGGGCCTGGGCCTGACGGCATTCGGAGCGAGCAAGCTGACGGAAGCACGGGATATTCTGAACCGGCTCGACCATCTGACGTCGAATACCGAGGCCGACTCCGCGCCGAGCCTCCTGCTCGGCTATTTTTCCACCGTCGGTCCGACCTGTGTGCCCGGCATACTGGCGCGGCTGGCGAACGATCTTCCCGATATCCACGTGGAGCTATGCGAGTATGATCTGGAGGCGCTTTCCAAGTCGCTGAAAAACGGCCTCGTGGATCTGGCGATCAGCTACGACATTGGCCTGTCCAACGAGGTCGCGCGCGATGTGCTGGCGGAATTTTCGCCCCATGCCGTGCTACCGCCAGATCATCCCTTGGCAAGCCAGTCGGAGGTTTCGCTTTTCGAACTGGCGCAGCATCCGTTCATTCTCGTCGACCTGCCGCTCAGCCGTGATTTCCTGATGGTTCCCTTCTGGCAGCAGGGGCTGTCGCCGACGGTCGTGCTGCGCACGGGATCGGTCGAAATGGTGCGCGGCATGGTCGCCAACGGGCTTGGCGTCTCGATGTTGTTCACCCGGCCGCGCCACGACCTGACCTACGACGGCAAACCGGTCGTATGCCTGCCGATCAGCGACGGCAATATCCGCCAGCGCCTGGTGGTCGCCTATGCCGCTCCCGACCTGCTGACCGTCACGGGAAAGGCGGCCCTGACCTCGATCCGAGATTATTTCTCGGCAGTGGCAGAGGCGGTGGCGGCGTCGCCTTCTGTCATCGGCGGAGCAAAAGCAGGCCAGTGAGAACTCGACGTAGCCCGCTCGCAAAGCGTGCTTTTCAATAGCGCCGTAGCGAAGGAGCGGTCGGCAGGATTTGGCGGGTGAACGCTCAGACGGGTGCCGGATCGACTTGAGACCCGTCGGTTTGGTCGCCTGTTTCGACAGTGGCCTGATTTTGCTCCGCTGCGTCAATTGTGGCGGCCCGACGGTGGCCAGCACCGAGTATTCAATACTGCGGTAGCGCACCAGCGCCGTCGACGAGACCGGGCCGCAAGGCTCCAGCGGTACGGCGGGCAGGTCCCTGAAGGCATCCAGAGCAGCGGCCAGCCGCTCGCTGATGGTCGCGGCATGACGTCCGGCCCGTTCGTTCTGTCGTGCCCGACATCGCGCGGCCAGCATGGCATTGAGATCATCGAAGCTCGCTGCCACCGGGATCGGCGTCAGGGAGTTCGGTCTCTGCCGCAAATCACCGAACGCTAGTTAAGATGATAACGCCGTGGCGCATCCTGCAACAGCTTGGCGTGCTGGCCTGGTGCCGACTTTTAGCTGTCTCGCTATCCGAGTGAGCCCCGCAGCGGCCGTCATGGTCCCAGTCGGCTGCTGCTCCGCGTACCCCTTTTGATCGTGAATCTGTCGCCTGTCGCAAAGGAAAATCTCTTGACAAGATTTGCATATCATTTTTGTATACATCAACTGGATATCTAATTCCGGCCGGAGGGGTCTGTAGGCGTCGAGGAGGGTGCCTGCTTTTGGAGGGACACTCTTCGGGCATTGAAATGAGTGCGCGCGCCAGCACCGGAGCGCCGCGTGGGAGGTTTGACTTGCCGAAGCTAGGACGCGACAGCACGGCCCATCTGACGGCGATCGATCGGCTGCGAGCCTCGATCCTGTCCGGCGAATGCCTTCCCGGCGAGCGGCTGATCCAGGAACAGCTTGCCGAGAAATACGGCCTGTCCCGGATTCCGGTGCGCGAGGCCTTGAGAGCCTTGGAAGCCGAAGGGCTGGTGGTTCATGGGCCGGGCAGCGGCTATTCCGTGGCCAAGATCGATGCCGAAACGCTGCATAGCATCCAGCGCGTGCGCCAGTTGCTCGAGGCCGAGGCCGTCAGGCAGGCCGCGGCCGGGAACAGGCTTGGCCCGGAACTGGCGGACGAAATGGAAGCCATCCTCCAGAATCTGGAGCGTGGGCGGGTGAACGAGTTTATCACCGTCGCCTCGCTCACGCGGACATTCCATTTCAAGCTCTTCGAGGCCTGCGGTGACGCGGTGATCCTGCGCATCCTGCGCAACCTATGGGATTCCACCGATAGTTGGCGAACCATCTACTACCGGCTGGTTTTCGCCGCTGACGCAGAGCATCGGAAGCGCGTCTTCACCACCCAGCGCCTTCTGGTCGCGGAGATCGTGAAAGGCGACGCCGAGCGGGCCATCCAGATTCTCGACGCGCTTCGCGACCGGGGCATTGCCTCGGTCGAGGCGGCTGTGCAGGGCCACAAGAACGAAACGCAGTGGCAGGCGCACCTCATGTTGCGCGCGCTCCAAACCTGAAGCTTTCCGCAACCGTCACCAACCGGATGAAAAGGTGAAACATGACCAGTGCCTGTTCGTATCATCGCCTTCCCAGAATACTTGCGGCGCTCACTGCCGCCGTGGTGCTTCCCTTCGTTCTCAGTGATGCCGCCCTGTCGGCGGAG
>Ga0182749_1002363_pt1 | contig 13855 bp, 12 predicted proteins | sample eDN3rd37CKraftMG_FD_128875 | JGI IMG/M metagenome (GOLD analysis project Ga0182749, IMG submission 128875) | Enriched Miracle-Growth compost microbial communities from Emeryville, California, USA - eDNA 3rd pass 37_C Kraft MG (version 2) (version 2) ...
GCGCATCCACCGGACTTGCCGATCTCGACAACAAGCTCGGCGGGCTGCAACGCTCCGACCTGATTATCCTCGCGGGCCGTCCGTCGATGGGCAAAACGGCGCTTGCAACGAACATCGCCTACAACGTCGCGAAGGCCCATCGATACGAGCAGCGCGCTGACGGTACGAAAGAGACGACGGACGGCGGCATCGTCGGCTTCTTCTCTCTCGAAATGTCATCCGAACAGTTGGCGACCCGTATTCTTGCCGAGCAGGCGGAGATTTCGTCCGAGAAGATCCGTCGCGGCATGATCGACGAAAACGAGTTCCGCAAGCTGTCGGACGTCGCCAACGAAATGTCCCGCATTCCGCTTTATATCGATCAGACGGGCGGCATCACGATCGCGCAGCTTTCGGCGCGGGCGCGCAAGCTCAAGCGTCAGCACGGACTCGACCTGCTGGTCGTCGATTACTTGCAGCTGCTGGCTGGCTCGAAAGCACGCAGCGACAACCGCGTCCAGGAAATCACCGAAATCACGACCGGGCTCAAGGCGCTTGCGAAGGAACTCGCCGTGCCGATCATCGCGCTGTCGCAGCTCTCGCGTCAGGTCGAACAGCGCGAAGACAAGCGCCCGCAGCTTTCCGACCTTCGTGAATCGGGCTCGATCGAGCAGGACGCCGACGTCGTAATGTTCGTGTTCCGCGAAGAATATTACGTCGAACGCCTGAAGCCCGCCGAAGGAACGCCCGAATTTGCCGATTGGATGACGAAGATGAGCCAGGTCTCGGGCAAGGCCGAAGTCATCATCGGCAAACAGCGTCACGGACCGGTCGGCACGGTGGAGCTGTCGTTCGAGGGACAGTTCACCCGCTTTGGCAATTTGGCCAGAGACTATATGTTGCCAGGCCAATGATCGCGATCGGATCAATCAAATGACGGTGGATGCGCGCATGTCCGGCAATCTGGCGAGCGCGACCGGCAGCATCACGATTGATCTCGGGCGTGTTGCGGCGAACTGGAAAGCTCTGGCGGCGAAGGTGCGCCCCGCCCAATGCGGGGCGGTCGTAAAGGCGAACGCCTATGGCCTTGGCGCCGACCGGATCATTCCGGCGCTAGCACGCGCCGGATGCTCGACCTTCTTCATCGCGACGCCCGACGAAGCGGAGACTGCGCGCAAGCTTGTGCCGAACGCCGAGATTTACGCGCTCGACGGCCTCGTCGGCAACAGTGCTGCCGCGTTCGCGCGAGAGGGGGTGAAGCCGGTTCTTTCAACGCTCGATGACGTCGTCGTTTGGTCGGCGCTTTGTCAATCGCGCAGCGAGAAGCTGCCGGCGGCGCTGCATATCGATACGGGGCTCAATCGTCTGGGGCTTCCGGTGCGCGATGTTCGCCGTCTCGCGGCCGATCCGAGCTTGATGATCGGGATGTCGCTCGACCTGGTGATGAGCCATCTCGCTTCGGCCGATAATCCGCGTGACCCCAAAAATCGCGATCAGCTTGTCGCCTTCGAAACGCTATCGGCGCTCTTTCCAAATGTGCGGCGGAGTCTTGCTGCCTCTGACGGACTGATGCTTGGCGCGGCCTATCACTTCGATCTCGTCCGGCCGGGTTACGCAATCTACGGCGGGCAGGCTTCGCAAATCGCGTCGGCACCAGTTCAGCCCGCCGTGACAGTCACCGCGCGAATCCTTGCCGTTGCCGATGTCGCGCCGGGAGAAACGGTCGGCTATTCGGCGACGTGGCGCGCCAAACGTCCGAGCCGCATCGCGACGATCGCAGCGGGCTATGCCGACGGCATTCCACGCACCGGCAGCGCGCCCGACGGCCGGCCGGGAGGCCATGTCATGATTGCAGGGCACACCGCTCCATTCGTTGGGCGCGTTTCGATGGATCTCGTCACGGTCGACATCACCGATCTTCCCGACGGCGCTGCACGGCCTGGCGAATTCGCAACATTGATCGGGGAAGGTTTGACTGTCGAGGATGCCGGATTTGCTGCAGGTACGATCGGGTATGAAATCCTGACGCGTCTCGGGCCACGCTTTACGCGGCTTTACGTCGAGGATGCGGTATAAGCACATGGCGAAAGCAGCGAAATCGGCTTACGTCTGCCAGAGCTGCGGAGCCGCGTCGGCGCGCTGGGCTGGCAAATGCAGCGCGTGCGGAGAATGGAACTCACTCGTCGAGGAAACCGACGCCGGACCACCGCCGGGTTCCGGCATCACGCGGCAATCGAAAGGCCGCGTCATCAAGCTCGAAACGCTGATCGGACCGGCAGAGGAAGCACCGCGCTTTTCAAGCGGCATCGCAGAACTCGACCGGGTTACCGGAGGCGGGGTCGTACCGGGCTCGGCCATTCTGATCGGCGGCGAGCCGGGCATCGGAAAATCGACGCTGTTGTTGCAGGTCGCAGCGCATCTGGCGCGACGCGGCGGACGTTCGATCTATTTTTCCGGCGAGGAAGCCATCGCTCAGGTGCGCTTGCGCGCAGCCCGGCTCGGTCTTGCCGATGCCCAGGTAGGCCTCGCGTCGGAAACGAACCTCTCGAACATTCTTGCAACGCTTGGAGACGAGCGGCCACCGGATCTCGTCATTATCGATTCCATCCAGACGCTGTGGGCCGACACGCTCGACGCGGCTCCCGGCACCGTCAGTCAGGTCCGTGCCGCAGCGCTGGCACTCATTCGCTACGCAAAGATGGCCGGGTCCGCGCTGCTCCTCGTCGGCCACGTCACCAAGGACGGGCAGATCGCCGGGCCGAAGGTGATCGAGCATATGGTCGACACCGTGTTGTATTTCGAAGGCGATCGCGGTCTCCCCTACCGCATCTTGCGGGCCGTCAAGAACCGATTTGGGCCGAGCGATGAAATCGGCGTCTTCGAGATGGTGACCGGCGGATTGCAGGAGGTTGCTAACCCATCCGAGCTCTTTCTCGGCGACCGCGACAGCCATGCTCCAGGCGCCGCCGTCTTTGCGGGCGTGGAAGGAACACGTCCCCTGCTCGTCGAAATCCAGGCGCTGGTGGCACCGTCGGGGCTTGGGACGCCCCGCCGCGCCGTGGTCGGCTGGGATAGCAACCGCCTTGCCATGCTGTTGGCCGTCCTCGACGCACGCTGCGGCGTCTCCTTTGCCGGTCACGACGTCTATCTGAATGTTGCAGGAGGACTCAAAATTGCCGAGCCGGCGGCGGATCTCGCAGCAGCGGCGGCCCTGCTGTCGGCTGTCTCGGGCGCTCCGTTGCCGCACGATGCCGTCTTTTTCGGTGAGGTTTCGCTTTCGGGCGCCGTCAGGGCTGCCGCGATGATGAGCGCCCGCATCAAAGAGGCGTCAAAACTCGGGTTTTCTCAGGCTTTTCTGCCCGAAAGCGGCGAAGTCGACGTTGCCGGGCTCAAGGTGTCGCTTTCCCGCATCGCACATCTCAAGTTACTTGCAGCGGCGGCAGCGCCATGCAACTGAACAGGCGAGCGAATCTGGGCCCTAAGGGGAGCTGGCTCACGGAGGGATTTCGGCCATGATCGGTCCGCTGACCTATTTAGACCTTGCGTTAATCGCGGTCGCTTTCATTTCCGGTCTTCTTGCCATGTACCGTGGCTTTGCACGCGAGCTGCTGTCGATCCTGTCGTGGATCGCCGCCGCGGCCGTCGGCTATTGGATTTTCACGACCAAGAAGGACATGACGGCCGAAATTGCTCACCAGACGAGCCTGCCGCCGCAAGTCGCAACGGTGGCGATCGCGCTCGGAGTCGCGCTGATCGTTCTGATCGTCGTGCACCTCATAACGGCACGGATTTCCGATGCCATCCTGGATAGCCAGGTGGGCATGATCGATCGAATTTTAGGGTTTATCTTCGGGGTTTTGCGCGGATTTCTGCTGTTCGTCATCCCCTACATGGCGTACGAGGCGTTCATCTCGCCCGACAAGGAAAAGCAGACACCGATGGTCCGCGATGCTTACTTCCGCGACTATGTGAAAGCGACGGGCGAAGCCATCCGTTCGGTTCTGTTGCAGGTCATCCCACAGCAACCTTCCACGACGACGAGCCCGCCGCCAGCGGCCGAACCTCCCGGCGGGCAGCAAGGTTTTCTTGAGCAAAAAGGGCGTTCCGTCGCGCTGGTCATTAAGGGCAAGCGGTACTATATGACGGTCGCGTGACGCGACTGGCGACGAACGATTAAGGCGCGTTCTATTTAATACCCGGCGTACGTAATCGGGCATCTGGGCGGCACAAACGCGGGAGGTGTCTATGGCACAGCGAGGCGGCGTGACCACTGTCGACGGTCTGACCTTTACCCGTTATGACGACGACCGCCTTCGTGAGGAGTGCGGCGTCTTCGGCATTTTCGATCACCCGGACGCCGCGGCGATCACGGCCCTGGGTCTTCACGCACTTCAGCACCGTGGCCAGGAAGCCGCCGGAATCGTTTCCTACGATGGCCACAACTTTCATTCCGAACGCCGCATGGGGCTCGTCGGCGACAACTTTTCAAGACCCGACGTTCTCGCCCGCCTCAAAGGCCGCATGGCTATCGGCCACGATCGCTACTCAACCACAGGCGATCCTCTCATCCGCAACGTGCAACCCCTCTTCTGCGATATCGATACCGGCGGCTTCGCCGTCGCCCACAACGGCAACCTGACGAACGCACTGACGCTGCGGCGCGAGCTCATTTCTTCGGGCGCCATCTTTCAATCGACATCCGACACCGAGATCATCCTTCATCTTCTGTCGCGCTCGAAGAAGCGCCGCATCGTCGAGCGTTTCATCGATGCCATACGCCAGATCGAAGGCTCTTATGCGCTCGTCTGCCTGACCAATGACATGATGATTGGCGTGCGCGATCCGATCGGCATTCGTCCGCTCGTCATCGGACGGCTCGGTTCGACCTACGTCCTCGCGTCCGAAACGTGCGCGCTTGACATGGTCGGCGCCGAATTTCTGCGTGAGGTCGAGAATGGCGAGGTCGTCGTCATCACCGACCAGGGGCTCGAAAGCCATCGCCCTTTCCCGATGCGCCCTGCCCGTCCGTGCATTTTCGAGTACATCTATTTTGCCCGCCCCGATTCTATCGTTGGCGGGCAAACCGTCTATGAGATCCGCAAACGCATGGGCATCGAGCTGGCGCGGGAAGCACCCGCCGATGTCGATGTCGTCGTACCGATTCCGGACTCGGGCGTACCGGCTGCGATCGGCTTCAGCCAGAAGAGCGATATTCCGTTTGAACTTGGCATTATCCGGAACCACTATGTCGGCCGGACCTTCATCGAGCCGGAGCAGCACATCCGCCAGCTCGGCGTCAAACTCAAGCATTCGGCAAATTCCAGCGTCATTCGCGGCAAGCGCGTCGTGCTGATCGACGATAGCGTGGTTCGGGGCACGACATCGAAAAAGATCGTCCAGCTAATCCGCGATGCGGGCGCTCGAGAAGTGCATATGCGCATATCTTCGCCTCCGATCACGCATCCCGACTTCTACGGCATCGATACGCCGAGTAAGAAGGATCTGCTGGCGGCCAACATGTCGCTTGAGGAAATGCGCGCGTTCATGGGCGCCGATAGCCTGGCGTTCCTTTCGGTTGAAGGCATCTATCGCGCCATCGGCCTCGAACACCGTGATGATCGGGCGCCGCAGTTCACCGATCATTGCTTCACCGGCGATTATCCGACGAACCTTACCGACCACGACGGCGAATCCATTCCGCGCCAGTTGTCGCTTTTGGCCGAAGTCGGCTGACGGCACGGCCCCTTCCCTGCCCAAACTCGAGTATTTCGTATGACGGAAATCTCCCTAGATGCACCGCTTAGAGGACGCATTGCCCTCGTCACCGGAGCGTCGCGCGGTATCGGGAGAGCGGTGGCGCTGGGGCTTGCGAAAGCAGGTGCGCACGTCGTCATAACGGCACGTACGGTTGGAGCGCTCGAATCTCTCGACGATGAAATCCAAGCCGCGGGCGGTGCTGCCACCCTGCTGCAGCTCGATCTCAAAAAAGGCGATCGCGTCGACCAGGTCGGGCCGACGCTCTTTCAGCGTTGGCAACATCTCGACATTCTCGTCGGCAATGCCGGTATCCTTGGTCCGCTTTCCCCCCTTGGGCACACGACGGAGGATGGGTTTCTTTCAACGATCGACACCAACCTCAATGCCAACTGGCGTCTTATCCGCACGCTCGATCCGCTTCTGAAACGCTCCGACGCAGGTCGCGCGATTTTCGTCACCTCAGGGGCGGCAAGCGGCAAGTACGCTTACTGGGGGGCCTACTCCGCATCCAAGGCTGGTCTCGAAGCCCTCGTCAAAACGTGGGCCGCAGAGCTGACGAATACGCCGGTTCGCGCCAACCTGATCAACCCCGGCGCCACGCGAACGCATATGCGCGCCAAAGCCTTTCCGGGAGAAGATGCTGCGCTCCTGCCCGCGCCGGAAGACCTCGTGCCGCTTTTCCTCGAACTGGCGTCGCCGCACTGCAAGCGAAACGGCGAGGTCATCAATTTCCGCGATTGGCGCGGCTCACATCATGCAGGCACTATCGCGGATACGAGCATCGCGAACGCAGACGTCTGAGCATCCGCTTTTGCTATCCATCACTTCTGTTGCTCATGCCTGCGATGCAACATGGAGGCTCAGCTTGCAGGATTTCGCCTCAATCCCGTCACATGTTCGAGCGTTTTGGGACCCGCCGTCGGGGGACGGCGCACAACCTGTTTGTGTTCCAATTGGGGACGGGGAATACACTAAGAATGCAAGCTACCAAGAATCGCTACCTCCTGCTCATCGTTCTTTTCGGGATGGCGGGAACGTCGGGTCCTGTGCTCGCCGACGCTTCAATGGACCGTGTGCTTAAGGAACTCGATCCGGAAGAACGCGCTCATCAGGCATGCACGCTTCGAGGCCTTGGCGTTCTTCGCAGGGGCACGCACCTGAAGGGGATCGACCGTATCAAAAGCAGCACCAAAGTTCGCGCGACCTTCAAGAACAACATCGTCACGGCAACCACCGGCGCGGTTCGCGCAGGCCATCACTGGTACTCGCTAAAGTATAAATGCGCCGTGACGGACGACCAGATGAAGGCCAAGTCCTTCGACTTTGAGCTCGGTGCGGAGATCCCAGAAGACGCGTACGAGGAATTCGGTCTCTGGAAGTAGTCAGGCGGTTTAGCTCCTCACCTGCGAGACATTCTCCGCGATCTTTCGTCTGGCGCGTGCTCGCAATTCAAGTGAAGGTGATGGTCATGCCGTCGAACGCAGGTTCGATGCCTTCCGGCAATTGCTTCGCGAGCGTCGCGTAGTCGAGTTCACTCGTCATGTGCGTCAGGATCGTGCGCTTGGGCTTCAGACGTTCGGCCCACGTCACCGCCTGTTTGACGCTGAAGTGGCTTTCGTGCGGCGTATAACGCAGCGCATCGACGATCCAGACATCGAGGCCTTCAAGGTAGGGGATCGACGCTTCAGGAATGTCGCTGATGTCCGGCGAATAAGCGAGATTTCCGATGCGGTAGCCGAGCGAAGTGATGCTTCCGTGCCATTGCGCGATCGGTTGTGCGGAAATCGTGCCGCCCGCACCTTTGATCGCGATCGGCGACGCGCCGTCGATCAGATGGCCGTCGAGAATCGGCATATACGGCGAGCCGGCAGGCGTCTCGAAGCAGTAGCCAAAGCGCGACTTGAGGCTCGATCCCGTCGCTGCATCGAAATAGACGTCGACGCGGCGCTTCATTGAGAATGCGACCATGCGGAGGTCGTCGATCCCATGCGTGTGGTCGGCGTGGTCGTGCGTGTAGAGCACGGCATCCAGTCCCGTTAGGCGCGTCGCGAGAATCTGGGCGCGGAAGTCGGGTGACGTGTCGATCAGAACCGCGGTCTGTCCGCCCGAACCCTTGCGTTCGATGAGCGCCGAGCAGCGAAGCCTGCGGTTCTTCGGATTTTCAGGATCGCATGCGCCCCAGTTCATGCCGATACGCGGCACACCACCGGAAGAGCCACATCCCAGGATCGTGCACCTGTAGCTCATGCGGCGGCCGACCCGCTCACTGCAGCCACAGGCCGTTTTGCTTTGGCGTAGAGACGAAAGAAGTTATCGGTGGTCACCCGGGCCATCTCGTCATCCGAAACGCCCTTGACGGCCGCGAGAGCAGAGGCCGTGCGGACGACGTACGATGGTTCGTTGCGCGACCCGCGAAAGGGCGTCGGCGCCAGGAACGGCGCATCCGTCTCGACGAGCAGACGATCGAGGGGCACGTCGCGGGCAATCTCACGCAACGCATCGGAATTCTTGAATGTAATCACACCGCTGAATGAGACGTAAAGGCCGAGTTCGAGCGCACGCATGGCGAGCTTGCGGCCGCCGGTAAAGCAATGGAGCACGGCCGGGAACGCACCCTTCGCGTGCTCGTCCTCGAGAATGGCGATCGTATCCTCGTCGGCTTCGCGCGTGTGAATTTCAAGCGGCAGTCCGGTTTCGCGCGCAGCCGCAATATGGCGGCGAAAACCTTCAGCCTGGGCTTCGGGCGTCGAGTGCTTGTAGTGGTAATCGAGGCCCGCCTCTCCCACCGCGACAACCTTCGGATGACGTGTCAGCTCGACGATCCGTTCGAGCGGAATATCGAGTTCCTCATGCGCGTTGTGTGGATGCGTACCGACGGAGCAGTAGACATTCTCAAAGCGCTCTGCGACCGCGAGCACCTTGTCGAATTGGCGAATGCGCGTCGAAATCGTCACCATCGCGCCGACGCCGGCCTCGCGCGCCCGCGTAACGATCTGATCCAATTCCGATGCAAAGTCCGGAAAATCGAGATGGCAATGGTGATCTACAAGCATCAGGATTTCCTGCCCTTCGGCTCCTCCGGATCAACATAGCGCGGGAAAACGCCCTGTGGCTCCGGAATCGGAGTTCCCGGTTTCAGGCGTCCCTTGGCTCCAAGATGTGCAAATGTGCGCGCTTCCGTGGGAACCGCAAGCAGGTCGAGCAACTTGGTCGCGCTTTCAGGCATGACCGGCTGCGCGAGGATCGCAAACTGGCGTACGCATTCGGCAGTGACGTAGAGGATCGTCGCCATGCGCGCCGGATCGGTCTTCTTCTTGGCCCAGGGCTCCTCGGCCGCAAAATAGCGGTTCACGTCCGCGACGACGCTCCAGACGGCATCGAGGTATTTCGTGATCGCCTGGCGCTCCATCTCGTTGCGGGCCACGCCATAGAGAGCATCGGCGGCAGAGAGAACCGCCTGATCCTCGGCGGTGAACGCGCCAGGCTCGGGGATTGCGCCGTCGCAGTTCTTGAAAATCATCGACAGCGAACGCTGCGCGAGGTTGCCGAGATTGTTCGCAAGGTCGGCGTTGATGCGGTTGGCAATCACTTCCGGCGAATAGTTGCCATCCTGGCCGAACATGACCTCGCGCAAGAAGAAATAACGCACGGCATCGCGGCCGTAGGCTTTGACGAGATCAAACGGGTCGACGACGTTGCCGACCGACTTCGACATCTTCTCGCCGCGGTTAAACAGAAACCCGTGCGCGAAGACGCGCTTGGGCAGCTCAATCCCCGCCGACATCAGAAAGGCCGGCCAATAGACGCCGTGGAAGCGCACGATGTCCTTGCCAACCATGTGCACATCCGCCGGCCAGAACCGCCACTTGTTGCTGTTCGTGTCGGGATAGCCTGCTGCGGTGATGTAGTTCGTCAGGGCATCGACCCAGACATACATTACGTGCCTGTTGTCGCCCGGAACAGGAACGCCCCAATCGAAGGTCGAACGTGAAATCGAAAGGTCTTTTAAGCCCGATTTGACGAAGCTCACGACCTCGTTGCGCCGCTCGGCCGGTCCGATGAAATCGGGATGGCTGTCGTAGAACGCGAGCAGCTTGTCCTGATAAGCCGACAGCCGGAAGAAATAGCTTTCTTCCTCGTTCCATTCGACGGGAGAGCCGAGCGGTTCGCGGCGCACGCCGTCGTCCCCGACTGTCGTCTCCTTCTCATCAAAGTAGGCTTCCTGACGAACCGAATACCAGCCGCCATAGCTGCCGAGATAGATATCACCGTTGGCGACCATCCGTTCCCAGATCGCGCGGCAGGCATCGTAGTGGCGCGGCTCGGTCGTGCGGATGAACTCGTCGTTGGAACCGCCGAGAGCTTCGATCATCGTGCGGAATACCGCGGAATTCCGATCTGCCAGCTCTTTCGGCGAAACGCCTTCCGTGTCGGCAGTCTGCTTCATCTTCAGGCCGTGCTCGTCCGTCCCTGAAAGGAAAAACACGTCCTTTCCGTCCAGGCGCGCGAACCTCGCGAGCGTGTCACTCGCGATGACGGTGTAGGCGTGCCCGATGTGAGGCTTACCGTTTGGGTAGAAGATCGGCGTCGTGATGTAATATTTTTCCGCCACTCTCGGTATCTTTCTGACGTGCCTGACACGCGCAAAATTGCGCCCTGCTCAGCCGCGACTCGCTGCCTCGAGGCGGGCGAAAGTTCCGAGGATGAGCGATTTGCGATCAAGGTTCAGAGCTGTCGCATCAGCCTTGTCGCGGGCCGTTGTTTCCCATAGCTCGGCGAACGTGGCAAGCCGCTCAGGCCCGATCAGGCGCCTCGCGAGGGCGACATCGCGTTCCGGGCCCTTGCCTGTCGCCTGAATCGCGATGAGCCGCGCGAGAGCTGATTGGTAAAGATCGAAAAAAACCTCGAATTTGCGATCTTGAGCGGCCGGTTGAAGCTCGTCGGCGAGGCTGTGGACTGTCCTCAGATCGAGCTTGTTGGGAAGACCATTCAGAATGCTGTCGATGCGCGTGTGCAGCGCCAAGCCGCCACCACCGAGCAGCGTCAAAAAACGGCCGACGCTCCCTTCTGCCAGCGGCAGCAGCGGTTCCCAGACGTGCGCTTCCGGAACAGGCTTGCCGGCGCTCGCCAGGGCCTGACTGGCCGCCCGTTTCAAATCGGCTTCCGAGAGCGCTCCAAGCGCAACGACGCGGCAACGCGACCGTATGGTGGGAAGTAGCCGCCCCGGCGCGCCCGTGAGAACGAGAAAGATCGTGCGTGGCGGCGGCTCCTCCAGCGACTTCAGCAGCGCATTGGCTGCGTTCGCGTTCATCTCGTCGGCGCTGTCGACGATGACGACGCGCCAGCCCTGCTCTTCCGGACTGAGCGCCAGAAACGATTTCAGACGGCGCACTTCATCAACGGGAATGTTTTGCGAGAAGCGTTTCGTCTTTGGATCGTAGGTGCGGCGAATGACGAGCAGCGCCGGATGCGACAACGCCCGGATTTGCCGGTCGGTTGGTGAGTCCGGCTCGATGCTCAGACCCTGGCCGAACAAATCGCGCTCTTCGGGCCGCGCGAGCGCCATGCGGGCAACCTGATAAGCAAGGGTCGCCTTCCCGACGCCCTTGGCTCCGGCCAACAACCACGCGTGATGCATGCGGCCGCTTGCAAGTCCTTCCGCTAGCACCGCCTGCGCCGCGTCCTGACCGACGAGCGATCGGGTTTCGCGCGGATGCGGAAAATCGTCGAGCCTGTCGGCCTCAGGCGGAGCTTCCGCATCCGCGGACGCCGGTGCACGCGCCATCAGTTCGCCTCGGCGAGTAGATGCGCCGATACGGCTTGCCATACTGCGGTTTCGACACTCGACACAGACAGGTTTGCATCGATCAGCACGCAGCGTTTCGGCTCGTTGGTGGCGATCTCAAGGAATCCCTTGCGCAGCGTCTCATGGGTTTCGATGCGCTCGGCGTCGTAGCGCGAAAGCGTGCCCCGGCTCTGCGCGCGCTCCACGCCTTCGCTTGCCGGGAGGTCGAGGATCAATGTCAGATCCGGAAAATCCGGCGCGACCGTGTAGTGCTCAAGCAGTGAGATCAACTCGGGCTCGAGGTTGTAGAGCTTGCCTTGGTAGACGCGCGATGAATCGATGAAGCGGTCCGATATGACCCACGTGCCTTCGTCGAGCGCCGGACGAATGACGGAGGTGACGTGCTCGGCACGCGCGGCCGCAAAAAGCAAAAGCTCGGTGACGGGATCGGTCGGCCGATCTTTCAAGATGAGGCCACGCACATCTTCCCCGACCGGCGTGCCGCCAGGCTCACGGGTGACGATGACGGGCACGCCCGCGCGTTCCAGACGCTCGGCCAGCCGCTTGGCTTGTGTCGATTTGCCGACACCCTCGCCACCCTCTAACGTTATGAACTTTCCGCGCTTCATGGGCCTCGTCTCGGTTTTTCGGCGGCTTAATTTAGAATGCCAGGCGACGCAATGCCATCAGCACTAGGGAATCGATTCCTTCGCGAAAAATGCCGCCTTTCTCGACATCCTCCGTTGCGTAGAGCGGTAGCTTAGTCGCCGCGCCCGTCGAACTCGATAGCTTCAACGTCGCGACCTGATCGCCTTTTCTCACCGGCGGCTTAAGCGGCGCCTTATATTCGATTTCGGCCGAAATTCTTTGGTTGGCTGGATATTTAGGCACCGTGAACATGACGTCGCTCTTGGAGGCAAGCGGCACATACCAGCTCTTGCCACCCCACGCGCGCGCATAGCCGATGACCTCGTTTGCATCGAAAAGACGGACGGCGCTGTAGGATTTGAAGCCAAGGTCGAGAAGCTTGACCGCCTCTTCCTTGCGCTGGTCGGCTTTTTCGAGCCCGCTGACAACGACGATCAGGCGTTTCCCATTCTGTACCGCCGAGGCGACGAGGCCGTATCCCGAAGCGTCCGTATGCCCCGTCTTCAAACCGTCGACACCTATATTCAAAAAGAGCAACGGGTTGCGATTGATGAACCGGTGATTGCGGTAGCGAAATTCCTTCTGCGCAAAGACGGGATAATAGTCCGGGTACTCGTCGATGATATAGCGCGCAAGCGTTGCGAGATCGCGCGCGCTCATCAACTGATGCGGATCGGGTAACCCGCTTGCATTCGCAAACGTCGATTTGGTCAAACCAATTCGGCGGGCTTCGTCGTTCATCATGTGCGCGAAAGCAGGGATGCTCCCGGCCATACCTTCTGCAACGCACATCGCGGCGTCGTTGCCCGACTGCACGGCGATGCCCTGGATGAGTTCATCCACCGTCACCTTCGTGTTGACCGGCACCATCATCGCGGACGTTCCCGATGGCGCACCCCCGTTGCGCCAGGCGTTGACGCTCATCGTGAATTCGTCGGTCTTGTGGATGCGGCCTTCCTTCATGGCGCGGAAGAGAACGGCAAGCGTCATCAGCTTGCTCATGCTCGCAGGCGGTGCGGGCTCGTCGGCTCTTTGCTGAAAAAGCGTTGCACCTGTGGCGGCATCAATAAGGATAGCGCGCGGAGCCTTTGTCGCGAAGCCTTCCTCTGCGGCGACCACTGATCCGGCCGCCGCAATGAGGTAAGCCGCGATCAGCGCCGAAACGAGAAACAGAGAGCGGATATTGGTCAAAAGGATCATGCCGCATTCGCTTTGGGCCACCTGCACGCGGCGGCGTTTGCGATTGGCTCAGAGTATCCAACCCGATGCCGTCAGGGTCAACGCTCGACGCATAAGTCCCGTGTTAATCCGAGACGATCGCGGTATCGGTGACACCATAGGCAGCAATTTGGTTCTGCGTCCGGTTTGCGGCGTCGGGGGAAAACGGACCAACCCGGACACGATAGACTTGGCTGCCGTCTTCGACTTGCATCGGCGCGACTTCGATAGGCCCGAGCGTACCGAGTTCACTGCGCAGGCGCTCAGCGTTCGAACGGTCGCGGAACAGACCGACCTGCACGTATGTCCGCGCTGGCGCGAACGGCCTGATTGCCGGTGTCGGCGCCGTTAGAGACATCCTGTCGATGCCCGACAGGCTTGCCGTCCGCACCGGCGCATTTGCCATCGGGCGGGGCGACGGCGACGCAGATCTTCCTGCGAGGGATTCCCGATATCCGATCGGCGACC